>ERZ773083.326-NODE-326-length-40947-cov-11.645261_pt1 | contig 40947 bp, 30 predicted proteins | sample MGYA00511465_ERZ773083 | MGnify/ENA primary metagenome ERZ773083 (study PRJEB29015, sample SAMEA2738001) | human oral metagenome | biome: human oral; feature: human-associated habitat; material: dental | place: China | collected 2060 ... | reverse complement strand
ATAAAGCGAATTTAGATATCAATAAACCACTGCGTCTATGAGTTTTCATATACACCTTGTTAAAATTTAGGACTTTTGGGTCAGCCCCGAGTTAAAAGTGTATTATCTATTTTTTCTACGTTTTAATAGTGTAGTTACAACGATTAATGAAATACCTAATAAAGTTAAAGATTTATTAGTAGTTTCTCCAGTTTTAGGAAGAGTTTTTGGTGTATTTTTAGGAGTTGATTTTGCCCCTTTTGTATTAATAACTGTGAATTTTTTCTCTTCTTGAACTGCAGAAGTATTAATATCTTTTCCATTAGAAGCTAATGCTGTTTTAATTTTAGCTATAATAGCAAACTTACTAAAGTGATTTACAGTAAATTGTAAATTTCCACCTGTAGTACTTGAAGGTATTAATTCAATAGAATTATCGTTTTTTATGTGATATACAAGAATTTCTTTGCCTTGTTCATTTTGAAGTAAGGCAATGTGAACTGTTCTTGGTACATTTAGTTTAACTGTTTTATTATCTTTTTGTAATTCTAAGTCAACAACTCTAATAGATGAAATTTCATCTTTATTATTAATTTCATTATTTTTATCATTTATTATTTTTGTTTTTAATTCTTCTAAATCTATTTTATTAGTAATATCTGTTGCTTTGAAACTGATTTCTTTGGCGTGGTTAGAGTATAGTTCTACACTAACATTTTGATCTTTTGATTTAATTACAACAGTTGTTGTTTCACTGTTGATAGTTAGTTCTGGAAGTTTTGGGATACTAGGTGCTTTATCAGGATTGTTAAATTTAGAAATATTACCGTCTTTATCAACAACAACTTTATTACCATTTTCAGAAAGTCCGTCAATTTTTCCAGTGAAAGGTTTAAGAGATTCGACTACAGGAGCATCGCTTGGAGTATTGAATTCTGAAACATTAGCATCTTTATCGACAACAACTTTATTTCCATTTGCTGAAAGTCCGTCAACTTTACCAGTAAAAGGCTTAAGAGCTTCGACTACTGGAGTATCGCTTGGAGTGTTGAATTCTGAAACATTACCATCTTTATCGATTAATACTTTATTACCATTTTCAGAAAGTTCGTCAATTTTTCCAGTGAGAGGCTTCAGAGCATCAGCAACAGGGGCGTTATCAGAAGTGTTGAATTCCGAAACATTACCATCTTTATCGATTAATACTTTATTACCATTTTCAGAAAGTCCGTCAATTTTCCCAGTGAAAGGTTTAAGAACTTCTACTACAGGAGTATCGCTTGGAGTGTTGAATTCAGAGACATTGCCATCTTTATCGACAATTACTTTATTCCCATTTTCAGAAAGTCCATCAACTTTGCCAGTGAAAGGTTTAAGAGCTTCAGAAGTAGGAGCACCAGTAGGAGTGTTGAACTCTGAAACATTTCCATCATTATCAACTTCTACTTTATTACCGTTTTCAGAAAGTCCATCAACTTTGCCAGTGAAAGGTTTAGGAGTATCAGCAACAGGGGCTTCATTAGGAACTGAATATTCATATTTTGTGCCATATTCATTTTCTCTTACTTTATTTCCATTTTCGGCAACAACTGTTTTTCTAATGTTCGGGTGCATTATGAATTGATTATTATCTTGGAATAATTGTCCCATTTCAAGAAGTATTTTTTCTGAATTATTTTTTGCAGCAAACATAACTCCAAGAGGAAGATTATTTTCACTCTTATAAACTGGTAAAGATATAGCAGGATTTCCTGTTAAGTTAAATAACCACGTAAATGGTGTTCTTCTCATCATTGGTTCCCATTGTTTTACAAGTAGATTGAATCTCTCTTTTGGATCTTTTATTTTATTAATATTATATAGCTTTTCTTCAACTTCGGGATCGACATAAGGGTCAACTTTTTTATCGTTAGATGGTGCTGTCACAGCGTTCGTTGCCATTAAGAATAAATCATATTTTTTGTAGAATTCATTCATTTGATTAATATATTCTGCAGCAGGTTTAGCAGAAGAAATATCGGTATTAGCAGTCTTACCTCTATATGACGATGTTCCTAATGCATAAGTAGCGGGATCTAAATCGCGTTTGTTTTCTTCTGTAGCCGCTTTTGCGGGTGTAGTGTATGCTCCACCAATAGCACCAATTGTATAAGTTCTGATTCCTTCGTAACCATCGATAGGGAATTCGTTTATTTCTTCTACAGTGAAGCCTTGTTTTCTAAGGAAGTCGACAGCTTTCAGAACAGCTCTTTTTCCATCTTCACTTAATTCAACATCTTTTAATGGTGTTTTAAGAGTATAAGCAATTTTTAATTTTTTCAAATCAGTTGGAACTTCTTCTAGTGTTTTAGGTTTACTAATTTGTGTTTTATCAAAATAAGTTTTGGCATCCTCAATAGTTTTCACTAGAGGGAATTTTACCACATGACCAGTAGGTTTTAAGCCAATTAAACCTGTCCATGAAGCAGGGATACGAATTGATCCACCAGCATCACTACCACTTGCGATTGATACCATACCACTTGCGACAGCACCTGCGCTTCCTCCTGAAGAACCACCTGTATTTCGACTTGGATCCCAAGGGTTACCAGCAGGTCCTAATAACTTAGAATCCGTGATATTTCTAGTACCTAATTCAGGGTAGTTAGTTTGTCCAAGTATTACAAACCCAAGTTTTTCGAATTCTTTTGCGACAGCGCCACTAACTTTAGATACTTTACCTTTATTAAAATAGATTCCATTAGAAGCATCTCCATCTTTTAGTGAATCTAATCCTTTAATTAATGTAGGAACTCCTAAGAATGGTTGTTCTTCCCAGTTTACAGGATTGGCAGCAAGATTACCTGCCTTAATTCTCTCATCAATTTCTTTAGCACTTCTATATGCTTCATCAATAATAGCTTTAGGAATTTTTCCATTTTCAGTAGTAAGTACAGCATTTAATTTAGGATTTTCATCTGCGATAACTTTATATGCTAAATCAACTAACTCAGTACTTGTTACTTTTTTCTCACGAATTAATTTAGCAAGTTCAAGAGCACTTTTTTGTTTATATTCTGCTGCAGTAAATGGGATTGTAGGTTTAGAAGATGTATTTTCTTCAATATTAGTAGTAGAAACCTTATTATTATTACTTGCTACATTAGGTTTAACATCTATAGTTGAAGATGAATTTGTAGAAGTGTTAGAAGTTGGGGTTTCTGTAGTTGAAGTTTCGTTATTGCCAGCTGTATTATTAACTGGTGCAGATACTGTATCACTATTTTCACTAGCATGAGCTTGATTGTCGTTTGTTAAGACAGGTAATAGTGTAGTAGCTGCAAATGCTGGTATAAGAACGTATTTTAGATTTTTCTTTTTCATTTTTGACTCCTATTTTAATGAATAATAAATAAGCTGTTATATGCTTTGCTACTTAATTATACTCTGATATTCGATATCAATCAAGGATATAGAATTAAAAAAATAGAAAAAAATATAAGTGTCTTAATATTATCTATTAATAGATAATATTAAGACACTCTAAATTGTTAATTTTATTTTAGATTAGTATCCTTTAAGTGCATTTAGACGAGCTTCAGATTGTCCTTTAGCATCTTTTTTCTCACCTTTATATACTGCTGATTCCCATGATCCGTATAGTGGGTTAGGGAAGATTATGAATTTTTCACCAAATTCAGCTTTTAATTGTTCAAACATTTTATCTCTATCAGGTTCTGATGTAGTAGAAAATTCAGCAAAGTCAACTAAGTTATCCCCAAATAACATAACTAGATTAGTGTGTTTTATAACTTCTTGACGACGTCCTTCTTTAGATTTGTCACCTTCTTTTTTGAACATTAGGTGATCACGTCCTTGAACTGGAATACCTTGAGCTTCAAGGTTTTTGATAGTAGCGTCTACTTGTGAATCAGTTCTGTCAGAAATGTAGTAGATTTGAACTTTGTTTTTATCAGCAAATTGTAGGAATTCTTTAGCTCCAGCTACAGGTTTAGCTTCGGCTTTTTGAACCCATTCATCCCAGCTTTTTGGGTTAAATGCAGTTCCATCTTTAACATTTTTAACTTGGTATGGTACGTTATCTAATACTGTTTCATCTAAATCTAATACGATAGAATAAGGCTTATCAGTAGGTTTTTTTAATAGTTCTTTTAATCTACTAGTAGCAACATTGTAACCTTGTTGGTATAATGCATCTACTTCAGCAGCATTTTGATACCATAAAGCTCCCATTGTATTTTCGCGAGATCTAAGTTGATCGTAAGTAAGAGTTATCTTGTTATCTCCACTCTTATTTTCTTCTTTTTTTTCTTCAGTTTTTTGTGCACATCCTGTTGCAAGAACAACAGTAGCTAGAACTGATGAAATAGTCATAACAAATTTTTTATTTTTCATAATAAATATAGCTCCTTTTATTGTCTACAACTATAAGTATAATTTATTAATTAGGAAATTTCAATATGAAATTATTTTTTAAAAATTTATAATTTAAATATTTTAATATAAAATATTTAAATTAATGTTGAAAACGATTTATAAAATGATAATAAAACAAAATTAGTATTATTTTTATTTTAAGAATAATGATTTGTATTTTCTCGATTGAAATACAGAATTTTATATGCTATACTGAAATTAGGTGTTTTGAAACGCTTACTATAAGATTTCTTATAGGTAATCACAATTAAATAATGAATTAAAAAGTTTAGTTTGTCATAATTTTACTTAAAGAAATTCAGGTTGTAAAAGGGATGAGCATATGAGTTATCTTATAGGAGTAAAATAATAAACAGGGGGAAAAACACATGACAATAAAAGTTGCTATTAATGGTTTTGGTCGTATTGGGAGATTGGTTTTAAGACAGATTCAGGCTCAGCACGCAGATGATATTGAGGTTGTAGCTGTCAATAGATCAAGAATGAGACCGATAAATCAAATAGTTTATCTGTTAAAATATGATACAACGCAAGGGCCTTTTCCAGGGACTGTAGAAGAAGGAGACGGTGCGTTTATCGTGAATGGTAAAGAAATTAAAGTTTTTGGGGAACCAGATCCAGAGAATTTACCATGGAAAGAGTTAGGTGTAGATATTGTTCTAGAATGTAGCGGGCGTTTTAACAGTAAGGATAAAGCTGAAGCGCACATAAGAGCGGGAGCTAGGAAAGTACTACTTTCTGCACCAGGTGGCTCAGATGTTAAAACTATTGTATATAATGTCAATCATGAAATATTAACTGGAGAAGAGACTGTAATTTCAGGTGCATCATGCACTACAAACTGTCTTGCTCCAATGGCAAAAGTATTACATGATAACTTCGGTATTGTACATGGTTTAATGACTACTATCCACGGATATACAGGAGATCAACATACTCTAGATGGATCTCATAATAAGGGAGATTTTAGACGTGGAAGAGCAGCAGCAGAAAATATAGTTCCTAATACTACAGGTGCTGCCAAGGCTATAGGATTAGTTATCCCAGAGCTAAATGGACGTTTAGATGGAGCAGCTCAAAGGGTACCCGTTCCAACTGGTTCGTTAACAGAATTATTTGTAACTATTGAAAAAAATGCTACAGTAGAAGAAATAAATGAAGTTATGAAAAAAGCAGCTAATGAATCATATGGATATACAGAAGATCCTATAGTATCTTCAGATATAATAGGAATGAGTTATGGTTCATTATTTGATGCCACACAAACAAAAGTTATTGGACAAGGTAAAAATCAAATGGTTAAGGTTGTTTCTTGGTATGATAATGAAATGTCATACACTGCACAACTAATTAGAACATTAAGATATTTTGTAAAATTAGTATAGAATATAAATTATAAGGCTAGGAATCTAAAATGGTTTCTAGCTTTTTTGATTTCCATTATTATTTACTTAGTTATTTACTAAAAAAATTATTATTTTTCTGAATATAATAATAATATGATATTTTTTAGTTTTTGATTGTGATATTACAAAGAAAAAGATAATTAAAATAAAAAAATTACGTTATTTAAAATTATCTATATAGATAGAAGGGGTGTTGAAAAAGCACTAATATTACTATAATATAATAGGTGTAATACAACAAAAAGTATAAAGTAAATCTATAAATATGGAGAAAAAGTATGAAAAATTTATTCAGTAGAAAAGAAGTATTTTCAATTAGAAAATTTAGTATGGGAATAGCTTCAGTAATGATAGCTTCAAGTTTAGTTGTTTCATCTCAAGCTAATATACAATTATTGAAAGCGAAAGAAAATATAGAAGTACAGGCTAATAAAGATATCAATATACGTGTATTAGAAAGAGATGGAGGAGCAGTAATTGAGTTAGCTGCAACTAAAGACTTAACAGATATAGATGTAAATGTTATGTTAAATGGTAATAGAGTAGCTTCATATCATATTGCAAGTATAAAAGCTGGACAAAAAATAGAAAAGAAAGTAACTAAAGAACAGCTAGAAACAATAAAAAAATTAATTTCGAATGGGCAAAAAACTTTACCTAATACAGCAATAGTGGAAAGAAGTGCTTCACAAACAATTAATATTGCAGGTAATAGATTAAGAGTGGACGTTAAGTATCATGTAGAAGATAATTCAGTACCTGAAGCAAAACAAGAGAAACCAGAGGAGAAACAGACGCCTGAAGTAAAACCAGGACAACCAGAGGTGAAACCTGAGCGACCGAAACCAGAAGTAAAACCAGAACAACCCAAACTAGCGGAAAAACCAGAGCAGCCAAAACCAGAAGTAAAACCGGAACAACCGAAACCAGAGCAACCCAAACCAGCGGAAAAACCAGAGCAGCCAAAACCAGAGGTAAAACCGGAGCAACCAAAACCAGAAGAAAAACCAGAGCAGCCAAAACCAGAGGTGAAACCGGAACAACCGAAACCAGAGGTGAAACCGGAACAACCGAAACCAGAAGTAAAACCGGAGCAATCAAAACCAGAAGTAAAACCGGAGCAACCCAAACCAGAAGCAAAACCAGAGCAACCGAAACCAGAAGTAAAACCAGAGCAACCAAAAACAGAGAAACCAGTTCCAGGTGAACAACCAGGCAACGTATCTGAGACAACTAAACCTAAAGGCCAAGAAAATAGTGATAAGGATGAAGAAGTAATCATTAACGATCCAGTTCTTAAAAAATTAATTAATAAAAACTTAAGCAGTGAAAGAGCTGATGATCAAAAAATAACTAAAAAAGAACTGGAATCTCTAAAAGAACTTAGTTTAAAGAATGAAGAAGGAAAAAATATACTTACTACAACATCTTTAAAAGATACACCAGAGTTTAAATTTATTCAAACACATGGAATTAAGAATTTACTAGGATTAGAAAATGCAGTTAATTTAGAAAAACTAGACTTAAATGAAAATGAAATAAGTGATTTATCACCAATTGCTAAATTGAATAAATTAACTAAATTATCATTAATAAGAAATAGGATTTCAGATTTACAGCCATTATCAGAATTAACAAATTTAGAATACTTAGACTTATATGCTAACAAGATAGAAGACATTTCACCTTTAGCAAAACTTACTAATTTAAAACATTTAGATCTTCATAATAATAATGACCAAACAGGAGATCCTGTTCATCCAACTATTAGTGGGGGAATAAAAGATATTTCAGCAGTGAAAAATCTTACTAAATTGGAAATGTTATCACTTGGAAGTAATAATATTTCAGATATAACACCAATTAAAAATCTTACTAATATAAAAGATTTAGTATTAGGTGGGAATCATATTAGTGATTATTCGGGACTTGAGCAGTATATTGCCGATAGAGTAGCTAAACAACAGGAAGGTGAAGGAAGTGTTAGTTTCGCAGGGCAAAGAATAAATTATGATAAAACTGTTGATGTTTCTAAATCAAATGTAACAATAGACAGTCCATTTAAAGGCTTAAATGAATTAGGTGAAAAACTAGCGAAAGTATTCGAAAGTGATGAACCTATTAATCTATTCTCAGAAGTCACTACTAATGTCGATGGGATAAGTGCGACTTATAATCCAGAAACATCAAAATTTGATTTTACATTTACAGAGGAATTCTTAACTAAAAATCAAGGTAAGGTAGTCCCTATTAACTTAAAAGTAGGAGTTGGGGATTATGCTTGGAATGTGAAAAATATTAAACTAAACATTAAAGAAAAATTATCAGAGCCTAAAAAATTAATCATCGATGATTTAGTTGTAACTAATAAAAATAAACCTGTAACTGATAAGTTAACATACATACTAGTTAATAAAAATAATAACAATGAAGTAATTGAAAAAAATACTAATAAAGGCATGCTTAGTGGACTAGAACTTACTAAGGATGAAGTTTATACATTATCTTTAAATGATAATGAGAAATATCAAATGGAAGATATTGATGTAGTAGCAAAAGAAGAGGATGGATTCTCTGTATTATACAATGTAAAAACTAACGAAATAATACAAAATTTAGAAGTAAAAAAAATAGAAAAAGAAGAAACACCTGAGGATGATGTAGTTACATTGGATGGTATTACTGCAAAAGTAACTAATAGTTCAGGTGTACCAATTAGTAATGTTCCATTTAGATTATTTGAGTATGATGGCATCATTCCCAATATTGTAAAACAAGAAAAAACTGGTGAAGACGGTACATTAACATTTACTGCTAATAAACTTAAACCTAATAAAAAATATGAACTAAGAATTGAAAAAAGAGACTCAGCATTTAATAGAGAGAATGTTATATTTACAACTGATAAAGATGGAGAAATTGTAAGTATTGATAATAAAGCAGTTACCGAAGAAACTACCGGAGTAATTGACTTTAAAGAAGAAAGAAAAAATGATAATGAAATTAAAACTGTTAAATCGTACTATAAAGTAGTAGATGAAAATGGGAATCCTGTTGAGAATGTTGAGTTATCTGTTAATGGTATTAGAACGAAAATTACAACATTGAAAAATGCTAGATCTAATAAAAATGGTATTGTAGAGTTGGATTTAGAAACTAAAGTGAATGGTGTAGATTACATAGTAAATGTATCAAAAAATGATCAATTCAACTGGGAATTCAGACCGGATTCAGTGAATTTAAATGTTTCTGAAGAAGGAAAAATTTCTTACAATGATTTGAATAAAGATTATACATTAGAAGATTATAATGGTACTAAGATTCCAGTATTTGTGGTGAAAAAAATAGATTTAAATTATTTGAAAACAGATTTAAAAGAAAAAATCAAAGAAGCGGAAGCAGAATTAGAAAAATCACCTAATAAAGAATTAAAAGATATTGTAAATTCAGCTAAAGAAGAACTCGCTAAATCTGAGACTTTACCAATCTATGTAAAAGGGTATATTGGAAACTTGACTACTGTATTAGAAAAAATTAAAAAATCAAAAGCAGATGAGAAACCACTAAAAAAAGGTGTTATTCCTGAAATGTTAGTTAGAAATGGAAAAACTCCTGAATTAAACGAGGTGACAGTTGAGTTTATTAATAAAAATAATCCTAAAGATAAAGTAGTCGCTGTAAGTGAAAATGGTATGTTATCTAATGTTCAGTTAACTGTTGGAGAGGAATATACTATTAAGATTAAAGGACAAGGAATCGAAGTATTCCCTACTAATCTTATATTAAAAGAGGAAGAGGGAGAATTCATCCCATATAAAGTAGGAACAGATGAATTTTATGATTCTATAGATTTAGATGAATTAAAAAAAGAAGACAAACCAAAAGAGGATTTAAGTAAAATACGTGGTGAACTTGAAAAAGTAGTTAGTAGGGAACTAAGAACAGAAAAAGGATACATCGCTAACGAAGGAAATCAACCAGCAAATAATGCATGGATTTTTGCTAGAACAGAAGCAGAAAAAATACTTAGAAATCCAAATGCTACTAAAGAACAATTGGAAACTGCTATTTCAAACTTAACAGAAAAAACTAATGCAGCTATTATTGGAAGTGAAAAAACAAAAGTTAATAAATTGATTTTAGCTTCTAATAAAGAACATGAAGATAAGTTGAAATTGAGAGCGGAATTAAAAACAGCTAAAACTATTGAAGAAGTTAATGCTATTGCTGAAAAAGTAGGAGGGAAGGTAACACCTCCTAGCGGAAATAATACAGAAACAAAACCGGAAAAACCTGAGGGAAGTAATATAGAACCAACTCCAGAAAAACCAGGAGAAAATAATACAGAAACAGCGCCGGAAAACCCAAAAAGAGAAGATGGTAATATAGTGTCTATTAAAGAAGCAATTGTTCAAAATAAATTGCCAGGTAAAGGTGGATTGTTATTACTTGATGTGGAAGTTAAAAATACAGATGTAAACAAAGTAGGACTTGTTGCATATCGAGATGGAAAAAAAGTAGATAATGTGACGATAGATAAATTTTTAACTGAGTCAACTAATAAAGTAAGTTATACAATTACTGTTCCAAAAAATGAAAGTAATAAAGTAGTTAATTACAAATTTGTAGCTGCTATAGATGGAATAGAAACAGATAAATCAATAGAAAAAATACAAGAAGCATTCGTAGAAGATGCTAGAATAATAAATTATTCGCTAGAAAATGAAGTTCTCCAAGGAGGAGGATTAGGTACTCTAGTTTTAAAAGGGGATAATTTGACCACAAGTAATGTGAAAATAAGAGTATTTAATTCTGATTCAGTGGAAGAGAATAGTTCATTAACAAGTAGTGTTGTTTATGAAAAACGTGGTAATGATCTTATAGCAAAAATAAATTTTCCAGAGAATAACACAAATACATCGAAATCATACAAAGTGAAATTATATCAAAATGGCAAAGAGGTTAATATTACAACATTAGACAAAAGAGACAGAAGAGATAAGCCTACATTTACGGTAGTGGGTAGAAATCAAGATAGTACAAAACCAGTATTATCAAATTTGACAATTACATCATATAGAACTAGTGGAACTGGTGCTGTAAATGATGGAGTAGAGAAAACGGAAACCACTGTAGCATCGAATCAGGTTAGTAAGAAAACTGAAGTGCATTTATATGGAGCTAACTTGAATGAGGTTAAAACAAAAGTTAAAATAGTCGATCAAAATGGAGTAGAGTGGCCTATCGAAGGTGCTGAAAGTGATTTAATTAAGATGGTTTTAGCAGGCAAAAGCGGTGTGAATAATGGTATTCTTGGAAATGGAACATTCCAAATTGCTGAAATAATATTACCAGGTAATTTAAAAGAAAACATGACGTTTACTTATACATTTGCGGTGGATGGGGTTAATTTTGACACCAATCATCAAGTTCGAGCTATTGTAGAAAAAACTGGTGGACAGGTAGTACCAGAGGTGAAAAATATAACATTTAAATATCAAGATGAAGCAGGTAAAAAGATTGCAGAAGACAAGATTTTAAAAGTATATGATCACTTCCCAGTTTCAGTTGGGAAAGCCGATTTAGCAGGATATACATTAGTTAAAGTAAAAGATAGTAGTACATTAAATAGCCGTATTGGGGATAAAACAGAAGTAACATATGTGTATAAAAATTCTAATGGTGATTTAATGACGACAGAAAAACCAAAAGTTGAAGATTCAAATAACGGAACACAACCAGAGGTCAATGAAGATGTCAAAAAATTAAAAGACCAACTACAGAATCTTGTAGCAAAAGACTTAAGAACTGAATCTAATTATAAAATGCAAGGGACAGGGGAAGAAACTGCTTGGTTGAACTCAAGGAAGAAAGCGAATGAAGTACTATCTAAGGCTGATGCTGATAAAAATGAATTAGAGATAAGAATTAATAAATTATCTGTAGCTATAAAAATTCTCGAGGAAGCAAATGCTCAGAAGAATAGTAATTCTCCAGAAGTAATTCCCCCAAACAATAACACAGCTTCTGCAACTGAAGAGTTGAAATTAGCTAAAGAGGAAGCTAAGAGAAAAGTATTGAATTCAGAATTTATTCAAGATAAGAATAAATATATTAAGAGAATTAAAGAAACAACGACAGTAGAAGCTTTAAGAGCACTGATATCAGAAATAGATAACTTAAATAATAACGAAGGGAAAGAATCTGCAACTGAAGAGAATATTGTAGAATCTGCTGAACAGTTAAAATCTAAATTACAAAAGTTAGTAGATAATGATTTAAGAAAAAATGAAAAATTTTCTCAAGCTACACTAGAATTGCAAACTGAATATAAAAAAGCAAGAGCCTTAGCGAATAAGTTATTGAATAACGATGCATCAAAAGAAGAATTAAAAAAACAAATTACAGTATTAGAAACTGTCGCTAAGAAAATTTTAGGATAATATAAAATAACGACTGGAACAAAAGTGTTCTAGTCGTTATTTTTATCTGAAATTAACAAGCCTTAATATTTTATCGAAATATGAATAATGATTTTCTAAAATATCTTTTTCTTCTTTTACAAGTTCAGGTTCATCGGTAATAATACCATCAGCAGGGCTTTGTAAATATTTAGTAATTAATGCTGGATCATTTATTGTCCAGACAAAAACTTTTTTGTTTTGTTTTTTAGCCTGTTCCACTAGACGATCCCTATACGAGAAGTCTTCTATTACGAAAAAATCGACATTACTTTGATGAAAGTTTCCAAATTGAAGAGGGATTACATAACCAGTTTCTAAATTTGGTGCTTTTGTTTCGAGTTCTTCCATAACTTTAGAATTAAGTGACATGAATTTATAATTTTCAAGTTTTAATTTTTTTATTTCTTCAATAAGAATGTCGACGTAGTTACTTGGTTCACAACCATGAGGCTTAAGTTCGATTACTAGCTTCATATTTAAATCCTTAGCTTTATTCACAAATTCTTCTAAAGAAGGTATTTTACTAGTATGATTCCCTTGTTTTATAGGTAGACCAACAACTTCATCGTAGTTCATATCTTGAACTCGTTTGTTAACGCCAGCAAGTCTTTTAAGGTTATAATCGTGCATTACAACGAATTTATTATCTTTAGTTAGTAATATATCTAATTCTACATAGTTAGCTCCAACTTCAGCGGCACCTTCAAGCGCTTCGATAGAATTTTCTACACCTTTATAGACATATCCTCTATGAGCGATTGTTTCACTATTTTTGTTGACTCCATTTCCATAAATATTAAAACCATTAATAATAGCTGCAATAATAATTATTATAGTAGTAAAGGTTACTACTAATCTCGATTTTTTCTTGTTTTCATTAAGATTATTAACAAGTTCGTCTGATATTTCGTTTTGATCTATTAATACAGTTATTAACGATGTTATGACCGTTACTTTTGAGAGTACACCTATAAAGAAGATAATTGCACTTATTGCTGAGAAAAATAAGGTTTGAACTATAGGATTATTACCATCCTTATCAACACAAATACACAAGAAGGTGATAACACCGATTAAAATTACTGCAATAATGATGTATATTATTTCAAATAAGATAATAGTGATTACAAGTTTTCTTTTACCGGTTTTTGTAAGTTCCCAGCTCCTTTTAATACTATCGAGTATATTCTCATCTCCAACAGCTGTAAGTGGAAGTGTGAAAATCAATCTAAGGTTTAGATAAGCAAAAACTATCATGATCGATCCCCAAATAATAAAACCACTATTAGTTTTCATTATTTCACCGCTTATAAACTTAGGAATAAATAAGTTTTTAGCTAAAACAGATTTTACACCTAGGTTAATAGTAGGGATAGTAATTATGAAATAAATTATAAAAAATAGAGTTTGGAAACCAGCTAAATTTTTTGTTTTATTCCATGCGTTTTTTAAGATCTTTCGATACGAATATTTTTTATCTGTTAGTTGTCCATATATCGTAAATGTTAGTATAGAAAACTCTATAAACATAAAAAATGCTACTATAAGGATTAAAAGATTAAGAATTATAAAACTATAAGGATTAGTTAATATGTGAAGAATGTTATTTTTATCAAGATGTTCTTCACCAGCAAGTGTAAGTGCTAGTTGAAAAATTCTAGTGATTAGCCATAAGCCACATACAAGAATTAGTTGAATTATGGCGGCTATTGAGATGTAGGTGAATTTATATCGATTAATGTTTGTAGAAACACTAGTAAACAGATTTTTAATTGAAAAATCCATATAAGCCTCCTATTTTATAGTTATTAGATTATAACAAAAATAACACTTTGAAGCAAGAAAGCTACTATTTATAAAAAAATATGGTAACGTTACTTTTTTCTCTTGACATTACATTTTAATAAGTGTACAATGAAAAAGTAACGTTACCATTTTTGTTTGGTAATTGTTGAATGTTATTATATAAATTAAAAAATAAAAAGGAGAAAGAACTATGAACTTAAAAAAAGTTGTAACTGAAGTTGTTGAACATAGTGGTGGTCAAGAAAATTTGCGCTCTGTTGTTCACTGTGCAACTCGTCTTCGTTTAGAGTTAAACGATGAGAAGAAATATAATAAAGAAAAACTTGAGGATATTGAAGGAGTTAAAGGTGTATTCTTTAACAACGGTCAACTTCAATTAATCTTCGGAAGTGGTCTTGTTCAACAAGTGTACGCTAAGTATAACGAAGTTTATAAAGGCGGAGCTTCTAGTGAAGAAGAAGGAGAGAAAACTACAAGCAAGAAACCTAAAGGAAATCCTCTACAACGTTTTGTAAAAATGTTAAGTGATATTTTCGTTCCAATCATTCCAGCGATTGTTGCTGGTGGTCTTTTAATGGGTATTAACAATGTGTTAACAGCTAAAGATTTATTCTACACTGGAAAATCAGTTATTGAAGCTAATCCTGGTATTGCAGGTCTTGCAGATATGGTTAACGTATTTGCCAATGCGCCGTTTGTATTCTTACCAGTATTAATTGGTTTTTCTGCAACTAAACGTTTTGGTGGGAATCCATATCTAGGAGCTGCTCTTGCGATGTTAATGGTTCACCCAGATGTGATGAACTTTTACGTATTTGGTAAATTAGATCCAGCTACAAACCAACTTCTTGCACCAGCATTAGATATCGTTAATCAAAGTGGACAAGCGGTTGATGGTTTACAAAGAGTAACTGCTTTACAATATTGGGATGTATTTGGATTTAAGATTGCTAAAGTAGGATATCAAGGTACAGTATTACCAATTCTTGCAGCTGCATGGTTACTTGCAACTATTGAAAAATTCTTACGTCGCGTAACTCCATCATGGTTAGATAACTTAACAACACCATTAGTATCACTATTTGTGACAGGATTTGTAACATTCGCTTGGATGGGACCAGTTCTTCGTGAAGCAGGTACTTTACTAGGGCAAGGATTACAATGGCTATACATGCAAGGTGGATTTGTAGGAGCAGCAATCTTTGGTCTATTGTATGCACCAATTGTAATTACAGGATTACACCAAAGTTTCTCAGCAATTGAAACACAATTACTAGCTGCGACAGGATTAACTTTTATCTTCCCAATCGCATCTATGTCTAACGTAGCTCAAGGTGCAGCAGTATTAGCAGTATTAGTATTCTCTAAAAACACAAAAATGAAATCAATCTCATCAGCATCTGGTATTTCTGCATTACTAGGTATTACAGAACCAGCTATGTTCGGGGTTAACCTAAGACTTAGATATCCATTCTACGGGGCTATTGCAGGAAGTGCGGTAGGAAGTGCTTGGATTGGTCTTAACAAAGTATTTGCTTCAGCATTAGGGGCAGCTGGTCTTCCAGGATTCTTATCAATTCCTGCTAACCACTGGTCAACATTCGCTATTGGTTTAGCATTATCGTTTATCGTTTCATTCTCAGTAACAGCATATTTCTTCAAAACTAAGAAGGAGCTTGTAAATGCTAGCTAATAATTGGAAACAAAATCTTCATTTAGAACCTACTAAAGGTTGGCTAAACGATCCTAATGGATTAGCATACTTTAACGGAAAATACCATATTTTTCACCAATATTCATATGAAGTAAATGGTGGACTAAAATTATGGTATTATTACACTAGTAGTGATCTAAAAAATTACGAAGATCGTGGCGTATTCCTAACACCAACTATTGAAGAAGAAACACATGGTGTATATTCAGGAAGTGCTAATATAGAAGATGGAAAATTAGTCTTCTATTACACAGGAAATGTGAAGTATAAAGGAGATTATGACTACGTTCATGCTGGACGTGGTCATAATACCATATCTTTTGAAACGGAAGATGGAATTAATTTTACTGAGAAAAAATGTCTGTTAACAACAGACGATTATCCTAATATGTCAAATCATGTTAGGGATCCAAAGATATTTGAAAAAAATGGAAAAAAATATCTAGTGCTAGGTGCTAGAGATAGCAATGATTATGGATGTTTATTAGTATACGATAAAGATACTCTTAAACCATATAAAACAATCTATTCAGAAAAAAATCTAGGATTTATGTGGGAATGCCCTGATTATTTTGAAGTAGATGGAAAAGAAATATTTATGTTCTCACCTCAAGGTATTACAAGAATGTACCCATATTATGAAAATATGTATCAAATTGGATATTCTGTAGTTGAAGATGGAATTGAGAATGTTGATAAACTAGATAACTTCACATTATTAGATTATGGACATGATTTTTATGCATCACAAACATTTTTAGATGAAGATAATAATCGTGTTTTAATAGGTTGGATGTATGTTCCGGATAGTAGCTATACAAATCCGACTGCGAAGTTTGGTTATCAAAACTGTTTAACTGTACCTCGTGTAGTAAATTTCAAGGATGGTAAAGTTAGACAAACGTTACATAAATCGGTAAAAGATTTATTAGGTAATGATATTAAAACTAATGATTTTAATAAAAATACATGGTATTATAAACAAGAACATGGAGAAAGTTTTGAAATCAGTGTAGCTGATTTTAAAGTGAGCTATGATAATAAAGAATTAAAAGTTTCTTTTGGCACTAGTGGTTACGGAAGAAATGATAGAAAATATAAATTGGATTTAGAAGATGTAGAAATAGTATTTGATAGTTCATCAATTGAATTATTCGCTAATGGTGGATCATTTACGATTTCGACAAGATTTTATCCAGAAAATCACGATGTAAAAATATTAGCTACTAATTATGTAGCAAAAGAACTTGGAGCAATCGAAATCAGAGAGGAGAACTAAAATGGCAGTTTTATGTATAGGAGAAATGCTAATTGACTTTATTGGTGAAGGTGTAGGAACAATCGATAAAGTAAAATCATTTAAAAAAGAGGCTGGAGGTTGTGTAGCTAATGTTGCGTGTGTTGCGCAAAAACTAGGACATAAGAGTTATTTATTAACATCACTTGGACAAGATGGTTTTGGTGATTTTCTAGAAAATACTTTAAAAAATGAAAATGTAGACTGTAGATATGTAAGCCGTAAAGCTGATAGTTTTACACCATTAGCATTTGTTTCTTTAGATGAAACTGGAGATCGTTCATTTAGTTTTTACTTTAAAGGTTCATCAACATTAAGAATTAGTAAAGAAGATGTTGAAAAAGTTGATTTATCGGAAATTGAAGCAATTCACTTCGCAAGTATTGCTATTCAAGAAGAATCAAAAGAAAGCCATCACTTATTACTAAAAAAAGCTAAAGAAGCTGGCGTGCTAATTTCTTTTGATGTTAACTTACGATTCAATCTTTGGGATGATCATAGAGTATATCTTGAAACTATTAAAGAATTTTTACCTTATGTTGATGTTATCAAAGTTGCTGATAATGAATTAGAATTCTTAACTGGAACTACTAATATCGAAGAAGCTTTGAAAAAAGACTTTAGCCACATGAAAGTTGTTCTTTATACTAAAGGAGAACATGGAGCAGAAGTTTATTATGAAAATCACAAAGTAGTAACTGAAATACCTAACATAAAAGCTGTTGATACAACGGGGGCAGGGGATGCTTTCGCTGGGTCATTCTTATCGAAACTATTAAATCATGAAAATCTTAATAACATTTCAGAAGAAGAATTAGCACAAATGGCAAAATTTTCGACAAACTACGCTAGTTTAACAACTACAAAAACGGGCGCAATTTCAAGTTACTTAACTGAAGAAGAATATAATAGTCTAATATAATTTTTAAAAAATAAGTCCTAATTAGGGCTTATTTTTTTATGCTATAAAAATCTCATAAAATATATAATAATATTTTGTAAGAAAAATTAATAGATAGCCTATTGGTTTACAGATTTAATAATAATAAACTAATATTATTGTATTTATTTTATGTTTTAGAATATATAAAATATAAAATAAAAGTTGAAATTTAAGATGTATATACATTGTGAAGTAGAAAAATAATTATTAAAATATAGTTTTAATTCTGATATAATATGTTTATAGAAATACATTAGGGGGATATTCATGGAGAAATATTCATTAAAAAATGACTTCTTGGGGGAAGTTATTGGTTCATTTATATTAGTTCTTTTTGGGACAGGCTCAGTAGCAGCAGCGGTATTATATGATGCGCATCAAAGTCTGTTCCAAATTGGTATGTTATGGGCATTTGCGGTAACTTTTGGTATATATATGACTAGAAATTTAAGTAATGCACATTTTAATCCAGCGGTGTCAGTAGCAATGGTTCTTACAGGTAGAATGAGTGCTAAAAGATTACCAACATATATCGCAGGACAATTTATCGGAGCATTACTAGGTTCATTAGTAATGTATGGAATTTATAGTTCATCGATAGCACAGTTTGAGGCCAAAAAGAACATAGTACGTGGAACATTTGAATCAGTTGCTACAGCGAAAATGTTCGGAGAGTATTATAACCAACCAGGTGGCTATAACATTTCTATGCCATTGGCATTTGTTGCAGAAGCACTAGGAACGTTTTTATTAGTTTTAATTATATTCTTATTCACAGAAGGTGCTAATGTAGGAAGACCAAACGATAATATGGCTCCTGTACAAATAGGTTTAACTGTTGGATCATTATTGTGTTTACTAGCGCCAATTACTCAAGCTGGTATGAACCCAACGCGTGATTTTGCACCTCGTATAGTAGCGTGGGCATTCGGATGGGGATCAGCAGCATTTCCAGACGCTAGCGGTGGCTTCTTCTGGGTTTATATACTTGGACCAATAGTTGGTGGAGTATTAGCTGGGTATTTGTTTACTAAAGTGTTAGAACCAGCATTAAAAAGACAAAATGAATTAAATAAATAATATAATAAGGTTAGAGGAGAAAAGAATTATGACAAACAAAACAGATTTAATTTTAGTAGGTGGATTTCTAGGAGCAGGTAAGACGAGTCTTCTATGGGAAGTTGCGAAACGTTTAAATGAAAAAGGACGTAAAGTAGGATTAATTACAAACGACCAAGCAAGTGAATTAGTTGATACTTCATTTTTAGAAACAAACAATGACATCGTTGAAGAAGTAAGTGGAAGTTGTTTCTGTTGTAACTTTGGTGGATTTGCTAATGCAATTGCTCACCTACAAGAAGCAAATAACAGTGATATTATTTTAGCAGAACCAGTAGGAAGTTGTACTGACTTATCAGCGACTATTATGCAACCTTTAAAAGAAAAATACAAAGAACAAGTTAATTTAAAACAACTTACAGCTTTAGCGGATCCAACTCGCTTAAAAGCAGTATTAAAAGATCATTCAAATCCTGGAGATTATATTATTTATAAACAATTTGAAGAAGCGGATATTATCTTAATTAATAAAGTTGAATTATTATCAGAAGAAGAATTAGCTGATTTAGTAGAAAAAACTAAAAAAGAATTTAATAACGGAAATGTTCTAACTGCAAGTGTTAAAACTGGAGAAGGTTTAGATGAGTGGTTCGATTACATTATCAACAGTGAAAAAGAAGTAGGAAGAAGAATTGTAGAAGTGGATTACGATACGTATGCTGATGGAGAGGCACTATTCGGATGGTTAAATGGAACTTATGCTATTGAAAAAGAAGAATCATTTGAAACATTAGCTACTGCATTTTTAGCTAACTTAGGAGAAAGATTTGATTCATTAAATCTAAATGTAGGTCACGTGAAATTCCTTCTACAAGGTAAAGAAGAAGGTTTAGTAGGTAATATTGTAGGTAAGAAAGAAACTGCAACACTACGTAAATTAGATAATACTAGTGACAAAGTATTCCTTACAGTTAATGCACGTGTAGAAGTTCATCCAGATAAACTAGTTGAGATCGTAAAAGAAGAAGTTGAACGTGTATTTAACGTAGTAGGATATAAAGAAGAAACTTTAAATGCTTTAATCCCTGGACGTCCAAATCCAACATTTAGATATAGAGAAATAGTTAAACTTTAATTATAGAAAAAAATAAACTTCTATGATAGAATGAATATGATAAAAGGTTGGAACTAATTCAAAAGTCCTAGATTTTAAAAAAGCGTATATGATTACTCATAGACGCAGTGGTTTATTGATATCTAAATTCGCTTTATAGAAGCTTTTTAGATATCTAATAAACTTTGCGGGGGTGACTCGACAAAATCGATTTCTGCGAAATCGCGATTTTTGAGTCACTCCCAACTATTTAATATAAAGGGATGGTGATAAAATGAATAATAATATCAAAATAAGATTATCGGTTGATAACTTTTATGATAATATTTCTAAAAATAAACAAAAGACAAAAATTGATCCAAAACAACTAAGTAAATCATTAGGATATGATGAAAAAATAATAAATGAATTTCCTGATGAAATAAACATGGGGTTGTCTTGTGGAAATCCAATTAATCACTTAAAAATAAAAGAAGGTCAGTCTTTAATTGATTTAGGATGTGGAGCTGGAATGGATATTTTCATTACAAAGATGAAAAATCCAAAAGTAGGAACACTATATGGTTTAGATAGATTAGATTCAATGTTAGAAAAAGCGAAAAAGGTTAGAGATAACAAGAAGTTTGATAATGTTGAATTTATTAAAGGAGAACTAATAAATATTCCATTAGAAGACCAATCGGTTGATAGAGTTATTAGTAACTGTGTTATAAATTTAGAGCCTGATAAACAAAAAGTATATGATGAAATATATCGTATTTTAAAAGAAGATGGTATGTTTGTAATATCAGATATTATCTTGAAAAAGGAATTACCATTAGAGTGGAAAAATTCCCAACAGATGCACTGCACTTGAGTGGCGGGTGCTCTTCTGGAAGAAGAGATGGCTGATATTATTAAAAAAGCGGGATTCACGAAATTCCAAATCATAAATTCTGATGTAACAGATGAGTATGCAGAAAAATGGGGATATGGAAAAGGTATGAAAGATTACATACAAAGTGGACTGCTTATTGGAAGAAAATAATTTTGTTGGCTAACGAGGAAAGCGTTAGTCAATTTTTTTGACACGACTAGTCAAAATGGAGTAAAATATAATCGAATAAGTGTATAAAATACACATTATTATAAAAAAATTATAAAAACAATAAATATTTGATATGTTATGATTTAGATTTAAATACAAATGCAAAAGAATAAAATAGATTTATTTATTGAAAATGAATTGATATATATATTTTAAAGTTAAATAATTGTTTAAACTAGATTTTAGTTAGTTTTTATATAATATATTTGAATTAAATTATCTATAACATAAAAATATAGTTAGGAGTGGGAAACTATGAGGTTATTATTAGCCGAAGACGAAAGAGACTTAGCAGATGCTCTTGAAGCAATGTTAAAACACAACAATTACTCAGTCGACGTAGTAAATAACGGACAAGATGCATTAGATTATCTTATGTTGGATGATTATGATGGAGCTATTCTTGATGTTATGATGCCACAAATGGATGGGGTAACAGTAGTAAAAAAATTAAGAGAGAATAAAAAAAGTACACCAGTTTTATTACTTACAGCAAAATCAGAGATTGAAGATAAGGTGTATGGACTAGACAGTGGTGCAGATGATTATTTAACAAAACCATTTGTAACTAAGGAGCTATTAGCGAGAGTTCGTTCAATGACAAGAAGACAAGCGACATTTACTAGTAATGTATTAGAATTAGGGAATGTTAGCTTAAGTAAATACACATTTGAATTAGCAACAGAAAAAGATAAAGTAAGATTATCAAATAAAGAATATCAAATGATGGAAATGTTGATGAGAAATCCAGGGAATGTGATTCAAACTGAACAATTTTTAGAAAGAATTTGGGGATATGATAGTGAATCTGAAATTAACGTAGTTTGGGTTAATATTTCATATCTAAGAAAAAAATTAAAAGCATTAGATGCAAATATCCATATTAAAGCTACTAGAAATGTTGGTTATACTTTGGAGATGATTGATGTTTAAGAGTCTTAGAAGAAAATTTATTACAACAGCTGTTGGGAGTGTAGCTGTAGTAATAGCTATTTTGGCTATTGCGTTAAACTTTATAAATTATTATAAATTAGAAGAAAGAATAGACACAACACTATTAGATGCTTCAAAATCACAAGCATTAATTAAAATTTTTGCTGAAGATGGAGATGATCTAATAATTACAAAAAATTCATCTAGTACAACAGATTATAATGGTTTTTCTATTGCTAAGGTTGATGATTCTGGAAGAATAATTAAAACATATCGTGATGACACTTTAATACCTAATCAAGATGCTTTGCAGAGTAAGGTTATTGAAGCATTAAAGGAAGGAAAAACTAGCGGATTTATTGGTAGCTATAGATTCTTAAAAGCTGAAACAAACGTAGGAAACTTAATACTATTCTTAAATTGCCAACGTGAATTAGATTCGCAACATTCATTTGAAAAAAATAGTTTATTAATTTCTATTGGAGTTATAGCATCAGTATTTGTTTTAATTGTGTTAATCTCTAAAAGAGTGATAGCACCAATTCAAGAAACTTACATAAAACAAAAACAATTCATAACAGGAGCGAGTCACGAGCTGAAAACACCGTTGGCTATTATTAGTTCTAATGCTGATGTATTAGAGATGATGAATGGTGATTCAAAATGGACGCAGAACATACATAATCAAGTAGACCGTCTTACTAGTTTAGTTAACAGTTTAGTTGTATTTAGCCGAATGGAAGAAAAAGATACAGTTGAAAGAACAAGATTTGATCTGACGAATGCATTGGAATCAAGAATAGAAGATTTTAATGAATTAGCAAACTTCCAGAAAAAAAATATTGTTACGGATATAGATCCTGATTTATATTATTTTGGTGAAGAAGCTTCAATAGTACAATTGATGGATATACTGTTAGAAAATGCTATTAAATATGCACCAGAAGATAGCGGTATATCAGTAAGCCTTAAGAAAAATAGAAAATATGCTATTTTGAAAGTTTCTAATAAAGCAACAGTTCAAAAAGGTGATTTAAGTAAAGTGTTTGAGCGTTTCTATCGTTTAGATGAATCAAGAAATAGTGCAATAAAAGGATATGGTATAGGTTTATCTATGGCACAACTTATTGCGGAAAAACACAAAGAAACAATTCGAGCGTATGCACCAGAAGATGGAATCTTCAAAATAGAAGTGCGTTTTACACTTGATGAAAGATATTAATTAAAGTTAATCTTCCAAACTTATTGGTTTGGGAGATTATTTTTGTTTTGAAGTGAATTGTAATTACATGATAAAATATTATAGAAAAATTTGTAATTGTAAAATAATAATGCTATAATCTAAATAATAAATAAAAATATATTGAAGATTTATAAGGTTAAAAAGGTATCAGATTTTATAGGTGAACATAAAAGGAGAAGAAACTATGTTTGATGTATTTTTTTGATTTTCTAGTAGGGAGTGTTGAAAATGTGAAAATAACACTGAAAAACTTGAATAGAATTCAGAGAATTATAGCAGTAATTTTTTATTGTGTTGAGGTAATAACCCTTTTAATTATCACTATGCTAACGATTGATGATTATCAAATTACAAGGGAGATATTATATTTATTTGGTTTATTTATTTTTGTATCTCTGTGCCATATATTATTTTATAAAAAATATCTTAATAATAGTGAAGTTGAAAATTAAAAAGAGGATAAATTAAATATTAATTAGCTAAATTTTAAGAACATCATTTCAGGTATAAAATTTGCTAATTCAGGTAATTTGTTATATATTATGAGAACGTTTTATGTTATAATTAGTAAAAGGGAAATCCTTTAATTTTATAGGAGGAGGGGTTTATTATGAAACCATTCAAAAGAACAGTGGAGAAAGTGTTAGCATGGATTGCTAATATTATCTTAATAGTATTAACGGGAGTTTTAGCGTATAGCTCATTCTTTAAAATTTCAGTTATAAAAGATAATCAAGAATTTTTAAATTTATTTAAGTCAGAACTAGAAAAAAATCCTAATGGAGCTAACTTAAATGGGGTTAACTTATCAGCTGAACAAATACTTGATTACACAATTCAAGGTTTAAAAATGTATTCAGTTCTGTTAATCGTATTAGTTGTAGTGGCGTTATTAGCGACATTCTTAATGAAAAAACGTATTTTATCTGGAATACTTTTCTTATTATTAGCAATAGTAATAGCTATTGGAACAGTAGGAGTATTAATTCCGGTATATCTATTCTACTTTATCGTTGCGATTATGCTATTTGTTAGAAAAGAAGTCCCACAGGAACGTCAAGAATCGATTAGTTATCTATAATGATTTATCTAATTATGGAAATCTAAGTATATAGAAATGGTGAATTCATGTTTAGTAATATTTTGTTAATTTGTCAAATATTAATAGGTTTATATAGTCTTTATATAAGCTTTAAAAATTCGAAGTATATGAAACAATCTAATTGGCATAATAGTATAATTTGTTATGTATTTCTAGGTATGATTAGCAATAATATCGATAATATCTATACAAAAGTAATTGTTACGTTTGTGATGTTTTTAATTTTAATTAATGAATTAAATACAATAAAAATATTAAAAAATAATGATACAGATTTAACTGTAGAAAAGATATAGATAGTCATAATATTTTAGTTTTAAAAATTAATAAATTTCAGAGTAACTTTATGGTAGTGCTACTTTAATCATGCCTTTAAAGTTACTCTTATTTTTTATGATTTTAGTAGATAACCAAAATATTAAATTTTTTATCTGAAATTTAGACTATCAAATTTCAATAAATTAGGATATTGTGGTATAATTTATAAAGACAAATAATGAAGGATTTATTATGATAAAATATAATTATAATGAGAGATTAATAGAAAAATTAAATATTATTCCTTTTATAGAAAAATATAATTTTAATAATGAAAAATACAATACTGCTATTTTTTGTGCGTTAAGTTCAATATATAATCATAAAGCTAATTATGATCATATCGAATCAAAATCGATATTACTTGGGGATTATTATAGTTTTGAGTATTATAGTATATTGAAAGATGAGTTGGATAAGTTAAGTATTTTAACGAATACTATGAAGGTTGGTTATTTTCAACTGGTTACTAAAAGGATGAGTGAGGAAGAATTTTATTTAAGTATAATAAAGACGTGGTTTGATTTTTACGGTGTTAAATTTCAGGAAATTGATAGTAAAACTGTAGTCTTTATATAAAAATTGATGGAGAATAGAATGTTAAAACAGTATGATACGTTGGTACATGATGTTTTAGAAGATATCTTAGATATCACAAAATGTGATGATGATAGATTAAATGAGATTATTAAAAGATATTTTTTAAATGGTGGAAAGAGGGTAAGAGTCCTTCTTTTACTTATGTGTGCTAAATTAGGAAATTTTGAATTGAATAGAAAAGATATAATTCGAATGGCTAGTATAGTTGAAATAATTCATACTGCAAGTCTTATTCATGATGATATCATTGATAATGCTGATACGAGACGCGGTAGTATTACAATGAATAAAGAGTATACTAACGAGTTTGCTCTATATGTAGGTGATTATTTATTTGCGATAGTTTTAAAAGAAGTTGCGAAGTTTAAAGATGACAGAATTCATAGTTATTTAGCTGTGACTCTTAAGGAACTTTGCATCGGTGAGCTTATTCAGGCTGATGGTCTATATAATATTAAAACTAGACGAATAGATTACTTAAAGAAAATTAAAAGAAAAACAGCGATTTTAATTGCATTTGCTTGTGTTACAGGTAGTATTGTTTCTAAAGCTTCTGATGAAAATATCAAAAGTGCATTTTCGTATGGTTATTATTTAGGAATGAGTTATCAGATTATTGATGATTATTTAGATTTTGCTGGTGGGGCTGAGAATCTTGGTAAAGAAGTTGGTCAGGATTTAATGAATGGGAATATCACATTACCAGCATTGCTAGCAAGAGAAGAAAAACCTGAACTATTTAATAGCTTCACTAATGAAACGAGTTTTGAAGAGAAAATGGAAATTATTGATTATATAAGAAATAATGAGAAAATTTTATCAGAGACTCTTGATATAAGTAAACGATATTTGCTAAAAGCACAAAATAGTATAGATAAAATAGAAATTTCAGTTAAAAATGAATTAACTTTTATAATGAATAAGTTAGCAAGGAGAGATAATTAAATGGATTTACAACAATTTTTAGAAGAATTAAAAGATATTGATTTTACTGCACTAGATAGAGAACAACAAGAAGAATTTCGTACAATACTTTTAGATTATGGATTATTTGATGAGTGTTTAGAACTATCTAAAGTTATTTACGAACAAAATAGAGAAGATGATACAGCTATCGAAGGTTATGTTCACAATTTATTATACTTAGATAGAAAAGATGATGCTTTGGTAGTATTATACAATTCACCAAAAACTCCATCAATTTTATATCAAGAAGGTTTAATATATTTAGAAGATGAATTATACGAAATTGCTGAGGATAAATTCTTAGCCGCAAGAGCTGGAACAGACTTTAATGAAGCAATTCGTGCTATTGATAAAGAGTTAGTTGGTATTTATTTAGCAACTGGTAGAGAAGATAAAGCAAAAAATCTAAGTGAAAGAATTTTCTACGAAGAACCATCTTTAGAAAATTTCCAAACAGCGTTTGACAATTTATTTGCATTGGGATTATTTGAAGAAGCTATAGATTTTTATAACCAAAATGGTAGAGGTTATGAAGACGCAAGTATATTATTCTCATTAGCTTTTGCCTATAATCAAATTCAAAATTTAGAAAAATCAAAAATGCACTTATTAAAAACTATCGCTTTAGATCCTGATTTCACTGAAGCATATTTACATTTAGGACATATGTCTAAAGGTGATGAAGCTAAGAAATATTTAGAGAAATATATTGAATTACAAGGTATGGCGATTAGTGCATACTTACATTTAATTTCTTTATATAAAGATGATCAACAATATGACAACATTCGTACACTTATGCAAGAAGTCTTGTCTTCTCAAGGAATTTCTGAGCAAACATTATTTATTACTATCAATGCTCTTAAATCACTATTTGAGTATGAAAAAATCTATGACTTATATAATGAAAACTCATTAATAAAAGATGATCCAATCCTTCTAGGTGCTGCGTTAAATGCTTTATCTGAAGAAGAGGATTATATTGATTTTGTTGAGGAAGAAGTTGTTACTTATTTTGAAGTTTTACATGATGAACCAACATACTTAGAAACTTTAAGAAATGTTTATGACTTAACAGGAAGTGCGAGAGTACGAGATATAATCAGTCATTTCGAGCAACATCATGGACCACATGGTCATCATCACTAAGAAGAAAAAATAGTTAGAGATAGGAGGTGTTAGTTATGGATTTTAGTTTTAAAGATATATATACTCGAGCTAAGTCGGTAGTTGAAACTGATAGTTATGTAATTTATCAAACGTTAAAGTCAAAATTATACTTTAGTGGGAATTACTTATTAATGAAAAAAGAACCAACTTCTATAGATGAACTTGAATACTATATTGCATCTTGTAGGAACTTTTTTAGAGATAAAGGTGTTAATTTTATTCATTTAGCTGCATTAGAAAATGTAAAATTATCTTGGAAGCTTAAAAGATATTTAAAGAAAGAAAGCTTTAGTGAAATTAATTTACTTTTATATTACTTAAATATCAAAGATTTCGTAGAACCAGAATTAAGCGAATTTCAGGTAGAATATCTTCAAAAAGTTGATTTAAATAGATATTTGAAGTTTCAGTATAAAATAGATGTAGAGGCTAGCAATGAAGAGTGGGCTGAACACAATCAAACATTATTGTATGAAGACATTAGATCAGAAAATATCAAGCAACTTGTAGCTAAAGACGGAGAAAAAATAGTAGGTACAGCTAATATAATAGTTAAGAGTAATTTCTTTGAGATAGATAATTTATATATAGCACCTGAGTATAGAAATCGTGGGATAGCTAAGCATATTATTACTTATGCTATAAACAGTGAACGTAAAGATAATGTTCTTTTAGTAGCTGATGCTAATGATACACCTAAGTATATGTATGAAAATATTGGATTTTCAAAAATTTCAGAACAGGATTTTTATTTGAAAACGAAAATATAATTAGTAAAGAGAGTAAACGACTCATAGATCATGATTTCCTCGAAATTAGGTTACTTGAGTCGTATCTTTTTTATAAATATTATTAGGGATATTGAAGTTCCATGTTTCCTGTTGAGAAAATAGTTAATATGTAGTAAACTAGTAGAAGAAACGTAGAAAATATGCGGAAGAAGGATGTGATTATTGGAGTGAAGAGAAAATTTAAGAGATTTTTAAAATTTATTATAGAATCGATGGCTGTTATTTTGGTTGTATATGGAGTATTTTCTGCGGGTGGACATCTTAAAGCAAAGAAGGATGCGGCTAAGCAGCAAGAATTAGCTCAACAACAAGAACAAAATAAAGAAAATCAACAAGAAGAATCAACATCTGAAAATATGAAACTTAGTGAGACAGAACTTAATGAAGCTTTTGATAACATAGTAGAGCAATATAAGGGAGACAATGAGATAGGAGTTGTCTACAAGAACTTTTCTACAGGATATAGATATGGACAAGAAGAAAACAAATACTTCACAGCTGCAAGTACAATAAAAGTAGTGTATGCAATGAGAATATATGACCGCATAAGAAATGGTGAAGTATCAGAAGATGCTGATATATATTATAATGAGAACCATTTAGCAGAAGGAAATGGACAAATCACTAATAATAAGAAGAAAAATAGCTATAAATTAGATTATGTTATTCAAAATATGATACAGTACTCAGATAATACAGCTACAAACATGCTTGTAGGGAATAGTGCTACTGCAGCTGATTTATTGGTGAAATATTTTGATAGCTTGGGTGTGAATTTATCACAGGAAGAAGCTCAAAAGAACCGAATAACACCGGCAATGATGGAAGTTGTTTGGACAAAACTTTACAAAGAGCGTGATAAGTATCAAAAATTAATTAAGTATTTAGAAGATTCTGAAGCTGGAGAAGTAATAAAAGATGGAATACCGAATAAAAAAATTGCTAGTAAGTATGGGGCTATAGAGGATAATTATCATGAAACTGCTATAGTATTTGGTGATAAAGATTATATGTTATTAATCTATACTAATAAGTTGAATAATTCAAAACAAGCAATAAGAGATATCGCTAAGAAAATTGATGAAATCACAAATAATAATATGTAATAAAAGGATTAGGTAGAAAAAACTATCTAATCTTTTTTTGAATTTTAAAGAGATTAACTAGAAAGTTATAAATATAAAAGTAATTCATGTAGTAATACATTAATTTGGTGGTTTATTCTTATCTAAATTCGCTTTATGCCAGCTGTTTAGATATCTAATAAACCTTAAGTGACGGACTCAAAAAATCTATTATTTTAAAATCCTATTTTTTAAGTTACTCCTTTGGTATAATTTTATGATTACCCTTATCCCTTTATTAATTTTTATTTTCATGCTATAATTAACAGGTTATATAAATAAGACAGTATATAAAATTGGATAAATTAAGGAGAATTAAATGACAACATTTGAAGAATTAGGGGTTAGTCAAGAGACGGTTCAATCACTAAGAAACATGAATTTCATATCTCCAACTGGTATTCAAACAGAAACAATTCCATATGTATTATCAGGAATTGATATTTTAGCACAAGCACAAACAGGATCAGGAAAGACAGGTGCATTTGGAATACCGTTAGTAGATACAGTAAGGAAGAGTGATCAATTACAGTCATTAATCCTTGCCCCAACTAGAGAATTAGCTCAACAAGTAGGTGAACAGCTTCGCCTTATGTCACGAGCAAAAGGATTAAAGGTTAGCATTGTTTTTGGTGGAACAAGTATTGAAAGACAAATTCAAGACTTGAAAAAACGTCCTCAAATTATAGTGGGAACACCAGGTCGTGTTATCGATCATATTAATAGAAGAATAATTAAATTAGATTCATTAACACATCTAGTATTAGACGAAGCCGATGAAATGTTAAATATGGGATTCATAGAGGATGTTAGATTTATTTTATCTAAAATAACATCAAGACATCAGACATTATTATTCTCAGCGACTATGCCTAAGACAATTATGGAACTTTCAAAAGATTTCATGAAGGATTATAAACTAATAAAAACTATCAGTGATGAGGATTTAAAACCAGATATTACTGAATATGCCACAATCGCTAGAGAAAATGAAAAATTAGAGACGCTAATTGGATTTTTAGATGTTCAAAATCCTAACTTGGCAATTGTATTTGGTAGAACTAAGCGTCGTGTTGATGAATTATCAAGTGCACTTATTGCTAAGGGATACTTAGCTGAAGGATTACATGGAGATATAACACAATCTAAACGTTTAGAAATATTACGTAAATTTAAAAATAACTCTTTACAAATTCTTGTTGCAACAGATGTTGCAGCTCGTGGTATTGATATTAGTGATGTGACTCATGTATATAACTTTGATATCCCACAAGATGTAGAAAGTTATACTCATAGAATTGGGAGAACTGGTCGAGCAGGCAAGTCTGGAGTGGCAATTACATTCTTAAATCCAGTTGAGATGCCTTATCTGAAAGATATTGAGAATTCTCGTGGTGAAAGAATGAAAATGTTACGTCCTTATTCACAAGATGAAGTGAAGAAAGCTCGCCATAACAGATTATTTGATGAAGTTGTTTCGGAAATGGATAATAACCATGTTGAATTTAATAGCTTGGCTAATAAATTGTTAGCTGAAACAAATGCAGAAAAAGTAATCACTATTCTACTAAGCAAATTAATTAATGATAAAAAAGATGTTGATGTGGAACTATCATTTGAAAAACCTCTACCTCGTAAACAAGAACGTGGAAGACGATCAAATAGAGGAAATGATAGACGCCGTCGTTCAGATAATAGAGATAAGAAAAATCGTAATGAACGTAGGGGAACAGATAAGAAATTTTTCGACAAAAAAGGTCGTAGAATGCAAAACAAATAATAAGGAAAAGATGTCAATCTGTTGATTGATGTCTTTTTGTTATATAAAATTATTAATGTAATTTTTAATGAATATACTGGAGAAATTCTATAGTTTAAGGTATAATAGTAATGTATAATTTTTATTAGTTTAGAAGGATATAGTGAACTCTTTATAACGAGATTAATTCCCTATATCTTTTAAAATGTGATAAGAAAATAATTTAAAGAAGGGAATAAGAATAATGAAGAAATTAGGTGTCTTTTTAGGTATTTTATTTATAGCTATTTGTACATTCTTATTATTCTACGGTGAACCTGCTTACCAAAAATGGCAAGAGTACAATTTTAAATCGCAGGTTAAAGATACGGTAGAAGCTGCTGATAAATCAGATTTCGCAAAAGATAGCAGTTCAAAAACTGGTTGGTTAGGTGATAAATTTGTAAAAGTTTATTATCCAAACTCAAACTCTTCTAATGCAGATGAAATAAAATCTCGTTTAGATGAGGAAACAAAAGGATTAGTTGAAGGGGAGCTAGATTTTAACAAAGATATTAAAGAAATTGTTTTCTATGGAAGTAAAGAAAAAGAAAGCAATTTTGCCAATGTATCAGAAATAAGCGTAGAGAAAGTTACTCATAAAATTTCTGATAAAAAGGTAGAAGCGGCAACAGAGTCTAATTTATCTAGTATTTTCTTAACAAATGAAGGAAAACCATTTACTTTATCTAGTTTATTTGCTTCTCCAGATGATGCTAAGAAAAAGTTTTTATTTAAAATACAAAAACAATTAGAAGTTCGTGGAGTATCTGAAGCAGAAGGAAAAGATGTTGTTGTTAAACTTCGAGATCAAGATATGGCTGACTGGAAATTCACTTATGGTGAATCTAAATTTAACATAAATATTGATCCTAAAGTCGGAGAAGTTAGTTCAGTAGAAGTTCCTATGGCTGACTTACACAAGTATATAACGGAGAGCTATCTAAAAGGTGAAGACTTAGAAAAATATAAAGAATATGTTAAGAAAAGAGATAGAAAAGCTGTAGCATTAACATTCGATGATGGACCAAATCCGCAGACTACTCCTGTAGCATTAGAATTATTGAAAAAATATAATGCCAAAGGTACATTCTTTATGGTAGGTCATGCAATAGAAGGTAATGAAGATCTTGTTAAACGAGTAGTTGCAGAAGGACATCAACTTGGAAATCACTCTTGGGATCATCCTGTTTTAACAACTATTGGTTTAGAAAAAGCGAAGAAACAAATTAATGATACAACAGAAGCTTTGAAAAAAGCAAGTGGACAAGATGTTCATATTATGAGACCTCCATATGGAGCGATTAATGGTGCTATTCAGGCGGCTGTAGACCAATCATTTATTTTATGGGATATTGATACTCTTGATTGGAAAAACCGTAATACTGCTTCTATAATGAAAGAAGTTAGAAAGGCTCAACCAGGATCAATTATCTTAATGCATGATATTCATCAAACATCAATTGATGCATTACCATCGGTATTACAATATCTAACTGAACAAGGATTTGAAATGGTAACTGTTGATGAACTTATGGGAGACCAATTAGAACTACATCAATCATATACTAATAGAGAATAATAATTAAAGAGTTGATTATAAGAATTTTAAAGTTCTTATAATCAACTTTTTTTATTTTGAGAAATTAATAAGAAGAGATTATATAATTTATTTTTTTATAGTTTTGATGTAGAATATAATTGAAAGAAATAATGTGAATATTGTAAGGAGATTATTATGAGAGTTGAATTAGTTTCGGTAGGGACTGAATTATTATTAGGAGATATAGTTAATACAAATACAGCATATCTATCAAAAGAACTTGCTGCTCTGGGGCTTGGAGTTTTTCGACAAACAACTGTAGGAGATAATAGAGAGAGATTACTTAAGACATTAGAGAGTGCATTCTTAGAAAATGACACGGTTATTATTACTGGTGGCTTAGGACCTACTGATGATGATATAACAAAAGAATGTGCAGCAGAATACTTCGGTAGAGATTTTTATTTCCACGAGTATTCATGGGTAAAAATATTAGAAAGACTTACGAGATCAGGAAGAAATATTATAACAGAAAATAATAAGAAACAAGCAATGATTCCTGAAGGAGCAATAGTATTAGAAAACTTTTGTGGAACTGCACCAGGTATAATAATTGAGGAAAATAATAAAAGAATAATTTTATTACCTGGACCACCACGAGAAATGCGTGATATGTTCGAGAAAAGTGTAAAACCATATTTAGAGAAATTTAGTAATAAGCATTTTATATCTAAATACGTAAGATTTTATGGTATAGGAGAGTCTTTATTAGAAACTAAAATTAAAGATATAATGGACAATCAAATAAATCCTACGTTAGCACTTTATGCTAAAACTGGGGAAGTGCTACTTCGTATAACAGCTAGCAGTGAAGATAAGAATGAATGTGAACAACTTATAAGCGAACAATTAAAAGAGATTGAGAAAAGAGTAGGGGAGTACATATATCTTGTAGGAGATGAAGATATATCAGGAACACAAACAGAAATGAATAATGTGGTTGCTAGTCTTCTTATAGAAAATAATTTCACTATATCAGTAGCCGAGTCTTTAACAGGAGGAAAGATTTCTTCTATGTTGGTAGAAAAAAGTGGAATTTCTGAATCATTTCTTGAAGGTGTAGTTTGTTATTCAAATAAATCAAAAATTAATACTTTAGGAGTAAATGAAGAGACTTTAGAGAAGTTCGGTGCGGTCAGTGAGGAAGTAGCTAAAGAGATGGCATTAGGAGTAGCGAACCGATTAGGTGCAGATTTTGCAGTTGCTACTACTGGAATTGCAGGTCCTAATAGTGATGAGAGTGGAAAACCTGTAGGTTTAGCATATATTGGTATTTATTCTCAAGGAGAAGTGAGTGCAAAAGAGGTACTTTTCACTGGTGATAGAGAATTAATTCGCTACAGAACAAGCGTTGAAGCGTTTGCAGAAATTAGAAAAAATATTTTGGAAAAACTATAGTTTTTGCTTGTAAAATGTTAGACTATTTTGTATAATATTATTAATAAAAAAAGATATTTAAGGAGATTGATTATGTATACAATGAACTTATCTAGTTTGGAGTCCCCGGATCCCAGGTATGGGCAAGATGATGAATATTCCCAGGACTTCAATACTGAAATAGACTATGAAGATGAAATTTTATCAGATTATGCTGATGAAAGCTATAATGAAGTAGAGTTTTCTGTTCCAGAAGAGGAATTCTTAGATTACTCTAATGAGGTGTTCCTATATAAGGAGTATTCGTACGATTTTGCTGATGACTACGAATATGATGAAGTTAGTATATCTAATGATCAAATAATGTTAGAAAATATAAGCGAAGCTTAATATAACATTTTGAAAAAATAAGTTGACCTATAAGTGTTTTTCACTTATGGGTCAATTTTATGATATTATATTTTTAAAGAGATTTTGTTTATTTTAAATAGTTAAACTAATGCGAATGATTTATATTTGAATATAAATGTATTTAGGTTTATTTAAACAATTTTTTATATAATTGTTATTAAAGAATGTGATATAATAAGTATTAGTATACAATTGAAAGGAGGAGAAATATTGAAATATCGTAAATTGATAGCGTCTATGTTACTAGGTTTAGGGATGGCAACTATTGGTTATTCTAACGTTAAGGCAGATTATTTTACAGATTACAATACAACGGTAACGGATACAGTTTTTAGAGAAAATATATTTAATTTTGATATATTCAATAATAATAGAAATTATTCTCTTCCTGTAATAAAAAATAGTGTTATTCAGAGTAATATGGATGAACTTGAATACAATGCTGAATTACTTAGCTATAAAAAAAATTCATATAATTTCTTAATTTTTTACTCGTTAGACAGTAACAATATCCCAAATGAACTTTTCAGAATACCATTGAAAAAGAGTGGTACTGGGAAAATAGTTGATAAAAGTTTACTAAAACTTTTCGCTCCGAATACTAGAATAATAATGAATGTAATGACTTATGATATTGACAATAATGGCAGTATTAAGAATTTAGAATATTCAAAATCTAGTAAAATATATTTTACTAAGAAGAACATTAATCTAGTTGTAAGTGAAGGCAACAAAGAAGTAGTAAATAGGAATATTGAACTTAGAAATACTCCTCAAGAAGATAAGATTGCTGTTTATCCATTCGAGATCGAACAGTATTATAATCCTGATAAATATTATAGTTACAAGAAAGCTGTTGTCTTAATTGATGGAAAAGAGGCGAATTTGGAAAACATTGAGTTACCTTATCTAGCTAAGAAAATCGAAGTAAAATTAGCTCAAGATAAAGATTACTGGAACAAAGTAACTGTGGAATATCCATCTGAGCTGAAAATAGATAATAAAGAGTATTTAATAAAACAAGGAATAACTTTTTCAAGTTTTGTTAAAGAAAATGATATCAAGGAAATTAAACCCAAAGATGATAAGTATGAATTTTCTGGTTTCTATCTTGATGATAAAGAGTTAGGGAATTCACAAGTATTAGGAAATAATATAAAAATCCAAGCTAAATATAATACTAAGGTAGTATTAGATAATGGAAGTTCAAAAAAAGAAGTAACTTTGTTAACTGGTCAAAAATTAAGTGAAATAGATACAAAGTTCTTTAGTAAAGAGAAGTATCATGTAGAGAGTTATTCTATTTATAATGCAAGTGATAATTCTAAGATTAAAGATGTAAAGGACTTGTCCGAGGAGAAGGTTAATAATAGTATCATTATTAAGGCTAATTACAAAGAAAATGTTAATACTCTTAAAATACGACAAGATGATTATAATAAACGTTTTGGTAAAGTTGATGAGAGTATTAGAGATAAAGATATAGAATGGCCTGAAACAAAAAGAATTGGAGAATTATTATCTGAGTTACGTAAAAAAATTAAACCAAGCACAGGATACGAAGTACTATTTAGATCTAATAAAAAAGTTATAAATGACGATGAATACATTACTTCTGAAACTATTCTAGAAATTTACTTTAAAAAAGTAGAAAGTGAATGGGTTAATGTCAAATTCGTAGGAAGAGGAATAGATAAATTTTTATCAGATGGTCAAGATGTACTAGTTGGTTCAAGAATAGATAGTATGGCTAATTTACCTACTGCTACAGGAGTTACGGATCAAGAATTTTTAGGTTGGCAGGCGAATGGTGATTATTTAATTGCTGGAGAAAATTCTGAGAAAATAAGAGTATCTAAAAATAAACTCCTACAAACTAATGAGTTAGGTGCAGTTGTAACTGAAAAAGGAAAAGATATTGAATTTAATGCGGTCTACAGAAAGTTATTTAATGTAGAATTTGAGAATACTTTCGCTGGTAATATTAATTTTTCAAAAGATTCATCTAATATTTTACGTGTTGATGAATTCAATAGTATTGGTGATGCTACAAAAAATAATAAAATACTAGTAATTCCTAGATCAGGTTACTCATTATCTCACTTTATCGCTAATAAAACTGTGAAAGTAAATATGGATAAAGGGACTAGAGAAATATTTGCTGGTCAGGAAATTCAAGAAAATGATTTATATAATGTTGTACCTACATCTGATTTAAAAATCACACCAGTATTTAAATTAAGCGTAGTTCCATCTTCCCTTGAAGAGATGATAGAAAATAATAAAATAAAAACTGTTGATGATGCATTGGATATAAAATTTGAATCAACAGAAAATATCAGAAAAATTTTAGGACCATTGTATTATTTGAGATAATAAAAAAGGCTCAGCGTAAATGCGCTAAGCCTTATTTTTTATTTAGACTAAATTTTCTCTAAAAATTCTTCTACTTCTTTTTGAGTTTTAGCTAGTCTAGATACAAATCGACTAACTTCTACATTATTTTTGTAACCTACAAAAGAAGGAATACCAAAAATATCAAGAGCTTGAGCTATTTCTGGATAATCATCACGATTAACGTAGATGAATTTTATTTCAGGAAACTTGTTCATCGTTTCTTCTAAGTAACGGTCTAATATGATGCAATCTGGACACCACGTTGCAGAAAATACAAAGACAATTTTTTCATTTTCTTCTTTTAATACTTTGAATTGTTCTATAGAATTTAATTTTTCTATATAATTAAACATATAATCACCTCATTTATGACTAAGATTATATCACAAAAATTAATTGTTAGCATGGAGAATGCTTAGTTTTTAATTTTCAGTTTATATTTTCATTTTCAATTTTGATTACAAATGTAAGCAAATATATTGAATTTAATTGTTAAATGTTGCATAATATGTGATATAGAGATTAGATTTATGTGATATAATTATTTATATAAATACTAAACTTTTATTGATAAAAGCTATACAATATTATAGAGGTGAAAACATGGCAAAACATTATGATTATATTGCGATTGGTGGAGGAAGCGGAGGAATAGCTTCAATTAACCGAGCTGCAATGTACGGTGTAAAAGGATTGTTAATCGAAGGAAATGAATTAGGTGGGACATGTGTAAATGTTGGATGTGTTCCTAAAAAAGTTATGTGGCATGCGTCACAAATATCTGAGAGTTTAAAATTATATGCTAATGACTATGGATTTAGTTTTGAAAATTTAGAATTTGATTTTTCAAAATTAGTAGGTAATCGTTCTGCATATATTGATAGAATTCATGGTTCTTATGAGCGTGGATTAAATAATAATAAAGTAGATTTAGTAAGAGGATATGCTAAGTTCGTTAACAAAAATACAGTTGAAGTTAATGGAGAACAGTATACTGCTGATCATATTTTAATAGCAACTGGTGGACAACCAACTATTCCTAATGTTGAGGGAGCTGAGTATGGTGTTACATCTAATGAAGTTTTTGCATTAAAACAATTACCAAAACGTATTGCAGTAGTAGGTGCCGGATATATTGCGGTTGAACTTGCTGGAGTATTCCACGGTCTTGGTGTTGATACTCACTTATTTGTACGACGTGATCGTCCTTTAAGAACTTTTGACAGAGACATAGTAGATACTTTAGTAAAAGTTATAAATGAAGAAGGTCCAACTCTTCATACAAATGCTATACCTAAAAAAGTTGTGAAAAATAATGATAACAGCGTTACTTTAGTGCTTGAAGATGGACGCGAAACTACAGTTGATCTTTTAATCTGGGCAATCGGTAGAAAACCATTATCTGAAAATCTTAACTTAGAAGCTGCAGGTGTGGAAGTAGATGAGCGTGGATTTATTCCTACAGATAAATTCCAAAATACTAATGTAGAAGGAATTTATGCAGTAGGTGATGTAACAGGGCGCTTAGCGTTAACTCCAGTTGCAGTTGCAGCAGGACGTAGATTATCAGAAAGATTATTTAATAATAAACCTGAAGAGCACTTAGATTACACTAACGTTGCTACAGTAGTATTCTCACACCCAGCGATTGGTTCTATTGGATATACAGAAGAGCAAGCTGTTAAAGAATTTGGTGAAGAAAATATTAAAGTTTATAAATCTTCATTTACTCCAATGTATTCAGCAATAACTAGTCACAGACAACCATGTTTTATGAAACTTATTACTCTTGGTGAAGAGGAGAAAGTTGTAGGATTACATGGGATTGGTTATGGTGTGGATGAAATGATTCAAGGATTTGCTGTTGCTATTAAAATGGGAGCAACAAAACGTGATTTCGATAACACAGTAGCGATCCACCCAACTGGTTCTGAAGAATTTGTAACAATGAGATAATTTTATAAAAAAATGATTGGCCTTTTTCTAGGTCAATCATTTTTTTCTTGACATTCTATTTTTATAGGAGTATTCTGAGGGTGGGAGGGGATAATAATGAAAAAAATTTTAAAAATAATAATTATTGGAATATTAACTGTATCGATTGCAACAGGTTGTGTGAGATTCAGTAAAGAGGATAAAGAAACTAATGCTCCAAAAGAATCTTCTAATAAAGTCTTTAGTGAATGGATTGGGAAGAAAGTGATAGATAGTATTAAAATTAACGCATTGAAAAATAATGTTAAAATTTATTATCATAACAATGAAACGATTTTAATAAAAGGAAATTTCAAAGGAAATTATAAATATTTTACAGATAACAATTTATTAGATATTACTGCTTTTGCAGAGGAATTAGGTGATAATAACCTTAACGTATATCTTCCTAATAAAGTATATAAAAATATAAGTTTGGAAAACAGAGATGCAACTTCTAAAATATTTGTAAATGTAGAAAATTTAATCATTAGTAGTAATGATGAGGTTGTAGTTGATGAAGCTGAGATAGGTAATCTTAAAATCACTACTGATAATAAAAAGGTACAGATTACAAAGGATACTATAAATAAAGCGATTATTGAAACTAAAAATAATACAAAAATTATAGTAGACCAAACAAAGGTAAATACTATGAATATGCTAACAGAATTTGGAGATATTTTTGCAAAAATTAAAGGAAATAAACAAGATTATCAAATTAATTATAGTAAAAACACAGCTGACTCTAAAGAAAAACAAATAACAGCAGTTTCAGATAAAGGAAAAATTGAAATTAGCTTTATTTAGATTAGATAACGAATTTTTCAAAATAAAAAAAGAAGAGGTGGATATTTAATATGTCCATCTCTTATAATTTTAAAATTTCCCATTTTTTATGAAATTTTCTAGTTTTCTTCTATCATTGTCACTCATGCGGATATGTCTATTTTTTAATTCACGAGAATTGTGATTTTTTGTTATTTTAGAAACACTTTGTTTTCTATCTTTTAATTCTTTTATAAACATGTGACAATCTCTTAAAATTGCTCCGTAGCCAAGAGTGGTGTCACGTTCATCATGATCGTCACTTACTACTATAATATCTATAAAGTGATCGATTCTTAATTCTCGAGTTTTTCTTTCTATCCATTGGTCAGCCCTTTCACCAGTTTTTGTATAAACAATAGTAATAGGTGGTTCTTCTTTAATGTATTCTTTTGAACGTGTTAGATAAGCGTCAAATACGCAGTAAACAATATAGTTATTGCCACCTGCATATTCGCGAAGCATATCAATTAGAATGTCTCGTTCGGTAGGAAAGGTAGAGCTTTTTATTAAGTCATATTCTTTCATACGAAAAAGTAAATTATAACCGTCAATAAATAAATATTGTTTTTTCATAAAAAGTCCTCCTTTGATAATTTAATTAATTTCTTTCCTCATATCTACATGCTCTATACCAGCGTCTAAATATATTATGTCATTAACTCGATTATAACCTAATGATTTATAGAAGTTTTCGGCTTGTATTTGAGCACTAAGTTCGATAATTATTTTTCTTTTTAGAATTTGCTGTGCGATATTTTCGCATCCAATAATAAGTTCACGTCCAATTCCTTGACCGCGGTATTCTTTATCAATAACAACGCGTCCAATGTGAATAACGTCTTTATCAAGATCTATAAGTCGTGCAACTCCGATAAGTTTATTGTTATCAAAGAATCCAACATGAACCGTATTTTCGCTATTATCTTTTTCATCAAATTCAAGTTCCATTGGAACTTTTTGTTCTTTAACGAATACTTCAATACGAAGAGCAAAACCAGGGTTA
>ERZ773083.324-NODE-324-length-41013-cov-3.056692_pt1 | contig 41013 bp, 44 predicted proteins | sample MGYA00511465_ERZ773083 | MGnify/ENA primary metagenome ERZ773083 (study PRJEB29015, sample SAMEA2738001) | human oral metagenome | biome: human oral; feature: human-associated habitat; material: dental | place: China | collected 2060 ... | reverse complement strand
GCAGGAAATCATAAAGATACAAGACAAGTAGATGTATTCTTAACATATAAGATTAATGTTGTAAATAGTTCACCAATAGATGCTGTATATGTATCACAATTAAATGATATACATTCAGATAAGATGGAAATTGTACAACAAGAAATTAAGAAAGAAATACAACAAGATCCAACAACAAACATCGAAAAACAAGGTGTTAAGTTAGAGGAAGAAAAACAAGCAGGTAAACCAAATACAACAGCAGAAATACCAGTAAGTAAATATATAATACATGATAAGAACACTGATATAGCTAATTTATCATTATCAGAAGTTGATCAAAGTAAGATGAAAGAACTTAAATGGGATGCTCAAGGAAAAGGTGATAGAATACCAGCACAAGATAATGGATATACAGCAACTCAAACAGAAGGTGATGTTAATACAGCAGGATTTACATTAAAACCAGGTGAAAGAGCAGATATATTCAATACATATAGAGTTAAAAATGCTTTAAATGTAGAAGAAGTTAAGAATAAAGATGGAGAATCTTTAGGAGAACTTAAAGATAAAGTAGGAAAAGAAGATGGAATTAAGACTCTTGCTAATGCATTAGAGTTAGGAGACTTTACAAACGTAGCTGAAATAGGTGCATTTGCAGCATACAATGTTCATACAGGAACATACTCAGGTAAGATTGATAGAGATTCAGCACCATCAAACTTCTCAACAAAGAAACAAGGCGGTAAATTTGTATTAGAAGATGATACAGATGATGCACCAGGTATAAATGTAAGAATACCTAGAGCAGAACAAAATCCAGAAAAAGTTAGTAGAGAACTTACAGGTACTATTTGGGAAGATAAACAAAATACTCTAAATAGAGGAATTATGACAGGTGATGGTAAGAAAGATGAAAATGAAAAAGGAATTGCAGGGCAACCAGTTACTTTAGAAGAAAGATTATCATTCAGAGGAGAACAAATAGACGGACATGAAAACTTCAGATATGCAGAAGTTCCAAATGGTAAAGCATATTTTGATTTAGGATTTGTATGGCCAGAAAAAATTAAAGCAGATGATATTGAAATGAGTCTGAAGGGTGTAACAGGATTTGAATCAAATGTTAAGACAGATGATAAAGGACAATATAAATTTACAGGTGTACCAGCAGGTAACTTTGTAGTAAGCTTAAATTACTCAACACCAAATGAACAAAAATTAAAAGAAGTTTATGCTAAGACAAATGCTAAAGGTATTGCAAATGCAGTATCAGAAGCAGATATTGATGCAAATGATTTAGTACCAACAGTTAAAGACGGTAACAATGAAAGAAAAGTAAAATGGTATAATGGTGAAACATTCAAGACAACACAATTCTATGCAGATGGAAAACAAGAAGCAAACTTAAATACTACATGGCTTGCTAAAAACAAGGATGAAGATAAAGAAACACAAATATTATCATATGCAAGAGATGATGAAGGTAGAAGAATCGAAGTAACAAGAAACTTAGATACATTCAAAAATAGTGTTATCGATGCATTAAATGTATTTAAAGAAGCAGATAAGGGTAAGATTGATGTTGAAAAATTAAAACTTGCACATAAATATACAAGTATGAATGCAACAACACCAAAGATTAATTTTAGTGTAGAATATTATGAAAAATTAAATAAAGATAAAGGTGAGGCATACAACTCTGTAATTTTAAATGAACTTAAAGATATATATTTCATAGAAGGAATATATAAAAATAAAGAAAATACAAAACTTGGAAATACTGAATATGCGGTAAAAAATATTAATATGGGTATTGTTCAAAGACCAGAAAGTAAGATAGTATTAAATAAAGAAATAAATAATATTGTAATAACAACAGCAGATGGAACAGAAAAAGTTAACTTAAAATATGATATTATAAGTAAAATATCTAAAGCAGAAACAGGTAATTTATCAGATGTTAAATATGGAGGAAGAGAAGACTTATTCTCAAGACTTAAAGTCGAAAGAGAAATTAATAAAGAAAAATCTATAGGTGAAGATTTAGTATTATCTTTAGATAGAACTTCATTAACAGATGGTAAAGAAAAAGACGAAAAAATAAGAGGTACTGTTAAATCAGGATTTAGATATATAAATATAGATGATAGTGTAATGCAAGACGCGACAATTAAGATAAGATATGGTATATATGCATATAATTTAAGTCAATTAGATAGAATAATTAATGTTGATGACGAAAATGTTAAAGATACAAATATATATAGAGAATTTGCATATAAGACAGGTGTACCAGATGAGTCAGGTCCAACACTTGGTAGATTAAAACATCAAGAAGAAGATAAGTATAAATACGGTAAATATGTAGGTAGAGAATACTATATATATAAAGGTAAAGATCAACTTACTGAAGAAGAACAAGCAAAAATAAATATTAGATCTATAATGGATATTGTAGATAATGGTGCAACAGTAAATGCAGGAGATATCGAAAATATGCAATGGGTTGCAATTAATAAGAAAGATTTAGTGGGATTAGTGCATAATGTAATTAATGAAGAAGTAGCTAAGAAAGCTGAATATATTGATGAGAATGGAATAAGATATGTTGAAAATGTAACAGAAGAAGATTCTCCAAATAGTAATAGTAATACAAGATCAAATATATTCTTATTAAAGGAATCATCAACAGAAATTAGTCCAGTAGATCCAGACAAAGATATTGAAAGAAAATATGAAAATATTAATGGATACTCAAATTCTTTGGAATCAGATCATTTTGTAAGAACATGGAATATAAGAACAGATAGAACAGCATCAGGAAGTTCTACATCAAATGATTTAACATTCCAAAATATGGCAGAAGTAATGGCATATCATACAACTAATGGACGTAGAACAGAATTTACTCCAGGTGTAATGATTACAGAATTAGATAAAATAAATGAGACAGGAAGTGGAGAGCTTCCAGGAAATGGAGAAATAAAAGAATCTAAGGAAAAAGAAACTAATTTAGATAGAGCATCTATAGTTGCTGCAGAATCTACAAGTACAAGTGCAACAGAAATTGTAACACTTTCACCACCAACAGGTTTAAGTGAAGCAAGGTTTTTAGAAATGATAAGAAAAAACACATTTTTAATTGTATCAGTGGTGGCAGTATTAGCAACAGCTATAGTAGCACTAGTAATATATTTAAGAAAAAGAAAAGCAAGTAAAATGCAATATTAATTATATTAAGATATATTATTTTTAAAAATATGAAAAGAATCCAAATTGTTTAATGGTAAATTCATTACTGTTAACTTGGATTCTTTTTATGTTACATAAATTAAACATATATTAACAAATAATTTTTGTTATGATATTATTAATTTAATAATATATAAATAAAGGAGAATCTGATGTTAAAAAAATATAGTAAAAAAATTGCTATAGCACTAATTGTAATATTATATAGTATTATAATATTATACAATGCAAATATTACGGAAATAGTTACAGAAGGTAAAAAAATATTACTATCAGCACCTATATTTCAAGAAAATGGTAAAACAATATTAAATGTTGATGAAATGAGAAAAGAACCATCTGTACCAATATTAGTTGATGATATGGAAGCAATATATTGGGAAAATGGACAAGAAAAGATATTAAAAGATCCACAGACAGATGTTCAAAAATGGTATGATTATTATTCAGGTAGAATGGCAAATGCAAAAACTAAAGATGGGAGTTATTGGGTTTGGATACCAAGATTTGCATATAGGATAACATATTATACAGATGCTAGTAAAAATACAGTAAAGGGATATTTTACGGATAAGGGTTTTGTAGGACCTGATATGGAAAGTAGAGCAGATGAAAGTTTAGTAAAGACTCAATTTTGGAAGATGGATAAAGAATTTGTTCCAAATTATGAAGATATAAAACCTAAAGGATATAGGATACATGAAGCATTTGGTAAAGCAGGAACTCAAAGAAAAGGATTTTGGATTTCTAAATATATGCAAGGAACAGATGGAAGATTTACTCCATCTAATACAATTCAAAAATCACAAGAATATGCACAAGCATTCTATAATATAGATAGAATGGTAAAAGAAAATAATATGTATGGACTTGATTATTCACTTCAACATACAGCTCTTCCAAGAAACACAGAATATGGTGCATTATATTATTTGATGGGACTTTCAAATCCTTCATCAACTAATAATACAGACAGAACATCAGATCCAAATAGTAATTCTTCAAGTGCAACTTTTGGTAATATAACAGGTGTATTTGATTTGAATAATGGAGTTAGAGAATGGACAGCAGATGTATCATCAGATAATATAAGAGATTTAGATGATCAGATTAAAACTATGTATAGAAGAGATTACGGTGTAGATTCGTTATATAATCAGAAAGATCAAAATGGAGTAGAAAAAGATAGATTGACATTGATGTCAAAAGTAACTACTCAGATACCTAGGATTATAACATCTGGAAGTGAAAAAAATTATGGAGAAGCAACATTTGAGTTTATGACTGATTATAGTTCTACAAATGCTGAACTATATGGAGGTAAGAGTATATATACAAGTAAAAATAATCCATATAATACAAGAACAAGTGATATAGTTGGAAATAGATCTGTATATTCTTTTGAAGGAGTTTCAAATAATAATTTTAGAAAAATTGGACAAAGAGCAGTTATTTATTGTTATACACCGGAAGGATTACCAGTTTTGACACCATATCCTCTTCAAGAAAATTATTATGCTGATAATATATTTGAATATATGAACAAAAAGAGAGAATTAGAAAATAATAAGAAAAAGCATGATGAGGCAGTTCAAGCAAAACTTAAGAATTCAAGAGGAAAATATATTAAGGTAATTTTTAAATCAAAAAAGAGGATATTAGACTTAACATCTAAAGGATTTACTAGGTATGGTGATGAAGAAGCAGTATTTTATATAGCAAAAGGAACAAAATTTCCATTAAATCTATGGGCAGGAACTGGTTTAGTACAAAATGATTGGGATTTTAGTAGCAGATCGACTGATTATAGATTTATTGGATGGGATATAAATCCACAAGGGAGAGAATTGTATAAAGATACAGTAATAAATGAGATTACAGATGAAGCTAGAACAAGATTAGGTAAAGTAGTATATGAACCATATTATGATAAGACAAAAAATTATGGTGCAAATGTTAAAATAATTGATGAAAATATAGGGTTTATGTATGATGCAGGAAGACTTCCGATAGGAACAAGCATTAAAAGAGCTGTAAGTAATTTAAAACCTAGGTTGTCAGGATATAGCTTACAAGAAGAAGCGATAATAGATGGAAAAAAGAAAAAAGTAGAAGAATATTTTATGCCTGCAATAGAAACTTCAAGGGTATTTAATAATGATCTAGTTTTAACATCATTATTATTGAAAAATGAATGGTTAAAATATAAAGAAGTGAAATATTATATAGAAAATCCTGATAAACAATATATAGGTACAGAGGCAGTAGTACAAGGAAATAAACCACAAGGACCACAGAATATACAAGTTCCACAAGGAAAAAGAATAATAGGTTTTTCTCCAAGTTTAGATTTTACAGTAACAGATAATATAGAAATTAAAGTACTTCTTGAAGATGTACCAGTGCCACCAGAAAATGCAACAGCACTTACAGTTGATTTAAATGGTGGTGGAAGTAATTTAATGCAGAATGGAGAAAAAATTTATGTTGTTAAAAATAAGAGCTTAAGGGATCCGGAAAATCAAAATGCATTAAATAGAATAAGGTCTACAGTAGTTACAAAACTTGGGAATACCTTTAAAGGCTGGTCAATTAGGGAAGATATGCCTATAACTACAGATATGAATTTAACAGCACTTTGGGAACCAATACAAGTATCATATACATATAGAGCAAAAGAGGCAGATTCAAATTATATTGTTACAGGAAAAGTAAATGCAGGATCTGTTCCACCTCCACCAGAAAATACTCCTAAGAGAAAAGGATATGAATTTTATGGATGGTCACCAGAAAGTCATCTTCCTATATATTCGAATACGGAATATAATGCAATATGGGTAAAGAAAGATGATCCAAATCAAAATCAAAATCATCCAAGTAATGGTAATGATCAAAACAACGGTGGAAATAATAATGGCCGGAGGTTCTAAATTTCCTAATTTATCAGAAGATATAACAATATATAATCCTAAATATAATGTTGAAAAATCAGATTATGATGAATCAACAGTTACTAAAGGAAGAACAAGAATAGTATTTGAATTAGAAGGTGGTAAATGGAATCATCCAGTAGTTTTTGAAATAGATAATGACAAATATTTTGCAACACTTGCTGCACCCAAAAGGGAAGGATATACATTCCTTAGATGGGATAAAGATTTTATAGTATCAAAAGGAGGAGTAACTACATTTAAAGCAGTTTGGTTAAAAAAATATAGTGAACCAGCAAATCAAGATCCAAATCCAAGTAATAAGGAAAATGAAAACAATAATAGAGGAAATGATAATAGGTATAAGCCATATAGTCCAAGAGAAACAAATAATGGACCATCATATGTATATAATGGTAGAGTTATAACAGGAGATCCTAATAATAATAATACGAATATATTTAATAATACAAGACCAGGGCTTACAGGTGTAGATTCTTCAGGAAGGCCTATTGGTCTTACAGGAAATGGAAATGGGAATGTTAATAAAACTATTCCTAAAGTAGATAAAGATTATCCAAGATCTGGTGAAAGTAATCTTAAAATGGTTGTAGGTATATTTATAATAACAATCCTAGCAGGAGTAATGTATATATATAAGAATAAACTTAAAAAAATAGATAGAAAAAACAGAAGAATTAGAAAATAACATATAATAATGAGACATAAAGAAAGTTATTTATGTCTCATTTGAAAAAAGCTTGAAAATATAGTATAATATACATATATATAATATTTGTAATTAGGAGAAATTTAAATGAAAAGGAATACACTAAAAAAAGTTGTAATATTTATGTTTGTATTTGTACAATTACTAATTATTTCAAATATAGTATTTGCAACTACTACATCAACAACGATACCTATTAAAGGACAAACACAACCACTTTCAACACAGCAAACAGAACAAACATTAACAAACAATGATAGAGTAACAGAAAATGTTATATCAATGGCAGATAGCAGTATTGATGTTAACTCTAAAGCTGCAAGAACTATAATAGGAATATCTAGAACATTATTAGAAATACTTCAACTTGTAGGTATATCTGTAGGGTTAATAATGTTAGTTGTAATAGGTATTAAATTTATATTAAAATCAGATAAAGAAAAACCAGACTTTAGAGGTGTTGCTATGAATTATATATTTGGAGCAATATGTATATTTGGGGCAACAACAATATTAACATTTATACAAAAAATAGCTATACAATTTAAAAATGCTGTATAATAAAGCAGATAGAGGTTACAAATGAATAAAAAGATAAAAAAAATTTTATTGATATTTATTTTAATATTGATATCAGTATTCCCAATTATAATGAAAATATATGCATCTTCAGATTATGATGGGATTATAGGAAAGTTAAAACCTAATGGCAATACAGATACAAAGATAGATGAAATAGGAGGGACAATCCTTCGGATATATACAAATGTTGGGAGTAGCATTTTTATTTGCAGCTATTATAATAGCTGGTATAATGGCATTAACACAAACAACTGCAGATAAAAAGGCAGATTTAAAAAATGCGGTTATTGGTTTTGCTGTTGGGTCATTCCTAATAATTGCTCCAACAACTGTTATTAAAATAATATTAGAATTAAAAATGCAAGAATAATGTAAGAAGATAGCAAATAATAAGAAAAAATGATAGAAATAAAAAGAGGTCTAAAAGACCTCTTTTTATAGTTTTGTTTTTAGTTGCTATTTTCTCTTAAACGTTTTTTAAAAATATTAGTTTCCTGAGTTAAGTTTTTCAACAATATCTTTAATACCATTAAGTATACCAACTGCTGCAAATATACAAACAGCACCAATTAAGTAAGCAATTGCTGTACCTTTAATATCAGCTTTTCCTTCTGGTGAAGCTGTAATGTATTTAATACCAATTACTAATAACATAGCTAATGCTATTGCAACTGCTACGAATTGTAAAATACCTAATATTTGTCCAACTAAGCTTTCAGCTTTACCACCTTGAACTTGTTTAATAGAAGGGATTTTTATACTTGAATTTGCTAAAGCAAAGTTCGCAACTACTGCTAAAACAATAAGTACAGAAATACCTATTTTAATTATATTTTTTTTCATATTTTCCTCCCTTGAAAATTTAATGCTACTAAAAATTAGTATACACAACGTTGTGTAGTTTAAAACTACATATATATATAATATATTTTTATGTTAAATATGTCAAATTTAAGTATAAATATGTAATAAAAATGTTTAAAAAGGTTTAATGTTACAAAATAGTGAAAAAAGCTTTTATTATGTTATAAAATGAGTGATTACGTTGATAAAATGAAATAGGTTTAATATAATATAATAGAATATTATTTAAAGAAAAAGGGATAAAAAATGAAAAAAATACAAGATAAAAAAACACTAAAAATACTTGTAATAGTTATTAATATTATATTTATGATTTGGATTATGGGAAATGTAGTATATGCAAATACTTCGAATTCTCGGAAGCGGTTCATCAACATCAACAAACTCTAATTTTAGTTTGCAAAATGTATTTGATTCTGTAAAAAAATTTAATGAAGCAGGTAAAAAAACAGATGGAACAATATGGATTTACCGTAAAAAAGATCGTATCTATCGGGCATCATCCGGAGCGGTTCCCCCATGCGGCTAAGATAAAAAAGGGCGGCTTCCGCTGGAATATATTGATGTTGGTCAGTAAGCTCTTTAAGTTGGGGGACAGTATGGAGATTTATGCGGTAAAGCAGGGAGCGCTTGATGACTAAAAAACGGGTGTTTATGCTCGGTGCGGGCTTTATGCAAGGTGTTGCGATACGCGCTGCCCGCGCGCTCGGCTGCACCGTGGTTGCAGCCGACGGAAATCCGTCCGCGGTGTGCGCTGCGGAAGCCGACGAGTTCGTATGCATCGATTTAAAAGATACCGCGCGCCTTATCGACTATGCGAGGTATTTGCAGCAAAACGGCGGACTTGATGCGGTGTTTACCGCCGCGACGGATTTCTCCGCCGCAGTTGCCGCTATTGCGGCTGCCTGCGGTTTGCGCGGGCACACGCTTGAAGCGGCGCTCAATGCGACGGACAAGGTACGGATGCGGGAATGCTTTCGCAAAGCCGGTGTACCGTCTCCCGCTTTTATTGAGCTGACTGCCGCCGACCTTGCATCTTCGGCTGATGGATTTGAGCAGCGTCTGGGAACGCTTGCCCGATGTTTTCCGCTGGTGGTAAAGCCCGTCGACAACATGGGCGCCCGCGGATGCTCGCTGGTTAAAAATCTTTCGGAATTACGGAAAGCGGCTGCTACGGCATTGCAGTATTCGCGGAGCGGGCGCGCCATTGTCGAAGAATACATAGAAGGAAGTGAGTTTTCGATTGAAGGGCTGATCTTCGGCGGGCGGCTGTATATCACCGCGCTTGCCGATCGGCATATCTTTTTCCCCCCGTATTTTATCGAGATGGGGCATACCATCCCGTCGGAATGCACGCAAGACATTGCCGATGAGGTTATATCAGTGTTTGAACGCGGCGTTCATGCGCTCGGCTTAACCGACGGGGCGGTGAAGGGCGATATTTTGGTGCGGAACGGCAAGGCCTTTGTCGGAGAGATCGCCGCCCGCCTTTCCGGCGGTTACATGTCCGGTTGGACGGTACCGTACAGCTGCGGTTTGGATATTACGGCGGCAGCCTTGACCCTTGCACTCGGCGGCTCGCCTCGGCTGCACACCTGCGGGAAGGATTCTTTCGTTATCCCGCTCAAGCAAAACTGTCCGTTTGTGTCTGCGGAGCGGGCATGGATTTCCATTCCCGGGCAGGTGGCATCCGTCAGCGGCTTGGAAGCCGCACGCGCAGCGCCCTTCGTCAAAGATGTGTTTCCCCGTGCCGGTGCAGGCGATACAGTGGTGTTTCCACAAAACAATGTCGAAAAATGCGGCAATGTATTAAGCGCTGCGCCGAGCCGCCGGGAAGCAGTGCAGGCAAGTGAAGCCGCCTGCCGTAAAATCGTACTGCGGCTTAAACCCCATGTTGCGGAAACCGATGCTTTCTTGGCGGAGCTGCATTTCCCGGCGGAACAGCAGACCTTTCCGCCGAATTTTTTGCAATTTACGGAACCGCTCGCTGGCGCCGAGACCGCTGCAAAGGTCGCTGTCGAGGTTCTTGCCACGGCTCCTGCGGCAGATAGTAAGGGGCAACGCAGCGGAGGTTCCTCAGCAGCCTCAAGCGCTTTTTTTGATCGGTTACTCGCGGATGCCGTTTACGAAGAAAAAGAAGGCTTTGTACTGCCTTGCTTTTTAGCGGCAGCGCTTGGTACCGCCTGCGATCTGCAGGGCAGGTCGCTGAGGGAATTGCTGCATCAAGCGCTTGAGGAGGAGCCGGGATTGGCTTCCATACTGGGCATTTCCGGTTCGCCGGAAAGGAGTGCAGTGAGTGCTTTATCTTCGAGGAAAAGCCGTGGCTCATCTTCACTAGACATACAACGGAAGAATGGCTATTGGAAAGCTCTTATCCGGGGCGGACTACAAGGTTTACTCTATCGGTATGACTGCGAAAAGGTATAATGCCAAGTTTTTTACCACTGTTATTTTCCTTTTGCTCGTGAGCGTTGCTCCTGCGTTCTCTGCGGAAAAAAACGTCTCTGCGCTTGAGACGGCGGATAGGCTTGGCGCCGACCTCACATGGGATCCACTTTCGCAGGAGATAACGTTTACAGTCGGGAACCATACGGCACAGTGCCGGATCGGTACGCCGCTTGTGTTTTTTGACTATCGTGAAACGATAATCGCTCAAGCTCCTCTGATGGGAACAAATGCTCAGCCGCAGCTTCCTGCAGCTCTCTTTACGCAACTGGAGACTTTTTTTAAACAGTTCGACATCGGCTCATTTTTCCGTGTCGGTGCGATCCTCATTGATCCCGGACACGGAGGAAAAGATCCCGGCACGACCGGCTCTTATGTCGAAAACGGTAAAACTATCCCCGTTTATGAGAAAAACATTGCATTAAGCGTTTCACTTTCCCTCTATGATATGTTACGCAAGACTTATCCCGATAAAAAAATTCTTCTAACTCGTTCGGATGACACGTATCCCAGTTTAGAGGAACGGGTTGAGATGGCAAATAAAGTATTACTTAAGAAAAATGAAGCCATCCTCTATATTTCAATCCACGCAAATGCTTCTCCGTTTAATAAGAAACCTTACGGTTTTGAGATCTGGTATTTGCCTACCGACTATCGACGCAATTTAATCGATAAAAATACAGCATCAAGAGAGATTGCACATATTTTAAATATAATGCTTGAAGAAGAATTCTCTACCGAGAGTATTTTAATCGCAAAAAATATTTCAGACGGATTGGAAGCGCAGATCGGTAAAGAGAGTAAAAACCGCGGTTTAAAAGAAAAGGAATGGTTTGTGGTACGGAATGCAAAGATGCCGAGCGTGCTCATCGAGCTGGGCTTTGTAACAAACCCCGAAGAAGCGAAACGGTTGAATACTCCTTCCTACTTGCAAAAATGCGCACAGGGAATATATAATGGCCTCACTGCATTTATCTCTCGCTTCGAGGGACAATAGGTAAAACTAGGCAAACGCATTCAAATATTTGAAGCGGTTGCCTTCCTTTTGCACGAAATTTTTTCGAAAATTTCGTGCGGTTTATTGTTAAAAGCAGGGTAATCGCATCAGACAAATAGATAAGAATCGCAGAAAAATGAGGTTGGGCAACCATTTGAACCGCGAAGAGGTTCAACTCTGGTTGAACGGCCTCATTTTTCTGCGGGGATTCTCAAAAAATATCTGATGCGATTGCCCTGATAGGTAAGGTTGAGATGAGTTTTTTTACAAAGCAGAGGCTGATATGCTGGTCGTTGCTCAGTGTAATTGCTGGAATATTGTTTTTATCGTATATGGCGAGCCCTAAACTTGAGCGTGCTCTTCTGTATTTTCCCCAAAGTGATGGTGGCATCGGTATTGAAGAAAGGTATTTACCGCAGCATCCCGAATCGGAATTTGCCGTGTTGTTGGTGAATGAACTGCTGCTTGGTCCTGCCGATCACCGCTTTTTACGCTTTTCCGATCCCGAATTACTACCCCGTAGTTGTTTTGTGCGTGATAATGTATTATATATCGATTTCCCTGCCCAAGTTCTAACGCCGAGCGTTAAAACTCCCGACTTTTATACCGTTTATAGTTTGTTACGAAAAAATATCGCGGTAAACTGTAAAAGTATCAATACCGTTTATTTTTATATTGATGGTATGCCTGCCTATGTAAAAAATTATCGTATTTCAACCGATAATAAAAGAGTTGACAAGAATAAGTATCTTTCGTATACTTATTCTCAACAGGGCATTCTTAACAATGGAAAAGGAGCTTTTGAATGAAAAGAACAAGCATACTTGTAGCAATTGCACTTCTCTTTATCGGTGCATTTGCGGTTGCTGAAGAAGCAATTTTGGTTGACTTTGCGTTATTGAACGCAGATATCCTTGCGGATAAGAATGGTGCTATGACTCAGAACCGCAAAACGGTTATGGACTATGCTACCGTCGCAGGTTCTACCTACACCGATGAGCAGAAGGCTCTGATGAGAACATCTTTGGCTATCGGTCAGTGGGAAGTGGTTTTGAACTCATCTTCTCGCAATCCGACTGCGGTTGCAGTTTCTCATGCTACCGAAGCAAAAGTCAGTGATGAAGCAAAAAACTTTGCAGGTCAAACCTTAATGGGTGTCCGCATTGAGTTTCCTCTGTGGGCACATAATGCAAGTGCGACGATTGAACCGACTTTTGATATACCCGTCTATGAACCGCTTTCACAGGTTGATGAACAAGGAAATATTCAAGAGCCGACTGACGAAGAAAAAGCTTCTGGGAAGGGACGCTTTGAAGACGGATACGGCGTTGTTCGTAATACCGGTGTCATTAAGTCTATTGCGGTTAATACCTATGGTATGAACTTTCCTCACGGGCTGTATGTACTCATTCGCAATGAAAAGAATGAAGTAAAACGCTATTTCATGGGATATCTGCTGTTTGACGGCTGGAAAGAGCTTGTGTGGAATAACCCTGCTTATTTGACCGATGTACGCAGTCGCGAAACCCGCATCTATCCTGCTTATCCTACCTCACTTCCGTATAGCAGCTTTGCAGGCTTCTTGGTTACTCGTGACGCCGCGCATGAAGGTGGGACGTTTGTAGGTTACTTCAAAGATGTTAAGCTTATCTATGATAAAGCTGTATTGAATACTGTACGCGATTTTGCTGATGAAAATATCTGGGGCATCCAGACAAAGATGAACAACGAACGCATGCAGCTTGAGATGTCTCGTTTTGGCCAAACACAGGTTCTTCGCTTCTTGGAGCAGGAGAAGATGGCAACCGAAGCAGGGTTCACACCTTCTGAAGGTTCTGCTGCTGCGACGGCTGGAAATACGAATCAATAGCTGATTTAAGTTAATGATAAAATAGGCGGTGTTTATCTATAAGTAAGTACCGCCTATTTTTTTTGTTCTGAATTTGGTTATGGCATTTAATACTGTGTGGATACCCGATAAAAACCAATTAAAAAGCCAATATAACGAATTCCATGCACATTTTACCGTATTATTAAAACGTCTTGAAGATCATTTGCGAGCAACCGTTAAGGTATCTGCACTGCTCACTTATAAAACACGTGTAAAGAGTTTTGACAGTTATTACAAAAAATTATTAAAATTCCCCCCTACCGATCCAGCAATTCGATTTCCTCTTGTAACTGATTTAATTGGTATCCGAATTGTATGTCCTTTTTTACAGAATCTTAGTGAAGTTGAAAATATCCTTATAAAAAATTTTACTGTCAGAGAGGTGGAACGAAAAGGAGCGGATCGTACTTTTTGTGAATTCGGCTATGAGTCTACTCATATTTTAGCGGACATCCCTGAAAGCTTTAAGGTGGGATTACTGCTGCCGGAAAATTTAATCTTTGAAGTCCAAATTAGAACAATTTTACAAGATGCATGGGCTGAAGTTGAGCATGAGCTGATTTATAAATTTGAATTTTCTCCTTTTGATTTTCCTCTTAAGCGAAAGTTTGCCTCAATTAATGCAAGTCTTAGTCTCGCAGATATACTCTTTCAAGAAATTAGAGATGCACAGACCAGCTTGAATATGGAACTTGATAGGCGGCGTGAACAGTTTTATTTGCGTGCCGACGAATTTACAGATGGTTTACTCGGTGATCATTCGGGAGCTGAAGAAAAATCCGGTATGAATTCATCGAATACTTCCTCTTTGGAAACAATTGATACTATGATTTTTTATGCTATCAAGGCTCATAACAATGGAGATTTTCAAACGGCAGAAACACTGTATACTAAAATATTAAATCAAAAACCGAATGCGCTGGTAGCTTCGATTGTCTATAAGCATCGCGGTATGGCTTTTTTTGCACAAGGTGCCTACGAAGATGCATATAAAGATTTTTCTGCCAGTCTGAATGAAAATCCTAAAAATTTCCGCTCTTACTACTATGCCGGTATCGTATTGATGATGATGAATAAAAATTCCGAGGCCATCACAATGTTTAACAAGTCTCTTGAAATAAACGGATATCAGGCGCATGTATATTTTAGGCGTGCTTTGGCTTATTTTCAAGAGGATCAGCTTATCTTGGCTTTACATGACCTTGACAATGCCGCTGCACTCGGGCTCTCTGCGGAAGAAGAAAAGAAATTACGGGCAGCTATTGCAAAAAAGATCGATATGGTTTAATATTACAACCCTGTATTGATTGCTAACAATTTTATTGGAGGTTTATAAATGGCAAATAATGCATCCGCTATAAAACGTCATAAACAGAGTGAAGTACGCCGTATCCATAATAAATCGGTGAAGTCGGCGGCACGAACATGCGCTAAAAAATATACACTTGCTGTTATTGAAAAAAATGCTGAATCCGCTGTGACGTTATTAAAGGAGCTTGCGCATCAGCTTGATAGCGCCGCTCGGAAAGGAATTATTACAAAAAATGCTGCTGCGCGAAAAAAGTCTCGTATGCAAAAGTTGTATAATGTAACTTTTTCACAAAAATAGCGTATTTACCTTTACATTTTAATTATCCCTTATCTTTTCTCCGATTTTATGAATCAAATAGTGGAGAGCCGTAGCTTTTGTGTTTTTATATCGGCTAGAAAATCGCTAATGTATGATTTTTTAATTTTAAGGGATAATATGATAAAAATGGAATCTCCTTACGCTTTTGCCTTTTTAGCGCAACAGCCGACTGACTTTCTTGTGATATTATTGAATGTTCGTGTCGCTGCATTAAGGGCACTTATAGATAGTTTCGTATTCCGTCTGGAAGGTTAAAGATGAGTAAACATAAGCAAATAATTAAACAAACAAAAACAAGTATTGTTGATGCAATTTATAAAAAAACAGATCACATGCTGAAGGACATTCACTCCGTAAGCGATTTGTTTTTTTCGGAAATGTTTCAAGCGCTGCGACGCGGTGAAACAATAGAAATTCGTGGCTTCGGTACGTTTTCAGTGCAATTTCGTAAGGGGCGAAAAGGTATGCGAAATCCTAAAACAGGTGAATTGGTGAATACGGAGGATCATTCAGTTGTCGTATTTCGTCCGGGAAAAATATTGAGTGCAGCTGTACGACCTATTGTGGAGAAGGACTCTCCGGATGCAGAGAAGTAGGAAGCTTGCTTATTGGGGTGTTAACGTCGCTCTGCTCATAAGCTCTTCTGCTCTTTTTGCTTTTTCGCAGCCCGGGTTTTTAGTTTCGACCGGGTTGCCGTTTCTCGCATATTTTATTTTTGTTCCTCTTTTTATTTTAGTTCGTAGAATTTCATTCCTTTCTTCTTTTTTATGGGGTGGAATTTACGGGGTGTTTAATTATTGTATTTTTAGTTATTGGCTGTGGGGGTTCCACCCGCTTGCAATGTATATTGTTGCACTGGAATACTTTTTTTACTATATGCTAACGATTCCACTGCTTAAATTAGCTGATATATATTTTCCTCGATACGGTTTTATCGTTCAATGGTTAATCTGGATCGGATACGAGTATATTAAAACGCTTGGCTTCCTTGGTTTCTCTTATGGTTTGATAGGGTATTCGCAGTGGCAATTTATCCCACTTATTCAGATTGCCTCAATTTTTGGCGTATGGGGAGTTTCTGCACTGGTATGCTTCCCTTCTGCATGGATAGCTGCCGGAATAAAAACTCATTGTAAGGAGCCTGTTCGGAATTGGCTGCATGGGCTTCGCGCATTTGCTTATAAAGAACGCATCCCCGCTTTGATGTGGGGTCTTTGTTTTGTTGCAGCATTGATTTTCGGTTTGTCCATTCAACGTGATTATAAAGACTTGCCGACTGCTCGTATTGCGCTTATTCAGCCGAACTCCGATCCATGGGTAGGAGGAGTTGAGTCATATAAAAGAGATTTTAAAACGCTTAAGAAACTTTCTGATCAGGCTATTGCCGGCGATCCGAACCTTGCACTGGTCGTATGGCCGGAAACCGCTTTTATACCCCGTATCGATTGGCACTATCGGTACCGTGAAGATCGAAATACTTTTGAGTTGGTGCATGAGCTTTTAACCTATTTAGACGAACAGTCGGTGCCGTTTTTAATCGGAAATGATGATGCGGTAAAAGCGGTAACCGATACGGGCATAGAAGAGCGGCTCGACTATAATGCTGCTTTGCTATTTTGTCCTAAGGAGAATGTATTGCCCCCAAACCCCGAACGATATCGGAAGATGCATTTAGTGCCTTTTACCGAGCATTTTCCATATAAAAAAGCTTTTCCGGCTATCTATGACGCATTAGTTGCGAATGATACTCATTTTTGGGAGAAAGGACTCGAAGCGACGGTTTTTTCGGTGAATGGATTGGAGTTTTCCGTTCCGATTTGCTTTGAAGATACGTTCGGGTACATCACACGGCGTTTTGCGCGTCATGGGGCGAAGTTATTTGTCAATATGTCGAATGACGCATGGGCAAAAAGCGTTGCCTGCCAATATCAGCATTTAAGTATGAGCGTGTTTCGAGCTGTAGAAACGCGCTTGCCGATGGTGCGGGCAACTGCATCGGGGCAAACGGCGGCAATTAGTCCGCATGGGCATATTACTGCGATGCTAAAGCCGTTCATCGAAGGGTATCTGTGCGTTGATATTCCGGTGTTTACAGCAAGGTCGAATACATGGTATGTGCTGTGGGGTGATATTTTTGGACTTATAGCAGCAATAACGGCTGGGTGCCTCTTGATTATCGGTTCAGTACGGACTATACTTAATTCTAGGAAAACTGCATGAAAAAAATCGATAAAGAAAAAAAACTAACCGTTTTAGGAAAAGAGACGGTTTTTGACGGTTTTTTGAAATTTAGTGAAGACTTGCATATCCAAGGTACTTTTTCGGGCGCTATAGATGCGCAAGGGTTCTTATTGATAGAAAAAGGTGCGGTTTGTAAAACTCAGTATATCAGAGCTGCTTCAATCGTTATTGAAGGTACTGTGTACGGCTCTTTAACGGCTGCCGATAAGATAGAGATGAAGGTTGGCAGTGTTGTGCATGGAGATGTTCATGCTGCCCGCATTAAGATTGCAGACGGCGTTTCGTTTGAAGGTGCCGTACATATGATTCGGGACAATGCCGGAGTTGACGGAAATCTTTTTTCCATGCATCCTGAACAGCTCAAGCAAAAGCTGCGTAGCTAATGTTTCCGCAAATTCATTATATATTTGACGAACTAAAACGTAGAAATCTTTTCCTTGTAACGGCGGAATCGCTGACCGGCGGTTTGATTGCAAAATATATTACGGATGTACCGGGAGCTTCCGCTGTTTTCTGGGGTGGTTGGGTTACATACTCGGCAGAGGCAAAGCGCCGGCTATTGAATGTCTCTACTGAAATCTTGGAACGGTTTGGCGTGGTAAGTGTAGAAACAGCGACTGCAATGGCGAAAGGCGCATTAGCGATTGCATCCGATTCCTTGAACAAGTGCGGTTATGCAATTGCAGTAACCGGATTAGCGGGACCTTCCGGAGGTACTCCGCAACTGCCGGTCGGCACGGTATGTATCGCCTGTGCGACTAATGAACATACCGCTTGTGTGTATTCTGAAAAGTATCTGTTTAGCGGTATGCGCGATGCTATCCGTGAACAGACCTATACTGCTGCAATGCAAATGTTATTACAGCGACTGAAAGAAGATTGCCAAAACCGATAAAGTTATGGCGATACTCTTGACAAGATAAAAAGCAACAAGATACAATAAGAAAGTTGCCGAGCAATCTAACGATGATGCTCGGCAGTGACTTTGGCATTTCAAATTTCACAGTAGGCCTGTATGATCTAAAAAAGCCTTATTGCGAAATAAACGGAAACACTTGGGTGCCTACGGGCAGCAGCTATTCCAAACAGAAAAAAATCCCTGTAATACAATCGTATCGTAAGCGCTGTATGCAACGATAGGTTGTTGATAAAGGCTTTTTGTTTGGATATTGTGGTTTCTAAAACAACTTATCAAAGCTAATCTTTCTTAGGAAATACTCCGTATCTTTTTGATATTTTAAAAAGCAAAACTTACTATGGAGAAATTTTATGACAATCTTAAAAGTACGCCGTTCGCCTTTTACTGCTGACGGAGCCGCTCCGGATTTCCAAGAACAACCTGAGTTGAATCTGGAACAACAAGAGGCCGCGGGTACTGCGTCCCTTGAATCTGATGGGTTTGCACACCGAACAGGCAGTAATGCGGAATATTCTTCTGCGCCCGATGAACCGCCTGAAAAAAAATTAGTAGTACGGCCACGTATGCACAGAAAATCATCCTTCGACGGAACTGCGCCTGAGGTAGAGAAGAAACCGCGCCGCCAATCTTCTATGCGAAGAACCTATAATCGAACGCAGGATTCCACCGCTGTCGGTGCGGATGGAAATATCGGTTCCGAAGACAATGAGAATAAACTAAAATTGGTTATTAACGATTTGACACGTATGGGGATGCATGCCCTGCGTGATTTGGCAGCGCAATATGGTATACCGCACGAAGATATGGTTGCGATGAAAAAGCAAGAAATTATCTTTTTTATTCTGAAAAATCATACCGAAAACGGCGGAATTATTTTTGCCTCAGGCGCTTTGGAAATTCTACCCGATGGTTACGGTTTTTTGCGTTCGCCGCAGAATAGCTATCTGTCCGGTTCCGATGATATTTATATTTCGCCGAGTCAGATACGGTTGTTCAATCTTAAAACGGGCGATACCGTATACGGGCAAATCCGTTCACCTAAAGAGGGAGAGCGTTTTTTTGCTCTGCTGCGGGTTGAGTCGGTAAACTTTGAGGATGTTTCTATTGCTCAAAGCCGTATTCCCTTCGATAACCTTACCCCGCTGTATCCCCGCCAAAAACTCAATCTGGAAACAACCAGCGAACTTTATTCAACTCGTATTATGGATTTGTTTTGTCCGATCGGAAAAGGGCAACGTTCTTTGATTGTTGCGCCTCCACGTACCGGTAAGACAATATTGATGCAGCAAATCGCGAATGCTATAACGCAGAATCATCCTGAGGTATATCTTATCGTTTTGTTGATTGATGAACGGCCGGAAGAAGTTACCGATATGGAGCGAACGGTGCACGGCGAGGTTATCTCCTCTACTTTCGATGAACAGGCAACGAGGCATGTACAGGTTGCGGAAATGGTATTGGAAAAGGCAAAGCGGTTAGTCGAACACAAAAAAGATGTGGTGATCCTACTTGATTCCATCACACGTCTTGCCCGTGCGTATAACCAAACGGTACCGACTTCCGGTAAGGTGTTATCCGGCGGTGTCGACTCGAATGCATTGCATAAGCCCAAGCGCTTTTTCGGTGCTGCCCGTAATATCGAAGAAGGCGGAAGTTTGACCATTATCGCGACGGCTTTGATAGAAACCGGCAGCCGTATGGATGAGGTTATCTTTGAAGAATTCAAGGGAACGGGTAATATGGAAATCAACTTAGATCGTCGATTATCAGATCGCCGTATATTCCCTGCGATTAATATTAAGAAGTCGGGCACCCGTAAAGAAGAACTTTTGATTAACGAGGCTGATTTGCAACGGATTTGGCTGTTGCGGAAGGTTATCAATCCGATGGATGACATCGAAATTATGGACTTACTTCTTGACAAAATGAAGAAAAGTAAGAATAATGAAGTGTTCTTGAAATTGATGAATTCCGGAACCATGCAATAATACGGCCGCGGCTGATTGATGCTGAAATGGTATAGTAAACCTCTAAAAACTAACTAAAGTTTTTAGAAATACCTATAGTAATGCTCTTTTCGGGGCAGTGTATAAGAGGTGTTATAATGAAAAAAGATATTCATCCTAATTATGTGGAAACAACGATTACGTGTGCATGTGGAAATGTTATTCGGACACGTTCTACAGAAAAAGATATTAAAGTTGAAATTTGTTCTGCTTGTCATCCTTTCTTTACCGGTAAACAGAAACTGGTAGATACAGCCGGACGTATTGATCGCTTTAAGAAACGCTACAATATTAAAGACTAAGAGTCCGTTATTCCGCAGAATCAAAACACTAAAACGGATTGGTTTTAGTGTTTTGTTTTTTATGGGGGCGATGATGGCGCACGTGATTACAAAACGATATACAACCGGCGAAGAAATTGTCAATGCAATAACACATGGCATTGGAACGTTGCTTTCGATTGCCGGTTTGGTGCTTCTTATTATCCGGGCGGTTCATTATGCGCCTGATGAATACCGGGCGCGATGTATTGTCGGATTTACAATATTCGGATCTTCGTTAATTATTTTATATTTGTTTTCAACACTCTATCATGCCTTACCACTCGGTACAAAAAAAGTATTCGGTATATTCGATCATTGTTCAATTTATATTCTGATCGCCGGAACCTATACCGCTTATTGCCTTACTGCACTGAGAGGAGCGGTCGGTTGGTCTATCTTCGGTGTTATCTGGGGGTTAGCCGTAGTCGGTATTGTGCTCTATGCGATATTTGGAAGCAGGGTACGTGTGTTATCGGTTGTTACCTATATCCCGATGGGATGGCTTATTATATTTGCTGCAAAGCCGCTGAAAGAACAACTCCCTCTACTTAGCTTTCGCTTCTTAATTTTAGGTGGTGTACTCTATACCGCCGGCTGCGTTTTTTATGCTATGAAAAAAATAAAATGGATGCATGGCGTGTGGCACCTCTTTGTGCTCGCCGGAAGCATCATGCATTTCTTTTCTATTTATTACAGCATATAAGGGGACTGGCACTTTCCGTTAGCTTTCTATGTTTTACTAATACAATACTTCCATCCTTCTCAAGATGCTCATAGATTTTTTTCACTACCATATCCTGTATCTGCTGTAATCATTTTAGAAGTACGCTATCTGGACGACATTCAATGACATTTTGTTATGCTTACTTCTGTGCAAACTCGATTTTATTTCGCGTTCTGTTCAGCTTACTGAAATAGACGCCAAGCGTAAAGTACAACAGCAGGAACAAAAGCTGCATACCGATAGTGTGCCAATCGGGACGCAGCATCCGTTCGGTAAAACTATTTGCACGCACATAATAATATGTCGGGAAAACGCGGGCGAGCGTAGTAATGCTTTTCGGCAGCAGTTCCTGATCCAAAAAAATCCCCGAAATAAAAGCAAGCGACAGGGGAAGCACCGTACCGACAATACCCATTACCGCACCTTTTTTTAGCGCGGCGTTCAGCATAAAAACCGCACTTAAAACCACCGCTGCGTAGACGGCAGCGTTCAGCGTATAGCTTGCAAGCGGCAAGGTACGGATAGTCTGCCGGTACATTAGCGCGGCAAAGGCAATTAAAACCGCAAGAAAGAGGGCTACGGCGGTCAGCTGCGCAGCAAAATTTTCAAAAGCAAGCCGCATATTCGACACCGGTGAAACGGCCGTGCGGATTCTCAGTCGCTCGTTATTTAATTCAAACAGCGCCCAGCCGATGGAATTGATAATCAGCGAGAATATCGCCCATCCCAGAAAATTGAAAAAATATTTAAGCCCTGCGGCAGTCGATGTGTCTTCCTCTCGGTTCACATTGATAACCTCGGTTCGTACCGCAAGCGCGTTTCGTACTTTTTCAAAGTCGAAAGCCCCCGTTGCTTCCTTTGTCGAAAGTGCAAAGCGCAAAAAGGTTTGTATCTGTGAATCGATATAGAACGCTGCCGCTTGTCTGCCGTCTTTAATGCTGATGATTCCTTTTTGTCCTGATTCTGTTTTCTGTTCAAATCCTTCGGAAATAATCAATCCTGCATCAACTGTACCGACGGAAATATTTTTTCTGAGCTTTTTCAAAAGCGCTTCATCGCTTAAACCGAAACCGTCTAAAAGCGTAACCCTGTGTTTTGTTTGTAAGTAAGCGGTCAGCTGCTCCGAAAGCGGTGAATGATCTTTATCTGCAATGCAAACGGTAAGCGGCGTTTCGGAAAAACCGTGCGCATTCCTGCTTTCCGGCTGCAGCATTAGAAAACACAGCGATAAAAAGATAGCGAGAAAGATAGCGGTGCCGATTTTCCGCTGCCACACCATCAGCAAAAAATGCTTATAGACTGTCATACTGTACCTCCCGCGCATTAAAAAACGCAATACTTAAAAACAGCGCGATGAATCCTGAGTACACAATAAAAAATAACGACGCTGAATCGTATTCGTGCAGGATATTGATGTTGTATAATGTATCTGTAAAAAGCGCGATGGGGTTTATTTTACTCAGAATCGGAACCGAAGCATCCAACGCGGTTTTGACACTGACACTCATCATACCGGATAAAAAGGAGAGAAACAGCGAACTGAACACGCCTATCATCACTTTTGTGTTTTCCGTCAGTTTGGGAATTGAGCCGATACAGAGGCCGAAGGCGGTTCCGAACAGATTTGCATAGATCAACAGCGGAAGCGTTACCGCAAAATCCGTGATGAGGTTAAGTTTTAACACAAGCATAACATAGCCGATGTATAAAAGATTCGATGCAAGGTTAAAGCAGACAAAGAAAAGAACGCCGGAAAGATATAGTCTGAACCGCTTGATAGGCGCTGCGGACATTCTTACCGCTAATTTTGAAATATTTGCCTGCATGCGTTCGGGGATGGATATTGCACCGAACATACTGTAAATGGAGACCATCGCCAAAAGCGAGTAGAATAAAATCATCATCGAATTGTTTTGTTCATCCTTACTGTCGATGAACCGTTTCCGGTAAACGGAAGGCGTTATTGGGATACCGAGCGCATCGGTTTGCTTTATCTGCTTTTAACGATTGTCTGTGCGGTACCGTCTTTGTATATTCTGATCGATAAATCGTCTGCGATAAACACTTGAATACTGCCTTCGCGCAAAGCGGCATCGGCAGCATCCTGTTCCATCGAGATAACATGCACTATCGGAATAAAATTAAGGATGACTCGATGGGGATTTGTTTTGGTAATGCCGGTGTTTATAGCGGTACTTAATCCCCGTGTACTGATGGCGGAGAAGATCACAAAAAATAGCGACGATAACAGGATCGGATATGCTACCGTCCAAAACATTCCTTGCACCGTCGAGATCATCGAAATTGCCGTGTACTTTAATTCGCGTAAAAAATTCATCAGTCCCGCAGCTCCTTTCCCGTAAGCTCTAAGAAAATGTCGCTGAGGCTGGGACGTTCGGAATACAACTTGCGATATGCGAGCTGCCGTTTATTGATAAAGAGAATCAGTTCGTTTAAGTTGTTGATGGAGTTTTCAAAAGTGATCAGCCATTCCGAGCCGTTTTGTACAACGCCGGTTACGTGCGGAATGGTTTTCAATGCTTCTATTATACTGTCAGCGGTATCGTGCAGACCGACAAACTCAACGACAACTTTTTCGCTGGTGCGGATAAGGTCTTTCAACTCGTCAAAGGTACCGTTTGCAATATCCCGTCCGTTATCCATAATCACCATGCGGTCGCAGAGCTGTTCCGCTTCTTCAAGGTAGTGCGTGGTGTACACAATGGTGCTGCCGTTTTGCGCCAGCTTTCGGATACCGGAAAGAATAAAGTTTCTGCTCTGCGCATCGACGGCAACGGTCGGTTCGTCCAAAAAAATGAGTTCCGGCTTATGCGCAATGCCGCAGGCAATATTGAGCCTCCGTAATAATCCACCGGATAGCTTTTTCGCTTTATACGATTCGTAGTTGTTAAGGCCGACAAAGTCGATTGCTTCCTCTACCAGTTTTTTTCGTTCGGCTCCGTTATCGATGTACAGTCCACAAAAGTAGTCGATGTTTTGTTTAACGGTAAAATCGTAATAGACGGATACTTCCTGCGGCACAAGGCCGATTTTCCGTTTTATTGCAAAAGCGTCGGGACGCATCGGCTCATCAAAAATCCTGATCTCGCCTTTATCGTACTTTAACAGCGAAAGGATGCAGTTGATTGCCGTTGTCTTGCCGCAGCCGTTCGGTCCCAACAGCCCAAGCACTTCTCCTTTTGCAACGTCCAAATTAAAATGATCCAATGCGATTTTTTCTTTATACCGCTTAACCAGATTTTTTACCGACAATACCGGTGTGTTCATACATTCTCCTCGTCGATTCGGCTGTTCCATCAGCCGTTTCCCTTTCCGTCAATTCAGGTATGCGTATTGTACGCTTTTGTCCAATCTAAAAAAAGTGTGCAATATCATATCGGCGTATGACATTTGTCATTGGTCTTCTCTATTTCGTATAATAATACACAAGGAGCTGTGTGCGGTCGCGCAGATTCAGTTTTTCCAATATCGAAGAAATGTAGTTACGAACAGTACCTTCGCTTAAAGAAAGGCGCTGCGCAATTTCCTTATTATTCAGTCCGTCCGCTAATAAATCCATCACATCGTTTTCGCGGGAGTTCAATTCTTTAAATGATTTCCGTTCCTGTTTTGCAACGGGAAGGTTTGTAATAATTTCGGAATCGAAGACAACGCTTCCCGCTGCAACGGCGTGCAGTGCAGGAGCCAGTAGACGGATATTCTGTTTTAAAATATAGCCTTTGCACCCGAAATTAACAGCCCGCATAATGTATTCTTCGTCATTAAAAGTTGTCAGTAATAATATTTTTGCGTCTTTGTTTTGCGCAAGGATTTTTTCCGCAGCCTCGATACCGCTCATTTTTTGCATACGGATATCCATAAGCAAAATATCAGGCTTATATCGTTCAAATAGCTCTTCGGCTTCCGTTCCGTCAGAACCGCAGGCAACAACCGTAAAATTATTCGCCGTCAAAATTGTTTTAAGCGATTGTATTACCAGTGGATCATCATCTATTATTACGATATTCATTGTATGCCTCCGTAAAATGGTATCATTTCTTTGGAAATGTTATATGCACCTTAAAACCGTCTTGGGAATAAAAATGAATGGTGCCGTTATGTCTTGCGGCAATTTCGCTTAAAACGGTAAGCCCGATTCCCTTAACGCACGGTTCGGTATCGGAACAGCCTGTTCCGTTATCCTGTACCGATACCGAATAAAATGCAGGATGCTCTAAAATACTGATTACCATTGCCGAAGCACCGCTGTGTTTTAAGGTGTTTGAAAGACATTCTTTTATTACCGAAAGAATGTCGTATTTTAACGTATACGGCATCGTTTCCGTTTTACAAGTTAGACGAATATGCAAGGTCTGCGTAGACGAAGCAATCAACTTTTCGATGCCGGTTTGCAAATCGAACGAATCGTTATGCAGATTATGAAGACAATTACGTATTTCGGTCAATCCCGCTTCCAGCGAATGTTGTAACATATTGAGATTTGTTTTTACCTCATCCTGCACGGTAATATACTGTAATGCATTAACCTGCACTATGGCGGCACTAATGGTATGACCGATCGAGTTATGCAGTTCCCCCGAAATACGATTCCGTTCAGCTAAGATCGCTGCTTCTAAATTTTTCAGCGCTTCATTTTGCAAATGCCGTTTTTGAACCTCGTTTTGAAGAGTGCGTTCGGTAAGCGAATCCTGCAAGGCTGTAAATTGTTTGGAAATACTATCGTATCGTTTTTTTTCGATTGCATAAAAAAAGATGATGGCGGTAAAAACAAAGAACGGAATGTTTAAGCAGGTAAGAGTGCAGCTTAAAATAATTACTTTAACTGCGATTTCTTTCGCATTGAAAAAAAACGACGGTGTTTGCCGTTTGGGATGTTCTTTTTTCCCGCTGCCAAAATCTGACATATCGAAATCCGAAACTAAAAGCACCGGTGAGAAAAACAGGATGGCCTTACCTAAGGCAAACACTGCGAGTATAAAAAGGCCAAAGCATGCTATTCTCAGTTTTTTGTTTTCCGTCATTTCCAGCCAAAGAGAAAGTGAAAAGAAGACTATAAAATAATGCACTGTCGAAACGCCGCTGGTCTGCATCAAAAAAAGAGCACACAAAAGATTGATCAAAAATAAACGTACTAGGACAATCATATCGATAAAACCGTCTGCTGTCTTCGCGAAGCTTCTATGGTATTCACATGTACGATAGACTTTTTACGGCCTGGTGTCTAGCTTAATAAACTAAAAAAGATGACAAATGTCACGGTACCCAATGACGTTTCTCACTGACTTTTTTAGAATAAACTTCTATAATACCGGCTTGAGGTACATAAAGAGGCTTTCGCAATCTGTTTTTCCAACGGAAATTGCTGGAATTTCTACAATGAGGATGATACTATGAAGATACGGACCGTTACGGCGGTGTTTACAGCGTTGCTATGTATGGGTGTAATGCCGTTGTGCGCTCAAGAAGCGTATAATAATTTTTTAAAGTTTAAAATCGATCTCTATAATGCGGAAAGCAAAGAAGCCATTCAAAATCGCATTGAAGCATACCGAAAGAACATTGAAGCGTCAAATCTTAACGAAGAAGAAAAACTAACGCTTTTTACGCTGCTGACAGTCGAGCAGACTGATATGGCGGACAAAGCAAACGCAAAGCAAAATTACCTTCTTTTGACCGAGCAAAACGATCGGTGCAAAGCGTTTATGGAAGGTAAAAAAGACAGCGAGGTAAATGTATGGCTGCTTGTCGGCTGGGCGGATATTAAATCTCGATTGGCAGGGTTTTCATCAGGGCAGACGATGTACGATGAAGCGCTCCGTTCCCGTCATCTCTATGAAGAGGCGCTTAAACGAGATAAGAAGTTCCCGCAAGGACACCTTTCGTACGGACTCTGGTTATTCTTTGCCCCTCCTATTGCAGGCGGAGGAGCCGATGCTGCGCTGAAAGCATTTTCAAAAGCGGTTTCGTACTCAAAAACGCCGGAGGAAAAATACCTCGCATTGCTGTACCGATCACAAGCATATATCGCACTTGAAAACCCAAAAAAAGCTGCTGCCGATTTACGCGCTGCACATAACCTTTTCCCGAAAGAAACCTTTACGCAACTGGTAAGCGAAGGAAATAAAAATGGTAAACTGTTTTTTGAATAAATGCGCGATGCTGTTCGTATGGTGCACGGCGCTGTCTGTATATGCATACGCGGAAATTCCCGCTGCTCAAAATGCGCCGCTACCTCAGGAGCAAACACAAACGGAAATGACCGCTGCCGTCAGCCAAGCGCAGGCACCTGTTCAGGGCATATTGTCTATTGCTGACTGTAAAGCTCTTGAAGAACAGTATTACCGGATGCAGTCATTCGATCCGCAGCTGTTGCTGGACAGTTTTGACCGGATACGGGAAGCGCTTACCGCTTCTTTTGAAGATGCGGAACAGCTTGATCTGTATTTTGAACACGCAAAGTTGATTTCCATGTTGTATGTCTACGAGGGAAACCGGCAGTGCGGAAAATACGATACGCTCATACAGGGTGAAGCGCAGGGCTTTTTACGGCAAGCAGAAAAATTGACCGGAAAACATGCGGGATTCACAAGGGAACAGATGTCCGCCCTCTTTATGCGGTATGCAAATTATCTGTATACAAAAATAGGCGTGCCGAAAAATACTTTTGCAATCGCCTCGGCAGTACCGGTGCTATACCGCAAGGCGCTCATGCTCAATCCCGGTAACACTGAAGCAGCGGTAAAACTGGCATGCTGGCATATTTTCCCCGCTGACGTAACAACGGGGAATTACAATAGCTACATCGAATCGCAGGAGGAGTATATAGAGGAGTTATCTGCTGCAGACCGGTTTAGTGCGTATCTTTTATATTCAATTAACTATATGAAAAAATATGAAAGTGCCAAAGGACGCGCATATCTACAAAAAGCTGCCGCATTGTTTCCCAATCATGTGTTGCTCTTGCGCGTCTATGAAAATTACCGGAACGGAATATTCAGTTTGTAAAAAGGAATCGGTGGTATATGACGGATAGCGAGGATAAGAAAATACACGGTTTAGCCGTCAAAAATCTGTATAAAAGTTATACGATAGAAAAGAATAACTATGAGGTCAATAAAGGAATCAACCTATCCGTTCCGCCTGCATCGCTCGTATGGATCTACGGAAATTCCGGCGCGGGCAAATCCACATTTTTAAATGTGATTACCGGCATCGACACACCCGATGAGGGAAGCATCAGTTGGGATGGCTCCGAAATCAATACCATGAATGTGAACAAGCGCGCTCAATTTCGGCTGGAACACTTCGGGCTGATTTTTCAGTTTTTTGAATTGATTAAGGCGCAGACTATTTACGAAAATGCCGCACTTCCATTGAAGATAACGCGGAAATCAAAAAAGGAAATTGATGCGGTACTCTTTCCGCTGTTCGAATATTTTGATGTGCGGTCTCTCATTCGTAAAAAACCGGATCAACTTTCAGGCGGAGAAAAACAGCGGGTGTCTATTGTCCGTGCACTTTCTACCAATCCGCGCTATATTATCGCAGATGAAATTACCTCCTCGCTTGATACAAAACGTTCTCATCAGGTGTACGGGTATCTACGCAGTTATATAAAAGAGAAGAACGGTATCGGTATCTTTGTTTCGCACGACCCGATCATCAGCGAATATGCAGATACTGTGTACACTATGCAGGCGGGCTGCTTAATGGAACAGAAGCAAGGAGACCGTTGATGTTTTTATTGAAGAGCGTATGGGACAATATTCTGTTTCATGCAAAACGCAGTTTTCTTTCGGTGTTACTGATTACAATAGCGTCAAGCGCAATGTTACTCTACCGCGGTTTTGTGGAATATTCCGAACAGGGATTAGCACTCAGCTTTATTTCAAATTCGGGGCATATTCAGGTAAGCATGAAAAGCGCAGCTGAGTCGCAGCATACCGACAATACCGGCACGGCACTGCTAAGTGCACGGGATATGGAGACGCTGCGGAGCATCTATGCGGATATGCCTGCGGTGAAATCCTCCGATGCCGTATTAAACTTTCAGGGGATTATCGGTACCGATACAGATACGGCTGTGTTTTGGGGCGCTGGGTACGATTCACCGCAGCGCTTGGGCGCGACGGATGGAACACCGGTCTTTGCAGGAGACCAAAGCCTTGTGCTGGGCAAGGAGCTTTTTGAAACGCTCAAACTGAGTACGGCGCAAGAACCCTTTGTCAACCTTATGTCTTCGATCGGGGACAGCGGTTTGTTGACAGGCTCCTTTGCAGTGAGCGGATGGCTCGATACAGGTACTCCGCAAAACGATGCCGTTTTGGTTATTGCTTCCCGCAGTGCGCTGCTCGATTTTTTTGAGCTGAAAGATTCTGCTTCGTATATGCGCATCTACCTCCACAAAGATACCGATATGCCCGCTGCACAGGCTGCCCTCGATTCGTATTTTGCCGAACATCAGCTGCCGTATCAAACGCAGAACTGGAAGGAGCTTAATCCTTCATGGGAGCAGATCAGCGGCTTATTCCGCAATCAATCTTCTTTTATCAGCATCATTTTGTATATCTTAATTTTCACGGCATTGACGCAAAGTCTTTCCGCAAGTTTTATGGAACGGATCGGGGAGTTCGGCACGATGGAAGCAATCGGACTGAAACGCTCCTCCGTTATGCAGATGCTGGTGCTTGAGGTATGCCTCATCAGCCTTGCCGGTATTATCGGCGGCATCGTGCTCGCGCAGCTGGGAAACAGTCTGACGGAAACATGGAATATTACCATGACCCCGCCCGGATATACACGGGCATACCGCCTCAGTTTTTACATCACCCTCCCGGCGATTTTGACAACCCAGTTTTTTATTTTTTTAACCGGCATTATTTCCGTGCTGCATCCGATGTACACTATTTGCAAACATAGCACGGTGCAGCTTATCCATTATAATGGAAGTTAGGTATGAACACACACATAAAGATAGTATTGTTCTGCGTGGCGATATTTTCCGGCATAGCGGGATTATGCAGCGCGGTGTTATATGCTGATGAAGTGCAGAACCGGACGGACTATGAACGCTTTCTTTCAGTGAATAAAGCGTATGGTTCAGACCGGACGGTGTTGGTACAACAGCGTATTATAAAGCAGAAAAAGAACGCTCAATCTAATAGCGCTGCGAGTAAATCGGAGACGGCGTATTGTTTGTTCCATAAAAATGGGCAGTGCGTACGGATGAAAACGAAAAGCGGTATACAGTATTTTTTCAGCTCCGATCAAGGGTATTGGCTTTTAACGAAAAAGCTGAAAAGCCCGCTAAAAATTTCAGGTTCGTATAAGGTTGAGGAGTTTGAAATTCAGGATATTCTGAAAATCGATTTTAGAAACGAATATCGGATCGCGGATTCAATGGACGGCGTTTTAACGCTTGAGCGGACATCGTCAAAGGCCGCGTATAAATTCGTACTGTTTGAAAAAACGGATGATGAGGTATTCGAGCTGACCTTTACCGATACGAAAAAAAATCCGGTGAGGACATTACGATACAGCCGCGGTATAGTCGATGGGTACGAATGTTTTAAGCAAATCGATATATATAATCTGCTTTTTGATAAAGACATGGTAAACACATGGATAACGGAAGGGATAACTCCGACTGATGTTCCCGCAAGTCTTTTTCAGTATTCAAATATGAAAATGCTCAGTCAAAAAATCGAAGGTATAACTTCGGCTGCTAAATAGAGCAGCCTCGTTAACCGATGAGTTTGCCTTGCAGCAAACGTCACGTATTGTATGCCGTTTCTCACTAACGTTACGAAACGGCGTAATGCACCAGCCTCCAAAGTTGACACTTTGTTCGACTGGGGCATTTTAAGGAAGGGCTTATTCAATAGGCCATCTTTTAAAAATTTAAGGTTAGAGGTTCACAAGAGTAATGCGAAAAGCGATAGCCGATTTATTTTTTTTATGCATTGCATTTTCCGTGTGCGCATTTTCCGGCATTGATTCGGTACAGGTAGGTGCAGGATTTGAAGTGCAGCATGAATCAATATTTTTACAGAAGAATACAAATGAATATGCGCCCGATACTATTCCGAATATGGCTGGTACTGTATTTTGCAATATTGAACTTTCTGCAGATAATCAAAATTTTCTTGTACAGCCGGGGATTCTTGTAAAAGAGCAAAAGTTCAGACCGTTTTTTAGAAAGCTGCGTTATTCACTTTTTACCGACCGATTTTCGCTTTCCATCGGAAAGGATTCATTTTCTTTTGGAGAGGGCATAATGAAAAATTATTTTTTTGTGCATCTTCCTCAACCGGACAGATTTGGAAAAAAGATCTATCCGTTGGTGTGGCATACCGTGTTTGAAGTACCGGTCAAGCAATTCCTGTTGACCTCCGGTATTTTTGCCGATGCCGATTCAACGGCGTTCCGGAAAGTGCCCAAGTGGTACAGCCTTTGGGCAAAAGCTGTGTACACCAATCCGGTCGTATCGGTGGGGCTTGAAGCAGATGCTCTGCTGCAACCGGAATTACCGGAGACAGCTGCCTCCGCCGGACAAAAAAAAGCCTATATCTGTACCGCAGCGGCGGAGATTTCAGCGTTGCTGCCATATCAGTTTAAGCTCTATGCCAATGCGCAACTGCCGGTAGACTTGCTGCATAAAAATATCACCGATTGGGGAACGCTTGCCGGTATTTCAAAAGATTTTCTATTGAACTCGATTACGTTGAGTTCAATTGCAGAGGTATCGTATTCGATGGAAGGATTTGCGTATTCGGTCTCTCAAAGTATGGGGCTAGCCGACTATGCACAAATTTCCGCCGGAGTGCAGGGACTGGAAGCAAAAAAGCTCGTTGGAATTATGCAGGCGGAGTTTTTCATATCTGATTTTTCGATTAAAATCGGATATATTTCAAAAGATATGCTTGAAAAGCAAACGACGGATATGAGCTATCTTGGTATACTTTCGATTGCCGTCAGTTTTAATGGAGATGTATAAAAGTTATGGATGAATTTTTACTTTTAAAAAAGATCACTACGAAAAAGATGATACGGAACATAAGCCGTGAGATGCGGCGGTATTGTGTGCTTTGCCTGCTGTTGTGCGCAGGGGTAACCGGATATGCACAGTCTGCGCAGAATACCGCTGGGGCATCGGCTTCTGTTGTATCAAAAACCGATAATGCGGTAGCGGATCATACCGTAGCAGCATCCGGCATCGCAGCGGGAGAGACACCGGGCGGTAATACCGGAGCCGATGGGCACGCCACGGATACTGCCGGAGAAAAGTCTCCTGACAATCCACAAAGCAAAAACTCCGGCGGTACAGCTTCCCACGATTCGGCGAACGCTCCGCTGGATTTTCACGTTAAGGTGTCGGCATTTAAAATAATTTCACAGTATTACGGCTTACCGCTATCAGTACGATTCGGATGGTTTTATCGGAAGGAAGACTTCAGTGTCTTTCCCAATGCAGGGTTTTCGTTCTCGGTTGCCGATACACCGGTGCTGGATACCTCGGTAGGATTAGCGCTCCGGAAAAAGTCTTTCTTCTGGAGCGGCTACGCCGTATATGACATTGTTCCCTTCGCCATGCATAAAAAAGCTGCTGATCAAGCGGTCTACGGGATAACTTCTTTCGGTTTTAGTTTTCCCAGAATAAAGGTAACCATGCCGCTTGTTGCCGGACGGCTGCGGAAAAATGAGATCATCGGAGATGAGTGGAGTACCGTAACGGCACCGACGGTGGTTACTCAGATTTCTGCAGGATTACAGCTGGATTTTTTCCTTACCGATCTCGGTTTTTTTAAGAGTACCGGTACCGCTGCGTTTTATTATCATTGGATACCGAAGGCTGCATTTCATTATTATACCGTTTCGGCGGCAATACCCGCTTCTTTTCACCTCTATTATGTTGATATTACGTTCATGTATTCGCTCTTTCATACCTCAACCGTGCAGTACGGCAAGGCTGCGCCGTTCCGCCGCTATGCAATCGGACAAACCCAAAGCGGCATGACCGGGCGCAGTAGCTTTAAAACGCAGGCATTGTTTAAAGATATGCATCTGTTCAGCGCCGAGTTCCGCTGGTACCCTGCGCGGCTTACCGCCCAAACGAACGGCTTTTTTCTTTCGCTCTTTGCCGATGTCGGCTTCGGTATTACCGAACGGCGCAAAGGTTCTCTCTTCTATGAAGCAGGCGGCGGACTCGGCTACAATCTTTACGATAGCGTTCCTTTAACTTTTCAGGTAGGTTTCAATCAAAAGATGCAGCCCGTATTTTACCTCAGCGTAGTTTCCCGGCTTTCACACAGGCTGTAATGGCGGATAGTATTTATTATCTCGATATAGATGCCTGCAAAAGTAAGCCGCTTGACACATTTCTCCCCTTGGAATATACTCCTCTTATCGAGGGTTCCCTCGGTAAAGAGAAGTTCATAAGCATGCAAAGGACACGATTACTTCCCGAAGAAAGAAAAAAGGAAATTAGAAAAGCAGCCGCACGGAAATTCCTCGAAAAAGGATTTTCGGTAACTACAATGGAGGACGTGATAGCTGAAAGCGGTTATCCGTCGGCGGGGTGTACCACTATTATAAAAATACCGGCGACATTCTCTACGACATAATGGAAGAGGCTAATAAGAGCCGTATCGAAAAGACCTTGCACCGGCATCAACAGGGAAATTACAGCACTCCTGAAGATATGGCGGCGCAGTTTATTACCGAAAAAATCATTGATGAAAATCCGTATAAGCCGCTTTACGCCATGTTTTTATTGGAAAAGCACCGCGATCCGAAATTACAGCGCCTGTTTGAAAAACTAAGTACCGACGGTTTCCATGAAATGCTTGACGCTTTCGGACAAGCGCAGAATGCTTGCGGCATCGAACAACTCGATTCATTTTTATTTACTTTTATGAATGCACTCACAATCGGTTTTGAATATCTTGGAGAAAAAGAACTTTTTAAAGCGAAAAAACAGGCGATCACCGAAATGGTCAAAGCCTATCTTGTGTATAAAAATAATGAAGAATGATTAATGGGCACCCTCTAAAAACTAACCTTGAGTTTTTAGAGATGTTCAATGAGGAATTATAAATTGGAGTAATTACACATTACAAATTACGCATTACAAATTATAGTATTGGAGGTCTAAATATGAATACTCAAAAAGGGTTATCGGTAAAAGACTTGGTAACAACCGGTATTTTTACCGCATTGATGATTGTGTTTACAATGCTCGGCGGCATGTTGTTTGCACCTAATCCGGTATTGACGTTTTATATGCCGATGGGCTGTGCATTATTGTGCGGTCCGGTGTATTTGCTTTTAGTCGCAAAGGTTCACAAACGCTGGAGCATTACCATCCTCGGCATCATTTTAGGCTTTTTCTTTTTTGTTACCGGAATGCATTGGTCGATGGCACTCGGCAATATCGGAATGGGTATTATCGCCGACATCGTTGCAGGGCTTGGCACCTATACCAATAAAAAACTCAATGCACTTTCGTATATGCTGTTTATGCTTTCAAACACCTTCACCTATCTCATCTTTTTTATCGACCGGGACAGATGGATACACGCTATGCTGAAAAAAGGCACCGACGCTTCCTACATTGAAACCATGAACACCTCGGCAGCATCATGGATGCCTGTCGTGATTGTCGGCGGAACATTGCTCGTTGCAGCATTCAGTGCATGGGTAGGCAGCAAGATGCTGAAAAAACAATTTGAAAAAGCAGGACTTGTGTAATAATTAGTAATTTGTAATGGATAATGGATTAATGTACCGGTTGATTACACATTACCAATTAACAAAGTGATGAGTAAGTAACTTCTAAAGATATAGACATGCGCACTTAAAATACGTATCATATAATTATGACTGCAAAAGAAGTCTTAAAATTATTAAAACAAAATGGTTGGTATGTTTATGAAACAAAAGGGTCTCATTGTCAACTAAAACATTCGGAAATGTCAGGTAAAATAACAATCCCGATGCACAGCGGTGATTTAAAACCCGGCACTTTGAATAGCATCTTAAAACAGGCAGGATTAAAATAGGAGGCTGTGTATGCATAAAATGACTTATTTAGCAGTGTTTGAACCGGCAGATAACGGCGCTTATAGTGTTTATTTTCCGAATGTTGCAGGCTGTATAAGCTATGGAAAAAACTTTCAGGAAGCACAGGCAATGGCACAGGAAGCTCTTGAATTGCATATATACGGTATGGAAAAAGACGGAGATAAATTACCGATTGAAAATTTTTCCAATATACAAACCAATATAGGTGACATAGTATATGCAATTACTATTTATCCTGATTTTGTAAAAAAAGAAATGGATAACAGAAGAGTGAGAACAAATTGTACTATCCCATATAATTTAAAACGAAAAGCAGAAGCGCAAGGGATAAACTTTTCTCAAGTATTAGAAGCGGCTTTAGAAGAATTATGCAGTTGATAACTGCGTATTTGTTATTCCTTGTAATGCAGACTGTGAAATAATTTAGTAATGCATAATTTGTAATGAGAGGTATTCATCTAATTATGATTATGCATTGGATTACCCATTATCAATTGCTAAAGAGCTATTTTATGGAACAACGAGTAAAACTCATTCTTGACCCGCGGACAAAGCTTTTTATACTGCTTTTGTGCGTTATTGCTGCCTCTCTTGCACCGTCTCTTTTATACGGAGCCGGGCTTGTCGTTCTTATTGGAATGATGGGAATCTTGTGCGGGTATTGGCGCAGCGCACTAATGGGGATCGTCGGTTATGCGCTCTTGTATGCGCTGACACTGTGGGCAGCCGGTCTGACGGGCACACTGAAGACAACACTGCTGGCTGCGTTTGGGCTGTTTCACAAGGTATATCCCTGCGGTATGATGGGCGGCTTGTTTATCACTTCAACAAAGGTGAACGAATTTTTATCTGCGATGCACCGGCTCCGTGTTCCGAAAAAGATTGTTATTCCGCTTGCAGTAATGATCCGTTATTTCCCCACAATCGGTGAAGATTGGCGGTACATTAAAGATGCAATGCGGATGCGTGATGTGTCGCCGACGCTTGCAGGATTTGTGAAACAGCCGGTTATGACTGTTGAGTGTATTTACGTGCCATTGCTGTCAGCAGCATCAAAAACAGCTGACGAGCTTTCTATTGCTGCCCTTACCCGCGGTATCGAAAATCCCCATCCGCGAACGTGTCTTGTGCAGACTCAATTTAGGTTTGCAGATGCCATAACTGCTGCGGTCTTTTTGCTGTATACAGCGTTGGCATTGCTATTTTAAAAAGGACTCATACTGTCATGATAACGATACGAGATGTTTCTTTTACCTATTCCAGTAATGAAACGGATGGCATACATCATATCAATTTAGAAATACAAAAAGGTGAATGTGTTCTGCTTTGCGGACGTTCCGGTTGCGGCAAAACAACAGTTACGCGGTTGATCAACGGATTAATTCCTTCCTTTTATATGGGCACGCTCACCGGCTCCGTACTCATTGACAATCAGCCTGTCAGCGAATTACCGTTGTATAAAATTGCCAAACGGGTCGGTTCGGTGTTTCAAAATCCGCGGACACAATTTTTTAATGTTGATACCGACAGCGAAATTGCATTCGGTATTGAAAATGAAGGATATCCGCAGGAGCAACTGGTACAGCGGGTACGGCAAACAGCCGAAGAGCTGCATATCGAAACTTTGAGCGGAAGAAATATCTTTGAGCTTTCCGGCGGCGAAAAACAAAAAATCGCCTTTGCCTCGGTGTATGCGATGAATCCCGATATATATGTACTTGATGAACCTTCGTCAAATTTGGATTCGGAATCGATTACTGCGCTGCAAAGCTACATACGGAATATAAAAGCACAAGGGAAGACAGTCATCGTTGCGGAGCACCGGCTGTATTATTTAGCTGATCTTGCAGATAAAATCGTATATATGGAAAACGGCACCATCACCCGCATATTCACACCGGTTGAGTTTAAGTCGCTTTCTGCTGAAACACGTCACCGAATGGGGCTGCGGGCAATTCATTTACAGGAAGAAATCCTTTCCTCTCTACATAATGAGGCAATGGATATTCGGGGAGAAACTCCCTGCCGTATGAACGGAGCAGCGTCGGTTCAGATCACACAAGATACGGCTCAGTCTCCCCAACTGCCGATTCAGCCAGCGCTGGCAGTGCCGCTTATGTTAGAGCTGCAGAATGTTTCACTGTACCGTAAGAAAAAACTCATTCTCCATAATCTTTCTTTATCTGCCCATGCAGGAGAGATTATTGCAATTACAGGTGCAAACGGCACCGGAAAGACAACCTTTGTCCGTGCCTTGTGCGGTCTGCACAAGGAAACATCCGGCAGTTTTCTATGGAACGGAAAACCGCTTAAACCGAAAGAACGGTTACAGCGTGCATATATGGTGATGCAGGATGTGAACTACCAGCTTTTTGCCGAAAGCGTGGAGGCAGAATGTTCATTCGGTTTGAAAACAGCATCGGAGGCTGCGGTAGAAGCAGCGCTCAACGCTTTGCATTTAACGGAAATTCGTACACGGCACCCCGGCTCTCTTTCAGGCGGACAAAAACAGCGGGTTGCTATTGCGGCAGGACAGGTAAGCGCTAAGCCGCTGCTTGTGTTTGATGAACCCACAAGCGGACTTGACTACGATAGCATGGCGCGGGTTTCCGCTGTTATCCGCAGCCTTGCAGCGGGGCGCATCATCTTTGTCGTTACTCACGACTATGAGTTTATACATAAAGCCTGCACACGGATTTTGCATTTAGGAAACAATACGCTCCTGTCCGATCCGCAGCTCTAGAAATGTAGATTTATCCAATAGACTATGAGGGGCGGAGATGGTAATACTTGCAGTTTCGCGGCAGTGCTCTGCGCCGGCGGTGTGGATTGCAAGATATAGAAAAAGAATGTAATGGAGGCAGAAATGAAAATTGAACATATTGCCATGTATGTCAATGATTTGGAAAAAGCAAAAGACTTTTTTGTTGACTATTTTGGCGGACATCCCAATGCCGGATACCATAATAAAACGACCGATTTCCGCTCATATTTTATCACCTTTGATGAAGGTGCACGGCTGGAAATTATGAAAAAGCCGCATGTAGCTGATTGTGAGAAAACACTTGCGCGTACAGGCTATATCCATATTGCGTTTTCCGTCGGAAGCAAAGATGCGGTTGATGCCTTAACTGAAAGGCTTAAAAAGGCAGGCTTTGAAGTTGTAAGCGGGCCGCGGACAACCGGAGACGGATATTATGAAAGTTGTATTGTCGCAATTGAAGATAATCAAATTGAAATAACGGTGTAAAAAGAAAGCGTAAGGCGGTAGGATGATGTGGGCGGTTTTTGCATTTCTATCCGCTGTTTTTGCAGCACTCACTTCTATTCTGGCGAAAGTTGGGATTGAAGGAGTAAACTCAAATCTGGCAACAGCGGTAAGAACGGTTGTGGTATTAGCTATGGCGTGGGGCATGGTTTTTATTACCGATACGCAGGATGGAATTATGGACATCAGCAAGAAGAGCTGGATATTTCTGATTCTTTCAGGCTTGGCAACAGGGGCTTCATGGCTGTGTTATTACAAGGCATTGCAAATTGGTGAAGCATCCAAAGTTGTGCCTATCGATAAGTTAAGCGTAGTGATTACATTGATTTTAGCAGTGATTTTTCTGCATGAAAATATGAATGCAAAATCGATACTTGGCTCGCTGCTGATTACGGCAGGCACCCTTTGTATGGTGTTATAAAGATGGTGCACTGTTTGAATATCAAGATTACGGTAGCATAATCCATGCGTATTTTATCCTCAATCCTCAATCATCACTGTGTAAGACTATTAAAACAGCCTGATGTGTGTCTCCGAAGCAACCATCAGGCATATTGACTTAAAATGGCTTTGTTATAAAATATCGGTATGAAACATATCTATACGAAAATGCTGCCATTTATGGCGGCGCTGATTGTTATTTCCTGCGGAAGCTGCTCAAGTAAAGACGAAATCAAACCGCTTACCGAAGGAGGGCCTATGAAGTTGACAAGCACGGCTTTTGCCGACGGCGAAAAAATGCCCCAAGAATTTGCAAAACTCGGAGCGAATCACATTCCTCCGCTCGAAATCGACGGTGTACCGGAGGGTACAAAGAGCCTTGCGATTATCGTGCACGATCCGGATGCGCCGCTTCCCGGCGGATTTTATCATTGGACGCTGTGGAACATTCCGCCGCAAACAACGTCGATCGGAGAAGGTAATGTACCATCGGATGCCGTCGAAGGCGAAACAAGCTGGGGTACGAGCGGCTACAACGGACCGCAACCGCCGTTCGGTACACACCGCTATATTTTTTATCTCTATGCGCTCGATATGAATCTGAGTCTTCCGGCGGGCAGCAGCGTAAAAGAGCTTAAAGCCACGATTAAGGGACACGCAATCGAAGCAGCTTCACTTACGGGTGTGTTCGGTGCTAAGGATAACCCCTGACCAAAGCAGTGAAAAATTATCCGTATACTATAATGATCTAAACTCATCATTCACCGAGGAGGTGTAGAGAAATGAATTTATTTTTGTGCTCACACTTTTCAAAAGTAGGCGCTCTTCTTAAAGAGCACGTTGTGGGGAAAAGAGTTGCTTTCATTCCCACTGCATCGATACACGAAGGGTACACAGGCTATGTAGGGTCTGCCCGTACATTATTCAAAAAATTAGGAGCTGAGCTGATTGAAATTGAGATTTCAACTGCAAACGCTTCCGATATTACGCAGGTGTTTGACACAGCGGATATTATTTATTTTACCGGCGGTAATGCATTTTTCCTTATTGATCAATTGAGGAAAACCGGTACGGATACGTTGCTAAAGCAACAGCTGGAAAAAGGGAAATTATTTATTGGAGAATCAGCAGGCGCTATTGTATGTGCTCCGGAGCTTTCTTATATTGAAAAAATGGATCCTATTCCGGAAGATTATTCTCAGAGTGATTATGCCGGATTAGGACTCATCAATTTTTATGTGCTGCCGCACTATCTTACCGCACCATTCAAAAAAGTTACCGCAGACATTATGCAGTTATTCTCAAATATCGAACTATGCGCTATCAATAATGCACAAGCTCTTAGTGTTAAAGACGGAGTACGGAAGTTGGTGAGTGTAGAGAAAGCGTAAGGCGGTCTATTGGCTATGGACAAGTAACGGAGTAACCGATGGGCGATATGCAAAATACAAGGATGGCATTTGATGAGATGAACGCTGCCCCCGTTATCAAACACATTGCGGTACGCAGCGTTATAACGAAATCGAATTTACCCGTAGCGGATTATTCCGTTAATCCATACACCGGATGTACACATGTGTGTAAATATTGTTATGCGTCTTTTATGTGAAGGGAGAATATTGATTTATGCTTTCAATATTAGGTGCAGTATTATTTGGAGTTATAGCAATTATGACAGTTCTTGT
>ERZ773083.323-NODE-323-length-41087-cov-18.148713_pt1 | contig 41087 bp, 36 predicted proteins | sample MGYA00511465_ERZ773083 | MGnify/ENA primary metagenome ERZ773083 (study PRJEB29015, sample SAMEA2738001) | human oral metagenome | biome: human oral; feature: human-associated habitat; material: dental | place: China | collected 2060 ... | reverse complement strand
CTCAGAACAGCTTCATTTGGGAAATTAAATATAGGGAAAAGCTTGTAGGCTATGTAATGCAGAATCTTGATACGTTAAGACTTCCTGCTCTTATCGGTGATTTCAAATCCGTTAAGCTTTTGGATTTAGAAGAAGTCTCTCTTGACGACTACAAAAAAGTGAAAGACAGCTCTGTAGAACTTGGACCTTTTGAATGGAAACTTCCCTTCGGTTGGGTAACGGTCGATGGACACAAAGCGTATAGGGATGTTTATGTAGACCTTGTGTGTGATGAGTCATCCTACCGAATAGCTGGCAGGTTCTATGAATTTGACGAAAATGGATATCTGTTAGGAGAAGTGCCTACTCCAACTGAGGAACTAGATACTAAGAGTTAGCTTACGAAAAGAACAAAGTTGATTTAATATCAAATCAATTAAGAGGCGGCGTGATGACTATGAACAAGAAACGTAAATGGCTACCTCTAAAGACTATCTCTGTAGTTCTGTTTCTTACCGTCGCGGTTCTTCTTGTATGGAATGCTCTCATTAAGCCCTTTCCTTGGGCAGTAGATGCTCTCCAAAAGAAGGCCGTAGAATATGCGACACAAGAGGCCATTAATACTGCCAGACATCTTGGGGGAGAAGAGAAGCCATATCTCAAAGATATTGACTATACAAAGCTTACGCTTGGCAGTTGCTATGTGGGAACAAAAGCCGAGACTCAGAACAGCTTCATTTGGGAAATTAAATATAGGGAAAAGCTTGTAGGCTATGTGGCGCAAGACCTCGGCATATTAAGGATCTGTGCACTTGCCGGAAACGAGAAGTCAACAGCTCTCTGTGAGGTACAAGCTATTGATGTTCAAAATAACTACAAAAAAGTGAAAGACAGCTCTGTACACTTAGGTTCCTTTAATGGAGAGCTTCCGCTTGGTTGGGTAACGGTTGACGGACATAGAACCTACAGATTATCTTCAGGAGAGCTTCCGTATGGAAAAATAATGCCAATTGCCGGTCAAGCTTGCGTGTTTGATGACAACGGATATCTTGTAAGAGAAGGGCCATTGGAGGATCCTCCATCAGTTCCGGATACGTAACGTAGAATCTGGATACTTGCGGATATCCGTGTGGATGAGTTGCGTCAATTGAGTTACATAAACGCAATAGTATGCGGACTCATATAAAGCGAGCAAGAAGAAATCTGTAGTGCAGGAAGCTCAGGTAAACGTACAAGGTTACATCCTGACCCTACATACGCAATAAGAATCAACACAAGGCCAATTGCGATAAAAATGCCACCGAACAGCGGGAGCAGCCTTTTCGAATGCCCTTCTGACCATGACGTTGTATTTGTTCGCTCCGTGGAGACATCGTTCTTCTGGGCAGGAACTTGTGCAAAAAAATGAGCAATCCACTTTGCATAGTCTCGTGCGCTTTGTACGAGAGAATGCATTATGCGAGCTACTATCGGTATTACCAGTATTGAAATACCTCCTATGAGCAGAAACACACCGGCAGAAAGCGCACCGGAAAGGAACATGTCGTGCAGAAATCCCACTACAAGTGCCGGGATGCTCATTACTCCGCAGAAAAGACCACAGGCAACTGCAAAGCATAATGAAATAACAAGTGCCCAAATCACAAAATAAATACTCAATGCCGTAAGTGCGAGGGCAAACGTAAGGGGTATCCAGACAATGGCGCCTATGACGAGAAGCACGATAGTTATGGACATAAGTACCGAATCAGAGCGGATACGCTGAGTTGCACGCAGAAACACAGGCATACTCTCCAGTGCCGATTGAACCGCATCATCAATGCTTCCCATGGCTGCTACGGCTTTTTCCTCGGACATACCGTCTTCCATGCGGTCGCGTATTGCCTCATCGTAATAGGCAAAAGCATCATCAATGCTGATTTTAGGAACATGCTTTTTCTTAAGGTTTGCGCGAAGTTCGGCAAGAAACTCATCCTTTTTCATGACGATGCTCCTTCTTTAATGTAGGAGAGAATGTCTGTAATGGAGGCCTCATCAGCGATAAATCGTGAGAGCTCTAAGCGTCCTGTATCAGTAATCGAATAATATTTGCGGAAACGACCGTTGTGCTCACGTGTGTATTCGGAAAGGAAATGTTGTTTAGCAAGACGTTTCAAAATGGGATAGAGCGTTGACTCGGAAAGCTCAAGTGATGCAGGGGCATCCCGGATGATTTGATACCCGTAGGAATCTTTGCGGGCTATGGCTGCGAGGACGCAGATATCAAGAAATCCACGCTTCAGCTGTGCATCCACAATACGTCTCCTTTAATATACTATGCGATACATAGTATATATTACTCAGGCATACTATGCAATACACAGTATGAAAAAAATACAGTATGAACTTGCCATCTTTGTAGGTGTTGTAATATTTCTATAGCGCTATGTGTGTGAAAATAGATGTATGAAAGACGCTCCGGTGGTGGACAAAGGAGATACGAGTTGAACTTCCGTGAAGACGATGACGATACACAGAACAACACCGACGTGCAAAAAGCAATGGACTCGCTTGATCATGATTTGCTGACAGGTGAGACGCTGGACGTTGGAGATAAAGTTACGCGTCGGCTCTCACAAGAGCAAGCCACCCTGCCTCATCCCGCTGCAAAATCGTCAGGCCCCATACAGAGCAAGCAAGAAATCGCAGCGGAAGCGGTCAAGAAAACCACCAATAACCAGCTGTTTATTGTTGCAGTAACCGCAATTTTTGCGCTTGTGGTGTGCGTGATACTCATAGCGTTTCATCCGTGGGCATCAAACCAACAGGCGCAATCCGTACAGCCCACCCAAAACGAGACTGTCAAAAAAGAACCGGTGAAGGTAGAGGTTCCTCTCGCCAGCAAAGACACCCCCGAGTATGACTATGAGGAAGCTCAAAAGAAGTTTGAGCATGCGGGCTTTACAAACATCACAACCAAAAAGGACGAGGACCTCAAGATTGGCCTGCTCAATCACGAGAACCAGGTCAAAGAGATCACCATTGACGGTGATAAAAAGTTTTCGGTAGGCGAGAAGTACAACGAAGATGCGTCGGTAGTTATCACCTATCACGCATTTCCGCAAAAGTCGAATTAAAAAGCGAGCCTGCAACAACGGGCGTGTTGTTGCCCCGCAAATGGAGCTCCTTTGTAAAGTCTCTTGCCAGAGCGAGGTCTTTCTCGCTTTTGGCTTGGTTGGCGAGAATAACGTCTGCTCGTACGGCTCCTGAAGCGTGTTCTGCTGCAATGACCATAGCAATGCGCTTTGGTGTAACGAGATCGTCCGGCGAGCAGCCTGCGCGGTCGCAGAAAATCTCACTGCGGTGGACGGTTTGGTTGACGGGCAGTCCAAAGCCGGAAAGTCCGACGACTTGGATGGTGCGCTGGCTGCCTTCGGGAATGACGGGCTCATGCGGGGCGTGAGCCTTCAGGGGTAGCCGTTTGGATCCGTCAGCTTCCACAAATACATAGTCGGCAACCGACGCCAGCTCTTGGGCGCAAAGTGCCGAGGGTCCCAACTTGTGCTTCTCGCCTGAAAAGGCTCCGACACAGATGACGCGGTGTGTTGACAAAGCGTCTTTCACCTCGGAGAGCGTGGGGTTTTCCAAAAGAGGCATATTCGGGAACGGAAGGATGTGCGTTGACGTGGTCAAAACGACCGTTCCCCGAACTTCTTGGGAAAGTTTTGAGAGCAGTGTGGTCTTGCCTCCACTGCCGACAACCGAGGTAACTCCCGGTAAAACGCCCAGCACTTCATAACAGTTCATGTGGTTGCCTAACTAAAAGTTTTTTATTAGCGATATACTTATTTTATTGCAAAAAGCATTCACATTGCCCGTTATACGTAGGTGGGATGTGCAATTTTAAGAGGGAGATTGCAATGAAAATTGATGCGCGCAACCTAACGTGTCCCAAGCCGGTTATTCTGACGCTTGAAGCGTTGCCAAAACTGGCGCAGGGAGAAGCGCTTGAAGTGGTTATAAACGATGCCGTTGCTCTCGGTAACCTTACGCGCTTAGCTGACGAGAAGAACTGTGAGCTTACTACGACAAAAGACGGCGAAGACACCGTCATGACCTTCACCCCTCGCGAAGCAGTTGCGGCAAGTGCGTCTGCAGCGGCCGAAGCGTCTCTCTTTTGCAATATTCCCGAACGTTCCGCTACGGTCGTTGCGGTTGATGCTGAGTTTATGGGTCGCGGTGATGATGAGCTTGGGCATATTTTAATGAAAGGCCTCATCTACGCTCTTGCGCACCAAGAGAGCGTTCCTGAGACCATGCTGTTTTACAACGGCGGTGCTCATCTGACGTGCGAGGGTTCGGAGTCGCTTGAGGATATCAAAGAGCTTGAGGCGCGCGGCACCAAGATTTTAACCTGTGGTACCTGCCTTGATTTTTATGGCATTAAAGACAAGCTGGCGGTGGGCGGGGTTACCAACCTCTACGCCATTGCCGAGATTATCTCAAAGCAGCCGGGTGCAATGGTGCTGTAAGGCGTTCAAATGATATATCTCAATTGCGCCGCCACATCATATATGCGTCCTCCCTGCGTGGTGGATGCCGTTTCTCGCGCGCTTTGCTCGCTTGGAAGTACCGGTCGCGGAGCTGCGGCCGCCGAACTCGATGCGGCCCGCGCAGTCATGGTGGCGCGTGAACGCCTTGCCTCGCTTCTGGGGTTTTCCCATCAGGAACGTGTGGTGTTTACCGCAAACGCAACGGATGCTCTGAACAAGGCAATTCTCGGCATTGTGAGACCCGGCGATCACGTCGTGGCAACCGATTGGGATCACAATTCCGTCTTGCGTCCTCTCTATCGTCTTCGCGAGAAGCACGACGTAAACGTTGATTTTGTACCCGCAGACAGGCAGGGCCGTCTTGACTGGGATGCGTTTGAGCGGCTGGTGACTTTCGGCACAAAGCTTGTGGTGGTGACGCACGCCTCAAATCTCACCGGTAACGTCTGCGATCTTGCGCGTGCGGTTGCTATTGCTCATGCGGCCGGGGCGCTGCTTTTGGTAGACGCTGCACAAACGGCAGGATCTTTCCGGATTGACTTTGATGGCCTTGGCCTTGATCTTTTGGCATGTACCGGACACAAGGCACTGATGGGACCCCAGGGAACAGGCGCTCTTCTCGTAGGCTCACACGTTGACCTTGAGGCGGTAGTTCAAGGTGGTACGGGAGTGCTCTCCTTTGAGGAAGGTATGCCTGAGCGTTACCCCGAGCATCTTGAGGCAGGAACACTCAATGGGCACGGCATAGCAGGTCTGTCTGCAGCGGTTGCCTTCATCGCCGAACAAGGAGTAGATACCATCCACGCTCATGACCTGTCGTTAACCAAGCGCTTTGTTGCGCAGGTTCGCCGTATTCCCGGAGTGGTGCTCTATGGCGACTACCCTGATGACCTTGCGGTTCTTGACGGTTCTAAACCAAGTTATGACCACGCTCCCGTTGTGACACTCAATCTGGCGGGATGGACTTCCTCTGCGTTGGCGGAGACCTTGGACATGAACTACGGTATTGCGGTTCGCGCAGGCGCGCATTGTGCGCCGCGTATGCACCGGGTACTTGGCACACAAGAAACGGGTGCCGTGCGCTTCTCGTTTGGTTTTTATACGACAGAGACTGAGATAGACACTGCGCTTTCGGCACTTTTTGAGCTTGCCAAGGAGATGCACTGAGATGTGTAGGCCTGAGCAGCGAGAACGTACACATCAGGTGCGCAGGCGGCATCTACGGGCGGTTGTGGCGTTTGATTCCACGCATGAGGCGCTCGAGTGTGAGCGCGTCTGCAAAGAACAAGAGATACCAGGCCGTCTCATTCCAACTCCCGTTGCAATTAAGGCGGATTGTGGATTGGCGTGGGCTATGCCGATAGAGGTGCGAGAGACGTTTGAAAAAGTGGCACAGGGAAACTTTGTGCCGGTGGGTATATATGAACTTGAGTTGTAATCAGTGATACCAATGCCGTAAAACTCGGCAAGGAGAGGAAAGACATGCTGGTAGTAATACGAGGTGCAGGAGATCTTGCTTCAGGCATTGCGCTCAGACTTTATCGTGCGGGTGCACGTATCGTGATGCTTGATGTGGAGGTTCCCACGGCAGTGCGTCGCTCCGTTGCATTTTCCGAGGCTATTCGCCTGGGTGAAGCTCAGGTAGAGGGTATCAAGGCGGTTCGAGCAAAAGACGTTACGGACGCGCTTCGTATTGTGGACGAGAAGAACATTGCGGTTTTGGTTGACTCTGAAGGTGCATGTATTTCAGAGCTCAAGCCGGACGTGTTGGTGGATGCCATTCTCGCAAAGCGCAATATTGGTACCACCAAGGATATGGCTCCTGTCGTAATCGGAGTGGGACCGGGGTTTAAGGCCGGTACAGATTCGAGGTCTGACTGTCATGCGGTAATTGAAACAAAGCGGGGCCACTATCTGGGAAAGGTTATCTATGACGGTACGCCCATCCCAAACACCGGTGTTCCGGGCAACATCGGTGGTTTTACCAAAGAGCGCGTGCTATGGTCGCCGGCTGAGGGCATCTTTGAACCCGTGGCAAAAATCGGAGACGTGGTTAAGCGCGGCGATATAGTGGCCATGGTTTCAGGCATTCCGGTCAAAGCGACCATTGACGGTGTTCTGCGAGGTCTTTTGCAAGAAGGCGTGCCGGTAACCAAGGGTATGAAATCGGGCGACATTGATCCTCGCTGTAAGGTGGGACATTGTTTTTCCGCATCCGATAAGGCTCGTGCGATAGGCGGAGGCGTACTTGAGGCTCTCTGTCACTTTACGGAAAGGCTGAATGGATAATGGCTGCAAAAGATGTAAAGCTGACAAAGCTTGCCGAATGCGCGGGATGCGGTGCGAAAGTCGGAGCAGGCGAGCTTGCAAAACTTCTCTCAGATATCAAGGTACGCAAAGACCCCAACTTACTGGTTGGCTTTGATAAGGCGGACGATGCGGCGGTCTATAAGGTCACCGATGACATTGCACTGGTGGAGACCATTGATTTCTTTCCGCCCATTGCCGACGATCCATATACGTATGGTGCCATCGCCGCAGCAAATGCGCTTTCCGATGTGTATGCCATGGGCGGAGAGCCCAAGGTTGCGCTTAACGTTATGGCGGTGCCTGAAGATATGCCCTCTGAGGTGGTGCATGAAATCTTGCGTGGCGGCTATGACAAGGTGTATGAAGCCGGAGCAAACATCGTAGGCGGTCACAGCATTTATGACAATGAGCCCAAGTACGGCTTGGCGGTTTCCGGCTTTGTGAATCCATCAAAAATGTACACCAATTCAGGGGCTTGTGCGGGAGACGTGCTCATCCTTACCAAGGCACTTGGCGTAGGCGTGATTACCACGGCAGTAAAAGCCAATATGGCAACCGCAGAAGAGGTTGATGCCGCCGAGTGCTCCATGATGACGCTTAACCGGTATGCCCGCGACATTATGGTGAACTATGAGGTTCATGCCGTAACGGATGTGACGGGCTTCTCGCTTATGGGCCATCTGCTTGAGATGTGCCAGGGAGCAGATCTTGCTGCCGAAATTAACGTGGACGGCCCTGAGTTCCTCTCGCCCCATGTGTTTGAACTTGCACGCCTTGGGATTTTGCCTGCAGGAATGTATCGCAATCGTCGCTATGCCGAGAAGTACGTGGAAGCCACGGGGATTGCTCGTGAAAGAGTTGACGTGCTCTTTTGCCCCGAAACCTCGGGCGGCTTGCTTATTGCCGTGGCACCTAAAGATGCGGATGCGCTTCTTTCCGCGCTTTGCGCCGATGAGCAAGTTTCTTCCGCACGTGTGGTGGGTCGTATGACGGAGTATGAGGAAAGTGCGCAGGATGCCAAGCGAATTAAGCTTGTGCAGGAATAGCTTGCACAAGGACAGTTTGCGCAGGAATAGCTTGCGCAGGGACAAGAAGAGAAACCGAGACATGCGTTTCATCAGGTAAGAACGGGGACTGACATGGCGGATTCACACGGTACGCTTTGCGATGAGAATTTGGTGCGCCGTCTTCTGGCGGAGCTTGAAGCGGGTCGAAGTTTTGTGATTTCGACGCTGCTCTCCACAAAGGGGTCAATGCCACGGCATGCCGGTGCCCGTATGGTGCTTTTGCAGGACGGAACGTTTTTGGGGACCGTCGGCGGTGGTTCCATCGAGCTGATGGCACAACAGCGCTCGCGTGACATACTAGCCGGTACGGAGCACGATCAGATCGAATGGATGACCCACGCCAAAACAGGCATGGCATGCGGCGGGGACGCGCTTATTGCATTGCGCTTGGTTACGCCTGCTCAAAAGGATTTTTTTGCAGACCGGCTGCTTAGCCTTATTGTTTCGAAAAAACCGTTTATCGTTGTTGAACAGTGGGCAGATCCCGCTCATGTAGTTGTTGAGGCACTTCCTGTTGAGGAGCTGTCGCAAGACGACCCTCGCGCTCTTTCCGATATGCCCGTGTGGGACGAGGCCACGGCAACGTATACGGAGCCACTGGGACCTGATCCCGTAGCATATATTTTTGGAGGAGGGCATGTTGGTCGTGCGCTTACGCCCGTGCTTGCCGGCGTAGGCTTTCGGGTTGTGGTTTTTGACGACCGCGAGGGCGTAGCGGTAAAGGAAGATTTCCCTGCCGCTGAGGCGGTTTTTTGCGGTGACTTCAAAGATATTTCAGAGCATGTGCAGGTGACCCGTCGTGATTATGCGGTGGCAACAACACACGGCCATGCCTTTGACATCGACGTACTTGAGCAGCTCTACCCGTGCCGTCCTGCGTATGTAGGTTGCATTGGCAGTGCGAGAAAGTCAGCGTTTGCCCGCAAGACGTTGGAGGAACGTGGTATTTCCAAGGAGTGGACCGACGCCATTTATATGCCTATCGGAGATGATATTATGGCTGTTACTCCATCGGAAATTGCCATTTCCATTGCAGCCGAGATGATTCGTTGTCGTGCTAATTTCCGCCCGGAGAAGCCGCATCAGAAGAGGTCGTCTTCAACATAAAATACGTGGTGTGACGCTGCAGGAAGAGGTACTTTTCGCCCGCAGATAGTTTGGTGCATCGGACTTTTCCAACGGAGCATGTTGGAGGAGTCTGTCACATAAGGTTAGGTTCGTTTAAAGGAGTTTGTATGAAGTTCGAAAACAGTGTTTCCCGTCGTTCGTTCATTGTCGGAGCAGCAGGAGTTGCCACACTTGGGCTTGCCGCCTGTGGTGGTAGTGGAGCTAAAAAGGAAGACGCGGCCGGTGGCGAGAAGAAAGCCGATGTTCAAACGCTCATTGTTTTTGCGGCTGCATCACTGACCGAAAGTCTGAGTGAGGCCGGAGAGCTTTTTAAGAATGACAATCAAGGCGTTGATATCAGCTTCAACTTTGATTCTTCAGGCACACTCAAGACGCAGATAGAAGAGGGTTCTGACTGTGACGTCTTCATTTCTGCCGGCCAGAAGCAGATGAATCAACTTGATGCAAACGCCAAGAAAGACCACGATAAAGATTTGGACTTCATTGCATCCGATACTCGCTTTGACATCCTTGAGAATAAGGTTACCCTGTGCGTTCCTCAGGATAACCCCAAGGCTGTCAAGAGTTTTGACGACATGGCTCAAAAGCTTGGTGCAGGCGAGATTTTGCTTGGTATGGGTAACTCAGATGTTCCCGTTGGCCAGTACACGCAGAAGATTTTGAAGTACTACAAGCTCGATGAAGAAGCGCTCGCCAAAGAGGGACATATCTCATACGGAACCAATGTTAAGGAAGTTACCACACAGGTTAAAGAAGCTTCCGTTGACTGCGGCGTTATCTATAAGACCGATGCCACCTCTGCAAAGCTTCAGATGGTTGGTGAGGCAACTGAGGAGATGTGCGGACGCGTGGTGTATCCTGCTGCTGCAACCAAAAATGCAAAGCAGGCAGACCTCGCAAAGAAATTCCTTGAGTTCCTGAAGACCTCTGATGCCAGCGCGTGCTTTGAGAAGGTCGGTTTTACTCCGCTTTCAAAGTCATAGTTGTTCAAGTCTCTCACGTTTCTCTCTGGATTGGTTTTTATGGATTGGTATCCGCTGTATAACTCGCTGAGGATTGCTGCGGCATCAACTGCCCTTGTCTTTTTGTTGGGCATTGCTCTTGCAAACTTTGTTGCCAAAACACCTCGGGTTGTTAAAGGGTTTTTGGACGTTATATTGACGCTGCCTTTGGTGCTGCCACCGACGGTTGTGGGCTATCTGCTCCTTCTGCTTTTGGGTCCACGCCGTCCCATTGGCCTTTGGGTGCTGGACGTATTTGGCATAAAACTTACCATGGTATGGTACGCGGCAATTTTTGCCACCGTTGTGGTGAGCTTGCCGCTTATGTACCGTACCGCTCGAGGTGCATTTGAGAGCTTTGACGAAACGCTTGCCGATGCGGCCCGGACACTCGGGAAATCAAACACGTGGGTGTTTTGGCACGTCAAAATGCCGTGCTGTATGAAAGGCGTTGTGGCAGGAACCGTCCTGGCATTTGCACGTGCGCTGGGCGAGTACGGCGCCACTTCAATGATCTGCGGATATACGCCCGGTAAGACGGCAACCGTGTCAACGACGGTATACCAGCTGTGGAGAACCAGTGACGATACGGCGGCCATGCAGTGGGTGCTTATCAACCTTGCCATCTCGGCCGTGGTGCTTCTCGCCCTTAATGTTTTTGAAAAAGGGAGCGGTCGAGCGCGTGTGGCAACTCCTGCTCAGGGGCATAATCATGGCGCTTTCCGTTGACATTACCAAGCACTTGAGTGGCTTTGATCTGCATGTTTCGTTTGCTGTCGAGAAGAGCAATGAGGTTTTAGCACTTCTCGGCCCTTCAGGCTGCGGTAAATCAATGACGCTCAAGTGCATTGCCGGCATCGTGAAGCCCGACAGTGGACGCATTGTTCTCAACGACCGGGTTCTGTTTGATTCTGAAGCTCACGTCAATGTGCCGCCGCAAGAGCGGCGTGTTGGGTATCTGTTTCAGAGCTATGCGCTCTTTCCGCACATGAGCGTGATGCAAAATGTGCTGGTGGGAGCCCAAGGAGCAACACGGGCAGAGCGTGAAGCGTGTGCGCTCGAACAACTCAAAAAGATGCGGCTTGATGGCCTTCTTGACCGTCGCCCCCATGAGCTTTCCGGCGGTCAGCAGCAACGTTGTGCCATGGCGCGTATTCTTGCCAGCAAGCCCGATCTCATTTTGCTCGATGAGCCCTTCTCGGCACTCGACAGTTATCTTCGCTGGCAGCTTGAGCTTGAGCTGAGCGATACGCTGCGTGCGTTTCCGGGAGGGACAATTTATGTTTCCCATAATCGCGACGAGGTGTATCGCCTCTGTGATTCCGTGTGTGTCATCAACCAAGGGAACTCCGATAAAAAGGTATCGGTAAAAGAGCTCTTTTCAACACCCGTGACGCTTGCCGCCGCACGTATTTCAGGGTGTAAGAATGTGTCCCGTGCTCATAGGGTGGGCGAGAAGTGCCTTTTTTGTGATGAGTGGGGATTGAATCTTACCACCGCGTTACCCATGGATGATAGTGTGACATATGTTGGAATTCGCGCGCATTATTTTAAGGTGGTTGGCTGCGCTACCGAATACGAAAATGTTATTCCCTGTGAGGTTGATCGTGTGATTGACAATACGTTTTCAACTATTGTGATGGCCCGAACACCAGGAGGTGCACTTCTTCGCTACGAGTGTTCTAAAGAGTCTTGGGCGAGTTTGGATGAACCTCAACAGATTTTGTTCTACATTGCTCCTGAGTGCGTTATGCCTCTTCGTGATAGTGCAAAAGAGCATGGCGTGGCGGAAGAAAAGAAGTTTTCACATGCGTGATGATTTGGGAAGAAATATTCGCTACTTGCGGCTTTCGGTTACGGATCGCTGCAATTGTCGCTGTCTCTACTGCATGCCGGCGCAGGGTATCCCCATGCTTTGCCATGAAGATATTCTTTCGTTTGAAGAGATGCGTGTGATTGTTGAGGCTGCGGCACAACTTGGCGTGAAAAAGGTTCGTCTTACCGGAGGCGAGCCTTTGGTGCGCAGAGGCATTGTGGATTTAACGCGTATGATCTCTGCGGTAGACGGCATCGAAGAAGTGGTTATGACCACCAATGCCACCTTACTCGCGCCTCTCGCCAAAGACCTGAAAGCAGCCGGTCTTTCTCGCCTCAATATCTCGCTTGATACGCTTGACCCCAAACGCTACGCAAGGCTGAGCCGTACCGGAACGCTTGATGATGCGCTTGCCGGTATTGCGGCGGCACGGGAAGCGGGATTTACTCACACAAAGTTCAACGCCGTGCTGTTGGGCGGACTGAATGAGGATGAGATTCGTCCTCTTGCAGAAATGGCTAAAAATGAACCTGTTGACGTGCGCTTTATTGAACTCATGCGTATGGGCGAATGCTCAAGATGGCCGACCGAGCGTTTTGTGAGTGCCGATTGCGTGCTCGATGTGTTGCCGGAACTTATACCGCTTGGCTCAAACGGTGTGGCGGAGCTGTTTGGCGCGCCCGGTTGGCAGGGGAAGGTGGGGCTTATCCGCCCCATGACGCATACGTTTTGTGGCTCTTGCGACAGGATCCGCGTGACCGCAGACGGTATGTTAAAGCCTTGCTTGCATTCTGCCCGTGAGATTGCGCTCCGAGGACTTTCGGGTGAGGAACTCCTGGATGTTTTAAGCAGGGGGATTGCTCAAAAACCTAAAGGTCATGCAATCGATTTGACGCACGCAAGCAAGTCGCTTCGGGCGATGAATGAAATTGGAGGCTAAGATGGCGCTTACCCATTTTAATGAAGAGGGACGGGCCCGCATGGTGGACGTTTCTGCTAAGAATATAACGGTGCGTACGGCGCGTGCGGGAGGGAAAATCTTCATGCGCTCCGATACGCTTGAGTTAGTGCGTACCGGCGGCATTAAAAAAGGTGACGTTTTGGCAGTGGCACAGGTGGCCGGCATCATGGCAGCGAAGCGCACTTCAGATGTCATTCCCATGTGCCATCCGCTTCAGCTCACCGGAGTAAATATTTCGTTTTCGTTTGAAGACGATGGCATCGCGGTTGAGACGTTCTGTCGTTGTACGGGACAGACGGGCGTTGAAATGGAAGCCCTCACGGCGGCCTCCGTTGCCTGTCTGACCATATATGATATGTGCAAGGCTCACCAGCGAGACATGGTTGTCAGTCGGATTTGCCTGCTTGAGAAAGACGGCGGAGTGTCTGGTCATTTTGTGCGAGAGGAAGATTGCGAATGAGTTTTAAGAACGTGAAATCTACTGCAGAAGGCATGGTGCTCAGCTGCTGTATCAGCGTGAAAAAGGGCACACGTAAAAAGCCCGTTGAGGCCATTGAGGTTTGTGTGGGCGAAGGTATCAAGGGCGATGCTCATGCCGGAAACTGGCACCGTCAGGTGAGTCTTTTGGGCAACGAGTCCGTTGATACCATGCGCGAGAAGGGCGCAGAGCTGCATCCGGGGGATTTTGCCGAGAATATTCTTACTTCCGGCATTGACTTGCGCGAGCTGCCGGTTGGTACGGTACTTGCAATAGGAGAGGCTCTTCTCGCGGTGACACAGATCGGCAAGACCTGTCATCATGACTGCGAGATTCGGAAACTCATTGGTACGTGCGTGATGCCGACCGAAGGTATTTTTACGGTGGTTTTGCGTGGCGGCACTATCAAACCCGGAGATATTATTCATGTTTTAGACGCAAAGGAGCTCCGGCATGAGGAAGATTAGAACGGAAGATGCGGTCGGGCATGTGCTGTGCCACGACATGACCCAAATTATTCCCGGCGAGAGCGCTGACGACAAAACGCGCTTTAAGGGCGTGCGCTTTAAGAAGGGCCACGTAGTGGAAGAGGCCGATATTCCCGTGCTGTTCAGCATGGGCAAAGAGCATCTGTTTGTGTGGGAGCTGGGGAAGGATCAGCTCCACGAAAACGATGCGGCGTATCGTATGGCGGCGCTTTGCCATGGCGAGAATTGCGTGGTATCCAAAGAGCCCCATGAGGGAAAACTCACCATTACCGCAGCGGTTGATGGTGTTTTTGAGCTTGATACGCAGCGTCTCAATGCCGTTAATGCGGTTGACGAGGTAATGATTGCCACTCGTCGCGGTCATACTGCGGTGAAGAAGGGTACCCCGCTTGCTGGTACCCGCGTTATTCCTCTGGTGGTTGATGCGTCTGTCGTGGAGGCCGCGGAAGCCGCCGCCGACGTTGCGCAGCGCGGGGCGCTCATGCGGGTAGCGCCATTCTGCGTAAAGACCGCGGCTCTTATCGCCACGGGATCCGAAGTACAGAAAGGGCTTATCGAGGATAAGTTCACGCCGGTCGTTCAACAAAAACTCGCTGCTTTTGGCATTAAGACGGTACACTGCGCAAAGCCGGGCGATGATATGGACGCGCTCGTTGCGGCCATTCATGAAGCGCGGGATTTGGGAGTCGATCTGATTGCGTGTACGGGCGGTATGAGCGTTGATCCTGACGACAACACACCCGGCGCCATTAAACGCTCCGGCGCGCGAATTGCAACGTACGGCGCTCCGGTGCTTCCGGGTGCGATGATGTGTCTGGGATATCTTGACGCTGCCGACAAGGGCACCTCAGCCATTCCCGTTCTCGGCCTTCCCGGTTGCGTCATGTACAGTGCCACGACCGTCTTTGATTTGGTACTTCCTCGCATTGCTGCCGGTATTGAGCTTACCAAGCGCGATTTCGTAGTGCTGGGTGAGGGTGGCCTCATCGTAAAGGAGTAGCCGTGACATACCAAGAAGCTGCTGCGATGCAACAAGAAGCCGTCGCGACACACGAAGAAGCATTTACGGCGCGCGTTATCACGGTGAGCGACCGCTCTTCACGTGGGGAGCGAGCGGATACCAGTGGCCCGGCTCTCGTTGCCTTTTTGGGCGAGAAGGGCTTTACGGTTGAAGAGCAGGTAGTACTGGTACCCGATGAGCATGCAGAGATTGTCGCCGCCTTGCATGCCGCCGTTGCCGACAACGTTGCGCTGGTAGTAACGACGGGTGGGACGGGCTTCTCGCCACGCGACATAACGCCCGAGGCAACATGCGAAGTATGTGAGCGTCTGACACCCGGCATCCCCGAGGCCATGCGCAGTGCATCGATGCTGATAACGCCCAAGGCCTGTCTGTCACGGGAGGTTGCCGGCATTGTGAAGCGCACGCTTATCATCAACTTGCCGGGCAGTCCCAAAGCTGCAGTTGAAAACATTTCCGCAGTTATCGAGCCTGTCTTTCACGGTCTGGAGATTCTTCGCGGCGTCGTTTCTGACGGATAGGCTGGACACCGTAGCTGGTAGATAGGGTAGAGGCCTCATCGGCGGGTAAGGTATGGTACACCGTCGATCTGGGGTCTCTTCTCTTGAGTCGCACGTTCAATCAAAATCCGCTTCAAAGCATAAAATTTCTCTGAAATCAAATTAAGAATCAATTGCGCCCGTGAGAATGCCGGAATAACAGTCTTACTTTTTTCTATGAGTTAGCCTAAGATAACATTATTCGTTAAAAATGAAGAGTTGGGGAAGAAGGCTTGCATGGTGGATAAGAAAAAGCAAGAAAATAAAAAGAAGCGAGGAACAATCTCTCGTATCTTGGACTTTGCGGGAACACGACGACCACTTACCATCATCGGTTGTGTTCTCGTGGCCATTTCCATGGTTTTTACCATGATGCCCTATGTTTTTATCTGGCTGGTTGTTCGCGACCTTATTGCGGTTGCACCGAAATGGGAGGAAGCAACGAGTATCGCAGGCTACGGGTGGATGGCTTTTTGGTTTGCCGTTGCGGGTATCGTGATCTACTTTGGCGGCCTTATGTGTACGCATCTTGCGGCATTTCGTATTGAGACCAACATGCGCAAAGCGTGCGCAAAACGCCTGATGGCAGCACCTCTGGGCTATTACGACACCCATGCATCAGGTATCCTGCGGCGTCGCATGGACGCGGCAACGCTCAATATTGAGCAGCTGTGTGCTCATAACCTTGCAGATATTGCAGGCTCTATCTCGATGTTTGTCTCAATGTTGGTTCTTCTCTTTATATTTGATTGGCGCATGGGACTTGCATGTTTCATGATCGTAATCATTTCCATAACGTCAATGTCCTTGATAATGTCCGGTAAAGGCAAAAATTATATGACCGAGTATCAGACGGCGCTCGACAAAATGGGCAAGGCCAGTACCGAATACGTGCGCGGTATCCCCGTGGTAAAGGTATTTCAGCAGACGGTGTATACCTTTACGGCATTCAAAAAAGCCATTGACGAATACAGCACTAAGGCCGAGCAGTACCAAGGTGAGGTCTGCGAAAATCCGTATAGTGTCAATCTCAGTTTCACTGAAGCAGCTTTCGTGTTTTTGATTCCCGTCGCAATTTTTTTGGTACCGGGAGCAATTTCGTCCGGTAATTTTGTGCGCCTCGTGACAGACTTTGCGTTTTATGCGATCTTCTCGGCAGTCATGTCTACCGCATTGGCAAAGATTATGTTTGCCGCTGGTGGCATGATGCAGGCAGAAGACGCACTGCGGCGCGTTGAGGACATTCTCGCCGCTCCACAGGTGAGCGTGCCTAAAAATCCTAAGGTACCCGCAGGTAATGGCATCGAGTTTCAGGCGGTGAGTTTTACGTATGAAGGTGCCGAGAAGAAAGCCCTGGATACTGTGACGTTTACGGTTCCCGCAGGATCTACCGTGGCTCTTGTGGGACCTTCCGGCGGTGGCAAAACTACGGCCGCAAGTCTCATACCTCGCTTTTGGGATGTCGATTCGGGCTCGGTAGCGGTTGGTGGCGTTGACGTACGGGAGATTGACCCCAAAGTCCTCATGGAGCAGGTTGCTTTCGTGTTTCAGAATAACCGCCTGTTTAAGACGACGATTTTGGAAAACGTGCGCGCTTCTCGCCCCGAGGCAACGCGCGAGGAAGTTTTACGCGCGCTTGAGGCTGCCCAATGCAGTGACATTATCGAGAAAATGCCGAACGGCGTAGATACGATTATCGGAACACACGGTACCTTTCTTTCGGGCGGTGAGCAGCAGCGCATTGCTCTTGCCCGTGCCATTTTGAAAGATGCGCCGATTGTGGTTCTTGATGAGGCAACGGCTTTTGCAGATCCTGAAAACGAAACCCTTATTCAGAAGGCTTTTGCCGAGCTTACGCAGGGTCGTACGGTGGTCATGATTGCGCATCGGCTCTCTACCGTCGTAGGTGCCGATAACATCGTGGTGCTTGATGAAGGACGGGTAGTTGAGCAGGGTACCCATGCAGAGTTAGTGAATGGGGACGGCCTGTATGCGCGCATGTGGGCCGACTATCAGAAAGCCGTTTCGTGGAAGATTTCAAAGGAGGTGGCGTAAATGTTTGGTGAGGCTTTTAAACGCAAGTTTGCTCTTACCGATCAAGGTGTCGCAAACGTTAAGAAGGGCACGTTTTGGACCGTTATCGTTAACTTTATTGATTTTGCGGGTATCGGCATTTTATTCATGCTTATGAAACAACTGATGGCGACGCTTCTTGGCGAGGCTCCCTCCCCAGAGTTGTTACCATATGTTGGTGGCATCGTTGTGTTTCTGGTGGTGTCGTTTGTTGCCCATAAGATGCAATACAAGAATACTTACGGCACCGTATACGGAGAGGTTGGAAAAATCCGCATAAGTTTGGCCGAACGTCTGCGTAAACTCCCGCTCTCCTTTTTTGCCGGTCGTGATCTGGCCGATCTTGCCGAAACCATCATGAGCGACGTTGATCGCTTGGAACATGTGTGGTCGCATGTGCTTGGTTATTTATACGGCTCATATATTTCGACGGCCGTGGTAGCCGTTGCACTTATTGTTTTTGACTGGCGTATGGGCATTGCGGTTATGTGGGGTGTGCCCGTAGCGTTTGGCTTGCTCTTTGGCCTGCGCAAAGTTTTTGCCAAAAGTACCAGAAGATCTCGTGCCGACGCCTTGATTGTATCTGACGGCATTCAGGAAATGCTCGATACCGCGCGTGAGATTCGTGCTACCAATCAGGTTGAGCGCCACCTTGGTGAACTAGAGGCCAAGATTGACACGTCCGAACAAAGTACCGCTTTTGCAGAACTGAGGGTTGGGCTTGTAGTCAACGCAGCCTCTGTCATCATGCGCCTTGGCGTGGCAACAACAATTATCTTGGGTGTCAGCCTCATGCTGGCCGGTCAGATTGACTTTTTGGTCTTCTTTATGTATTTACTTACCGTAAGCCGCATATATGCCCCCTTTGACCAGGCGCTGGCGCTTATCGCGGAGCTCTTTATCTCCGAGGTTTCGGCCGAGCGTTTGCAGGCTATCTACGATGAACCCGTTGCTGAAGGAGTGGACACGTTTGCCCCAGACGGGCACGATATCGTATTTAATTCCGTGAGTTTTGCATACAAAGCAAAAAGCGCACATGGCGAGAAGAACATCCAGGAAGAAAATCCGTCTTCGGTACTCAACAATGTGAGCTTTACGGCAAAGGAGGGCGAGGTGACGGCTCTTGTCGGACCGTCAGGCTCGGGGAAATCCACCTGCGCACGTCTTGCGGCTCGTCTTTGGGACGCTTCTTCCGGCACGATTTGCGTGGGCGGCGTGAACATAGCCGATATTGATCCTGAGGTGCTCCTTACCGACTATGCCATGGTGTTTCAAGACGTCACGCTCTTTGACGATACCGTGATGGCAAATATTCGCATCGGGCGCAAAGATGCTACGGATGAAGAGGTATTGGCGGCAGCTCGCGCTGCCAACTGTGATGAATTTATCGACAAGCTCGCTGACGGCTACCAGACCATGATTGGTGAGAACGGCAGCAGGCTTTCGGGCGGGGAGCGCCAGCGCATCTCGATTGCCCGAGCGCTCCTAAAGGATGCGCCAATCGTGCTTATGGATGAGGCAACCGCCTCCTTGGACGTGGAAAACGAGACTAAGGTACAAGAGGCCCTCACCCGACTGCTTGCCGGCAAGACGGTTCTGGTGATTGCTCATCGCATGCGTACGGTTGAAAATGCCGATAAAATCGTGGTGTTGGCAGACGGCAAAGTTGCCGAGGAAGGGTCTCCTGCCGAGCTGCGCGCAAAAGAAGGCGGTCTGTTCCGCCATATGTCTAAGTTGCAGCAACAATCTTCCGGATGGGCGCTTTAGCAAAAAGCTTGGGCACTTTAGCAAAAAGCTTGGGTCTTCTCGGCTGTTTAGTTAGCGGACTCAGACAACAAATGGTCGATTGCATCTACAAGAACTTCAGTAGCTCCGGGAATCCATGCATCGTAGTAAGACTTGAATCGCTCGTCAGCGAGATAGGCGTGTGCAAGCCCTCGATGCGCTTCTGCGGAGTATAATCCGTCAGGCCAAGATAAGCGCAGGTACTCTGCATGTAGCTGAGCGGCGTGCAGAGCATGAGCACCCGTTGCATTTCCTTCTTTCACAGCTGCAATGAGCTCGGCTTTCAACTCTTTTTTGATTTCGTCGCGACGCCGCCATTCGGATTCGGTAAGCCCCTTCATTTTTTCGTTTGACGCATCAGTGATGGTATCTCCCCAACGTTTACGCACTTCTGCTCCGTATTTCTTCTCGTTCTTATCGATAAGGTCCTGTTTAAATGCTTCAAACTTTTCCTCCGTACTCATAGGAGTACCTCCTTCTAAGCTCTCAAGTGTTTTTGTAACGCTTTTGATAAGTCGTTCGATATGTATTTTGCGCGCTTGCAGTTCTTTGAGGTGTTGGATGAGAACAGCTTTTTGATCGAAGAACGGGTCGTCAAGTATCTGGCGAATATCCGACAACGACACGCCCATCTCGCGATAAAGCAGGATCTGCTGCAACCGGTTTGTCTCAGTTGTTCCGTAGACCCTGTAGCCGTTTGCAAGACGCTTGGGATGCAGCAATCCCTGTGCTTCAAAGTGGTGTAGGGTTCGGACAGAAATTCCCGCCATATTGGCAAGTGTTCCTACAGAGTATTGTTCTGCCACGGATATAACCTCCAACATTGGTTGTAGCTTTCAACACCTTTTGTGTGAATCATGGCCATGGTCCATGACAGGATAGTAATCCCTTACGTTGCGTAAGGGTCAAGCTGAAATGATAAAAACGTTAGGGACTTCAGAATGCAAGGATGTTTTATCCTGTTGTTCGTATGGGTGTGTTGCGGTTCGTTTTGAAGCGAGGAATTCTATGAGTATCTTTTCTTTCTTTGGTGGTGGGGCAAATATCAACGAAGGTGTCGCTGAGGCTCGCGAGACCTCGGGCGCTGTTTTGGTGGACGTTCGCGAGGCAGATGAATATGCGTCTGGTCATATAAAAGGTGCCGTAAACGTTCCTCTTTCCGATATGGAGAGGATATCCTCAGTCGTTGTGGATCGCACGGTTCCGCTTTTTCTGTACTGTGCAAGCGGAGTCCGTAGTGCGCGTGCCGAGAAGGCCCTGAAACAGATGGGCTATACGAATATACGCAATATTGGTGGTATCCGAGGATATACCGGTCCTGTTGAATAGCGCCTCATAGTCTCATAAGGTGAACGGCAGAGGGTGAGACCGACAGCGGAATGGTTCTTCTCGCGTATGAGAGCATCTGGAAAGGCATTAGAGAGTCTTTGATCTGAGATCTTTCGGATGTACGTACTACATAACGAAATAAATATGCTACACTAATGGCTATATCGTATCAGATTATTGACGTTAGGATACCGTGTACAGACCAATTCCTGCGCAGACAAAAATAGCAGCAAGGCGCATTGGTGAGAATATTGCTACTTGGAGAAAGCTGTATGGTATTACCTCCCAACAACTCGCCGATAAAGCTGCCGTATCGCGTGCTACCATTTCGCGACTTGAAAACGGAGATCCATCGGTGAGTTTTGCGACGTTTCTTAATGTATGCCGTGCGGTATTCTCGCTTGACGACGTTGTTGATGCAACCGATCCTTACGAGACGGATTATGGTCGAATCCGTTCTGAGCAGGCTTTGCCACAAAGAGTAAGGAAGCCGCAATGATTTCAGCTCTTGATGTTTATACCTCCGGGATAGTATCTCTTGATGATGTATATGTTGGTCGGTGTAGATTTATGCTTCGCCGAGGAAAGATAAGCTGTACATTTTCATATGACGATGCGTATCTTTCTACACCCAATGCTTATGCAATAGATCCATCACTTTCTCTTCACGAAGGTTTGTATCATTGCGATGGACTTCCGGGAGTAATGCGCGATTCAGCACCGGATCGATGGGGTCGGCATCTCATTGCGCGAAGAAATGTAGCTGAAGCAATGCAAGATAATTCTGCGCCACGAACGCTCGATGAAGTTGACTATCTTGTTGGTGTTTATGATGCAACTCGGCAGGGTGCACTTCGGTATTCATTTCCAGATTCGACCGAATTTCTCTCCCCCCAAGGAGATGTTCCACCGATAATCAATCTGAAACATCTTATGGCAGCAGCCCATGAGGTCGCCATGGGAAATGATAAGGGGAAACAAGTCAAGGAGCTTCTTGATGCTGGATCCGGCTCTCTTGGAGGAGCGCGGCCAAAAGCCTCTATTGTTGATGAGGGTAAGCTTCTTTTGGCTAAGTTTTCCCATCCAAACGATGAGTGGGATGTGATGGCATGGGAAAAGACAGCCTTAGATATCGCTTCTTTTTCGGGGATAGAAGTTCCAACTACTCGTCTTGTAAAGCTTGGAAATGACTCGGTGCTTGTCCTTGAAAGGTTTGATAGGGAAGGATCCTCTTTATGTGGTGCGAGAATTCCGTATTTAAGCGCGATGAGTCTTATTGGTCGAAAAGATGGAGAGCGCTGTGATTACGTCGATGTAGCAGAAGCGTTGTCAGTATGGGCAGCTAACCCCAAAGAAGAATTGCATAAACTCTTTCATCGAGTTACTTTGTATGTTGCATTGCACAATACAGACGACCATCTCAGAAATCTCGGTTTACTTTGCTATGCTGGCGGATGGCATCTTTCTCCAGCATTCGATATCAATATAAATCCTGATAGGTCACGTATCCGGGTAACTTCAATTTTTGGTGAGAGTGGTTTGGGAGAAGTTCAGGCTCTTCATGAATTCGCGGAGGCGTGCGGAATTTCACCGTCTGAAGCAAGAGATGTCGTTCGCAAAGTGACTGAAGCTACCAAGAAACTTACTCTATTTGCAAAGAAAAACAATTGTAGCAGGTCAGAATTTTCACTGCTTGGGTCGGTTGTTGAAGAACGAAGTTCGGCTTTGGCAGCGGGTTTTAGGTAAGCTGTTGTTTGGTTATTAAAGTACTTGCTTTGCAGTTTAAGTACCTCGTCTCCTCCGAGAAGGGACGAGGATCATAGATTCGCTACTTTTGGAATGATTTTGAAAGCCGTGTAAAGAAGACCGGTATGTCTTTGGTGTTTCAGAAAACCACCACTAAACAGGTTTTTCTCGGATTTCTACTATTTGTGAGGTTTAGTGGTAGTTTTTTCCGAAAAAATGGCATTTAGTGGTGGTTTTTCCGAAATTTGAGCGTTTAGTGGTGAATCAAATCACCACTAAACGCCGGGTTTGGTACCTCTTCCGTATAAATTGAATTATTCAGGTAATACCTAGATGTCGCTTGCACCTTCCCTTGCTCTATGCGAAATAATCAACGCCGCCTTCGATGAGCGGTTGGAACTGGTCGCCCGGCGTAAGCTCGGGAATGTTGCGGTACAGACCGGAACCCGCGCGCTCGGTGTGCCCCATCTTGCCCAGCACGCGACCGTCGGGGCTGGCAATGCCTTCAATAGCCCAAACGGATCCGTTGGGATTGACCGAGAGATCCATGCTTGGGACGCCTTCCGCGTCAACATACTGCGTGGCAATCTGACCTGCGTCTTTGAGGCGGGCGAGAAGCTCATCGGAAGCCACGAAACGACCCTCGCCATGGCTGATGGCAATGGTGTGGATGTCGCCGGGCGTACAGCGAGAAAGCCATGGCGACAGCGTGGATGCCACGCGAGTGCGAACGAGTTTGCTCTGGTGGCGACCGATTGTGTTGAAAGTGAGCGTTGGACAGGTGTCATCCATGGGGCGAATGTCGCCGTAAGGAACGAGTCCCAGCTTAATCAAGGCTTGGAAGCCGTTACAAATGCCCAGCATAAGACCGTCGCGGTCGTTCAGGAGTCGGCGGACTGCTTCGGTGACCTGAGGCGCTCGGAACAGCGCGCAGATGAACTTGGCGGAACCGTCCGGCTCGTCGCCGCCCGAGAATCCGCCGGGAATCATGACAATCTGGCTGCGGTCGATCTCTGCGGCAAGAGCATTTGCGGACTCGGCAATGTCAGAAGCCGTAAGGTTGTTGATGATGAGCGTCGTGGGCTCGGCACCGGCTCGCTCAAAGGCACGAGAAACGTCGTATTCGCAGTTGTTACCTGGGAAAACGGGGATTACCGTGCGAGGTCGTGCGGGATGGGTGAGCGCAGGGCGACCGATTGCGGGGCGACCGATTGCAGGATGGGTGAGTGCGGGGCGACCGATTGCGGGACGGTTGAGTGCGGGCCCGCTGTATTTGTGTCGCGTGGTACCGCCGTCAAACGTGACCGCTTCAACGGCGCCAACATTCCCGCTGGTAGTACTACCCTCAACGGTACCGGCACTTCCGTCGGAATCCTCACCTACGCCGTGGCTGCGATACGGGAACACTCCCTCAAGCGGACGCTCCCACGCCTCTTGCAGCCAGGCGAGGTCGATCTTCTCGCCACACGCAGAAAACGTGTATTCGGAGGTCGTGACTCCAAGCGGAGCTACGGTAATGCCGTCAACGTCATCAAGGGAAGCTCCGGGCCTAAGCTCAACGATAAAAGAACCGTATGCCGGCGAGAAGAGCTTATCGGCCGCATACTCCGGCTCAAGGGAAACGCCGACGCCATTGCCCAGACAGCTCTTGAAAAGCACCTCGGCATCTCCGCCGTAGCCGGGTGTGGTAATTGCAAGAGCGGCTCCGGAGTGTGCGAGTGATGTGACCAGCTCAAAGACTGTCTTGAGAGATGTCGCTTCAGGCAGCAAACCGTTATCATCGTAGGCAGGGGTGATAACAACAAGTCGATGTCCTGCGCCTTTGAACTCTGGAGAAACAACGTCGGACACGTGTGCAAGACCGGTGGCAAAAGAAACCAGCGTGGGCGGGACGTCTAAGTTCTCAAAACTACCGGACATGGAATCTTTGCCGCCGACAGCCGCGATTCCAAGGTCAATCTGTGCCATGAGAGCACCAAGCAACGCCGCCGCAGGCTTACCCCAACGAGCGGGATCGTCGCGAAGCTTCTCAAAGTATTCCTGGAAGGTAAGGTAGAGCCGTGTGCGGTCAAAGCCCGTTGCCACCAGGCGCGAAACGGACTCAACAACGGAAAGATACGCGCCGCGGAACTGGTCGGCTTCCATGAGGTAAGGGTTGAAGCCCCACGCCATACCCGAGACCGTGGTTGTCTCGCCAAAAACCGGCAGCTTTGCCACCATGGAAAGTGCAGGCGTCAGCTGACGTGTGCCGCCAAAGGGCATAAGCACAGTAGCTGCTCCGATGGTGGAGTCAAAGCGTTCGGAAAGCCCCTTGTTGGAGGCAACGTTGAGGTCTTGCACCAACGCGTGGAGCCTTTCACGTAGTGTAGATCCTGCCCAGGCGTGCCTGTAGCGCGTGTAAGTCTCGGGCTTTTTCAGTCGTACGGTCGTGGACTTAGGAGCACCGTTTGAGGCGAGAAATGCGCGGCTGATGTTGACGATCTTCTCGCCACGCCAGCGCATCACCAGACGAGGATCTTCGGTTACGTGGGCAACCACGGTAGCCTCAAGGTTCTCCTCGCGGGCATAGCGGCAGAACTCTGCAACGTCATTGGGGTCAAGCGCCACGGCCATACGCTCTTGGGATTCGGAAATGGCCAGCTCAGTGCCGTCAAGACCGTCGTATTTCTTAGGTACCGCGTCCAAGTTGATGTCCAGACCGTCGGCAAGCTCGCCGATGGCAACGGAAACACCGCCGGCACCAAAGTCGTTGCAGCGTTTAATCAGGCGGCACGCATCACCGCGACGGAAAAGCCGCTGAAGCTTGCGCTCAACAGGTGCGTTGCCCTTTTGGACCTCCGCGCCGTCGCGTTCAATGGAAGAGGTGTCGTGCGCTTTGGATGAGCCGGTTGCGCCTCCGATGCCGTCGCGACCGGTGCGACCCCCTAAGAGCACGATAGCGTCACCGTCCGCAGGGCGTTCGCGGCGGACATGATCGGCAGGCGTAGCGCCGACAACGGCACCGATTTCCATGCGTTTAGCCACATATCCCGGGTGATAGAGCTCAGAGACCTGACTCGTTGCAAGACCGATTTGGTTGCCGTAAGAAGAGTATCCGGCTGCCGCCGTGCGGACGATGGTGCGCTGCGGAAGTTTGCCGGGGAGCGTTTTGGATACGGGAACCGTGGGGTCTGCCGCCCCGGTTACACGCATGGCCTGATAGACATAACTGCGTCCGGAAAGCGGATCGCGGATGGCTCCGCCGATGCACGTTGCCGCACCGCCAAACGGTTCGATCTCGGTGGGGTGGTTATGAGTTTCGTTCTTAAAGAGAAAAAGCCAGTCTTCATCATGGCCGTTGACGTCGACTTTTACTTTAACGGTGCAGGCATTTATCTCTTCGGACTCATCTAAAGTCGTAAGGATGCCGCGATGGCGCAGGTACTTGGCACCGATGGTAGCCATATCCCAAAGCGAGACGGCTCGGTCTTCTCGACCAAGCTCGTGGCGCAGGGAAAGATATTTCTCAAAGGCCGCCCGTATGACGGGATCGTCTATCTGTACGCCCGTGATGCCGGTGTTAAAGGTGGTGTGCCGGCAGTGATCCGACCAGTAGGTGTCAATCACACGGATTTCGGTGATGGTTGGATCGCGGTGCTCCTCGCAAAAATAGTGCTGGCAAAATGCAAGGTCAGATGCGTCCATAGCAAGGCCGCGTGTGGCGAGAAAATCTTTGAGCCCCGCTTTGTCCAGCTCACGAAAGCCGCTCAAAATTTCGACATCGGCGGGCTCGGGAACGGCGGTTTTGAGTGTTTCAGACAGGTCAAGTGACGCTTCGCGCGCCTCAACCGGATTGATAACATAGTTCTTAATGGCAGCGATGTCGGCGGCGGTAAGATTGCCGGTGAGGACATAGATGCGAGCGGAGCGTACCGTCGGACGCTCACCCTGGCTGATGAGCTGCACGCATTCGGCAGCGGATTCGGCGCGCTGGTCGAATTGGCCGGGGAGAAACTCAACGGCAAACGTCTGGACGGGAAGGCTCTTCTCGCCGGCGTAGTGCGGCGTTGGCATAGTGCGCGTTGCAATGTCAGACTGCGGCTCAGAAAAGACGGTGGGAATGCACGATTCAAAAAGCTCTTCGGAGATGCCCTCAACGTCGTAGCGGTTGATGAGGTCTATATGGCGCAGTTCGGTAATGCCAAGCAAGTCTTGAATCTCTTTGAGAAGGGAAGTTGCCTCACCCTTAAAACCGGACTTTCTTTGAACATAAACGCGCAAGACCATAGGTCCACCTTTCCCGTTCGGAGTGCCAGTTAACCATCTCTATTCTACGGTACGATTGCAGCGCAGGTGTTGCGTTTGGCGAGAAGTGTTTGTTTTGTAACAAGTCTAAGATTTTAAGAGAGCTTTTATCCGATAACAATATGTTACAATATTAATAACGTTTAAGAAAGGAGGAAACATGAAAGAAGAAGTCAACTTCGAAGAGATAAAAGAATTCGAAGAGAAGTTAAAGGATGTCTTAACAATTTGTGGTTGGATGTCAACAACTTGGAAGCATGGTTAATTGTTTGGGCACCAGCTATTAGGCTGGTGCCCGAGAGAGGGTTTTATGATTTATAATCCATTTGTAAACTTAGCACGAGAACTATTGAAAGAGGACAATCTTCCTTATGCAATAAAAGCGAGAGCAACGATTGCATCTGTTCCAGCTTGTCCTGAAATTAGGTCTGCTGGTGCACAAAATTTTTTATCTGACCTAGGAGTTCGTTACAGACGAGATCCTGCTATATATTTGGATTCATTTCTTAAGTCTAGAGGTGATTCACTTGAAGCGTATACTTCAACAATATCGCCTGAGCTATTCTATAAATCATGGAAAGAAAGCAATTTATCAGAAAATGATATGGCTTTTCATGTCGATACTTTTGTAAATTTTGCTGGTCAATGGGACTTTGCAGCCAAAGTTGGAGATTTGTTTTGGAATGACAGGCGAAATGCGACAAGCTATCTAGCTCTTACGTATTTTGCCTCTGCAATTGGGAATACAAAGGTTGTAAATAATAAAATTGCAGATGAAATATACTTGCAATTACTAGATATTTATAAAGAGCAGTTTGATGAGTTAGTTATAACGTATATTCGCTATTGCTCGCGATTAATTAAGCGAGTTGGAAATCTCAGTGAAGCTTGTGTATTATTAAAGAACGCAAAAGAGACAATCAAAAAAGCTTTTTCTGAGTACAAACTTTCTTTCGATGATAAAGTGGTTTATGATTCGGTATGCGATAATTTGTCAGCACTAATCGAATTAAAATCAAACAATGCCCCACGAGCTCTAAGAATCTTATCTGAAGCTGCAAGAAAATTAGAGTCTTTAGAGGGTAATCATGTTGTGTCGAAAATTGATCCATCCAAGCGCATAATTGAACAAATTAATGGCAATATCCTTCAGCTTTATTTGCTAAACAAAGATTATATTAACGCTATGGAATTAGCGAAAAAGAACCTAATTTGGGTTACGTCAAACGACTATTCCTCGTTATCTGAGGCAGAAAGTTTTATAGCGTATACTTATTATTTGTCCGGTCAGCTTGAAAAAGCAGAAGGTCACTACATCAAATCTCTTTCTCTTTCGAAGAAATTTGGTTTGGTTTCTCAGGTTGAGCTAATAAGAAAAACACTTTGTGTAATATACGCAAAAACGAATAATCAAGAGAAATATCTTAAAATGTACGAGGAATTAAAAGATGATCCGGCAGGGCTTAAATAATGCAATATACACATCCGGTACTTCATATGGAAAAGGTCTGCCGTTCCTATAAAGTAAAGGGAATAAAGCGTAGTGTCCTTTCGGATCTGTCACTGGATATATATCCCCAAGAGATAGTCTGTTTGCTTGGCCCCAACGGAGCAGGAAAGACTACCACCGTAAAAATTGCCTCCACGCTGCTTCTTCCCGATTCCGGCACTGTGGAGATTTGCGGCGTTGATGCGGTGCGGCAACCTCGCAAGGCGTGCGAACACCTTTCTTTGCTTCTTGGCGGAGAAGACGGCTTTTATCTGAGTGCTTGTGCGATGGACAACTTGCTTTTCTTTGCGCAGGTATCCGGTGTTCCTTTGACCAAGCAGAAAGCTCTTATTAATGAAGCGCTGGTAAAAGTCAATCTTTTTGAAGTTAGAGATCAGCCGGTTCGAACATTTTCGCGTGGAATGAGACAGAGGCTGCATATTGCACGCGCACTTGTCGCACAAAACAGTCTGATATTGTTGGACGAACCTACGGCAGGGCTTGACCCAGAGAGCGCGTCAGGTGTTCGTCAGCTCATTTCAGAGTTGCGTCATGTCCCCAGCGGTATTCTTCTGACCACACATACCATGCGAGAAGTTGAGCTTTTGGCTGACAGGGTCGTGGTCATTCAAGATGGCAAGAGTATTTTCAAAGGAACTCTTGAAGAGATGAGAAACAGTGTTGAGATTAATCATGTGTCTACCTATCTGGCGCATACTGTTTCTGAAGACCAGATCAAAAAGCTTAAAAAACAAGCCGGTGTTTCATCCGTTGAGGTTCTCGACAAGTTTGATTCGTACTACATTGATGTTGCTTGGACCGTGTCTGTCCCGAATGAGCTTGACGAGCGAACGTTTGCGTGGAAAAAGGTTAATGAGAGAAACCCCTCGCTGGAAGAAGTCTATCTGGGTCTTTTGAGTGGAAGGCGCAAGAAAGATGAACGATAAAGCGAGGCACATTTTAGAGATACGCATTTTGGACTTTTTGCCTTCTGAACTTATGATGTTAAGCTTTCACGTTCGAACGCTTCTACATACACCGTTTTTTATCATCAGCGTTTTAGGCTCGGGCGTAAGTTTTTCCTTTCTGAAGGCCTTCTCTTTTGCAGGTGATTCGGCTGGCAGTGAAGCGTTTTGGGTGTATTCGGCCATCGCCTCTTTGTGGGCTGCTACCACTCTTGCTACCGGTCTTATCGGCTACCAACGGTTTCAAGGCACGTTTCCGTATCTTTTATTAAGTCCACAAGGAATACCTGCGGTTTTTATACCTCTTATTGTGTCGGCAGCGTTTTTGGGACTTGTTTTGGGCGTCCCTGTGTCGCTTTTATTTAGTTTCTTTTGGTTTCATCAAGTCGTGGTTCGCCCGGTCTATTTGCTTGCAATTCTTCTTGCAACACTTGCTTGCGCTGCGTCTGCTCTTTGTCTTTCTGCCTTATATCTGTTGACGAGAAGAGCTTCAATTTACGAAGGTCTTATTCTTACCGGTGTATGGCTTATCTCCGGAATCGTAGTACCGCTTTCAAACTTTAGCAGACCTGTGCAGTTGCTCTTTTGTATCCATCCGCTCACCGTTGCGGTAAAGATTCTTGCGGCTGTCAGTGTTCAAGAACTGGTACGGTTTTGTATCACTGCCTGTGCGCTTTCGATTTGTTTTGCCATTGTTGGAAGCAAGGTAGTTGCTGCTTCATTTGCGCGGGCACGCAGGGAAGGAGACTTCTCTTGATACATCAACGCATAAGGTGGTATGTGCAGACTTTGCGCTCGTGTACGCGGATTGCCCTTACTTCACTTCAGAGCTGGGGATCTCTGCACGCATTCGTAGTACAGTTTTTGGTCGAACCACTTCTGACATACCTCTTCTTTTATTGTTTTGGCATGCAGCTTTCTGACTCGTCGCTGTCTGCTCTGGTTGCGGCATTTGTGGGGTCTGCGTGGATCTTAGCTTTGCAATGTTCCGCAAACATCGTGGTGTTTGACCGTTTTGCCAAGACTACGATCTTTTTGACCCTTTCGTCTCATCAAACTGCCCGCATGTTTATGTGGCGATACGTTGTGATTGCATTCATTTGTTTTCTGAGCTCACTTATTACATCGGGTATTGCAGTGTGGTTGGCAGGATTTGGTGGATTTTCTTTACTATCGTTGAGCATCTTGTTGTTTTTCGCTACCGTGGGAGGCAGCATTTTTGGAGCCTTAGGTTCTATAGCAGGTCTTTTCTTTTCCGATGGCTTTGCGGTAACTAACGTCCTTCTCGTTGTATTTCCTCTTGTGGGTGGAAGCGTCATTCCTCTTACGTATTTTCCCCGTGTAATTACAAAAGCCTTGCATCTGTTGCCACTTTGCTGGCTTACCGATGCGGCAAGAGAACTTGGGAGCGCTGGTGGCCTTGAAATCACCGCATGGATCGGAGCTTTGACGGCACTTCTCGCCCTTTGGACGGTTGCAGCAATTTTGTTGTGGAAGCTCAGCGTGAGCGCTCAGAGAAAGACAGGACACGTCGAAGGCATGGGGATTTAGTCTGCAGAACTACCGATAGCGGTATCTGGTTGTCCATTACCTCAAAACCACCAGTCCGCCAATATACACACACGCAACGAGAAGTGCGATTCCATCACGGATGTGCAGCGTATAGGGATGCCAGCGGGTACGTTCTGCTCCGGCCACGTAGTTTCGAGCGTCAAGCGCTCGTGCCAGGTTCTCTGCATGCCGAGTGGCACTCGCAAGAAGTGCTACCAGTACCGATTTCAAAGTTCGCAGACGCGCGATGATTGACCCGCGTGCCACATCTCCGGCTCGAGAGGCCTGAGCATCGGAAATTGCGGCGGCATCGTGAGCAAGTGTAGGGATAAAGCGCAGCATGAGCGAGAATATCATGGCAAGCTCGTGCCCGGGAAGACCCATGCGCGACAGGGGAGAAAATACGGCATCAAATGCGTCGCCAAGCTCTTTTGGCGTTGTGGTGAGCATAAGCAGCGCACCAATCAAAATTGCAACTAAAATACGCACGGGATAGAGGATTGCCGACCACGCCCCCATATCGGTAATGGTAAAAGGTCCCCAGGAAAAAAGCTGGTTTCCGTTTTGTGTAAGTAAAACATTGAAGATGGCGAGAAACACCAAGAGCCAGGCAATGGGAATAATCGATGCAATAACCTGTCTGACGGGAACTTTTGCCATAACCATGAAAAAAAGTGCACTAATACAAAGAAATGCCAGTTGAGATGCCGAATGTACAAAAAACGTCGAAATCATAAGTGTGAGTGCGCATGCACACTTGATTCGAGGGTCAAGCGCGTGGACGGGAGAATTGGCGTGGTAATACTGGCCAACAGAGATTTTAAGCGCCATGCGTCTCACCTCGCAGTTGTTGATCTTTCAGTTGGCGGAGAAGAGTACTTGCAAGTTCATGTAAAGAAAGAGGCTGACCAAGATCTATGCCGGTTTTCTCCCGGATTCGCTTTGACCACAGAAGTGGTCGCGGGAGACCAAGGCCTAAAGAGAGAAGTTTCTTCTCGTCAAGGGAGGAGAAGACCTTGTGTGGTGTACCCATGGCAATAAGGTGAGCCTTGTGTAGGACAATTACCTGGTCGGCAAGGGCTGCGTAGTCCATGGAATGGGTAATCTCCACGATGGTGGTACCGTTTTTTCGGACGGCATCCAAAACAGATTGCAGATGCGCTCGGCCGTGAGGGTCAAGACCCGCAGTTGGCTCGTCGAGTATTAAAATACGTGGATTCATGGCTAAAACACCGGCTAAAGCACAAAGTCGCTGCTGTCCCCCAGAAAGCTCAAAGGGCGAGGCCTGCGCTTTGTGAGAAAGCCCAACCAGACTCAGCGTTTCTTCCACGCGCTCTTTTACATCTTCTTTTGAGAGCTTCAAATTAGTGGGACCAAACGCGACGTCCTCAAAAACGGTTTGCGCAAAAAGTTGTCGCTCGGGGTGTTGCATCACATAACCAATGACGCCATGCAAAAGGCGACGGTTTTTCTTGGAATCCGTGGGTATCTCGTCAACGATAATGTGGCCGGAGTCAGGAACTTCAAGTGCGCACAGAAGGCGCGCGAGCGTGGACTTTCCTGATCCGGTAGCGCCAATGAGCGCGGTGGTCGCGCCGGCTAAAATCTCAAACGAAACATCGGTAAGTGCAGCTTGGTTATATGCGTAAGAAACATCTTCAACATGGACGATGGGGCTCTTGGTGTCTGTTGTGGGCGGCTGAGACTTTGTGAGGCCAAGGCTACCCTCATCACGTTTTGAAGCGCCAGCTTTTGAGTTCGCACTCACTTGGCCAAGAAGTGTACACAGATTTTGAAACAGTTCATCCGCTGAGATGGTCCAAGGGAGCGCTATGTTGTGTGCCCGCAGAATGTTTACCAGTTTAACCTCAAAAGGTTCTCTGAGGTTGAGAGACGTCACAAGCGCTTCTCGTGCAAAAAAGTCGGTCGGCGTTCCGTCAAAGGCAATCCGTCCATGGCTCAGAACAACCACGCGATCAGCACCAACTACTTCTTCCATAAAGTGCGTGATATGGAGAACGGTGCGACCTTCACCGCAAAGCGTATTAACCAGTTTCATGACGCCGCGTCTACCAATTACATCCAGCGAAGCGGAGGGTTCATCAAGGATAAGAAGCTTGGGATTCATAGCGAGCGCTCCGGCAATGGCTACGCGTTGCTGTTGGCCTCCCGAGAGCGTCGCGGGGTCTGCATGAGCGCGGTCGAGAAGGGCCACTCGTTTGAGCTCCCGTGCTACGCGCCTGCTAATTTCATTGCTGGGAACCTGCAGGTTTTCAGGGCCAAAAGCAATGTCTTCATCAACAATGCTCGTAACTATTTGGTCTTTTGGATTTTGAAACACCAGCCCGAGCTGTCGTCGAGCCTGTTCATACGCTTGAAAGTTGGGCGTTCCGGCAACAAAGACCTTCTCGCCAACGAGTGTTACTGAGCCTGAATCAGGAGCAGAAAGGCCGGAGAGAAGCGATGCTAAGGTTGACTTACCGGAGCCGTTAGCTCCAATAATGCAGGTACGTTTACCGACCTCAATACTCAGTGAAATGTGATCGAGGGCCACCGTACCGTTTTCGTAGACAAAAGTGACGTCCTCTAAAGATGCGACGGTCTCTGTTTTTGCCGTATTGCTCGCCAGATTATGCATGAGGAGAAAAGACGTTAAGAGCACGGAGAGCAGACTTACCGATAAGGGCACATACGATGCCGTTGATAAGAACTTTAACGATGTTAAAGGGGAGAAGCGCAGGCAGAATAAGCCCAATAACGGCGTCCGTACTCATGCCGGTATAGATTGGTGTGACGATGAGGTTGCCTCCGATGCAGGCTATGACGCTGCAGACTCCACCTACGACAAGGCCGAAAATCATGATCTTGGTAGAAGTTGTGTGGCCGTGAATAATGGCAGCCGCAGGAAGCGTCATGGTAAGCGTCGCCAAGATAGCCATAACGGTTCCGTAGAGGCCCGATTCGGTCGCAAGGTGCACAAGGTAGGGAAGGACCGATACAACAGCTCCTGCTGCCGGTCCGTATGCAATGCCAGCGAGAAGGGAGATAATGCCGGACGGATCATATTTAAGGAAGGTTACACCAGGCAAAATAGGGAATTGCAATACAAGAGTGCAGATTGCCGATACTGCGCACAGCATGGAAAGGATTGCAATTTTTTTCGTTGACCAGCCATTTGCAGATGCGCTGGTAGCATGCACTGCATGAGACTGATTAGTTGTATGAGCTGTAGACATATTGATATCTCCGCTTCTTTCATCCGGACTGTACCGTTGGTCTTGGATTCTCACCAAGTCAGCCGCTTGCGCGGGTCGCGGACTTCGTTTGATGGCGCATTCTGTTATGCGCTTAAACGTTACCGCCAGTAGGGAATTGCACCCATCCCTGAAACTTCCACGAAAACTATAGCACGTTTAGGCCTTATTAATAGGAAGGCAGTAATAAAAAACGAAGACTTCTATATAAGAGGTTTTCGGCTATTGAGGGTTGAAAGTTTTAAAGGATATAGTGATATGGAAGCTTCTAATTATTTTTATCGGACAGACAAGAGAGTTTTAAAGTGTATTTAAAAACTTAAAGAGTATTGAGTCTTTTGGTTATCTGATTAAGTTAACTAGTTAATACTTTTTCATGATTATACAGGTAGATAGATATCTTCTAAAATAAGAAGTATCTTTGAGAGTTCAAAACTTTCTTTGGATAATTGTGAAGTTAAAATGTGCATTCATGAAGATACTGCATATGTTAGTTGATTTACCACAAATTTAAAAGTATGCTTATCAAGCATTGTTTAGCTTTTACCAAGTGTGATAACGATGGTTGCTATCAGCTTGGAAAAAGGTTTTTTATGTCGGTATGTTAGATGCAAGGCAGCTAAGCAGAAAGAAAGGTGAGGTACACCATGAGAAAGAAATTCTGCAATTTCTTGGGAGTAGTACTTGCCGTGAGCCTTATGATTCCAGGAGGTGCTCTTAATGCATTTGCTGATGAGAGTACATCTGGAAAAAATGCTTCTCAGGCAGCTACTGAGCAAGCTTTGAATGGCTCTGAGACTAAAGATCAAGAGACTCAAGAAGAGCAAGTCAAGACTGTTCCCGAGGATAAGCAAAGCTCCTCTTCAGAGCAACAGGTATCTGAGGACGGTGCTAATCAGGACATCAATGGTACAAGGGCAGGCCCTTCGTCTAGAGAAGATATTGAAACAACGACTGAACAAAATTTTTCGAGCAATTTGATTGCTCCTGTAACGCTTATGAGTGCTGTTGCAGCTCCTAAGGTTGTTGATGTAAATATTACGAATTTTGAGATTCAAACTGTAGATCATAAAAAAGCAGATACCCTCTTTCACTCAGATACGTTCCTTTTAAAGATGGATTGGAATGCAACGGGGCATGGTACTGATTTGCATGAGGGAGACTACTTTGATATTGATCTTCCAAATAATATGAAGTTCCCTTCTGGTACAACAGCAAGAGACTTTGATATCACAGATGATAACGGGAATGTTATTGCACATGCCCATGTAACTCCTGGTCCCAATGATACTGGTGGTAAGGTACATGTTACCTTCGGTAAAGGCGTGGAGAATAAATATAACGTAAAAGGAAGTATTAACTTAGCTGCCCGTTTTGATGAAACAAAAATTAAAAAAGATCAAGAAAATAAGTTTGATATAACTGTCAATGGTAACGTTGCAGGACATTCACATACGGCTACTACAGGTGTAAACATTAATGGTTCAAAGCCAATTCAGGAAGAATATCTAACAAAATGGGGCCAAGGTACTTCTGATAAAACAAAAGCAGAATGGTGGTCTCGAATTAACTTTAGTAAAGCCTCGTTAACCAATGCGGTAGTTACTGATAGCCTCGGCTCTTCAGGTATGACTTATATTAAAGACTCCTTTATTCTTAGAAAAGTTGTATATGACAAAATGGGTGATGATACCAGCGTCTTAGAAGAATACAAGGCGAATGATCTTATTAATAGTGGAAATTGAAATTCTCAGCAGATATGACGTCGTTTACGCTTAGTTTGGGAAATACGAGCGACCAATACCGACTCATATATAGAACTACGTATGTTCCTGGTACAGTACTCAAGAATCATATGAAGCTTGATTCTGACCAGAAGCAGAAAGAAGTAGTTGCAACGCACCAATCTGCTGAAAGTGGCGGTAGCGCAAGCGGTGATCTTGCAAGCAAAATCAAACTTGTCAAGGTTGATGAAGATGGTACGACACCTCTGAAGGATGCTGTATTTACAGTAACTAAACCTGACGGTAGCACCTTTGAACTTACTACAGGAGCGGATGGTACGGTAACCTCTGGTGTGTTGGTACAAGGCACCTATAAGGTTAAGGAAAAAACTGCTCCTAAAGGCTATGAGCTTGGAACTGATGAGTACACACTTCAGGTGACTCCTACAGGCGGTGCCATTCAGAAAGTCACCAATAAGCCAACTAAGATTTCGCTTCCTGTAAAGAAGAGCTGGATTGGACCTAAGGTAGGACCTGTCACCGTACACCTTCTTGCTGACGGTGTTGACACCGGTAAGACGGTAACGCTTGATGAAGCTAGCGGTTGGAAGGGACAGTTTGATAATCTCCGTAAATGTAAGCCTGACGGCACTGAGATTGTCTACACCGTCAAAGAGGATGATGTTCCTAACTACACAGGAGCTATTACAGGTGATGTCGCTTCAGGCTTTACCATCACCAACACCAATACCGAGAAGGTAAACGTTCCTGTAAAGAAGACTTGGGTTGGACCTAAGGCCGGACCTGTCACCGTACACCTTCTTGCTGACGGTGCTGACACCGGTAAGACGGTAACGCTCAATGAGGCTAACAGCTGGGCTGATACATTCTCCGGTCTTGACAAGTACAAAGCTGACGGCACTGAGATTGTCTACACCGTCAAAGAGGATGATGTTCCTAACTACACAGGAGCTATTACAGGTGATGTCGCTTCAGGCTTTACCATCACCAACACCAATACCGAGAAGGTAAACGTTCCTGTAAAGAAGACTTGGGTTGGACCTAAGGCCGGACCTGTCACCGTACACCTTCTTGCTGACGGTGCTGACACCGGTAAGACGGTAACGCTCAATGAGGCTAACAGCTGGGCTGATACATTCTCCGGTCTTGACAAGTACAAAGCTGACGGCACTGAGATTGTCTACACCGTCAAAGAGGATGATGTTGCAGGCTATACCTCAGAGGTAACCGGTGACGCTAATACTGGCTTTACTGTCACCAATACACAGATTCCTCCTCATGAAACACCTAAGCCCAAGAAGCCTTCTAAGAAGGCTCAGAAGGTTCCTTATACAGGCGATGCAGGTGTTCTGGGTATAGTGGTGCCTTTGACTGCAGGAGCTATTGTCCTTCTTGGTGCAGGGATCTTTCTTGGAAAGAAAGATAAGTAATCGAAGTTCTGAAGTCTTCAGAAGGTAGATTAATAACAGGGTCATATCGAAAGATATGACCCTGTTTGTATTAAGGCTTTAGTCTGTTGCGTCCGTGCAAAACTCGAAATTTCCTTCTATCAGTAAGATTCGGCTATTCTGTTTCCTGAGTATACTAAAGGGCTCCTATGAGTACTCCTCTTCTCGTTTTAATTATGACAAGTATGAGGATTTTGGTCAGTAGTGAAGTCTATGCTCGAAAAAGGTCATAAATGATGTGCTGCATAATGGCCGAGGGTGAGTCTTACGTCATCTTATAGTAGATGACGTAAGCATAACTATAGCTCTTATACCAACGAACTCTTCTAAGTATCAAAAACTTGGTTAGTTACAGCTTTTGTACATCGGTATCAGGTAGGTTGAGACTTACTGATATTACTGAGTTTAAGCTGCAATGTAAGAAGAGTTTTTCTGTTTTGTAGAGCGACTGTTTATTTTATAGAAGAGATTTCTCTGTCGTTGAGACAATCATTCATTCCAAAGATAAAAATTTTAAGTACTAGGAGAATCTATATAGTTGAATCTAGAATGGGACTAAGGAATTAATAAAGAGTTTGAATGTGATTATTATTTAATTTTAAAGGAGTTATATAGGGTTAATTAAAGATATAGTTTAGCTTCTCTAAAGGTTTTTGGTTGCTGAAAGTAGCAGGGGAGGGGTATGCTCATAGCGTTATGTTTAGCTTTTTAATTCTTGATATGTAATTAGACGGAAAGGAAAGTGCGCTATGAAAAAGAAGTTTTGTAGCTTCTTGAGTTTGGTGCTTGCCTTGAGCCTTATGATTCCGGGAGGTGCTCTTAATGCTTTTGCTGATGATGCTGCGCCGTCAGCTTCTAAAGTAGCTACTGAGCAATCATCTCAAAGCGGCTCTGAAGCAAAAGAACAAAAAGAAGAACACTCTCAAGTCTCTACTGAGGACAATCAGAGCGTTTCTTCAGAGTCCGCTCAGGCAGAGGCCGGCAGTGAAGAGCAAGCTAATGCAACGCGAACTAGACCTTTGCCTAAGATGGACACTGGTATGGAGGAAATCTCTACAGATAATTCCATTGCTTCTGATCAGATCCTTTCCGTATCGCTCCTGCAGACTCCTTCAACTCCTAAGCAACTTGACGTAACTCTTACGGATTTTAAGATTTTAGACGCTGATGGCAACCCTGTTACGGAGTTAGCCATAGGAGCAAAATTCAAGTTGAAGATGAACTGGAAGCTCAAGCCTAGCGAGATTGTCCATACGGGGGATTATTTTGATCTCACAATACCTGATACGATTAATTTAAATACTGCATCAACACCTAAAACATTTGATATTACTGATAGCAATGGAAACGTTGTTGCAAAAGCAACAGTAACATCTGATACTGTCAATGGTGGTGGTAAGATACATGTTGTTTTTAACGACAAAGCTAATAATCACAATAACTATAAAGGCACAATTGAACTTGTAACCTATTTTAACCAGAAGAAGGTTACGGTTAATACGGACAAACCAATTACAATAGATGTAAATGGAAAGATTATTACTACTAATATACATATTAAACCAAATGCGACAGTCAAAGAGATTGTTGCAAAGTGGGGAGAAAAAACTGCAACTCCGGGAGTTGTAAAGTGGAATATACGAATTAACCAAGAGGGTCGAAATTTACAAAACGTCAAAATTACGGATACTCTTAAAACTAATAATGGAGAATATATCCCTTCCACCACAGGAACTCAGAAGTTTACGCTGATAGAAGTTGAATACAATTCGGATGGAAGCTTCAAGAAATGGGGCGCTGAACAGGATCTTACTGGCAAACTAACGGTGTCAGCTGATAAGAAATCATTTGAAATAAATCTCGGTAACATTGGTACCAAACAGTACTTTCTTATGTATTACTCAACTATGACTTCTGGAACTGTACAGACGAATGCTGCTCGGCTTACAGCCAACGGTGTCGATAAGACAGTCAACGTAAACTATCATGATCTAACTGGTGGTAGCGGACATGCAGATGGAGATCTTGCAAGCAAAATCAAGCTTATTAAGGTTGATGAGGATGGCACTACACCATTAAAAGATGCCGTATTTACCGTAACTAAACCTGACGGCTCCACCTTTGAACTTACTACCGGAGCAGATGGTAGCGTCGTTTCAAATGTTCTTCCTCAGGGTAACTACAAGGTTAAAGAAAAGACAGCCCCTAAAGGTTATGAGCTTGGTACTGATGAGTACACACTTCAGGTTACTTCTACAGGTGGTGCTATCCAGACTATTACCAACAAGCCTATTAAGACTTCAGTTCCAGTAACCAAGATTTGGGTTGGACCTAAGGCCGGACCTATAACTGTCCACTTACTAGCTGATGGAACTGATACCGGGAAGACTCTTACTCTTAACGAGACGGGAAACTGGAAGGGTAGTTTCGACGGTCTTCGTAAATACAAGACAGATGGTACTGAGATCGTCTACACGGTCAAAGAGGATGATGTTGCCAACTATACCAATAGTATTACCGGTGATATCACAGTAGGCTTTACCATAACCAACACCAATACCGAGAAGGTAGATGTTCCTGTTAAAAAAGAGTGGGTTGGACCTAAGGCCGGACCTGTCACCGTACACCTTCTTGCAGACGGTGTTGATACTGGCAAGACCGTAACTTTGAACGAGGCGGGCAACTGGACAGGTACGTTCTCAAGTCTCGATAAGTACAAAGCAGACGGTACTGAGATCGTCTATACGGTCAAAGAGGATGACATTGCCAACTACACTGTTGCCATTACCGGTGATGTTACTTCAGGCTTCACCATTACTAACACCAATACCGAGAAGGTCAGTGTTTCTGGTACCAAGACATGGAACGACAATAACAACCAAGATGGCAAGCGTCCCACCTCCATTACTGTCAATCTTTTGAAGAATGGTACTAAGGTAGATTCAAAGACAGTTACCCCCGATGTATCAGGTGCGTGGACCTACAGCTTTAGCGGTCTTGATAAGTACGATGCCACAGGAACAGAGATTACCTACACTGTCTCTGAGGATTCAGTAGATGGTTACACTTCAACCGTAACAGGCACCAACATCACAAACTCCTACATCCCTGAAACCACAGTTGTCAAAGTGACCAAGACATGGGTCGGACCTAAGGCAGGATCTGTCACTGTTCACCTTCTTGCAGACGGCATTGACACGGGCAAGACACTCACCTTGGATGAGGCAGGTAACTGGACAGGAACCTTTAGCAATCTTCCTAAGTACAAAGACGGTACAGCTATTACCTACACCGTCAAAGAGGACGACATTACCAACTACACCAGTACTACCACCGGTGATGCTATAACAGGCTTCACCATCACCAATACCAATACCGAGAAGGTAGATGTTCCGGTTAAGAAAGAGTGGGTTGGCCCTAAGGCAGGACCTGTCACCGTACATCTTCTTGCAGACGGTGTTGACACGGGCAAGACCGTAACACTCTCAGATACCAACAGTTGGACAGACACCTTCTCAAGCCTGGCCAAATACAAAACAGATGGCACCGAGATCGTCTATACCGTCAAAGAGGATGACATTACCAACTACACCAGCGCGACCACAGGTGATGCCACAACAGGCTTCACTATTACCAACACCAATACCGAGAAGGTAAACGTTCCTGTTAAGAAAGAGTGGATAGGACCTAAGGCAGGACCTGTCACTGTCCGCCTGCTTGCAGACGGTGTTGACACGGGAAAGACCACAACACTCTCAGATGCCAACAGCTGGACTGACACCTTCTCTGGCTTGGACAAGTACAAAGCTGACGGTACAGCTATTACCTATACCGTCAAAGAGGATGAGGTCTCAGGCTATACCTCAGAGATAACAGGTGATGCCACAACAGGCTTCACCATTACCAATACAGAAGTTCCTCACGACACCCCAAAGCCAAAAGAAGACACACCTAAGAAATCCGGTAGAAAACCTGCCAAGAAATCCGGTAGAAAACCTGCCAAGAAATCCGGTGGAGTGGTTCCTTATACGGGAGACTCAAATGCCACAGGTATTGCAATCGCACTTGCCTCTGCAGCAGTAGTCCTTATCGGTGGAG
>ERZ773083.321-NODE-321-length-41266-cov-7.512970_pt1 | contig 41266 bp, 30 predicted proteins | sample MGYA00511465_ERZ773083 | MGnify/ENA primary metagenome ERZ773083 (study PRJEB29015, sample SAMEA2738001) | human oral metagenome | biome: human oral; feature: human-associated habitat; material: dental | place: China | collected 2060 ... | reverse complement strand
ACAGGTCAATCCGTGAAAATCCGCGATTCCGGACACACTTTTTGACCCTTAACCCTGTGGCGTTGTGTGTGCCTGCCGTTGGTGGTTCCTCAGAGTCGGTCGACCCCGGCGTCCCATGCGGCGCGCATGGGGTTGGCGTCGGCGACCAGCTGATCGACACGCAGATCCGCACTACCATTCCCCGAGAATCATTGTCACGCGGTCGAACAACCGTGTATCCGGATCCCCGCAGACGCCATGTAACAAGCGATATCCAGGATGAACGGGTACTTTACAACTGGCCACACTCAGGGATAATAGGAGGCGAGTAGTGACGCTCATTCTCCTTTCCGCCCCCTCAACACAGGGAGTAGCAGATGTCTCACCGAAAACTACCCGTCCTGGCCTTAGCGGCTTCCGGAGCCCTCTTTCTTACGACGATCGGCGTTCCCGCTGCGCTTGCCTCCGACTCTGGCGCGGCTCACGGCGCCAGCCTCGTGCAGAAAGCCGAGGCGACCGGCCCGGCGATCGATGTTCCCGTCACCTCGTTGAGCCTATGGCCCGATCGGACGGTGCTCGTTCCCGGGCAACAGATCACCGTGGGCGCTGAGTACGACACACGCACCGCGCAACCCGGCGAGGTGACGTGGAGCTCCTCGGACGAGTCCGTCCTCAGCGTCGAAGGCCACGGCCGTGTCACGGCCAAGGGGATCGGCAGTGCGGTCATCACCGCAACAGACAACAACGATTCCTCCATGAAAGCCACCGCCTCGATCCAGGTTCGCTCCGTTACCGAGGAGACCGGCATTGAGCTGTCGGAGTCGTCGCTCACCCTCACGGCCGGCCATAGCGCGATCCTCAATCCCCTCCTGGCCCCCTCGCTGCGAGGCGCCGCGGTGTCGTGGTCGATCGAACCCTCCTCACTCGGTCAAGTCTCTCCCAACTCCGACGGGGTCATGGTCTATTTCACGGCCTTTGACCAGCCCGGCAGCGGAACGCTGAGCGCCACGGTGACGACAATGGCAGGAACGACCAAGAGCGCCACCATCCCGGTGCAGGTTGACCCCGACATGACGGGCGACTTCGTCATTGACGACAAAGGAGTCCTCACCGATTACAAGGGCAAGGACACGGACGTCACGATCCCCGACAACGTGACGACGATCGGCCGCCACGCCTTCTCCGGGTCCCACGTGGAGAACATCTGGGTACCGGCGAGCGTGACCGATATCGACGAGGAGGGTTTCGGGGCGAATAGCTACCTGAAGACGATCACCTTCCAGGACGACGATGCTCACCCCTCTCGACTCACCTCGGTGGGCAACCGAGCCTTCACTCGCACGAGCCTGAAGGAGGTGGCCCTGCCACGCTCCGTCGTGCAGATCTACGACGAGGCCTTCGCCGAGATGCACGAGCTGACCTCCGTTCGCCTCGGGCCCAACGTGGCCGCCGGGCAGCTGACCTATGGTTTCATCCACTCCCCGAACCTCGTCTCCATCGAGGTGGACTCCACCAACCCCAACTACGCGAGCGCCGACGGCGTCCTGTACACCAAGGATCACTCACACCTCGTTGCATTCCCCCTCGGCAAGAACGTGGGGGGCTCGTACGCGGTCGTGGACGGAACCGTGACCATTGACGAGGGGGCCTTCGAGGAGGCCAAGCTGGAGTCGGTGACCTTCCCGAGCACGCTTCGTCACGTCGGATCGCGGGCGTTCGCTCACTCGTCCGTGACGGCGCTGAGCCTGCCAGACGCGTTCGAGACCATGGGGTCCATGGCCTTCTGGTACATGCCGCGCCTCGCGCGCCTCAACCTCGGGGGCGCACGGAAGGTCCCCCACAGCGCATTCCGATACAACAACGCCCTCGGCGAGGTGGACCTGCGCCCCGACCTGAACAGGCTGTCGGAGATCGGCGAAGGCGCATTCGAGGAGATCGCCGCCAGCTCTATCACGCTACCGGATTCAGTGCGGAGCATCGGTGAATCGTCGTTCGCTCAAAACCGGGCTCTGACCGAGCTCCACCTCGGCGCATCGCTGGCCTCCATCGGGAACTACGCGCTGGCCGGGGACGACAACCTTGCGACCATCACCGTCAGCCCCAACAGCTCCGTCTATTCCGTCGACAGCGGGGTCCTGTACACGAAGCTTCGCGGTGGCCGACAGCTGGCCCTTTCTCTTCCGACGAACACGGTCAGCGAGTTGATTGTCCCCGCTGACACGGTCGAGATCGCATCCTGGGCTCTGCGAAACAACACCGCCCTGCGGCGCGTCGTCCTCCCCGAAGGGCTGACATCCATCGGCTACGGAGCCTTCGACGGGTGCTCCAACCTGACGGAGCTGGTCATCCCCGATTCCGTCGAGGTGTCCAGGGGGGTCGTGAACACCGGCTTGGACACCGTCGAGTACGGGACGAAGATCCGAGACGTATGGATGACCTCGAGGGGAGTGCGCATGGCCCGCCACATCATCGTGCGCGGGGGAATCGACGGGTCCTTCTACACCGACGGTGATGCCACGAATGGACGACCCGAGAGTGCGTTCTTCGGCGAAGGCATGACCACCATCGAGTTCATGACCGAGGCGCCTCGCGTCCTCGTGCTCCCCTCGACCGTTACGCGCCTCGCCATCGAACCGTTCCCGCGAGGAGGTCGGCAGCCCGATAGTGAGGTCTATATCGCTGCCTCCGAGGGCTCGCCAGCCTGGTCGGTCGTGAAGGCGGCAATGGCTGAGGCGAAGATCGATGCGTCTCACCTGCACGTCTACAACCCTGCGCAGCTGACGCTCTCCGGTGAGGGCGTGAGCGAGGTCGGCGACGGCTACACGTTGCGCGGCTCAGTCGGAGCGTCGGCCACGGTGAGCGCCTCGATGGAAGGGGGCGTGGCGAGCGGCCGCGAGACGCGCGTCGTGCGCGTGGAAGCGGATGGATCCGACACCGTCGTCCAGGATTGGAGCGCGATGACGAGCCAGCCGGACGGGTCATCCTCTCTGTCATACACGAGTCTCCTCTCCTCTCAGTACGAGCGGCTGCGTGTCGACGTGCGTGATGCCACGCGCATCGTGCGGTCGGTGACGCTCTCGGTCGAGAATGCGCCCGCGCCACCCAACGAGGACCCCTCGCCGATGCCACGAGAAGGAACGTGGACGTGGAGCGTGCGCGGCTGGTGGTATCGCTACGCTGACGGTTCCTACCCGGTGAGTGAGAAGCTCACGATCGGTGGCCAGGTCTATCGTTTCGACGAGGGAGGCTACATGCGTACCGGCTGGGTGAGCGACGAGGGCGTCTGGTATTACCATGGCGGCTCCGGGGCGCAGGTGAGCGGCTGGGTGCTTGACGGCCTGTCCTGGTATTACCTGGCTCCAGGTAGCGGTGCGATGGCGACGGGTTGGGTCCAAGATCGTGGCTCGTGGTACTACCTGGCCCCCGGCAGCGGCGCGATGGTGACCGGCTGGCTCAAGGATGGTGGCTCGTGGTACTACCTGATGCCCGGTAGCGGTGCGATGGCCACGGGGCGCGTGCTCATCGGTGCGTCCTGGTATCGCTTTGATGAGTCGGGTCGATGGGTCGGCTGATTGCGTGAGGGTCCGCCCCCCGGGAGGTCTTCCGGGGGGGCGGACCTGCGTGTGGTCGTGGGTGAGTGGGACCGACCGATGGTTCGCCTCACGGCGTGTCTGAGCCCCTCAGGCCCCGGTGTCGGCATGAAAAATTGCCAGTTGCCGGAGAATTCCTCAGCTTGTGACAAGCACAAGCGTGGTCGCGAGTTGATAAGTAGCGCAAATGCATACTGCACAACTGGAAAAAGTTGCGCATAATGGGAGGGGGCGCCGCTTCGTGCGTACCATCCTTCAAACGTCCGTCAACATAGGGAGTCATTGATGTTTCCTCGAAAGTCTTCGACCCTGGCTCTAGTGGCGGCTGGGGCCTTATCTCTCACCACGGTCAGTGTTCCGGCTGCGCACGCAATCGGCGTTGATGCGATGGTGCAGAGCCACACCGTCCAGTCAACCGAGATTGTGCGGCCCACCCGCGATGTCCCGGGCGCCTCTCTGAGCGTCTGGCCCGGGGACGCGGCTCTTGCTCCCGGGCAGACACTGATGCTGGAAGCAACCTACGACACGGGAACCCCTGGTGGCTCCCACGTGACGTGGAAAACCTCCGATAGCTCGTTGGCAACCGTGGATGACAACGGCCTCGTGACGGCCGTGGGCCCCGGTGAGGTCGCGGTCATCGCTACCGACAAACAGGACTCCTCCATCGAGGCGGTCAGCTGGATTCGGATTCGCTCCGTTTCCGAAGACACCGGGATCGAGCTGTCCGAGTCTGGGGTGACTCGCACCCCGGGCAAGAGCGTGTTCCTGAACGCCTTGCTCTCTCCCTCGTTCCTGGGGCGCCCGGTTGAGTGGACCGTGAGTCCCGCGACGCTGGGAACCGTCGAGACGGGTCCGAACGAGCAGACAGCCATCCTGACAACCTCGGATCAGCCTGGCAGTGGGACTCTCACCGCAACCGTCACGTCGCAGGGGGGCCAGAAGAAGACCGTCTCGATTCCCCTCACTGTTGTCGCCGCTCCCCAATCCTCCGACGACTTCATCATCAACGACAGCGGCGTCCTCACCGGCTACCGGGGAAGCGCCACGGACGTCGTCATACCTGACGGCGTCACGGAGATCGGTCGTCGCGCCTTCGACGGTCACGAGCTCGACAGCGTCTGGGTGCCCGCCAGCGTGCAGACCCTCGCAGAAGAGGCATTCTACGGCGCGAACCTGAAGAAGATCACCTTCCAGGATGACGACGAGCACCCCTCGCAACTCACGTGGGTAGGCAGCCAAGCATTCGCCTATTCGACCCTCGAAACAGTGTCCCTGCCGCGCGCGGTCAAGGACGTCGACAACTACGCGTTCTCCTACATGGACTACCTGACCTCGGTTCGCCTCGGCCCCAACGTCTCCTCGACGAGGCTCTCCGACGCCTTCGTGCGTTCCCCTCGCCTGACGAGCATTGAGGTCGACGAAGCCAACGCCACCTACGCCAGCGTCGACGGCGTCGTCTACTCCAAGGACCGCGCGACCCTGGTGGTCTTCCCATCGGGCAAGAACGCCACAGGATCGTACGCGGTGCCCGAGGGGACAACAACGATCGGCGTCGGCGCTTTCGCCGTCGCACAGCTGGAGTCTGTGACCCTGCCGGACTCGCTGCGCGAGGTCGCTTCCCGCGCCTTCGAGCAGTCCTCCATCACGGCCGTGGCCTTGCCCGACGCCTTCGAGACGGTCGGCGAGCGAGCATTCTGGTACATGCCCCAGCTCAAGCGCGTTGACCTGGGTGGAACCGTGAAGGTCTCGGACAGCGCCTTCTACAGCAGCGGCGTGACCGAGATGAACCTGCGCCCGGACCTGAACCGCCTCACCGAGATCGCCGACGGCGCGTTCAACTGGACCTCGGCCACCTCGATCACCCTCCCCGACTCGGTGACGACGATCGGCAAAGAGGCGTTCGCGAACAACGCGGCCCTGACCACGTTCCACCTCGGTGCCTCGGCCCAATCCCTCGGTGACTTCGCTCTGGGCGAGGACAACAACCTCACGGAACTCAGCGTGAGCCCCTCCAACACCGAACTCTCGGTGGAAATCGGGGTCCTCTACCAGAAGATCAGTTCCGGTCGTCGTCTGCTCCTGTCCCTGCCGACAAACAGCGCCACCGAGTACAAGGTGACCTCGGGAACCACCGAGATTGCCCCCTGGGCCTTTGCTCACAACACGGCGCTGCGACGCGTCGTCCTCCCCAAGGGACTGACGACCATCGGCTACGGCGCGTTCGACGGGTGCTCGAACCTGATCGACCTGTCCATCCCCAACTCCGTTCGGGTGTCCGAAGGGGTTATCAACACGGGGCTGGATACCGTCGAATATGGAACGAAGATCCGCAGCATCGAAATGAATGCACGCGACGCTCGTATCGCTCGGCACATCATCGTACGCGGGGGAGTCGAGGGATCCTTCTACACGGAAGGTGCAGCCTCCAACGGCCGTCCCGAGAGCGCGTTCTTCGGTGAAGGCATGACGAAGATCGAGTTCATGACCCAGGCTCCCCGCATCCTGGTCCTGCCCTCCAGCCTCAAGGAACTCGTGCTTGAGCGCTTCCCGGAAGGCGGGACGAACAAGGATACCGACGTCTACGTCGCGGCTTCGCAAGGATCCGACGCGTGGGAAGTCGCCAGCGCCGCGATGAAGGACGCGGGGATTGACGCGTCCCACCTGCACGTCTACAAGCCCACGCGGGTCACCCTGTCCGGCCAGGGAATCGGCGAGTCGCGGGACGGATACAAGCTCAGCGCCTCCGCGGGCACTCCGGCGACCGTAAAGGTCTCGGCAGAAGCAGGCGTATCCGGCGGGCGTGAGATGCGCGTCGTCCAGATGAACGCGGATGGCTCCAGGAAGGTACTGCAGAACTGGACCGCGATGTCCACCAGCTCCGATGCGCTTTCCGCGGCCCTGTCCTACACCTGGACGCCTACCGATGGCCAGGCACGCCTGCGCATCTACGTGCGCGACGGCTCACGCATTGTTCGCGCGACGACGTTGACGGTCGACGGCACGTCTGCTCCGAGGAACGGCAAGTGGATGTCGGATTCGCGTGGTTGGTGGTATCGGTATTCTGATGGGTCGTATCCGGTGGGTGAGAGGGTCACGATTGGTGGTCAGGTTTATCGTTTTGGTGCCGATGGGTATATGCGTGTCGGTTGGGTGAGTGAGCAGGGGTCGTGGTTCTTCCATGGTGGCTCGGGTGCTGAGGCGTCGGGCTGGGTGAAGGACGGTGGCTCGTGGTACTACCTGACGCCCGGCAGCGGTGCGATGGCTACGGGTTGGGTCCAAGATCGTGGCTCGTGGTACTACTTGACCCCCGGCAGTGGTGCGATGGCTACGGGTTGGGTCCAAGACCGTGGCTCGTGGTACTACCTGACGCCCGGCAGCGGTGCGATGGCGACCGGCTGGGTGAAGGACGGTGGCTCGTGGTACTACCTGACCCCCGGTAGCGGCGCGATGGCGACGGGGCGCGTGCTCATTGGTGCGTCGTGGTATCGCTTTGATGAGTCGGGTCGTTGGGTCGGCTGAGTGTGTGAGGGTTCGCGCCCCCCGGGATGTTTCCCGGGGGGCGCGGCGTTGTGTGGTTGGTTGTGGTGGTGGGGAGTCTCAGGGTTTTTTCAGGTTGTGTTGGTGGTGTGGTCAGGTTGGGTTTGTAGGGTGGGGGTCATAAGGGAATACGGCACAGGCCGGTGGGGCTTGGGTGATGCCGACGAGATGACTGTGAGGTGCCTTCTGGGAGTACTTGTACTGTGTTGATGGGATATGCCGTGGGGCCGACCGATGGGTCGGCCCCACGGCATATCTGTGGTGGGGCGAGGGGGTGTGGCGTTGTGTGTGCCTGCCGTTGGTGGTTCCTCAGAGTCGGTCGACTCCCGCGTCCCATGCGGCGCGCATGGGGTTGGCGTCGGCGACCAGCTGATCGAAACGCAGATCCGCAATGTCAATCACCTCGCCGAGAGCGAAGCGCGCCTCGCGCGCCGGAGAGTGCTCGACTCGGCGCCAACCGGACTCCAGCAGGTGCTTGCGATCCACCACGTTGTCCGCACAGATCACCAGCGGGCGATTGAACTTGTCACGGTAGGCCGCGGACAGGGCCCGCAGCTCCTCGGCTTCCTCATCGGTCACATCGCCGACCGACAGCGCAGACAGATCGGAGCTCGACTGCTCGTTGCCCTGCCCGTCGAGAACCAGCGACACGATGTCCGTGTAGGACGCGATGAGTTCCTCGGCCTCGTCGGGAGCGGCCGTGAGGACGGCATCCTCGAAGGAGGAACGCAGCTCGCTCACCGATGCGAAGGGGCGGGACTCCCACGCGCGCTCAACCGGCCACGTGTGCTGAGAGAACATGACGGAGAAGGTGGAGACGAACTCGCTGCGGTCCATCGCGTTGACATCGTCCAGGTTGATCTTCTTGCCATCAACGACGGCCACGTCCGGCGAGGCCTGACGTCCGACGTGGAAGAACAGGAGGTTGAGGATGATGGCCGTCAACGAGCCGATCGTGACACCGGATCCGAAAATGATCTGCAGCCAGGAGGGCATGACCGAGACGATCCCGGGTTTGAGAGTCACGAGGAGGGCAAGGCCGATCGACGTGGAGACGATGATGGCATTGCGGGTGTCGCGCAGGTCGACCTTCGACAGGGTCTGGATGCCGACCACGGCAACGTTGGCGAACATCGCCAGGGAAGCCCCGCCGATGACGGGCTGGGGAATGGCAGCGACGATTGCGGCAGCCTTGGGGAGCAGACCGAGGATGATCATGATGACGCCCGCCGCCGTGACGACCCAGCGGGACTTTACGCGGGTGAGGCGCACCAGTCCCACGTTTTGAGCGAAGCAGGTGTAGGGGAAGGAGTTGAGGACGCCGCCCAGGAGCGTGGACAGTCCGTCGGCTCGCAGGGCGTTGGCAATGTCTCGCGGCGTGATGCGCTTGCCCACGACCTCGCCCGTGGCAAAGACGTCGCCTGTCGTCTCGACGGCGGTGACCGCCATGACGATGATCATCGCGAGGATCGCGGTCGCCGAGAAACGAGGTAGGCCGAAGTAGAAGGGCGTGGTGACGCCCAACCAGGAGGCCTCGCCCACGCCGGAGAAGTTCGTCTTGCCCATCACGAAGGCGAGCGCCGTCATGATGAGCAGCGCGAGGAGTACCGAGAGGGTGCCCATGAAGCCCTTGAAGAGACGCTGGATGACGACGATGATCGCGATCGTTCCGAAGGCGAAGCCGAGGGCCTCGAAGGTCGCCGAGGCTTTCGCCGAGTCGTCCGCTGCCTTGTCTGCCCAGGCAACGATGTCACCCGCCGAGACAGACAAGAGCGTCGTGCCCATGACCGTCAAGAGCGTGCCGGTAACGATCGGAGGGAAGAATCGCAGAAGCTTGGCGAAGAATGGGGCGACGAGGAAAACGATGAGTCCGACCGCGATGATCGAGCCGTACATGGTGGCCAGGCCGGTCTTGGGATCGGCACCCGGGGGCGTGGCTGCCGCACCGATCGCGATCAGCGGCGAGACGGCGGTGAAGGTGACGCCCTGGATGAGGGGGAGCTTCACACCGATGAAGCGGCCGATGCCGGCCGACTGGATGATCGTTGCGATGCCGCAGGTGAACAGATCAGCGTTGATGAGGTGAATGAGCGTTTGCGTATCGAGCCCGAGGTTCTGCGCGATGACCCAGGGGACGATAACGGCACCCGCGTAAAACGCGAGGACGTGCTGAATGCCGAGAACGGTGAGTCTCCCGAAAGACGGAACCTGATCGACGGGGTGGGGAGCGGACGAGGGGCTTGGTGCCATGCGTGTCTCCTGGACCTAAACGCAAGTGTTGAAAGGACTCCTCCATTGTCGATGATCGCGGTAGTTGCGTAGCTCAGAGAAAGAAAAGTGTGGCGCGTTATATTTTTCGGGTAGCTATCGGCGGGCACCGGGCCAGCAACGTCGCATGGATGCTCTCCGTCGCGCAACGGAGGGACGCGGGTGCCTGGACGCGGTGGGAACGCGACCGACGGGACGCCGTGCGTTACCGAAGAACATGCCGGTCGTCGCCTGTTCCGCGAGCATGACGGGACACGGGGCGACCCGGTCGAGGTGATCGGCGACACAGAATTGGGGGAATTTTGGCCTCAAATGCGCCCATTTTTCGTGAATTCCGCGAAAACCCGCCCTAAAGTCGGCGAAAACGCCAGAGATTTCGTAGTGTGTCTTTCGTGGCCACGACAGTGGTAACAAGAACGAACAGGAATGAGGTTTCTCAATGTCCGTGAACCGTACCGAGCTTGTCGCTCAGATTGCCGAACGTGCCGACCTGACCAAGGCGAAGGCCGATGAGGCCCTGGCCGCCTTCCAGGCCGTCCTCGTTGAGTCCCTGGCCAAGGGCGAGGCCGTCAAGGTCACCGGCCTCCTCTCGGTCGAGCGCGTGGAGCGCGCCGCCCGCACCGGCCGCAACCCCCGCACCGGTGAAGAGATCAAGATCCCGGCTGGCTACGGCGTGAAGCTCTCCGCTGGCTCGACGCTGAAGAAGGCCGTGGCCAAGTGAGGCGCTGACCCGAAGCCAAACGCCGTGGGGCGCGACCGTGTGGTCGCGCCCCACGCGCATTGTGCCAGCCGCACCTCGTTTGCCTGTACCGGATAGCGGTGTCCCCGGCCCGAGGAGTCGGGCCGGGGACACCGCGTGGAGCGCGCCATGAACGACGGTTCTAGGCCCCCACCTCCTGCGGAGCACGCCCCCGCAGCAGCGGGTGGTGGCAGGCCACGCGATGCGTCTCGTCGGTGAGGACGGGCTGCACCTTGCATTCCTCCCCCGCGAAAGGACAGCGCGGGCGGAACCGGCAGCCCTCGGGCGGGTTGACGGCGCTGGGGGGCTCGCCCGTGAGCTTGATGGCTTTGTCGTCGTGAACGAACTCGGGGTCGGGCACCGGGATGGAGTCGATGAGAGCCTTCGTATACGGGTGCTTGGGATTCTCGACAACTTCCTTGGCGGGGCCCTCCTCGACGATCCTACCCAGGTACATGACGCCGATGCGGTCGGCCATGTACTGGACGACGGCCAGGTCGTGACTGATGAACAGGTAGGACAGGCCGAGCTCCTCCTGCAGATCCTTCATGAGGTTGAGAACCTGAGCCTGCACGGACACGTCCAATGCGGACACGGGCTCGTCGGCGACGATGAGGTCTGGAGCAAGCGTCAAGGATCTGGCGAAACCGATGCGCTGGAGCTGCCCACCCGAGAACTCGTGCGGGTAACGATCCAGGATCTCCTCGGTCAAGCCCACCTGCTCCAGGATCTCCATGATCCTCTCGGCGATCTGCCGCGCGGTGCCGGTCTTCTGGATGCTCATCGGTTCGGCCAAGATCTGGTCGATGCGCATGCGCGGGTCCATGGCGGCGTACGAGTCCTGGAACATCATCTGGACGTCCTGGTGCATCTTGACCGCATCACGCCCCTTGAGCGTGGCCAGGTCGCGTCCGAGCAGCTCGATCGCGCCGCCCGACGGAGGCTCAAGGCCGGCGATGAGGCGACCCACGGTGGACTTGCCGCAGCCGGACTCGCCCACCAGACCGTAGGTCTCGCCCTTCTTGACCGTGATCGACACCCGGTCGACCGCAGACACCACGCCCTTGTTGCGATTGAAGAACCCCGAACCCGCCGACTCGTACTCTCGGGAGGCTTCCTTCACGTCCAGCAGAGCATCGTGGGAGCGGGCGGCAACAGGGACATTCGCCGCCCTCGCCGCGTCTTCCGTGCCCTCAGAGGAGGCCGCGGCGTCGAGCTTTGCCTGCAGGAGCGCGGGGGACTCGTCCGTGTCCTGAACGGGGTGGAAGCACGCGTAGGAGTGGTTCTCGTCTCCGCTCAGGTCCGGGTAGCCGGCGCGGCACTCATCGGTGGCCCACAGGCAGCGCGCGGCGAAGCGGCATCCGACCGGAAGGTTCGTCAGCGATGGGGGAGCGCCGGGAATGGAGAAGAGCTTCGTCCCTGCCGCGAGCGCCCTTTCCGGCAACGCGGCCATGAGGGAGCTCGTGTAGCGGTGCCGCGGCTCGGTGAAGAGCGTCTTCGTGGGTGCCGTCTCCACGATGCGCCCCGCGTACATGACGGACACGCGGTCGGTGTGTCCGGCGACGACGCCGAGATCGTGTGTGATGAGGATGACGCCCATCTTGTACTCGTCGCGCAGCTCGTCGATGAGATCCAGGATCTGCATCTGCGTGGTGACATCGAGAGCCGTGGTGGGCTCATCCGCGATGAGGATGCGTGGCTGGCACACGAGCGCCATCGCAATCATGACGCGCTGGCGCATCCCGCCCGAGAGCTGGTGCGGATAGTTGTTGATGACCACCTCGGGGCGAGGCATGCCGACGCGCTTGAGGATCTCGACGGCCCGCTCAAGCGCGTCCTTCTTGGACATCTTCTCGTGGACGCGCAGCGGCTCGCACACCTGGAGTCCGATCTTCATCGTCGGATTGAGGCTCGTGAGAGGGTCCTGGAAGATCATGCCGACCTTCGTGCCGCGCAGCTTGCGCTTGTCCTTGAGTGGCAGCTGGGTGAGGTCCTGTCCGTCGAGGATGATGGAGCCGGAGGAGACCCTGCCGCCCTGGGGAAGAAGGCCCATGAGAGACAGAGCGGTCATCGTCTTGCCGGAGCCGGACTCGCCCACGATGCCCAGGGTCTCGCCCGGGTTCACGTGCAGGTCGACACCCGAAAGGGCGCGGACCACGCCGGAGCGGATCTCGATGTCGGTGTGTAGGTCCTTGATCTGAAGGAGTGGAGTATTCATAGTTCAGTGCTCACCTCTTGCGCAGTCGAACTTCGAAGGCGTCACGCAGGCCGTCGCCGATGAAGTTGAACGACAGGACCAGCAGGATGATGAGGACGCCCGGCGGGTAGAGCAACCACCAGTTGCCGGAATAGACCTGCGACTGGCTGTTGGAGAGCATGGCCCCCCAGTCGGTGGCGGGCGGTTGGGCGCCCAGGCCGAGGAACGACAGGTAGGCGACGTACAGGACGGCGTCTGCGACCTGGAAGGTAGCGTTGACGATGACGGTTCCGATCGTGTTACGGACGATGTGCGTCCGGATTGCTCGGGGCATTGAGCCGCCCATGCCGCGCATCGCGACGACGTACTCGCGCGTGCGCAGGGACAGCGCCTCGCCTCGGATCAGTCGGGAGGTTCCCAGCCAGGACAGGGCCGACATGATGATGATGAGGACCGGGACGGTCGGCGGGATCATCGTGGCGATCAGCATGAAGAGGAAGAGGACGGGGACGGACATGAGGGCGTCAACGATGCGCATCATGATCGCATCGACCCAGCCCCCGACGAAGCCCGCGATCGCGCCGTACAGCGTGCCGATCGTGGTTGCGAAGATACCCGCGAAGAGGCCGACGATGATCGAGGTCTGGCCGCCCTTCATGAGGCGTCCGAGCTGGTCGTAGCCGACCGTATCGGTGCCGAGCGGGTGTTCGGCGGACGGGGGCAGGGCCGAGTTCAATGGGTCCGTGTGGATCTGGTCGGTCACGTAGAAGAGGGGGCCGATGAACGAGAAGGCCATCAGGATAAGGATGAGGCACACGCCGAAGACGGCGAGCTTGTTCTCCATGAAGACCTGCAGGCCCTGCAGCTTGGTGGACTTGCGGACGGCGCGCGCCTTCACGGGCGCTGTGGGGGTTGCGGTTGCTGTGGTCATTTGGATCGTCCTGCCAGTCGGATGCGAGGATCAGCGGCGGCGTACAGGAAGTCTGCCAGCAGGGCGCCGATGACGGTCGCGAAGGAGACGATCAGGGCGACGCCCAGGAGGATCGGGTAGTCGCGTCTTCCCGTCGCCTGGTAGTACAGGTAGCCCATGCCGTTGAAGTTGAAGAGTGTCTCGATGACGAGGGCGCCGCAGAACATCGCGGGGATGTACAGGCCGATCATCGTGATGACGGGGAACATGGCGTTGCGCAGCGTGTGGACGAAGACGACGCGGAACTCCGACAATCCCTTGGCGCGAGCGGTACGAACGTACTGCTCGTTGAGGTTATCCACCATGGAGGAACGAACGTAGCGGGCGTACGCGGCGATTGTTCCAATCGAGAGCGCACACACCGGGAGGATCAGGTGATCCCACTGCTTCCACATGACGGAGAGGTCTTCGCCCTGCGGTGCATCGTTGGGGAGGATGGGCCACACCTGCGAGAAGAGAACGATCAGCAGGAGGCCCGCGAAGAAGATGGGGGTCGAGTAGGCCAGGAGACACGCGATCGTGACGACGTAGTCGGGTGCCTTGTTTCGCTTGACCGCCTGCCACACGCCCAGGGGGATGGCAATGATGAGGGCGAGAATGGTGGACAGAAGAGACAGGAAGATGGTGCGCGGCAGGCGTGCGGCCAGCAGGTCGTTGACGGACTGGTTGTGCTGGTAGGAGTAGCCGAAGTCTCCGTGCGCGATCTTGTTCAGGTAGGTGACGTACTGCTCGGGAATCGGACGGTCGTAGCCGTTCTCGTGGTCGAAAGCGGCGAGCTGTTCCTTGGTTGCGTCCTTGCCCAGCGCCGCTCGGGCTGCGCCGCCCGGCTGGGACTGGAGGAGAACGAAGGTAATGATGGTGACCAGGAAGACCACGACGACTGCCTGGCCAAGGCGTTTGAGGATGAATTGAATCATTGCGAACTCCACGGTTAGGGGGCAGGCGCCCGCGTGAGCGGGTGCGGGCGCCTGCCCCGTGAGGCGCTAAGCGAGGTGTTACTTACCCTCGCCGGTCGTCCAGGACCAGTCCTCGGGCCAGGTGTCGCCGGTCGCGTCGATGTCGCCCAGGTCGAGTGTCTTCTTCACGGCGGTGATCTGGTAGTAGGGGTTAGGCATCCACAGGACCGGCAGGTCCTCCGCGAGGTAGTCGTTGTATGCCTTCAGTGCGTTGGGCTCGGACGAGCGCGTGGACTCTTCGATGAGCTTGTCGGCCTCGGGGTTGGAGTACTGGCCGAGGTTGACGGGGGCGTCAGAGGCGAAGAGGCGCTCGCCGGAGGCGTAGATCGGGAAGCCCCACGAGGTCTGGGATCCGAAGAATGACAGGTCCCACGTGCACGGGGTTTCGTCATCGCACGCCTGGGAGGCGCCCACGGAGTCGGGAACCTCGTTCATGTCGAGCTTGATGCCGACCTTGCCGAACTGGGAGATGATCACCTCGAACATCTGGTGCGTGGAGACGAAGCCCGACTGGGATACGAGCTTGAAGGTCAGGGCGTCGCCCTGTTCGATACCCTCGCCGCACTGGTTCGCTCCGGTGCCCGGGTTCTCGCAGGTCGAGGCGCCGTCGGGGTTGATCTTCCAGCCGTGATCCTCCAGGAGCTTCTTGGCCGCATCGGGATCGAAGGGGTAGACGCAGCCGTCCAGGGTGCCGACCTTGTCGGGTTCCATGGGGACGGGGCCGCACGTCGGGGAGGCGGTTCCCGACCAGATCTTCTCGGAGAGGGTCTTCTGGTCGATCAGCTGCTGCATTGCCTGGCGGATGTACTTCTGGTTCGTGAACTTGGCGCCGGGGGCCTTGGGGTAGAAGTTCATTGCCAGGTAGGTGATGGAGTTGCCGGGCCACAGGAAGACGTTGTAGCCCTTGCTCTCGACGGCGCTTCGCTGGTTGTACTGCGCGGCGGGAATGTAGCCGAAGTCGATGCTGCCCGAACGCACGGAGTTGAATTCGGCGTCGTCACCGGTGAATGCCTTGTAGATGAGCTTGTCGATCTTGGGCTTGTCCTCGCCCCAGTAGTTCTCGTTGGGGACCATCTCCAGGCCCTGGTCGGGCGTGAAGGAGGAGACCTTCCAGGGACCGTTGACGGTCTGCCACAGGGGGTTGGTGGCGTAGGTCGAGAGGTTCTTGGCCTCTCCCTGGAGGTACGCGAAGACCTGCTGTGCGCCCTCGGGGGTGCGGTCCAGGTCCGAGACGGCCTCGTCAGCGCCGGACTTGTCCCAAGCGTGCTGCGGTAGGAGAGCAACCTTGTTGATCTGGTTGTCGATGAACCAGGCGGGGGCGAACTTGTCGTCGGTCGTGATCGAGAAGGTACGCTCGTCCTTGACCTCCAGCTTCGCACCGTCGGGGAAGAAGCCCTTCTTGTACGAGGCCCACTCGTCCTTGTTGTTGGTGACGAGGTTCCACCAGAACTCCACGTCCCGGGTGGTCACGGGCGTGCCATCACTCCACTTGGCGTCCTCGCGCAGGGTGATGGTGTAGGTCAGGCCGTCCTCGGAGACCTCGGGAACGGTACCCAGGGACTTGGGGAGGTTGATCTTGTAGGGTGTTTCGGACGTGGACTTGTAGGCGAAGAGGGGGCGGTACATCGCTTGGATGAAGTTCCCGTTCTCGCCCTGCGTGTATCCCTTGGCAGAGACCGGGAAGATCCAGTTCGGGATGCGCGAGGCCATGGTGACCTCGTTCTTTCCGGTCTCTGAGGTGGCGGCGCGGTTGCTGCCGCCGCAGGCGGACAGGCCCAGAGTGGCGACCATCGCGAGCGCCGCTCCGGTGGCGATCCACCGCTTCTTTCTGAGGTTCATGACTGCTCCAAATCAACGTTGATCGGGGACTCTGGCCGGAGTCAACCCTGCCAGATGGCATACATCATATGACAGTTTGTTGGGCGATGTTGCCAACTTGGAAGAAATTGTGAATGTTACGAAAAAATAACGACGAACTTTGGCGAAAGTAGCACCATACTTTATTCGATGGTGCATAATTGATCCTGTTCTCAACGGGGAGTGCCGTGTAACGTTGCGGTTACTGCATGCATGCTCAAGAGGAGGTGCCATGGCCGCCCATGACGTCGACCAAACTGTCCTGACCCTCATCGGGTCCGGCCAAGCCGATACGCGCCCAGCGATCGTCAAGCAGACGGGACTCGCTCCGTCCACGGTGTCGGCAGCGGTGTCTCGGCTCGTCGAATCCGGTGTCATCGAGGAAAGCGATCAATCCGTGTCAACGGGTGGGCGCAGAGCTCGCCGCCTCGTCGCAGCCGACGGAGCGGGCGCGCTCGCGCTCGTCGAACTCGGCGCTCACCACGGCCTGGTGGCACTCACGGACCCGGCCCGCGGAGTAGGGGAAGCCACCAGCCTCCTCGTTGATATAGCTCGGGGCCCCGAAGCGGTCCTGGACGTCGTCATGGAGGAGGTCACCCGCCAAGAAAAGGCTGCGGGAGTGCATGTCGGCGGACTTGCCATCGCCGTACCCGGCCCCGTCGACGCCGAGCACACGCGCGTGATCCGCCCGGCCCGCATGCCGGGGTGGGATGGAATCAACGTCGCCGAGGCGGTGAGCCGACAATGCGGCCTTTCCGCCACGATCGAAAACGATGCGCGCGCAGGCGCCATCGGAGAATCGGTCTACCGACGCCGACTGTCGGGAGTGTCTCCCATCGACACGCTCATCTACATCAAGGCAGGTTCGGCCATCGGCGGGGCCTACCTCGTGGAGGGCGTCCCCCTCGTGGGACGAGGCGGCCTCGCCGGCGACATCTCCCACATCCCCGTTGACGCGGCAGCGGGGCGGCCATGCAAGTGCGGCAACGTCGGATGCCTCGAAACCATCGCCTCGGCTGACTCGATCCGCTCCGACCTGGCCGCTGTCGGCCTCGCCTACGAAAACAACGCCCAATTGCTTGAGGCGGCACGCGATGGAATCCCCGAGGTGGCCACAGCCATCCGTCAGGCAGGCACCCTCCTGGGGCATAGCGTGGCACACCTCGTCTCCTTCCTCGCTCCCCAGGGCGTCATCGTCGGAGGGGCGCTGTCCGCCGTCGATGCGTTCAGCGCGGGGGTGCGAGCCGCGCTCCACCAGTCCTGCCTCCCCTCGATCATGGAACACCTCGTGATCGAGTCATCCCGCTCAGGGCGCGACGCCGCGCTCTGGGGTCTATCGACACTTACCCCCCACAAGATCTCAAAGGAGAATCGCTCATGACCAAGCCCCGCATCGCCGTTGCCGGGATCCACATCGAGTCTTCAACCTTCACCCCCTATGTTTCGACAGCCGAGGACTTCATCGTCACCCGGGGAAGCGAGCTCATGGAGCGCTTCTACTGGAGGGACGAGGACTGGGCTCGACAGATCGAGTGGATCCCCGTCCTCCACGCGCGCGCCCTTCCCGGCGGCGTCGTCGAGCGCGGCGCGTACGACGCCTGGAAGGAGGAGATCCTTCGGGGGCTGCGGGAGGCCGGTCCCCTCGACGGCCTCTTCTTCGACATCCACGGCGCCATGAGCGTCCAGGGGATGGACGACGCCGAGGGGGATCTCATGACAGCCATTCGCCGCGTCATCGGCCCCGATCCCATGGTCAGTGCGTCCATGGACCTGCACGGCAACGTCTCCCAGGACCTCTTCGATGGGTGCGACCTGCTCACGTGCTACCGCCTGGCCCCCCACGAGGACGCGCTCGAATCGCGTCGCCGTGCCGCATACAACCTGGGTCGGCGCCTTCTGGACGGTGCGCCCAAGCCCGTCAAGGCGCTCGTCCACGTCCCCGTCCTGCTGCCGGGTGAAAAGACCTCGACACGCATCGAACCCGCCAAGTCCCTCTACAAGATGATCGACCCCATCGAGGAGATGGAGGGCATCCTCGACGCGGCTATCTGGATCGGCTTCGCGTGGGCGGACCAGCCCCGCTGCAAGGGGGCGGTCGTCGTCACGGGCGACGACGCGGAACTCGTGAAGGAACAGGCCGAGCGCATCGGCCAGTATTTCTGGGATGTGCACGATCGCTTCGAGTTCGTCGCACCGGTTGCCTCCATGGAGGAATGCCTGGCGGCAGCCGAGGAAGGACCCAAGCCCTTCTTCATCTCCGATTCCGGTGACAACCCGGGTGCCGGAGGCGCCGACGACGTGACGGTCGCGCTCGCGGCCCTCCTGGCATGGAAGCCCGTCCAGGACGCGAGCCTGGACGTCGTCTACGCCTCGATCATCGACCCGGGTGCCGCCGCGCGCGCCTGGGAGGCCGGGATCGGCGCCGAGATCGACGTCGAGGTGGGCGGACACATCGACACGCGTGAACCCGGACCGATCCGCGTGCGGGCAACCGTCGAGGCGCTCACCGACGACCCGATGGGCGGGCGCACCGCCGCGCTACGCGTCGGTGGCCTGCGCTTTATCGTGACGACGAACCGCAACCAGTACACGATGTTCAGTCAGTTCGAGCCCCTCGACATTGACATCACCGCCGCGGATGTCGTCGTCGTCAAGATCGGATACCTCGAACCCGACCTGTACAACACGCAGAAGGGCTGGCTCATGGCGCTCACCCCCGGCGGAGTCGACCAGGACCTCATTCGCCTGGGCCATCACAAGATCGAACGCCCGATGTTCCCCTTCGATCCGGACATGGCCGCCCCCGATCTGCGCGCACAGGTCGTGGAGCCATGAGTGCCGTCAAGGACTCGCCCGGCCCGGTTTTCGCCGGCATCGACATCGGAGGAACCTCCATCAAGTGGATGATCGTCGACGAGGCCGGCTCGATCCTCGCCGAAGGTAACGAGGCGACGGATCGTGAGGCCGTCGCGTCCCAGGTGGGGGCGATCGGTCAGCGTCTCGCCCACGGTCATCCGGGCCTGGTGGGTTACGGGCTTATCTGCCCCGGCCTCGTGGACGAGGAGAGCGGCACCGTTGTCTACGCCGCGAACCTTGAGCTGCGCGGAGTGCAACTCGCGCGCGAGGTCGAGGAGGCGACGGGGGTGCCCGCCGCCCTCATGCACGACGGGCGAGCTGCCGGCCTGGCCGAGGGGCTGCTCGGCGCGGGACGCGGAGCCTCATCCTTCCTGATGATGCCGATTGGAACGGGCATCTCCGTGGCGCTCATGCTCGGAGATGGCCTGTGGAGCGGGGCAACCTTCAGCGCGGGGGAGGTCGGGCACGCCCCGGTCTTCCCCGGAGGAGAGCCCTGTCGCTGCGGCTCGCGTGGATGCCTGGAGGTCTACGCCTCCGCCAAGGGAATCGCGCGCCGCTACGAGCAGGCAACAGGCCGCGACGTCGGCGCCAAGGCCGTTGAGGACGGGATTGGTTCGGACCCCGTGGCGAGCGAGGTGTGGGGGACTGCTGTGCGTGCGCTCGCCCTGTCGCTGACCCACATGACGCTTACCGTCGATGTCGAGCGCATTATCATCGGCGGCGGACTGTCCCACGCCGGCGAACACCTGCTGGCCCCCTTGCGCGAGGAGTTCGCGTCGATGCTCACCTTCCGCGACGCGCCCGAGATCGTGCGGGCCTCCCTGGGCGGGGCCGGCGGACGCTGGGGCGCGGCGATCCTGGCGGCCCGCGTCGGCGGATCCAACTGCTACGAAAGGTGGAAGTCGTGACGGTTGTTGAAATTTGCGTCGAAGACGCCCTGGGGGTTCGCCGCGCGCGCGACGGTGGGGCGGACCGCGTGGAAGTCTGTCGGGACCTGTCCTGCGGCGGCCTCACCCCGGCATTCGACGAGGTTGCGGCGGCCCTTGAGGTTGCTCCCGCTGGCGGCGTCCAGGTGCTCGTGCGTCCTCGCCCCGGAGACTTCGTGCATTCGCGCGAAGAAGTCGATCGGATCGCCTCCGACATCGCCCAGCTCGCCTTAGTGGGCAGGGGAGCCGCGGTTCCCCTCGGCTTCGTCGTGGGCGTGCTTGAGCCGGGAGGGCGGATCAACGTTGACGCGTCGGCTCGTCTGCGTGACGAGGCGGGGGATGCTCCGCTCACCTTCCACCGGGGCTTTGACCAGGTGGAGGATCTCGATCGCGGGCTCGATGTCCTCATGGAGCTGGGCTATGACCGGGTTCTCACCACCGGGGGAGACCCTGCGGTGGCCAGGCCGGAGGCACTCGCTCGCCTCGTGGCTCAAGGAGGGGACGACATCATCATCTTGGTCTCCGGTGGGCTTCGCGCCCACAACGTCGCCGACGTCGTGGCCGCCTCGCGCGCTCGCGAGGTGCACATGCGGGCGCCCGCGGCGTGCGGAACCGACCAGGAAGAGGTCGAGCGCATCGTTGCCGCGCTTCACTGAGTGGAACAGAAAAAACGACTATTCATCGATTCGTCTGACAAATCGATGATCATGGTGTAAGGTTAACCACATGAGAATTGGAATTTTCAACGACGAAGATCAGATCGCGTCACTGGCGGCAGACCGCATCCTCGAGGTGTACCGCGCCAAGCCGAACTTTGTGCTCGGCCTGGCCACCGGCTCCTCGCCTCTCAAGCTCTACGCTGAGCTTGTGCGCCGCTACCAGGCCGGTCAGATCTCCTTTGCCCAGGTTCGCTCCTACAACCTCGACGAGTACGTCGGGCTGCCCCGCGATCACTACGAGGGCTACGCGAACTTCATCCACCGCAACCTCGTTGACCTCGTCGACATGCCCGAGGGGGCCGCGCACGGCCCCGACGGCTGGTGCGACGACCTCGAGGCAGGTGCCGCAGCCTACGACGCGGCCATCAAGGCAGACGGAGGCATCGACATCCAGGTCCTCGGAATCGGCTCGGACGGCCACATCGGCTTTAACGAGCCCGGCGGGACCCTCGCGTCACGCACCCACGTGGGCGTCCTCACCGAGCAGACCCGTCGGGACAACGCCCGCTTCTTCGACGGCAATATCGACGCCGTGCCAACCCACTGCGTCACCCAGGGCCTGGGAACCATCATGGATTCGCGCGCGCACATCTTCATCGCCACCGGCGCAGGCAAGGCGGACGCGGTCAAGGCCATGATCGAGGGCGGCGTCACCCAGCGCTGGCCCGCCTCCATCCTGCAGCACCACCCGGATGTGACGGTCCTCCTCGATGAGGCCGCCGCCTCCAAGCTTGAGCTAGCGGACTTCTACAAGGAGGTGTGGGCCAAGGAGCACCTGTAACACGCGGCCCACGACCCCTGGCCTCGGCTTCGCGAGCGAAGCCGAGGCCAGCCTCATTGCCGGGTTTAGCTCCCGGCGCACGGCATCACTGCCTCGGCGTCGCCGGCGGGACGTACAATGAGTGCATGCGTAATGCCCTCGACGAACCCACCGGCCCCTCCGCGCCCTCCGGACCCTCCACAGCATCCTCGACCGGGCTACTGGAGCGCACCGAGACCAGGCGGGAACGCACCGGCGGCGACGGCGATCGTTTCGCCCACTTTGTTCGCAAGGACAAGGCCAACTCCTCGATGGTGACCGGGCAGCCCGTGGTTGCCCTGTGCGGCAAGGTATGGATTCCTACCCGCGACGCCTCCCAGTACCCCGTGTGCCCCACCTGCAAGGAGCTGCGCGATTCGATGGGCAAGAACGGACGCAACTGGCCGTTCTCCGACGGCGGAAAGGGCTCCGACAAGTGAGCGAGACGACCCGGCGCGCACCGGTTGGTCGGCTGCGCGCCTGGCAGGCCGACGCCCTCGAACGCTACATGAGCTGTGCGCCGCGCGACTTTCTGGCGGTCGCGACGCCCGGAGCCGGAAAGACCACCTTCGCGCTGACGCTCGCCACCGAGCTGATTGCCCGCGGCATCGTCGACAAGCTCACGGTTGTGTGCCCCACAGAGCACCTCAAAGGCCAGTGGGCCTCGAATGCCGCGCGTTTCGGCATCCACATCGACCCCGACTTTACGAACTCGCAGGGCGTCGCCGGATCGCACTTCGACGGGGTTGCGGTCACCTACGCGCAGGTGGGGTCCAACCCCGCTGTCCACTCCGCGCGCACCCGCGCCTATCGCACCCTCGTCATTCTCGACGAGATCCACCACGCGGGAGATTCCCTGTCGTGGGGCGATGGCGTGCGCGAAGCCTTCGCCGACGCTACGCGCCGACTCGCCCTGACGGGAACACCCTTCCGCTCCGACACGTCCCCAATTCCCTTCGTGACCTACGCGGAAGACGACGAAGGCATCCGGCGTTCCCGAGCCGACTACACCTACGGGTACGGCGACGCGCTCAAGGACGCCGTCGTGCGCCCCGTTCTCTTCATGTCCTACTCGGGGCAGATGGCCTGGCGCACCAACGCCGGCGACGAGGTGAGCGCGCGCCTGGGCGAACCCCTCACGAAGGACATGATGAAGCAGGCCTGGCGTACCGCTCTCGACCCCAAGGGCGAGTGGATTCCCGCGGTCCTGCGTGCGGCAGACCTGCGCCTGGAGGAGGTGCGCCGCGCCGTACCCGACGCCGGCGGACTCGTCATCGCATCCAACCAGGAACAGGCGCGAGCCTACGCCCGCCATCTGCGTCTCATCACCGGCAAGGCGCCGACGATTGTCCTCTCCGACGATGCGGATGCCTCTGATCGCATCTCCGAGTTTTCCGCCTCGACCGATAAGTGGATGGTTGCCGTGCGCATGGTCTCCGAGGGCGTCGACGTGCCGCGGCTCTCCGTCGGAGTGTACGCCACGAACGCATCGACTCCGCTGTTTTTCGCCCAGGCCATCGGTCGCTTCGTGCGCGCCCGCAAGAGGGGAGAGACGGCCACGGTCTTCATCCCTTCCGTCCTCCCTCTGCTCTCCCTCGCAGGAGACATGGAGGTCGAGCGCGATCACGCGCTGGACCGGCCCAAGCACGGGGACGACGAAGAGGCCATGTGGAACCCCGAGGACGCGATGGTGGCGGCCGCCAACCGCGAGGAGAAAGCCTCCTCCGACCTGCTGTCGCAGTTTGAGGTCCTCGGAGCCGACGCCGAGTTCGACGGCGTCCTCTTCGACGGCGCAGCCTGGGGGGCGGGGGCCGAGGTTGGCTCCGAAGAGGAGCAGGAGTATCTCGGCATCCCCGGCCTCCTCGATGCCGACCAGGTGACGACGCTGCTACGCGCACGCCAGGCCGACCAGGTTGCCGCTCAGCGAAAGAGCCGAAGCGCGCAGAAGATGCGCGAGGACAACGCGGGAATTCCCGCCCACAAGCTGCGCGCGGCCAAGCGCAAGGAACTTCAGCACCTCGTCTCGACCTGGTCACGCCGCTCGGGAGACACCCACGCGACCATCCACTCGCGGCTGCGCTCGCGCTGCGGCGGTCCCGAAGTCGCCCAGGCGACGACCGAGCAGATTGAGGCGCGTATCGCTCTGCTGCGCGAGTGGTTCGTCGGGCGGCACTGAGAGCGCGCCCCCCGGCGCCCGGCCTAGGCGATCGCCTCGTAGCGGGTCGGGATCGCCACCTCTCCCTCGGACAGTCGCCACGCCTGGTAGGGAAGCTCGTTGCGGGCACGAAGATGGTGCTCCTGGGCGCGGGCGAGAGCATCGGGACTCCACGCGGTCGAATCGATGACGCCCTGGCGCACGAGCGGGACCTGCAGGGGGCGGGCTCCGCGCTCAGCAAGCAGCTTCTGCCCCTCCTCCATGGAGGTGCCGACGAGGAGGAGTTCCTCGGAGGCGTAGCCGTCGTCGCCCATCACGCGCCCGGCCACCTTGCGGCCGCCGACCGTCGACTTCGACTCGGACTTCTTGGCGACCGGAACGATCGCTCCGGAGGCGTCCTCGCGCGACACAACCTTGTAAACCAGCGCGGCCGTCGGAACTCCCGACCCCGTCACGAGCCTGGTCCCCACGCCGTAGGAATCGACGGGCGCCGCCCCCAGCGCCGCGATCGCATACTCGTCAAGGTCGGAGGTGACCGTGATCTTCGTGGAGGTTGCTCCCATCGCGTCCAGCTGCCCGCGCACCTTGAAGGCCTGAGCAACGAGATCGCCGGAATCCAGGCGCACGGCCCCCAGCTCGCCACCCGCGGCGCGCGCCGCTTCAACGGCGTTGACAACTCCCTGGGCGATGTCGTAGGTGTCGACGAGCAGAGTCGTGCCCGCTCCCAGGGACGCCACCTGCGAATCGAAGGCGTCGCGCTCGCTGTCGTGCAGCAGGGTGAAGGCGTGGGCGGCGGTTCCGATCGCGCGGATTCCGTAGCGCTTGGCGGCCTCCAGATCGGAGGTGCCCTGGAAGCCGCCAATGATGGCGGCGCGCGCCGCGGACACGGCGGCTCGCTCGTGAGCCCGGCGTGCGCCCATGTCCATGCAGGGGCGTCCGTGAGCTGCGATCGTCATGCGCGACGCTGCTGAAGCAACCGCGCAGTCGTGGTTGAGGATGGACAGCAGGAGGGTTTCGAGAAGGGTGCAGTCGGCAAAGCTCCCCTCGACGGTGAGCAGGGGAGACCCGGGGAAGTAGCACTCTCCCTCGGCGTAGCCCCACATGTCGCCCGTGAAGCGCCACGTGGCCAGGAAGGAGGCGGCCTCCTCGGAGATGATCCCTTGGCTGGAAAGCCAATCGATCTGTTCGCCGTCGAACTCGAAGCGTTCCAGCGCCTCGAGGATGCGTCCCGTTCCCGCCACGACGCCGAAGCGTCGCGTCGCGGGCAGGCGGCGCCCGAAGAGCTCGAAGGTGCAGCGCCGATGCGCGGTCCCGTCCTTCAGGGCGGCGTCGAGCATCGTGAGCTCATACATGTCAGTGAGGAAAGATGTGGATGTCGATGCAGGCATAGTGTGAGTCTACCGTGAGAAGCATGTCACCGGGGGCGCGAATGCGCTTCCATGGACACCCGATTCACCCTAGGGTTGGCGTATGACAACAATCCTGCAGCCGGCACCGCGCGCGCACGAGGCGGCTTCCGCCGTGCCGCGCTGGCGCGCTGTCGTGTGGGACGACCCGGTGAACCTGATGACCTACGTGACCGCGGTCTTCCGCGAGTACTTCGGGTACTCAACGGCGCGCGCGGAAGAACTCATGATGAGGGTACACACTCGCGGACGGGCGACCGTCTCGACGGGGGTGCGGGAGCGTATCGAGGCCGACGTCATGGCGATGCACTCCTACGGGCTTCGGGCCACGCTCGAAGAAGACGAGGGATAGGCGCATGGATGGCTTTGCTCCTCGAGATGGCGGCTACGCCTCGTCGATGAGCAGCGGCGAGGCTCTCCTCCTGCGCCAGCTGGCCAGCGAGGTCCTCGTCGTCCTTGACGATCCGGGCGAGTGTGCCGTGACACCCTCGGTACTCAGCGCGCTCACCGAGACCGAACTCCGCAGGGAAGCCCCGCGCGAGCGGAGCCTAGGGATGCTGCTTCCTCCCATGAGTGCGGACTGCGAGGACGCGGCCCGCATGCGCGCGCTGACGGAGGATCTGCTGCGGACCGAGAAGTCGGCGCGCCTACGCTCCATCATTGCGGACCTCGACAGTATCGTTCACGGGGGCGCCGACACACTGATCGTGCGCCCCGAGGCGGTCTGGTCCTGGCTCGGCGCGCTCAACGACATTCGCCTGGGGCTGGCCGGCGAGCTGGGGCTGGCCGATCAATCGGATGCGCGGCGCGTTGAGAGGCTGGCCGCGAGTGAGCCGACGGGGGAGCACTCGCAGGTTGTCGCCGCCATCTATATGCTCGTAACATGGTGGCAGGACTCCCTCCTGGAAGCTGTGAATAATCCGCGCTAACGCATAAGGTCAAACCATGAACAACGCCCCGATTGGAATCTTCGACTCGGGTCTGGGTGGGCTCACCGTCGCGCGTGCGGTCATCGACAAGCTTCCCGACGAGGAGATCATCTACCTGGGTGACACTGAGCACACGCCCTATGGTTCGCGCGCGATCGCACAGGTGCGCTCGCTGACGCTCTCCGCCCTTGACGAGCTGGCCTCTCGCGGCGTTAAAGCCCTCGTCATCGCCTGCAACACGGCCACGGCCGCAGCGCTCGCGGATGCTCGCGAACGATACTGGATCGACGCGGGAATACCCGTCATCGAGGTCATTACTCCCGCGGCCCGACAGAGCGTGAGCGCAACCCGCAACCGCCACGTCGGCGTCATCGGAACGAAGGCAACGATCCAGTCGGAGGCCTACCTGCGTGCTCTCGCCGCGGTCCCGGGGCTGCGGGTCACCCAGCAGGCGTGCCCGGCGTTTGTCGACTTTGTCGAGGCCGGGGTGACGACCGGCGACGAGATCGAGGCGGTGGCCACCGAGTACCTGACCCCGCTCAAGGCGGCGGGCGTCGACACGCTCATCCTTGGATGCACTCACTACCCGCTGCTCACCGGGGTCATCAGTCGCGTCATGGGCGATGGCGTGACCCTTGTTACGTCCTCGGAGGCCACGGCAAACATGACCTACAACGAGCTGGTGGACCGCGCTCTCCTGCACGACCCGTGGCCGGAGGGAGCCCGCCCCGAGCATCAGTTCCTGACGACCGGCGCCTCGGAGGCCTTCCCGCTCCTGGCCAGGCGCTTCCTCGGGCCCGAGGTCGGATCAGTCGGGCGCGTGCGCACCGGTGGAGGGATCGCGTGAAGCTCACCGTCATCGGTGCGACCGGATCCATGTCGGGTCCGGAATCGCCCGCATCCTCCTACCTGATTCAAGCCCGCGGACGTGATCGGGCCTCGGGGCAGGAACGGACGTTCTCGCTCGTGTGTGACATCGGCCCGGGCGCCTTCGGCGCTCTGTGGAGGCACGTGTGTCCCCGAGACCTGGACGCGCTTGCCCTGTCGCACTGCCACGCGGACCACATGGGCGACATCATTTCCCTGCAGGTGTATCGCAAGTGGGGGCCGGGTTCCTCCTGCCCGCCGCTGTCGCTGCTCGGGCCCGCGCAGACGCTCTCGCGCGTCAGGCAGATCGAGGGAGCGGCGGAACCCGAGCGATACGAGTGCGAGTTCGCATTCACCCAGCTTCGCCTTGGCCACGCCTACGAGGTGGGTCCCCTGACCGTGCGCCCGTACCGCGCGCTGCATCCGGTTGAGGCTTTCGGCCTGCGGATCGAGGGCCCCTCGGAGGAGGATCCGTCGCGCACGGTGAGCCTGTTCTACACCGGCGATACCGACCTGTGCGAATCGATCATTGAGGGCGCCCGCGGCGTGGACCTGCTGCTGAGCGAGGTGGGCTTCACCTCCGATGAGACCGAGCCCGACATGCACATGGACGGCCATCGGGCGGGCGAGGTCGCGAGGCGGGCGGGAGCCAAGCGGATGCTCGCCACCCACATACAGCCCTGGACCCCCCGCGAGCGGGTGGCGGCGGAGATCCGGCAGACGTGGGATGGTCCCCTGGGGTTCGCGGCCGCGGGCCTGCAGGTGTCGCTCTGAGCGAGTCCCGGGGCACGAGGCCTTGGCTGTGTGTCGCGCCTTAGTCGGCTTGGGCGGAGTAGGCGTTGTGCCGCTGCCACTCGGCGAGGTAGGCGGTCACGCGGGCCGGGCCGCCCGCCTCCGACCAGCCGTGGTTCTTGTGTCGCAGGAGGATCTTGCGGGTGCCGAGGGAGGGGAGAGGGGTCACGCGCATGCCGTCGGTGTGGGCGCCGGCCAGGGCCATCGCGGGCAGGATCGTGGATCCGGTGCGGGCGCGCACCAGGGAACGGGCGGCCTCGTAGGTGGTGTAGAGATGGGGGGCCCACATCGTGGAGGGGAAGGCCTTGGTGATGCGACGCATGACGTGGTCGCCGCTGGTTCCCGGACTGACCCGCAGCCAGGTGAGGTCGGCGAGGTCTTCGATCGATCCGATGGGGGGCGCGGAGTCGGGGGTGACGAGGACCCAGGGTTCGTCGATGAAGGGTACGTCCGTGTATCCGCGCGGAGCCAGGCCGGGGTTCTCGTCTCTTTCGATGACGAGGATGTCGTAGCGTCCGGTGCGCAGGGAGGCCATGCCGGGGGTTTCCTCGGTTTCCTCGATGCGCAGGTCGATGCCGGGAAGAGCCTCCGTCAGATCCGGCAGGGCGGGGATGAGGGTTGAGCGGCAGATTGTGAGAAAGGCCCCAAGCGTGACGGTTCCGGTGACCTGACCGGTCAGGGGGCGCAGGGCCTTGAGTGCCTCGGCGATGTCGGCGTTGATGCGTTCGCCTGCGTCGGCGACGATGGTTCCCGCGGGGGTGAGCACCGCTCCGGACGTCGTGCGTTCGACCAGCTTGAGGCCGACTTCTTCTTCCAACTTCTGGATTTGTTGGGACACCGCCGAGGGGGACACCATGAGGATGTCGGCGGCGGCAACGATGCCGCCTTCGCGGGCGACGGATAGGAGGAAGGGCAGTCGGCGAGGATCGATGTCCATGCGAACTCCTTGGTTAAGGCAAACTGTAAGATAACTATAGAACCATTCAATTGTGCTTGACTAGTGGAGGGTGCACTATACATGTCATGACCATCTTCTCTCTTGCAATCACGATCCTCGGATGGGTGGGTGCGGCAGCCTCGATCGCCGCCTACTACCTGGTGTCCTCCAAGCGCTTTGCGCCCGATTCGCTGCGCTACCACTCCCTCAACGTCTCCAGCTGCGTGTTCCTGGCGATCGCGTGCGCGTCCACCGGCGCGTGGCCGTCGTTCCTGACGAACGCCATCTTCATCAGCGTCGGTGCCACGATGATCTGGCGTGTGCGCGACCGTCTCGCTCGCCGCATCATGCAGGTCCTCCGCTTCTTTGACGTGCGCCGCTACATGCCCCGCCGCCTGCGTCCCGCACGCGCGCGCTGAACGGCGCCAGGCGCAATTCGGGGGTTGGGGAGTGGCCCAGCCCCCGAATGCGTGCCTGCGGCATTGTGGCGTATTCCGGTGCGGGTCAAGGATTTATCAAGGCGTGCCAAGGAAAGGTCTGTAAGGCCAGCTTCATGGAGGTGTAAGTGAGAATCGATGGAAAAGTCGCGGAAGAACGCTCATCATGGAGGTGCGGTGCTGTGATCGATCCATCGCACGTACTCAAAGAGGAGCACACAATGTCCCGTTTCATCGCATCACTCCTTCAGCGTCTCGTCCATCAGCGCAGAGGACGCCAACAACGCAACCCTCTGCAGTTCTCGATGGACCGTCCCATCATCGGCAACCTCGTGGCCCGTTGATGATGTGAACGCGAGCGCAACAAGAGTGCCGGACACCCGCGGGTGCCCGGCACGGTTGCATGTGAGCCGGGGGCGGCCTCAGCCGCGCAGATAGTCCACGATGGCGGGCATGAGCGCGCGGAACGCGATGCCGCGGTGGCTGATGGCGTTCTTCTCCTGCGGACTCATCTGCGCGGTGGTCACCCGATAGCCGTCGGGAATGAAGATCGGGTCGTAGCCGAAGCCTCCCTCGCCGATAGGTTCGCGCGTGAGCGTACCGCGCACCTCGCCTCGGCGAACGACTTCCTCCCCGCCCGGCGTCACGAGGACCGCCGCGGACACGAAGGCTGCCCCGCGATGAGGATCGGGCACGTCACTGAGCTGGTCGAGGAGCAGAGACAGGTTGGCGGCGTCGTCACCGTGTCGGCCCGACCATCGCGCGGAAAAGATCCCGGGAGCGCCGCCCAGAACGTCCACCGTGATACCGGAGTCGTCCGCGATCGCTGCCAGGCCGGTGGCGCGCGCCAGGGCTCGCGCCTTGATGAGGGAGTTCTCCTCGAATGTCACCCCATCCTCCACGGGGGAGGGGACGTCAAAGGCACTCATCGGCGCAACGCATCCGGCTTCAAAACCTCGCCACGCATCGGCGAGAATCGCTTCGAGTTCACAGATCTTATGCGCGTTCGAGGTGGCGAAGACCAGGCGTGCGCTCACGGCGTCACCTCGACGCGTTCCATCAGGGGAGCCTCAAGCGCGAGCTTTTGTGCTCGCGCCAGCTGCGCGTTGCCCGCCGTTGCCAGATCCAGCAGCTCGGAGAGCTCGTCGCGGCTGAAGGGTGCATGCTCGGCCGTGCCCTGCACCTCGATGAAGCGCCCGTCGCCGGTCTGGACGACATTCATGTCCGTCTGCGCCCGCACGTCTTCGACGTAGGGCAAGTCCGCCATGGCCGTGCCGTCGATGATCCCCACGGACACGGCCGAGACCGAGTCCGTCAGGACCCGCGCTGAGGGCGTGAGGATGCCGCGTTCCTTCGCCCACGCGATCGCGTCGGCAAGGGCGACGTAGGCGCCGGTGATGGATGCCGTGCGGGTACCGCCATCGGCGCGCAGGACATCGCAGTCCAGGACGATCGTGTTCTCGCCCAGGGCGGACACGTCGACGATGCCGCGCAGGGAACGACCGATGAGGCGCGAGATCTCCTGAGTGCGGCCGCCCACCTTACCCTTGACGGACTCTCGGGAGGAGCGCTGCTCGGTTGCACGCGGGAGCATTGAGTACTCGGCGGTCACCCAGCCTTCACCCGAGTCCCGCTTCCAGCGCGGAACCCCCTCGGTGAAGGAAGCGACGCACAGGACCCGGGTGTTGCCAAACTCGACGAGAACGCTGCCCTCCCCGGTTCCCGACCAGCCGCGGGTCAGGGAAACGGGACGAAGCTGGGACGGGCTGCGGCCATCGGCGCGCAGGTGAGTATTTGTCATAGTGCCTAGGGTAGCCCACGGCGTTACCGTGGAGTCATGAGTCTTGATCTACCTCTCGTCCGCGGTCACGTTGACCCGGCCGTTGCTCTGCGTGAATCCGTGGCTCCCGTTGCCCTGGTGCGCGCCGGTGAGGCCGATGTCATCCTCGTGGACGGCGCCGGCTTTGTCCTCCTTGACGAGGCCGATGCTTCCTCCTCAAACGCGCCGGTCCTGCTGCGCCTGACCGGGGATGAAGCCACGCGTGCTGCTGAGGGAGCGACGGCCTCGTTTATCGGGGTCGTGCGCGGACGTTCCGTCGTCGCGATCGAGGCGAACCGGGACGAGGTTCGGGGCCGCTGGGAGCACCTGCGCGCGGTCGGGTGGCAACTTGACGGCGACGACGCGGCCCTGGCGCTGACTGCGCTCGCGCTCGCATCCTGGCATCGCGCCTACCGCTTCTGCCCGAGGTGCGCCTCGCCCGTCACGGTCGTCTCCGGAGGATGGGCCGCGCGATGCGGCTCCTGCGATCGACTGGAGTATCCGCGACAGGATCCCGCGGTAATCGTCCTCGTGCAAGACCGTCGTGACCGCGTCCTTCTGGCGCACAACGCGCTGTGGAAACCCGGTGTCGTGTCGCTCATCGCCGGCTATGTTGAGGCCGGGGAATCCCCGGATGTGGCGGTCGCGCGCGAGGTGAGCGAAGAGGTGAGTGTCGCCGTCGAAGACGTGTCCTACGTCGCGACCCAGCCGTGGCCGTTCGGACGCTCGCAGATGATGGGGTACCGGGCGCGCACAGCCGAGGAGGCTCCCACCCCGATCGCCGACGGCGTCGAGATCGAGTGGGCGCGCTTCTTCAGTCGCGGTCAGCTCGCTGAGGCCCTGGAAGGCGGTGACGTGAGCGCCCCGGGACGCTCGTCGATCGCGTACGCGATGCTCGCCCAGTGGTACGGGGGCGACCTGCCGGAAGGCCCGGGTACGCGGGACGCACCCGAGAGAGGCTAATGGGACAATGAGAGCATGACCCCCCAGGAACTACTTGACGCCCTGGATCCCGACCAGCGTGCCGTCGCGACCCAGGTCGCCGGACCCCTCGCTGTCCTCGCCGGAGCCGGAACGGGAAAGACCCGCGCGATCACGTACCGGATCGCCTACGGCGCCGCGGTTGGGGCGGTCGACCCGTCGAACGTCTTGGCCGTCACTTTCACTCAGCGTGCCGCCTTCGAGATGCGGCATCGTCTCGCCCAGCTGGGTGTTCCCAAGGCGCAGGCGCGGACGTTCCACTCCGCCGCCCTGCGCCAGCTGCGGCACTTCTGGCCGACCGTCGTCGGGGGGCCGCTCCCGGACGTGATTCCACACAAGGCATCCCTCGTGGCCGCCTCGGCCGCACGGCTCGGCATCGCCATCGACCGGACGAACGTGCGTGACATCGCGGCCGAGGTCGAGTGGGCGAAAGTCACGATGGTCGACGCGGCGCACTACGCCGCGCGCGTGGGGTGCCTCGGGCGGGAAGTCCCCGCCGGACTCGACGCCTCCGACATGGCGCGGCTGCTGGACGTCTACGAGGATGCAAAGGCCGAGCGGGGCGTCATCGACTTCGAGGACATCCTCATCTACCTGTGCGGCATGCTCCAGGAAAGAGCCGACGTGGCCGCCGTCGTGCGCAAACAGTATCGATCCTTCGTCGTCGACGAGTTTCAGGATGTCAACCTCCTGCAGGCTCGGCTTCTGGACCTGTGGCTCGGGGGACGCCACGACGTCTGCGTCGTCGGCGACGTCGCACAGACCATCTACTCCTTCACGGGAGCCTCGCCGGAGTACCTGACCGGATTTGGGCGCAAGCATCCGGGCGCGCGCATCGCCCAGCTCACGCGAGACTACCGGTCGACCCCGCAGATCGTCTCCCTGGCCAACGACGTCCTCGAACGTTCCCAGCACCGAGAGGGAACTGTTCGTCTGTCCAGCCAGCGCGATGGCGGCGCGCGGGTTGCCTACCGCACCTACGAGGACGACCGTGCGGAGGCCGAGGGCGTCGCCGACCAGATCGCCGAGCTGATAGTCGGCGGCATGGCCCCCCACTCGATCGCCGTGTTGATGCGTACGAACGGCCAGTCCCAAGCCTTCGAAGAGTCCCTGGGGGCGCGGCGGATTCCCGTCGCCGTGGCCGCGGGAAAACCCTTCTTCGCGCGCGACGATGTACGCACCGCCATCGCTCGCTTGCGAGCGGCTGCAGCCGCCCGCGAGGAGGGGACGCTCGCGGACCTCGTTCGGGACGTCCTCTCCGGGGTCGGCTGGGCGCCCGAGGCCCCCTCGGGACAGGCGGGATCCGAACGCTGGTCCAACATGAATGCGATCGTTGGGTGGGCCGATGACTCTCGGGCGACGAGCCTGGCCGACTTCGTCAGCGAACTCGACGAGAGGATCGCCTACCAGGTCGAACCCGACAAGTCGGGAGTGGAGCTGGCAACCATTCACGCCGCGAAAGGACTTGAATGGGACGCCGTCTTCCTCGTCGGTGTCGCCGAAGGACTCCTCCCCATCTCCTACGCAAAGACCCAGCAGGCACGCGAGGAGGAGCGGCGGCTCCTCTACGTGGCCGTCACCCGCGCCCGGGATCTGCTCTCCCTCTCCTGGGCGCGCTCGCGGGGAACGGATGGGCGCGGGCGACGCAAGCGCAGCCGCCTGCTCGACGGCATCTGGCCCGAGGCTGACGGCGTCGGCGCGCCCAAGAGAAAGCCTCGTTCCTCCAGTCGCGCCCTCAACCGGGCATTCGAGGAGGAGGCGTCGCCGCAGGCCGTCGAGCTCTTTGGGCGCCTCAGGGCGTGGCGCCTCGAGGTGTCCCGACAGGCGGGGGTGCCGCCCTTTGCCGTCTTTACCGACCAGACGCTGCGGGATATCGCGCTCGCCATGCCCAAGACAACCACTCAGCTGCGCGTGATTCGGGGGATCGGCGATGTCAAGGTGCAGCGCTTTGCCGCGCCGGTCCTCGCCCTCGTACGCGGTGAGGAAGTCATCGTCGACGAGGGGGCGTGAGCCGCGCCTAGAGGGCCAGCGTGTCGATGCCGCACGCGCACCCCCGGGATGGGGCCACCCGCTCGATGGTGGTGTGTCCCTCCTCGTCGATTGTCGTCACCTGTGAGCACGCCTCGACGCTGAGTGCTCCCGACGCGAAGTCGCGGACGAGGCCAGCCACGCATGCCGCGGCCGCGAAGTGTGCAAGCAGGCTGAGCGGCCCGAGAGGCCAGCGAATGAGCTCTCGCAGGTTCGTCAGGTGAAAGGGATCATTTTCCGCTCGTGCCCGCTCCTCGCACTGGTAGCAGGGGGTGCGCCCCGGGATGACGAAGGGGCCGATCTCGTAGGAATGCTCCCCTCGAACAACGAGGAGGTGGGGGATGTCCCGGACGGTGAGATCGAAGGGGGTGGCGGGGTCGATCGCCCGGTCGCCGGAAACGATAGCGAGGTCCGTGGCACCCTGGTAGTGAAGCCGAGAGGGGCAGATGAGGCCCGAAAGCTCCCGCCGTACGGCCCGCGCGCGCGGCGTTCCGGTGTTGGTTCCCCCAAAGACGCGGTCCCAGTCCTCGTTGACGAGGAGCGTGCCGTCGACGCGCAACGCGAAGGAGAGGGAATCGACCAGGCTGCGCAGCGCCAGGAGGGTGGCCGGTACCGCGCCGAGAACGGCAACCGACAGGCGGGGCCTGCGGTCGGTGTGATCGAGCAGGCCGGACCCGGACAGCGCGGCGAGCAGTTCCGGTGAGGGGGCGGTCGAAGCCGGGCGCGGGCCCGCATTGGTGTGATTGGCGAGCCATAGCTGATCGCACGCGTGCAGGTTGTCCAGGAGGACGTGGTGGCTTCGATCGCCGCCGACTTGGGCGCGTCCGGGCCCCCTCCACAGGACGGCGGTGTAACGCGACAGGTTCATGATGTTCTCCTTCAGTTGTTACCTGTTGGATCCATCATGATCTGTGTTGTGTCAGAGAACTCGCCTTTTGGGTAGCCTGTGGATAACTGACCGGTCTACTTCGTCTCCTCGTCGTCCGCGCCTTCCGCCTCGTCGTCGGCGTCGTCGCGAGACCTGGGCGCCTGCGAGCCAGGGGTGGCCTCGTCTCCGGGGTGAAGGCCGTCGGCCCACCCCAGCGTTCCATCCAGCAACGAATTCAGGGCAGCATCTATCTCGGCATCCTCGGCTGCCGCCGCTTGACGCAGCGTCAGGAAGGTCTCTGGGGTTGCGAGCTCCGTCTCCGAAGGAACCATGTCGGGGTGCGACCAGAGGGCCTCTCGCGCTCCTCGCCCCTCGTCCGCCTCGACCAGGGAGAAGATCGACGCGGCTCCTCGTGCTTGCCGCGGGCGCATCTGCAACCCGATGAGCGAACCCAGGACCTCCTCGGCGGGCCCGCCGGTGGCGCGCCGCCTGCGCATCATCTCGCGCAGCGCGTCGGCGTGGGGCAGGTAGGGCAGTGTCGCCTGCGCGGTCACCACCTCGACCCACCCCTCGATTAAGGCAAGCATCGTCTCCAGGCGCGTGAGAGCCCGGCGCTGATCGGGGGTCGTCGACAGTGCGAACACGCCCCCGCTCAGGGCCGACTCAACGGAGGAGGGATCGGAGGGATCGACGGAACGAGCCGCCTGCGTGATGGCGTCGGTGTCGATCGCGATCTGGGACGCGTAGCGCTCAACGGCGCGCACCAAGTCGCCCTCGAGCCACGGAACCGATGCGAACAGGCGCCTGTGCGCGGCCTCTCGGACGGCGAGAAACTGGCGGACCTCATCGAAGGGAATATCCAGCCCCTCGCAAAACTGGGCGATGTTGTGCGGCACGAGGACAGCATGCGAGGTATCGGACAGAGGAATGCCGGTGTCACAGGTGCCGAAGGACTCCCCGGCCAGGGCCGCGAGCGCGCGCGCGATCTGGGCGGAGAACATCATCGCAGACAGGCGCGGCATCATTTCCTGGGTCTTACCCAGCATGGCCGCCATGCCCTCGGGCAGGGAGTCGACAGCGCCCAGGCCGCCCTGATCGAACTGCTGCGAAAGAGCCGAGGAGAGGGCACGAGAGACATTGAGTGCGATCGGCTCGCAGATCCGCTTCCACATGGGGATCGTGTGCTCAACCCAGGCGACCCTGGTCCACACGTCGCGCGTCACAGGACCCGAGGCAAACTCCGTGACCGCGTCAAGCCACAGATCGGCCACGCTCATCGCCTGGCGGGCAGCCTCGGCCTCGGTTGCGGTTGGTGCTGGATCCCCGCCCGCGTAAGCCGTCTGCTTGGCGCTATCCTCCACGACACGCCAGTTGACGGGGCCCGCGGTGGTGTTCATGAGGAACTGGAACTGGCCGAGAGCCGCTCGCATGCGTTCGGGATTGGAGAACTCGGGTGGCAGTTGCGCCGGGTCGAAGCCCTGAGCCTCAAGGGCTCGGGCTGCCTCGGCGGCGGCCTCGTCGCCCAGGATCGAGCGCAGGAAATCCTCAAAAGGGGTGCCGGAGTCGTTCTCGTTCATGTCATCAGACTAGCGGCCGCGCGTGCGCTCGGGCTGACAAAAGCCTGCGAAAACGCTGAGAGCTAAAGGGGAATGGGGGAGGAGCGCGTGCGATGCGGTCGTGCCTGGGACACAATGAACCGGTGACTGACATGGAGACGACCCACCCAGCTGACGACGTGATGAGGCCGACCGACGGCGCCGCCGGGAAGCCGCCGCTCATCAGCTGGCGTCTTGTCACGGCTATCGTCGCGGCCCTCGCGATGGTTGCCGTGCTCTTCTGGATCCCGGTCCCCTTCGTGGTCAATAGCCCCGGACCGACCTTCAACGTCCTCGGATCGTCCAACGGAGAGCCGATGATCCAGATCTCGGGAACCGATCCCACGACCGGGCAAGACGTGCAGCTCGACGAACCGCAGTCGGCATCCTACAAGGACAAAGCGCAGCCCGGCCAGGGGCAGCTGCGCATGGTGACCGTCTCCGAATCCGGCGGCCCCGGAAAACGCCTCAGCTTCGCGGAGCTGATCGGCGCATACTTCGACTCCCACTCCCGCATCCTCGACTACGATGCGGTCTACCCCTCCGATGCCACGCGCGAGAAGGTCAGCGAGGCCCAGCAGGCGATGATGCGCAACTCACAGACCACCTCCCAGGTTGCCGCGCTCGAGTACCTCGGCTGGGACGTACCCGCAACCGTCACCATCGAGGGGGCCACCGACGGGTCACACGCGGAAGGAGTCGTCGCCCAGGGAGACCGCCTGCTCGCGATCACCACCCCCGACGGAACCCGACACGACGTGACCAGCGCGGCCATCCCCTTCACGCTCATGCGCACGGTTCCGGCCGGATCACACATGACCCTCACGATCGAGCGAGATGGTGAGCAGCAGGACGTCTCCTTCGATTCCGTCGCCGCCGCCGAGGGCGAGTCCGGCTCCAAGCTGGGCATCTACCTGTCCGTCGCCCCGACGCTCCCCGTGGACATTGCCTTCAACCTGGAGGGAATCGGCGGGCCCAGCGCGGGCATGATGTTCTCTCTGGGCATCATCGACCGCATGACGCCGGGTGACATGACGGGCGGCAACGCGGTCGCGGGAACCGGAACCATGTCCTACGACGGGCGAGTCGGAGCCATCGGCGGGATCGCGCAGAAGATGTGGGGTGCCCACGACGACGGAGCCCAGTGGTTCCTCGCGCCCGCCGACAACTGCTCCGACGTGGTCGGGCACGTGCCCGACGGCCTGCGCGTCGTCTCGGTCTCCACGCTTGACGAGGCCGTCACCGCGCTCTCCTCGATCGCCAGCGGCTCCGGGGACACCCTGCCGACCTGCCAATAGCGTCCCCAGCGCTTCGATGACCATCCGAGGGGAGACGGGTTTATCGGGAAGCGGGGCCTCGCCTCTCGCTCCGGGCGAGGCGTGGCCCCGCGGTCAGGCGTCCTCGTCAACCGGCTCGAGTGACGCGCGCAGCGCGTCGACTAGGGCGGGAACGAGGGCCGACCCCTGCCCAACCTTGTCGTCGGAATCGAATGCGCGGGTGCGCAGCGCGCACCACGACTCGCCCGAACGCAAGACCCCCACCGCCAGGCGCACGTCCGTGCGCGAGGGATGGGCGGAGATGAAGGCGAGGGCCTCCTCGGGATCCTCGGGCGCCTCGTCCTCAACCTCCGGGGGCACGACGATGCGCTCCACGGTGATCGCCGCCCCGGGAACCGTCTGCGGCCACGCCAGGTGGGCGAGCACCTGCTCGATATCGTCCTGGGCGAGATCCTCCTGAATGATCGCGCTCAGATGATCCTGGGAGCCGTCCCACCCGGCGCGGAGCTGATCGGCGATGTCGGCGGGAAGGCCCGGGTCAGCCAACAGCGTCGCCGTCGGCACCAGCGCATAGATGGAAGGCGCGTGATCCCACCCGACGCGCGCGGCCCCCTTCTCGATATCGACGACGACGTTGGCCAGCGCGACCTGGCGCGCACTCGGCATCATGTCAACACTCATGACCCCATAATCTCACGGAGAGCGGACAAGGCCGGCACGAAGAAGACCCTGACCGCGGCTACACTGTTGTGAAGCTGCCGGTACAACAGAGAGGAATGCCGTGAGCTCCCCGTTTTCGTTCTCTCGCCCGCCCGGGTCTCGGCCACCACGAGACGGCAAAGCACCCGCCTCGCGCGTGAAGCCCCGCAAGCCCGGTCCGGCATCGATCACGCTCGTCGTTCTTATCGCCCTGGGCGCCATTATCTACGCGGCTTCCATCGTGTGGACGGAGATCCTGTGGTACCGCCAGATGAGCGCCACCCGCGTCATCCTCACCCAGTGGGGGGCGCACATCGGCCTGTTCACGGTCGGTTTCCTGGCCGCAACCGCGATGGTGTACTGTGCGATGGCCTACGCCTACCGACACCGTGCCTCCTCAGTGCGCGGCGAGACGTCTGCGGCGCTGCGAGGGTATCAGGAGGCCCTCGAACCCGTTCGCCGCGTGGCATTTTGGGCGGTAGCCCTGTTCTTCGGGTTCACGAACGGTGCCCGCCTGGCCACCGAGTGGCAGACGCTCCTCCAGTTCCTCAACAGCTCCTCCTTTGGCCAGGTGGACCCACAGTTCGGGCTGGACATCTCCTTCTTCGTGTTCGTGCTGCCCGCCCTCAAGGTGCTCGTCTCCTTCCTGATGACGGTGACCAGCATCGGACTGGTTGCCTCCATCGTCGTGTCCTACCTCTACGGGACGATGCGGCTGACCCCGCGCCCCCACGCCTCCAAACAGGCGCGCCTCCAAAGCGGCATCATGGCGGCGTGCCTGTCGCTCTTCATCGCGGCGCACTACTGGCTCGGCCGCTACGAGCTACTGACCCAGGACTCCGGGTCGATCCACGGGGCCCTGTACTCCGACATCAACGCGACGCTGCCCGCCTACTCGATCCTGGCCGCCGTGTCCGCCCTGGTTGCCATCCTCTTCGTGGTCGCCGCCTTCCGTGGGACATGGAGGCTGCCCGTGACGGGTGTGGCCGTCACCGTCATCGCCGCCCTCGTGCTGGGGGGCGCGTACCCCGCACTCGTCCAGCAGTTCCGCGTGCGCCCGAACCAGCGAAGCCTCGAATCGCCCTACATTCAGCGCAACATCGACGCCACGCTGGCTGCCTACGGGTTGGAGAACCTCGACTATCAGACCAACTACGATGCCGCAACCACTGCCTCGGCGGGACAATTCGACAACGAGACGCTGACCTCGCAGGTGCGCCTGCTCGATCCGAAGGTCATTACCAAGACGGTCCAGCAGCTGCAGCAGTCGCGCTTGTACTACGGCTTCAACTCCGGAATGAAAGTCGATCGCTACAACGTGGGGGGCGAGCGTCGCGACACCGTGATCTCCGTTCGTGAGCTCAACCTCTCCGGCCTGTCCGCCGAACAGCAGACGTGGGTCAACCAGCACACCGTGTACACACACGGGTACGGGGCCATTGCCGCCTACGGCAACCAGCTGACCAGCGATGGGCTGCCCTCGTACTGGGAGCAGTCGGTGCCGTCGATCGGTGAAATGGGCGACTACGAGGAGAGGGTCTACTTCAGCCCGAATGCGCCCGACTACTCCATCGTCGGTGCGCCCGAGGGAGCCGAGCCGCAGGAACTCGACTATCCGGATGACACGGCCGTCGGCGGCCAAGTGTCCACGACGTTCACCGGCAACGGCGGGCCGTCGGTGGGCAACGTGTGGAACAAGCTCCTCTATTCCATCAAGTTCGGGTCAACCGACCTCTTCTTCTCCTCTCAGACGAACGAGGCGTCGCAGATCCTCTACGATCGAGACCCCCTGCAGCGGGTGGCGAAGGTGGCCCCCTACCTCACCCTCGAGCAGTCTGCCTACCCCGCGGTCGTCGACATGGACGACGACCCTTCGACGCCCAAGCGTCTCGTGTGGGTGGTGGATGCCTACACCACGACGAACAACTACCCCTACGCGCAGCACGAGGCCCTCTCGGACGCAACCGTCGACTCCCAGTCCACCGAGATTGGCCAGTACGTCCAGGCAAACAAGATCAACTACATGCGTAACTCTGTCAAGGCCGTCGTTGACGCGTACGACGGGTCGGTGCGCCTGTTCCGGTGGGACGAGGCCGATCCGATCCTGCGCACGTGGGAGAAGATCTACCCCGGCTCCGTGGAGTCCATGTCCGCGATCTCCGGTGACCTCATGAGCCACCTGCGCTACCCCGAGGACATGTTCAAGGTGCAGCGCAACCTGCTGGCCACCTACCACGTCACCGATGCCGCAGGCTTCTACTCGGGTGGTGACCGCTGGCGCCTCGCCGAGGAGACCTCAACCTACGGGGGAGCTTCTTCCACGAAGGCAAACGAGCGCGTGGATGCCGCGGGCAACCCCGTCGCGTCACCGACAGCGCTCCAGCCCCCCTACTACCTGACCATGCAGATGCCCGGCCAGGACAGCGCCGAGTTCTCGCTGACGTCGGTCTTCGTTCCCGGTGGCGGCGGGGAGGGACGCCGCGAAGCCATGGCCGGATTCCTCGCCGTCGACTCCGAGACGGGAAACACTGCAGGCCAGGTGCGTGAGGGCTACGGCAAGCTCCGTCTCCTCGCGTTGCCCTCCTCCACGACCGTCCCCGGACCGGGTCAGGTACAGAACAAGTACGACTCGGACGAGAAGATCGCCACCCAGCTGAATCTACTCAACCAGGCGGATTCGACCGTCATTCGCGGAAACCTCCTGACGCTGCCGGTTGGTGGGGGACTGCTGTACGTGCAGCCCGTCTACGTCCAGGGCACAGGATCGGCGTCCTACCCGGTTCTTCGCTCGGTCCTGACCGCCTTCGGCGACAAGGTCGGATTCGCGCCGACACTCGAAGAGTCCCTACGTCAGCTCGTCGCTGACGACGGGGGATCATCGACGGCCCCGGCTGCGCCTGCGAATCCGTCCCCCGATGACGGCACCCAGTCCGGGGCAACCGCCCCCTCGACAGACGCAAGCGCTCAGCTGACCCAAGCCGTCCACGATGCCGCGCAGGCGATGCGCGACGCGGACGCGGCGATGAGCAAGTCCGACTGGGCCGCGTACGGGCAGGCTCAGACGCGCCTGCGCGACGCCCTCG
>ERZ773083.320-NODE-320-length-41381-cov-4.178435_pt1 | contig 41381 bp, 40 predicted proteins | sample MGYA00511465_ERZ773083 | MGnify/ENA primary metagenome ERZ773083 (study PRJEB29015, sample SAMEA2738001) | human oral metagenome | biome: human oral; feature: human-associated habitat; material: dental | place: China | collected 2060 ... | reverse complement strand
TTGAAAAAGTCTGTTTATTAAATTCAACAATAAATCTACCATCTGTTTTGTGTAAATACTTAGGAAGTCTAACTTTTTTATTATAATCAGATTTCTTAACTAAATTCCAAAATGATGAAATATTGTTACCTAATTTTTTCAAAACAGCATTTGATACTTTAGACGGCAATTCTCTATAATCAAATTGATTACTTTGATTAAAGATTCTATTTAGATTCTGCCAAGTTAAAGTATCAGCTTCCTTATCAAAGTAAGATTGTCTAAATTCAAATAAGGCTGCATTATAAAGATTTTTACTTTTGAAACAGAGTTCATCACAGATAGAATATAATTTATGATTAGGTCTAATCTGATGAGTTTCTGTTAGATTCATTAGTTAACTCCTCTTTGTCAGTTTCTACTTTATTTACAACTACAATTTCAAAGTTTTGTTTCTTAGCAAGAATTTCTAAATAGTTAAATCCAAAACGAGTTAGTCTGTCTTTGTGTTCAACAACAATTCGTTTAATCGGTTTATCTGACATTAAAAGATTTACTAATTTTGGTCGTTCATCATTTAAATCAGAACCAACTTCTTTTATAACTTCATCAATTTGCCAACCATTTGCAATTGAAAAATCAATTAAACGTTGAGCTTGTGTTTCTAAATTAGTTTTTCTTTGCTCAGAACTTGATACTCTTGCATAAATGATAGTTAGACCATTATTACCTTTATTCTTTTCAAAAATGTCATTAGGAACAATAATAGTTCCCGTATCAAGTTGATAAGCACCAGGTATTCGGCCCTCATGGAACCAGCGGGTCGCTGTATGTCTTGTAATTCCTATTTCTTTAGCATATGTGGAAAGTTTCATATTATATCTCCTCGTAACATATTTACACATATAATATCAGAAGTACTATTTTCAGTTAATAAATATTATACAGCATAAAAAAACTTAATGATTCGCCTTGCTAATAACATTGATTTGTTGGAACGAATGCTAAGCAAATTGCCTAAAATGGAAGATGAGTTACGAACACATAAAACTTTATATGTGAATAAAGTTGGTGGCTTTTTCATGCGAACAGACAATGATGAAATTGAAGATTGGGATTATTCTGAACAACGCCCATTTATTGAAAATGAAGGTTTATGTGGATGGCTCAGTGAAGATGGCAAATTTTATGAATGTGTTTATGGAGCTCATTCAGAAGTATTGAGCATTTATGAAAATGAAATTAAAAATGCTATTTATTTCAGTTATGGAAAAGATGTTTACAATGAACTGTTTGAAATGGTAATCAAAAATACTGATTCATTAAGTAAAGAGCAAGAAGAATGGCTTAATGCTAATTATTTTGCTCTATCAGAAAAGCAACAAGAAATTGTGAAAGGATTCTAAAAATTATGATTGAAAATATACTTATTATAACAGGGGAAACACATAATGGCTGTAATATGAGTAAAATCACAAAAGGTTACACATATGATAAATACGCTATTATAGAACTAATTGAAAAAGTATTTAACTATGGTAGTTTAAACAGTGATGAGTTTGATTTGGGTTGGGATATATATACTGTTATAATGGCATATGTTGAAGATAAACTCAAAGAATATCCAAAATTAAAAGTTTTGGAGTTGTATAAGAATGAAGGTGATTGTATAAATAAATTGTTTAATATTGTTACAGATATAATCCCTACAATTTCTTCAAGTGGTGAAAATATTCACACTCTAAATGAAATTTACTATACTTTAAGTGGACAAAATTATCAATTCAAATCAACTCTTAACGATGAGGAAATGTTATTGGAACTAGCAAAGAATTTTGAAAGCATTTCTGCTCTTAGATAACAAAAGAAAAAATAAAGGCTAATTAAGTTAGCCTTTATTTTTTATTGACAAGTGTAAAAAAATTTTGTATAATTTACTTAGAAAGAAAATTTAAAACAAATTGAAAGGAAGTATTATAAATGACTTATCCAAAAATGATTAACTGGAGTTATTACCAAGGCTCTTTACAAGATTATATTGAAATGACTTTTGTTAATGATGAAAAAACTGAAAATGCAATTAAAAAATTAGGCTTTATTCCTAAACTATTCTCTGGTAGTGTTCCGGGTATCTATAAGGAACGAATTAACGGTTATAGTCCTAGAGCAATGAGCTATGGAAAGATTAGAAGAAATTACCAAAAATAATACCCAGATTTAGAAGATAAATACAAAATAATCCCACTTACATCTGGTACTGACTTTAATGGCTTTGTTTATACTGCACTTCCTTACTTAGAGGACAATCAAGTAATTCAAGACAAAATGAAAGGGATTGATTCTGTAAATAAATTTAAGTTTATCAAGAAAGACCTTTTCTTTGATGAAGAATTTGTTACTGCATTTTTGAATTTTAAACCAGTTGATTGTTTTGGAAAAGAAATTAAAGTATGGCAAGATAAGCATTTTCCTAATTTCTTGAAAAATCTAAAACTTCGTAGCAAAGAAATCTATAAAGAATTATTGAACTATGATAAAGTGAAAGAACTTGATGGGTTTTTATCTAGTAAAAATGAAAAAGCAAAAGTAAAGACACTTAACAAGGGTTTTGTTAAAATTGATGAAATTATGTTTAAAGAAGATGAATGTACTGCTTATTGGACTGGAGAAGTAATTGAAGTTACATTCAATAATAACAAATCTTATAATAAAATCACTATTGAACCTACTGACGAAATGTTAGTTATAATTATTGATGAAAATACTGTTAATGAAAACACTGTATTTTGGAATGGCTCTTGGACTTAAAATGAATTATGAAAGGAAGTTTAGTGAAAATGACTTATCCAAAAATTATCCATTGGAATTATTTTGAAACCTCAAAATGCTTAAATATTGTTTATGTAGAAGATGAAGCAACAGAGAAAGAAATTAAAAGACTTGGCTTTATCCCTTATATGTTCAAACAAGAAGTACCAGGTATTACTATTGAAGAAGTACAAATTAAATCTGTTAAAGATTTGAAAAATACAGAAGTTAAAACTAGTAAACATTATCAAGAATTGGAAGATGAAGTAAAAGATAAATACAAATTCAACCCATTGGAAAATGGCTCTATCTTTAATGGTTTTATTTATGCTCCTTATCTACATATTGAAAGAAATAAAATCCTCAAAGAAAAGTTAAGTAAAATGAACATTACAAACAACTTTAATTTCATTAAAAAAGAATTGTTTTATGATGAAGAATTTGTAAGCGAATTATTGAAGTATCGTCCAATAGACCAATTTGGAATCGAAGATACTGATTGGCAAAATATTGTTTTACCAGCTTTCTTGGAAGATTTAAAGATTCGCAACAAAGAAATTTATAAGGAACTATTGAAATATGATAGAATCAAAGAACTTGATTTAACATTATCTTGTTTAGATAAGAGAATGAGAGTCAAAGACTTAAGCAAAGGCTTTGTAAAATTAAGTGAATACTTCGGTGGTAGAAAATATACTTCTTATTGGGATGGGGAATATATTAAAGTAGTATTTACAGATGATAAAAATTATGAATATTTACTTATTAAACCAACTGATGAAACGCTCGTCACTGTTGTTGATGAAAATACTTTGAAATCAAATTAAGATAAGAAAGGCATTGTAAAATGACTCATGAAGAAAAACTAGAATTTTTAAAACGAAAATGGAAAGCTACACTTTCTAATGAATATTGGAAAGAAGTGGAACGATTGGCAAAGTTAAAAGGAATTACTTATAATAATCAAACACACTCACTCTTTAATGATAATATTAAAATTTCACTTGGTACAGAAGCTTGTTATAATTTTTTGGTTTATACAGAGGAAGGTGAATTTCCATTCTTAGATAGATATGGTATTCATAAATATGTGAAACCCAAGGAATTGATTAAGTTATTCCTCAAATTTGAACAGAATTACAATCAGAGAAAATCACTTGAAGATGAATTTGAAAGTTTATTAAAATAAAAAAGAGACTATATTAAATAGCCTCTTTATTTTTCGTTATCAACATCAACAGCTCTAAACATTTGATTATATCTTTCTTCATCTTCTTGATTATCTCTTACTACTTTAGCTAGAGTAAATGAGCTTGAAATCAATCCAACAGAGCCCATTAGGTAATAACCCTTAACCATCAATGGCTCTTTAAGTGTGTATAATCCAATTGCCACCAAGATAACAAAGAAAGCGAAAGAACCCCATGCCATAAAAATGAATGATGAGGTGTTTCTATAAGTTTTCTTTTTTAGATTATTCATAAATAAATTTTCCTTTTTTATTTTTTCATATCAGTACTTGCCTTATTTTTTATAAAATTGTTGACAATGTAAAATTTTTATTGTATAATAAATGTAGAAATAAGGAATTAAGAGGAAGTAATTCATGGAAAATATGATTGATTTAGCAATGAAAACGTTGAATAAAGATTCTAAAAAGAGAAACGTAGCAATTAAGAATTTCTTAGATACAGTACTTGATTACTATGAAAATGGTACCGAAGATGAAATTGGATTGGTTTATTGGCGATTAGCTACTGATGAAGATAACACGAATCGCTTAATTTTCCGAGATTTTATCATTGCGTTTTCAAATGATTTTAATACAAATAAAGAAGTAGTAAAATTGGAAATCTTTGGTAAAGACACTTATATTATTAACGAGGGCTAAGAAAATGAAATTAAATGAAATGAAACTTGATGATTTACTATATATGAATCTACATATGCTCTCAAAGAAGCTTTTCAATACTATTGATTACAAAGAAATTAAGAAAGAACATTTTACTTTAACAGAAAAAGTTAAAATTGGTTCTGAATGGGGCTGGGGTGATAATGGTAAATACGACAGGCTTCCTATATATAAATTTGAAACTACACCAATTTCTAAAAATAAATATTACAAATTGAAAAAAGCTGGAAAGATTGTACAAAGAACAGTCACAACAGTTGCTATAACATATAAAGATGAATATGAAAAAATTCTGAGCTCAAAAACAAAAGATAAAGATGAAGCTTTGAATAATCTCTACAATGATTTCTATGACCTTGCTGATGAATATATTAAAGAATTAGACCAATATAAATGCTTCTTGAGTGAAGATTACCTAAACAGAGTGGAAATCAATCTAAAACCAACTATGGAACACTACATTACTAAAATTTTGAGTAAGGAAATTGCATAAACTAAAATAAGAGCTATATGCTCTTTTTTATTTTATAAAATTGTTGACGGGTTATAAAATATATTGTATAATATAACTACAAACAATATTAAGTAATTTATTAACAATACAATAAAAGAAAGAGAAAAATACTATGGATATTGCAACATTTGAATATTTATTAAGTTTGCCATTAAAAATCAAAAAAGCCTCTAGTTGTGGTTCTTGGCGTGGAATTTATGCAGAACCTGCTATTTTCTTTAAAAGTGCTGATGAATATGTTCCTATTTCAGAGCTTAAAGAAATCCTTGATGAATTAACATCTGGTAAAGTGTTTGAGGGATATAAAGGTGGAGAATTCAGTTACGATTGTGCTGATGAAATTCACTTTGAATATTCTTGGTCAAATTGTGAAAATTTATCAATTTTAGAGCTGCTCTCATTAGATTCTATTGAATATTTGAGAGAAAATAAGATTGATATTGGATAAAAATTTCAAAAAGAAAGGTGAAAAAATGAAAAAATTATTTGGAGCTCTAGTCGTATTACTCTTATTTTTAACACCAAGCACTGCTCTTGCACGTGGTGGGGGGCATGGGGGTGGACATGGTGGACATGCTTCACATGGAAGTCGTAGTTCTGCTCACAATTCTGGTAAAAGCTCCTCACATAACTCAAGTAAGAGTTCTTCTAATAATTCAAATAAGAGCTCAAGCAAAAGTTCAAACAGTAACTCTAATAAGAGTTCAAACAAATCAAATTCCAATAGCAATTCAAATAAATCTAATAAATCAAGTGTTAAGCCAAAGCAGCCTAATGCAATCTATGACCCAGATGTAAATTCTCGCCCTGCTCAATCACAATCGAAGTCAAATGATTCGCAATCAAATTCAAATACTCCTAAAGCTAAACAACCAAATGCTATTTATGACCCAAGCAAGAATGCTAGGCAATCAAGCCCTTCTCAAAACAATTCCTATGTACAGAAACCGAGTTTGGCTCCACCAACACTTCCTATTGAATCATGGAACTCTTATTCAAATAGAAGTTATTACCAACCTATTGAGAATAATTTCACTTATCCAACATTGACTCAGCAACTATTGTTTATGAACTTGTTGAACAATCGTAACCATAACAATTATTATTATAATGATTATTACTATTATGATGATAATAATTATATTGCTTCAGAAAGTAAAGATGAAGAAAGTGACAATGCAGAAGAACAGAAACCTTATATGATTTTTGTAATTGTTTTACTCTTAGTTGTAGGTTTTGGTTTCTTTACTATTCTATTAAGCTAGAAATCTGATTGAAAGGTGTTAACTACTATGGAAAAACCAAAATTAGTCAATTCTCAAACAATAACTATTTATAGGCATGGAGAAATCCAAGAGGAAAATCATTTTATTCTAATGAATCCAACAAGCAACTTCAAAATTGTTGCAATTAAAAAAGATAGATATTGTGAGGAGTGCTCAAAACTAATCAAATCTAAATCAAGATGCTATACAATCAATCCAAAAAATAAAGGCCGTATGTGGGTTTGTTTTGACTGCATGCCAGAACATGGAACAAAAGAAGAATATAAAATTGGTGAGAGAATTGGTGATAAAAACTATTATTATTCAGATGAAAAAGATGAATGGGGTCGCCATAAATCTTATGGCAAATGTACAGAAGATGAAAAAGAATTTTATGAAGATGAAACAGAAGAAGCAACTTATTGGGATGCAATGTCGGCTGTATATGATGATTTTTAAAAGGAGCTTATATAGCTCTTTTTTATTTTAAATTTTTTGATAAAGTTGTTGACAAAAGATATTTTATGTTGTATAATGAATATAGAAATTAAGGAAACGGTGAAATTAAATGACTATTATTAAAAACTTACTATTGATGATTTTAATTACATTTGGATGGGTAATCTTTCCATTCTTAACACATTTTATTGTTGAAGATTGGTTAATCGCAATCTTTTGGGGAGAACTTGCTTATGGTGTTTTCTTCCTAGTACAGACAGCACTTGTAGGAAATCAAGAGTATAGAATTTACAAATAAAAGGAGTATTAAAATGAAAAGTATCGCAAAGGTAGTTGAGACTTACAATGATGGTAATTATGTAACAATTTTGCTTTTTAATGAAGCAACCAAAAATGGATTTTACTATGAATTTGAAACCTCAAATCTAGTAACAAAATGGAATGAAATTTTAAAAGATTTGAATGAGCTGGATAATTCTAGTTACCCTAAATCTGCTACTGCAATTAGTAGAGCTTTCAATAATGAAGATGAATTGATTGATTATTTTGAATAACGCCGAGCGCATTCTCCACCCAAACTTCGTTTGGATGGAGTAAGCGAGGCAGACTAGTTAATTCCTTGGTTCTTAATGTAAGCAGTCACTGCATCGTGAGAACGCTCAGAAACTGTGCAGATAAAGTAAGAGCGAGACCAAAAATAAGGTTTCCAATAGAAAGGTTTAAGGAATTCGGCAAACTCTTTGCGTAATAGTCGAGATGTTACGGTTTTGTATGTATTTACTAACTTGCTGAGTTGGACTTGAGGTTTAGCACTAAACAAAATGTGAATGAGGTCTTTATCTGTGTTCACTTCGAGCACCTTACAGTCAAAGTTTGTTTCAAACAGCCGATAGGTATGACGTAACAGGCTAGCTTTTACCTCTTCGGTCAAAACGGGATGGCGATACTTTGTGACCATCACTAAATGATATTCTAAGTCATAGATGGCGTGTAAATTTCGTTCAATTATGCTGATTTTTCCTTGCATTTTAAAATAGTTTTTTGTATAATAATTGTAGGAACTAAATAGGCTTCCAACTACTTTAATCACATCAAAAAGAAAGGAGGATGTCAAGATGCGCATCACAAGTTCGTATAAGATGAAGTTAACTGGTGATTTAAAAGCATTAGAAATGTCAATCAATCTCTACCGCAACGCTTTGCGAATGCTTATTCCAATTGTTAATAACCATTGGGAAACTTTGAGTGAATACGAATTTACCAAACAGAAATGTAATTGCATTGAGAAATGGATTCACAATACACAAACAAATCAAGCACTGTATGACTTTAATGGGCAGTTTCCGAAGTTTCCAAGCTATCTTAGACGGAGTGCGATTTCAACCGCTCTTGGCATCGTATCTTCTTATTGTAGTAACTTAGCGAATTGGAAAGAGGAACCTAAAGGACAAGCACCACAATTGAGTTTAAATCACTATGCTTATCCCGCTTATTATAAAAATAACCTTTTTCGCAATTTCGACCCAGTCACACAAACCATCGAACTCAAAGTGTTCAAAAATGGTGATTGGATTTATGAAACTTACAAGCTTAAAACCTCTGATTGCACCTATTACCAAACCCACTTAACTGGCAAGAAACAAAACGTTCCTATCATTCAGAAGAAAGGCCGTCGTTTTTACGCTACCTTTTCTTACGAAGAAAACGTTCAGTTAGTGTCCGAAGAATCTATCAACAAAATCTGCGCAGTGGATTTGGGTTTGAATACGGACGCTACTTGTTCGATTATGGACCAATACGGTACGGTTTATGCACGAAAATTCATTTCGTTCAGCACAGAGCACGACCGACTTCATACACAACTAGGGCGTATCAAACGCAATCAAAAAAGAGGGTCCTGCCACAATAAAACTCTTTGGCGGAGCGTGACTGGAATTAGTCGGGATATTGCTGATAAAACTGCCAAGGCAATCCTTGACTTTGGAAACTCTCACGGTGTGGATGTTTTTGTTCTTGAGTATTTAGACTTTAAAGGTAAAAAAGCTGTCGAACGAGCCCATTTCTGGCGATATAAACGTATTTATAAAGTACTAACTCAAAAGGCTCATCAATACGGCTTACGAATTGCTCGTGTCAATGCACGCTATACCAGTCGATTAGCCTTTGATGGTTCCGGCTGGTCTAAACGCGGGCGTGAAATTACACCAGAAACACCCTATGCCCTTATGGAATTTCCAAACGGCAAAATCTATAATGCGGATTTAAACGCATCTTATAACATCTGTGCACGGTTCTTTATTCGGCACCTATTAAAAACCGTTACGGTAACGCAACGGTTAGCGCTTGAGGCAAAAGTTCCTCAGGTAGCTAAGAGGAGCACCTGTACCTTGTCTGACCTCATTAACCTAAGAAGTGAATTTGTCGCTTTAGCGTCAAAAACTCAGGCTTAGGTCGTATGGTCAGAGAAGGAAGTCTGTCATTGGGACGAAGCTGAAACCGCAGAACCCTACGACAGAAGCACCATCCAAACGAAGTTTGGGTGGTGAGGCTTCACGATAATATTTTGTAAGGGAGTTAATAACAATGAAATTTATTTTAGCTACGTTTGATAACCAAAGAAACTTCCGCTTAGAATTATTTGATTCTAAGAAAGAAGTTTTATCATTTCTTAAAAAAGAAAAATGGGAGCTCTACAAATCTCCAAAGATTGAAGAATGGGAAGATTGTGCTGATGTTACTCTCATTGGTTATAAAGGAATTTTATGTGAGGTATATTTAAGAGTAGTAAAAGGATAAAAATATTTTTATCCTTAATGAATATAGAAATAATGACAAATTATAAAAAAGAGCTATAAAATATAGCTCTTTTTCTTTTTGCTTTAAACTGTAAAATAAGCAACTCTAAGCTGTTTTTCTTAAAAGTCTATACATTTATCGAAATTCCATTTTTACTGTTTTAGCATTAACTATATGACGATATAACAACCCTTATATTTAATTAGAGCATTTACTAAAAATGAAAAATACTCCTTAAAGCATTTTACTTACTTTATTCAGCAAGTGAGTCTCGTAAGAGCTCACGAAGCTGGTTATTTATTAAGTTATTTATTTTGTTGTTTAGTAGTTATTTATAGTTATTAGCTGAAAAAGCACTGTTTTGCGAACCGCTTTAACTGTTGTTACTCAACGGCTTACAGCAACTGTAAAACAGCGTAATGTCAAAAAGCAGTATTTTACCCCTTTTTATCAGTATTTTTGGGCCGAAATTGAGTATTTTACCCCCGATTTTGAGTATTTTAGGGCTATTTTTGAGTATTTTTAGGCTTTTTTGCTCAAAAAAAGAAAAGGATTAAAAATCCCTTTCTTTTATAAGCTTTTAATTTCAGCATTGTCGTCTTTTTCAGAAATGATAATATCTGAATAAGGAATAGGCCATAGCCATTCATTTGAGAATGATTTAGGAGAGCAAGTTAAATCTGTTTCAGGTGAGAATTTACCAGAACAAATATAATTAACAATAGTATTATCTTCTTTGATAACATAACCTACCCAAGTATTCAATGGAATAAAGATTGGCTCAGAATCAACATTCATGTCATAATGAGTAATTTCTTTTGTTTCTTCATTTACAGTAATTAGGTGTAATGAACCATTTAATACTTTGATAAGTTTTTCTTGTTTGCTTGATGTATGGAAACCTCTTAAAACATTTTTATGTGAGATAGTAGTAAAAACTTCTTCTACTTTAAAATCATCTCCATTAGCAAAATATTTAATGTGATTTCCTCTTAAATCTTTAAAGTTATGATAGTAAAATTTCATTTTAGCAAAACCTTTCTTTTTATTTTTATTATTCCAAAACTCATGATATAACTCTTCAAATATAGCCTAATAGGATTTGATTTACTATCCAATTTTGGAAATATTTAATTAAATAGAGGTTATAAAAAAGAAAGCTAACATATTGTTAGCTTTTTTGTTTTTAAAATGGCCATTCTTCACGAGCTTCTTTTAATCTTCTATTAGCATCTTCAATAGCTTCTTCTTTAGTCATATTTGGTAATACAGCAGATTTAGTAAATGTAAAACTGTCTGTACCTTGCATATCTTTTCTTTTCATAATAGTTGAGAAGTCTTTTAATTGATTGGAGTCATGATAATCATAGTTCTTATCAATTCCCCATTTTAAATCTGAGTCAGTATCATCAACTTCTGAATCCCATTCAATAGGATTAGTATTCCAAAACTTATTATTAGCAAAATCTACATGAGTTCCTTTAGCATTTTTATCTCTAAAGAATATTGCTCTTGCAGTATCTTGAACAGGTCTATTTTTTTCTTGATAAGTCAATGGTAAGAACAATCCCTCTGGGTGATTTTCTGTATATAATAAATTGTTTTCAATTTTAGTTACTTTAGATGGTTCGGCATGAAAATTTTGGCCTTCCAAGCCTAAATAATAAAGATTATTGATTTCACCATTTTCATCAACAGTAACTGAATTAAAAAAATCAAATGGGTGGTCGTCACCAACAACATATTCAAAGTTATATGTATCAATACTAATACCTAATTCATGGCATGCTTCAATCATTTCTTTAGTATTTCTCATTCTTCTTTGCACATCATCATAATATACAGAATATTTTTTGCTAGGGTCTCTGAATGTTTCTGTACTATCCATAATTCTGCTAACATCTGAAATAGCTTCTGCTTCTACTTCATCAAAATTATTCAACAGAAAAGACCTGTTATTATCTTTAAAGTATTTAACTATTCCTTTTGATGTGCTAATTGGATTGCCAATTTCATCACCGAGCAAATTACAAACAACTTCTCTATAATGTCTATTCATACCAGGTTTATTACCAACTATATTTTTTACTTCTTCTTTAACAATAGTTAAATCTTGATAATCTCTTTCAGTGTCTGAATAATATTTATCAAACATTTTTAGTTCTTGTAGAATAGATTTAATTTTAAATTCATAAGCAGTTCTTAATTCAGTAGCTTCTTGCATAGCTTCAAATTGTGTCCTAAAATGTTTGTCTTTAGAATAAGGACAAGGACGAATAAATGCTCTACATTTTTTAACTTCTCCCTCATGGTTTATGTGATACATTTATAAATGCTCCTTTTTTAGTAGCATATCAAGGAAAAAGTTGTAGCAAAGAGCTACAACTTAATTAAAATATATAAACCATACAGTAATAATAAAAGCTACGATTAAGCCAATCCATGACATAATCTGCCATGCTAAGCCCAACTTTGCGAAAAATATTTCAACTCTCCATAAAAATTTGAATATGGAAATCAATATTATGAGCAAAGCTATTGCACCTAATACATAAAAATATAGCATTGCTTGATAACCTCTTTTTTAATTTTTATATCAATAAAAGAATGATATATTTTAAAAAACTAAATAAGGAGAAAGCAAATGAATAAAAAATATAATGCTGTTTTAGAAGGCGTAATTTATACTATTCATAAGGCAAATCTTGATGAAGATTCTGGCAAAAGATATGTTTCATTAGCAACAAATTATCTTAGTAAAAGATTAGTTGTGAAATATACACCATATGTTTATGAGCTAGAACAAATCAAAGAACATTACCCAAATGAATATAAAAATTATATTTTACCTTTTGAAACTTACTTAAAAAATCATCAAGAGGGATAGTTAATGACTTATCATGTTGGACCAAATGGTAAACCAAGTATTTGTAAAGCTAAGCAAGGTAACTGTCCTTATGAAAATATTTCACCTCATTTTGATACAGTAGAGAAAGCTCAATTATATTCAGATAATCTGAATGCTTTTATTTCTAAAAATATAACAACTGAAACTGAATTATCTAAGCATTGTAAAATAAATGAAATTATTGAAAGTCAAAATATGGAAGTTCGGTTGAAAAACATAAAGCAAAAAGAAGAAAATATATTGAAGCAAGCTGAGGAACAATATATAAAATTAAAAAAAGTCATGGAAAGAACTGGTAAGGAATGCCCATCTAAAGAATCTTTTATGGGCAAATTTCAAGAGAATGACCCATTTTATAGAGCTTTAAAGCAAAAACAGAAAAAGCTTTACAAAGAGTTTAATAAAATTATTGAATATAGAACACAAGCTGCAAAATTCTATCTTCAAAATGAAAAGAATATTTCAGACAAATCATTCTCTCGAGCTTCTGCAAGTTCTTATTTTATTTTTGAAAAATCATCATTAAAAGATACAATAGACTATCTTGATAGAAATGGCTATGAATATAAGATAAGGCCTGATATTCATGAAGCACCTGGTGAAAATTTCTTAGTAAGAATCTCTGACCATAATCCAAGAGCTTATATAATCACAAAAGATAAAACTGAAACTGTTTGGGATTATACTGATGCTTCTATTCTTGTAACATTCCAAAAAATCGGAAATAGGAGCGTAACAACTAATCAGCTCAATAAAAAACTAAAAATATTACAAACAAAAGATATTTGACAAATTCAAAAATTTGTTGTATAATATTTTTAGAAAATAAAGGAGAGCAGAAAAGATGAATAAAAATTTGATTAAATTTCAGTTGGGGGATTTGGGAGTTTACTTTGATAATGTAATTGAATTACATAAATTATTTCTAGTATTAGGAATCAATGAATACCCAGAATATTCTTTAATTTCAAATGCAGCTTATTATCAAGATGGTGAGTTAAAAATTACAAATGAAATTGTTGTACCAAAAGATGAAGTTGTACATATTAACGAAATTCTTGACCAAGAAGAAGTGGACAAACTAATTCATTCATTAACAAATAAAGAAAAATTCTTTAAAGGATTAGCTACAGTAAATCTAACTGAAGAAGAATTGGAAACTTTATTGTTAAAATATAAATTTGAAGTGGAATCTTATGTAGAAAATAGTTTAGCACCTGAAATTCTTGATTTGATTTTGATTAAAGGAACGCTTCACTCATTCTACGAAAAACTTGAAAACATTACTTACTTAGACTTATTTTGATATAGAAACTAATAAAATCTGTATTTTCTGAAAATTAAGCAAGGGTGGCTTAGAAAATACAGGTTTTTAAAATACAAAAATAAAAATATATACACCCTAAATGGAGAAGATAAATTATGACAATTAGTGTTAAAGATTTAGCAAAAGCTCTTGCTGAGAAACGTGAAACTACTCAAAAAGAAGCTTTAGAAACAATTGAAGATTTGTTTGAGTTAGTTCTTGAAAAATCTAAATCAGGCGATAAAGTTAAAGTACCTTTAGGATATTTTGAACAAATTGTAAGACCTGCTCGTAAAGGACATAATCCTCAAACTGGTAAAGCAATCGAAATTCCAGAGTCACGTGCTTTGAAATTTAAAGTTTCATCTTCAGTTAAAAATTCACTAAATTAAACTAAAGAAAAACAAGAGTAATATTGATTATTCTTGTTTTTTCTAGCAATTTGTTGTATAATATGAATATAAAAACTAATAAGGAGTTCACATATGGCTAAAATTGTAAAAGAAGTAAAACAAGTATTTGGTTTCCTTGGCGAAGACCAAGACTATTCCAAAAAACAACTAACACTCACAAGTTGGGGTGTCTATTCACCAAAATTTGATATTCGCACCTGGAGTGAAGATTACGAGAAATCAGGTAAAGGTATTACATTTTCTGCTCAAGAATTGATTGCTCTAAAAGATTTGCTAAATCAACTTCCACTTGAAGATTACTTAGAAGAAGATGAATAAAAAAAGTACTAGAGAAATCTAGTACTTTTTATTTTTTATTGAAAGACTTGTACTCCCATAACAATTGGATAAAGTTCTGAATATTCTTCCATGTTAGCACTTGCTCTACCAACAGAAGCTGCAAATGAGAAATATTTGTAATTGTCTGAAATCATATTAGCATAATGACCTGGGGAGTTTTTCCAATAATTAAATAATGTTTCAGCAATTCTCTTTTCAGAAGTTAATGTGTATGGATTATTTGAAGAAAATTGAGCAGTATTCTCACCTAATTCTTGTTCTTTATTTTTTAGTCCACCCTTATTTAAATATGTAAAAGCTGTTCTAAATTCAGTTCCATCTGGTCTAGTATGAGCTCTTCCACCACTTCTTAATGAACCAATCTTTGCTTGTTCATCAGCACGTTGTTGTGTTCCTTGTTGAAGTTCAGCTTTGTATCGTAATGGTTTTTTGCCTAATGAAGCTCTTAATTCATTGATGTGTTGTTCCATATACATAGCTAGAAGATTGCTATCTAAATGTTCGTTAATATAATCTGCTCCACCTTGAGATAATGGAATACCAGACTCAATATATGAACCATTATGACTTACAACCATACTATTGTAATATTCTTTATCTGATTTTTGATAACGTTCATCTTCGGATAATGTTACAATTTTTTCTAAAGGAGTATTATCAGTTATAGTAAAGTATCGTACTGTAATTCCATTAGGTAGCACATCATCATCAGCTAAACCTTGTTTCAAGGTAATGTCTCTAGTTTTCCCTAAGTCAACCACATTTCCATTCTTAACAGCACCACTTTGATAATTATTTGAAGTGGTATTTTGTACTACTTTAGTACCAACGACTTTAATTTCTTTTGTTGGTTCTTTAATTCTATGAGTAGAAGTTGCTTCTTTTGAAACAAGCTTACCATTCATGTATGTTAATTCATATTCTGTTACTTCTGAACCAGGCAAGCCTTCTTGTTTAGTATAGCTTTCTTCTGGTAATAAAGTATTATCTTGAATTGTTTCTGTTTCAAATGGAATTTTTGTTATAGTATTGTCATAAGATTTAGTAGTCTTACCAGTACCTCTTTTAACAACACGAGCAACAGCTTGTTGTGTTATTTCTTCATTCATTTTTTCTTTAGAAATAACTTCGTCATTAACAGATGTAATTTTATAAGTAATTTCAGTTGTTTCTGCTTTACCTTCTTCTAATACTTCCTCAGTCCCCTCTGGTAAAGTTTCATCATAAACAACATCTATCTTTAAATCTTTAGTAATTGTTTCTTTTACTATTTTTTGGACTGATTCTGCCCCAGGGATTCCTCTTTTATCTTCATGTAGAGTTTCTCTAACTTCTTCATTTGGTCCCGGACCTTTTATTTCATCTTTCTTTGTACCGTGTCTTTCGATTTGATTTACAGGTTCAGTTGTTACTGTTCTAATAATAGTAGAAGAAACAAGATTACCATCAACAAAAGTATCTTGGTAAACATCATATTCTGAGCCATTTACTCCTAATTGTTCAATAGAAACTTGCCCCTCTAATAAATTTTCATCTTCAATAACAGTAGTTTTGAATTTTAATACTTTAGGAGCAGTATTTCTTTCCTCTTTAGTTACTTCTCTTTCTTTTATATGGTGTTCTGTTGTTTCTTCAGTAATGTTTGGAGTTACTTTTTCAGTAGTGTTTGGACTTGCTTCTTCTTTAGTATTTTCTGATGCCTTTTCAGTAGTGTTTTCTGTTGTTGCTTCAGTTGTTGTTAGCACTTCTGTTGTTTTAGAAGTAGTCGTAGTTGTTGACTCTTTAGTTGTTTCTACAGTAGTATTCTCTGTTACTTCTTTGGTGGTATTTTTTGTCGTTGTTTCAGTAGTTTCTTCTACTTTGATTTCCTTTAAATCTTGTGAAGCAACTTTCTTATTATATGCTTCTTCTGAAATATAAGTAACATCATGAATTGCTGGATTAACTACTTCCTCATGAACTACTTCTTTATGAACATCAACACCATTGACTGATACAGTATTAGTAGTTACTTCTTTTTGTCCATCTTCGCCCTTAATAGTATAAGATTCATCTTTACTTAAGTTTTCATCAATAGTATAGATTGTTTCTTTAGGAATAGTTTCAATGATTGTTTTTGACTCTAATTCTACATTGGAATTAGTTCCATTAGAAATTATTTCTGCTGGAGTATTAACTTCATCAGTTTGCTCTATATTTTTTGTACCAATCTCAATAATTTGTTTTCTTGGTTCTTCATTTTCTTCAAGTGTTTTTACAGATTGGATAAGTTTACCATTTTCATCAAATGAATCAATGAATGTAGTAGTATGTGAACCGTTATTCCCCTCTTGAATTAGATTTACATAATTAGATGGTTTATCATCATTATATTTGATTTCTGTTTCAAAAGGTATAGTTTCATCTTCTATTCTTGTAGAATTTTCTAAGTTTAAAGAACTTAAATCTACTTTTTTGTCAGATTCAAAAATATTAGAATTAACTGGCCCAATAGGTGAATCTAATATACTTGATACCTTTTTAGGTAACAAAACTTCTGAAAAAGAATTTAATCCTGTTACATCTTTGTTATTGGATTGTTCTTTCGCTTCTGCTTGAGAATCAATCGCTTGATTGATAACATGATGTCCGATTGCTCCAATCCCACCAATTGTGGCAAGTCCTATTGCAACTTTTGTAGTTGCAGATTGAGATAATAGAAATTTTTTGCTCAATGTTATTCTCCTTTTTTGTAAAAATTCATAAATCAAAATCGTATATCAAAAACAGAGCTATCGTTGATATAGCAATATTTGAGCAATGTTAAAAAAGTTAATAAAAGGTGGTAAAAATAAATATTTCATGAAAAAGTTTTAAGCAATTGGCTAAAATGGAATAATATAACTATAAGGAACGAACTTATTGTTATAAGTTCTGTATCAACCTAAAAGAAAAAAGAAAATATAAGGAAAGGATTTATGGAAAATACTGAATACATTGAACTAATTATGGCCCAAGTAGAGCAATTAGATAAGATTGCTGATAACTTGAGCGACAAATACAAAACATCTAAAAATATTCTAAAGGAATATACTACAAAAGTAAAAGAGAGTCCACGTGGTTCTTTTACAGAAACAATTAACCCTAATAAATTATGCAATAGAAATGAAGCGATTGAATTATTAGTTGAAGAAAATAAAACATTTGAAGTTATTGATGCTGAATATCTTATGAATATTCGTTTTATTAAAACTTTAGTTTTAGCTCATCAAGATACAATTCTTGCTTACAAGATTTCAAAAAGGTTAAAAGCACAAAATGGAAAATAAAATTGATTCAAAATTCGTACCAGCAATTGTTATTGCTGGTAAAATGGGTTATGGAAAGGATTATGTTGGTAATTTAATTAGAAATAACTTTTCCAACATAGAGAAAATTTCATTTGCAGATGCTCTAAAAGAAGAAGTTGAACATATTATCAATTTGATAAAATCAGATTACAGCTTAGAAAACATTGCTAAAGAAATGAATGTAACTAAAGACGAAGTATTGCCTATGTATGGAGCAATATTCCAATTTGATAATGTAAATGAACTAACTGTTAAAAAGAAAAATTCAACTATTCGCTTCATGCTTCAATATTGGGGTACTGATGTAAGAAGAAAGAATAATGAAAATTATTGGGTTCAGAAAACAGTTAATAAAATTTTAGAAATAAATAAATTAGGAAATGTAGCACTTATTACAGACGGTCGCTTTCCCAATGAACTAAAAGGTGTTTCTGAACTTAATGGAATTACTATTCAATTGGATATTTCAAAAGAGAAGCAAATTGAAAATCTTTTAAATCGAGATGGTATCTTACCAAATAAAGAAGCATTTAATCACCCAAGTGAAACAAGCTATTTAGAGTATAAAGATTTCGATTTAATTCTTACTGAAGATGTTTTATCAAATAATGATTTAATCCTTTCTGAAATTAAGAAAACGATTGACAGTAAGGTGAATTTTTGATAAAATAATATAAAAATAAAATAGAAAGGTGAACCTTATGAAAGATTTTAAAGCTATTGTAAGTGACCATTTAACTAAACAACATAGCGAAAAACGTTATGTAGTTGTAAGTAAAGATGGTGATGTACTAGCCACTAATGACGGTCAAGGTTTTATTTCAGAAAATAAAGCTATTGTTGCTTATTCAAAGAAACACGGAATTAAACTTGAAAAAGATTTAGAACGTGTTGAAGATAAAGCTTATCGTCAAGCTCGTAAAATGCTTAAAAAATAGAGAGGAATATTGTAAAATGATTTTTACACGAAAAACAAAACAAACTGACACTGGGACAAAATATGAAGTTCGTACATTAGGACAAAACTTTTGGATTGATGAAAAAGAATTTAAACATCACATGAATGCTGGCAATTTATTCTACAAAGCAAATTATCCAGTAACACACATGCCCAAAACTGCTTAAACATTAAGCTAATAACAAAGATAGGGGTTACTTCTAATTCCTATCTTTTCTTTTTGTTACCACGAAGAAGAAAAAATAAAGAAAAATATTAAGTTTTTATTGATATAGTCTACTATAAAAATTTTTTAATAAAGGAGCTCAAATGAAGAAAAACAAACTTTTTAAGAGCGTAGTAATGTTGGCAATGCTCACAACTCTTATGAGTGTAAGTCCAGCATTTGCTAACGAAGCTACAATTGGCGAAGTTGAAGTTTCTGAAGTAACAGCGAATTATTTAAACCAATTGAAATCTCAATTGACTTCAGCAAAGTCTGATTTAGATAAATTAACTAAAGAATCTAAATCACTTCAAGAAGCCTATGACAAACTTAATACTGATTCTGACCAAAGAAAAGATTCAGTTAAAAACGCACATGACAAAACAAAGATTGAACAAGAAAAGTTGAAAGCTGTTGGATTGTCAGAAGAAGAAATTAACAAAGATACCGGTAAATTGTTTGAAAATACAAATACTGGAAATCTTTTAGGTAATGAAGATTCAACAGTAGTTAACTATAAATTAGAAGCTGCTAAGGCGAAAGCTAATTTAGAGAAATCTACAACAGATGTTGACAAAGCAAAAGCTCGTTTAGATGAAGCAGTTGCTAAAGAAAAAGGTAAGAAACAAGAAGTAGATAAAATTGAAAAAGAGTATAATAAAGCAGTAGAAGATGCAAAACAAGAAGCTTCTCAATATTATGCTAGAATTTCATATGTATCAGGTGGAACAATTTCAGATTCAGTTCCTAATGGTTTTAAATTAAGTAAAGCTATTGATACATCTGGTTATACTTCAGCAACATACCCTTGGGGACAATGTACTTGGTATGTATATAACAGAGCAGCTCAATTTGGTATCTCATTTGACCCATATATGGGGAACGGCGGAGATTGGAGATTTAAAGCTGGATATACCATTTCAAACAAACCAGAAATTGGGGATGCTGTATCATTTGCACCAGGACAAGCAGGTGGAGCTGAATATTATGGCCATGTTGCTTTTGTTGAAGATGTAAGACCTGATGGTTCTATCTTAATTTCTGAATCTAATTTTAAAGGTTTAGGAGTTGTATCATATAGAGTATTTGACGGCGCTACAGCAAGCCAATTCTCTTATGTTAAAGGACATAGATAAAATGGAAAGTCAGGTAGTATTAACTACTTGACTTTTTTAGCTAGAAAGGAATAATAAAAATAAAGAACAAAAATAGGAAATTGAATTATGATAAAAATTAACTTTAAATTTGAGCCTATTTATGATGCAGAAGGCATTTTGTATGAAGAAAAAGAAGCTTGGAATATCTTTGGTGATTTTATTTCAAAATCAAAAATAGAACAAATCTTAGCTTCAGATGATGTAGATTTCAAAGAAATTGTTTTCAAATCCATTTATAGTCTCTATAAACGAACTCAAACAGGTGAAACAAAAAATAAAGATATACCCGAACGAATTGATAAAGCCATTAACAGAGCTTATAACAAATCAATTAAAAATAAAAAAGAAAGAATTAACTTCTTAGCTCGTATTGATGAAATCTTTTGTTTAGATAGTGTTGACAAATACGGAGCATATAATGAGGTAGTTTATAATATTTTTGAAAAATTACTCAAGAATAATATAGTAATACTTGATAAAGAAACTTATTTAGCATTACCAAAGAAATATAAAAAGACAGAATATAGAGTTATTGGTAATATGAGAAGAGCGGAAGTTAATCCTCAAAATTACAAAAATGTAAATGTTTATCCTAATCCATTAGCTGCTTTAAAAAATGATACAGAAAAAGAAATCTTTATTATTGGTGGATTAGAATTATTTGAAACATACTATACAAGAGTTACTGATTTATTCTTTATCAAAGAAGAAACACTTTATAATGGGTATGAGTATTTCCCAGAGATTAACATTAGTGATTTTGAACCAAGAGAAAGTACTCATGAAAAGAATTTAGAAAATCCGGATATTGATTTAACTCTAACCCATTGGAGAAAAATTAAAAATCGTAAGTTGAGATTGAAACCTAACAAATATTCAACGGGATTGAAGCTGTCAAGTTATTATAGGAATTTTATTTAACATGAAAAAGATTATTGCAACAATTATCATTTCACTTGCTTTATTAGCAACTGCTGTTACTTCATTTTGGTTTATGATTGATACCAACTTACAATTAAGTGGTGTGAGAGATAGAATAGAAGAAGTAAAACTTTTAATCAATGATAAACCAGAGAATTTAAAAAACAAAGAAGAAGTATTAGCCAATGAAAGTAAAAAATATTTTATTATTACTTCTACAAGCGCAACTTTATTTGCTGTTGTTGTAGCTACTTCTTTGGTCATTTATGAAAAGAAAAACGAAAAAGAGTAAATTTTTTATTTACTCTTTTTTCTAGTACTGATTTTAAGGGTTGTTATATCGTCATATAATTAATGCTAATACAGTCAAAACTGCTTTTCGATAATTGTATCGACTTTTAATAAAAACAGCTTAGAAACGCTTATTTTACAGTTTAAAACAAAAAGAAAAAGAGCTATATTTTATAGCTCTTTTTATAATTTATCATTTGAAAATTCTTCAAAATTCATAATTGGAATATTTAATGAAATTGCTTTTTTCATCTTGCTTGACATTTTCGTTTTATCTTCAGTTAATAAAACATTAGTATCTTTATTGATTGATTTAGTAAAAATCCAACCTTGTTTTTCAAGTTCTGAAATCAATTCATCTCTATTCTTAAAGTTTTTAGGAACTTTGCCTGTATGGCAATAATAACCTTTAACAGTAATATTATCAGATTTATCCATAACACAACCAATATTATTTAATTCATTGAATGTTGATTTTGCAATTTCAAAATATTCTTCAAAACTCTTAACAAAAGCATTACCTAAACCGTTAATTGATTTAATCTTTTCAATAGATTTATTTTTATCAGAGAACAATTCTTCAAGTGAAGCAAATTCTTTGAGGATTTTCTTAGCAGTAACACTTCCTAGTGTTGGAATACCAAAAGATAATAACCAACGATAAGGTTGAGTGTCATTTTTAGCTTTTTGAATATTATCATAAATAAGTTTAGCTCTGATTTTGCCAAGAGATACCCCACTTGAATCAAATTTAACTTCTTCTAATTCTTTCAAATCCAAATTCATTAAATCAACTACATATTCTAATTTCAATGCTTTAAGAACTTCACCTGACAATCCGTCAATATCCAAACATTGTTTAGCAACAATATTGGTCATCATATAACTTTTTCTTGATTCACAATTAGGATTTAAACAGAACAAATCTTTACTTTCTTGGCCTTGTTCATTATATTTATAATCAAATGCACTGTTACAATAAGGACATACTTTAGGAATTTCAAGTTCTTCATTTGATTCTTTAGTTGTCATAACAATAGCTGGAATAACATCATTAGCACGTTTAACAAGAACTTCTGCTCCTTTTGAGATTTTCTTTTCTTGTAGCCATTTGAAATTGTTACCAGTAATGTTAGTAATTGTTACACCATCGATTGTAATTGGAGCAATCTTAACTCTAGGAGTAATCTTTCCAGTATTACCAATTGTGAATGAAATATCTTCTACTTTTGTTACTTTTTGTTCGCCTGGATATTTGAAAGCAATATATTCTTTAGGGTGGTGACTTGTTTCACCGATTTTGATTTGTTCATTTGGCTTAATTACAATACCATCTGTTGGAGCAGAACATTCCATTCGCCAAATCTTAGCTTGTTCAATATTCTCAGTCAATTCTTCAAATGTTGTAGCAATGTTTTTAGGGAATAAATCCTTAGCAGAAAATACATTAGTTGGGATTTCTGTAAATTCATCACTTTGGTCAACTGCAAAATATGTAGCAAAAGATAATTTAGCATTAAAGTCTAATCCTAATTTTCCTTTTGAAACAATTCCAGCAACAGCGCTTCGTTCATTTGAATATTTATCATTAACTTTGTTTTGATTGTTAATAATCAAATCAGATTTGCTACTATATAATTCACCACGTAATTCTTTAATATTTGTATCAGGTCGTTGTAGTGGTAAATTTTCAATAGTAAGCTTATCCGACTCAATAAGATAAGTTACGTTCTCACCAACTTCTCCATTTCCACGAGTTGATAAGATAACTTCATTATCAGAAATATAATGAACTGACAAAGCCAAACCATCTAACTTTGGTTCGATTGAATAAGTTTTAGCCCCATGAGCTTTAGTTTCCTCATAGTATTTATTTACTTCTTGGATTGAATTAGCTTTTTTCAATGATTTCATAGGTTTATCATGATGAACTTCATTATTAACATCAATTTCAATACCATCATTGATTTCAGTATCTTGGATTAGCCAACCATTTTCTTCAGCTAATTGTGTCAATGAGTCATATTCTTCATCAGTTAAAAGTAATTCTTGGTTATTGTAATAAGCTTCAGAAGCATTTTTCAAAAGTTCTAGCAATTCTTCTTTTTGCATATGTATTCCCCTTTCATTTGTAATTATATTATAACACAATATCCCTATAAAGTCAAAAAAGATAACAACAAAAAGTTGTTATTTGTTGTTATCTTCGAAGTGTATAGTTTTTAATCCGCCCCACGGTTGTAGAGTTTCGTCATTTCTTTCTATTTCTAAGAAAGTATAATTGTCATGTAAATCTGCTCTTTTTTCAGAGTTTCTTGTAGTTAAAGATTTTCTAAATCCAGCATAATCAATAACATCAACTTTTTCATCAGCAGAAAATCCAACAACTTTATAAAGTTTATTATCATCTGCCATTAAATAAACATTATCAATTTCATTATTTTTCATTTTTGGATTAAGTTTTAAGTCATAGTCACCTGTTGATGGTAAATCTGTTGAATTGATACGTTTAACGAATTTTGGTTCTTCATCAATATATTTAGAAAAGTTATTTCTAATAGCCATTTCTCTATTTAATTTAGCAAGAATTTCTTTTCTAGCATTATTTGAATCTCTAAGCTCCATTTTGTTTGCACGTTTTAATTGAACAGTTGGTTTAGCAGTTTGTTTCAACATTTCAAATCTTGCTTTAGCTTGTTGCTCTAAATGATTGTTAAGTTCTTCATCAGTGATAGTTGCTAATTTATATTTTTCTACGTTCTTATCAATTTCTTTTTTATAAATAGCTACAGCTTCTTTAAAATTTTGGGCATATCTTGAAGTTAGAACTTTATTATAAAATCTATCATGTAAATGAGCTCTATTGTTCAAATCTATTTGATTATTTTCATCAAGAAAATACTCATCACAAAAGAGTTTTGCTATTTTATTGTTTGTAACATTTTCAATTAAACCCTTTGGTATATTATTTTTCCACGGGCGAAAATCAAAAGTTTTTCTAGCATTAACTACTTCATTTACATAATCTTGATTTTCTGCTAATATTTCATTTTGAGCTCTCTCATATAATTCTTGTAATTCTTCTTGAGATAAGGCTTCATTAACAGGTTTTTGATTACTTTCAATAGCATTATGCTCTTTGTTTAATTCATCTAAAACAATTCTTCTATAAATTCTTAATTCTTTATTGCTTAAATTTTCGTATGGATGGTATTCCATAGCTTTATTTAGGTCGAGTTCTACTTGAATTTTAAAATCAGACATATATTGTGCTGATTCAAAATTATCCAAATGTTCATCTTCCGAAGCAAAAGGACAACGACCTGATTTAGCCATACATTCACTAGGAACACCATTCTTATTTATATGGTATTTAGTCATAGTTTAACCTCTATTTATTTTTAGTTTTTATATCGTGCTATATTATAAAGAGTATATAATATAGTTTTTAACCCAACAATTCCTATTATAGACTATATTTCTGTGAAGTTGGCAAAACAAGTCGCTAGGCTTGTTGCCAACGAGCAGGTTATTTATTAAGTTATTTATTTTGTTTTTTATTAGTTGTTTATAGTTATTAGCTGGGTAAAGCGCTGTTTTATCAAACGCTCAAACTGTTGTTACTCAACGTCTTACAGCAACTGTAAAACAGCGTAATGTCAAAAAACAGTATTTTACCCCTTTTTATCAGTAATTTATGGCTCTTTTTGAGTATTTTTGGGCCGAAATTGAGTATTTTACCGGTGATTTTGAGTATTTTTAGGTATTTTTTGAAAAATAAAAACCCTAGACTTTCGTCTAGGGCCGAACCTGGAAGGTACAATGAGATAAACGGTTTGGAGCATTTTTCTCATGTACGATTTATATTCTACAATAAAAATTTCTGTTTGTCAAGAAAAATTTTTATTTTTTAACTAAAATAAATGGAATAATAAAACTAAGAAAATTTAAAAATAAAAAAGGAGTAATCCCTCTTGAAAGGAATAGAGGGAAGTGAATAAAACTTATGAGCAAAATTAAGAATCTGGAAGAAATTGCTTTAAATGATACATTATTAGTTGGAGTTAAATTTTCAACTTTAATCAATTCTTACTTTACAAATGAAGAAGCTATGCTTTACTACGCTTTGATGTCATATTTTAATGATGTTGATGAAATCGACTGTAATGATGGCCGAGATATTTTGGTTCAAAGTCTTTTAGATAGAGCATATTGTAAAGACATTAAAATTTTAAAAGAAAATAGAACTAATGTTAATAATATGATTAACAAGCTTAAAAATAATCTTTATAATGCTGTAACTGGAGATAAAGTTACTCTTTTTGACGAGCTTGAAGTAGTTTGGAATCGTCCATTAAGAGAAAGTTATCTTAAAGTTAGAGTTAATGAAGAAGCTGCAAGAGAATACTTACATTATGAAGATTCACAATACATTAAAGTAAGATTAGCGCCATTAAGAGATTTAAAATCAGTTACTTACAAAAGAGCATTTGTTCTTTTTAGCCAATGGACAGATTACACTGGCTCAGAAAAATTCTTTTTCGTAAATAACGCTAATTTTATTGAATCTATTTATGGCGATAAAAAATTAAGTGGCTTAACTTACAAAAAATATAAAACTCATTACTTAGATAAAATGATTCAAGCTCTAGGATTATGCTTCCCTAATGTTGAGTTCAGATTAGATAATAAAGATAATATTTTATATAAAAATGTTATGAAATTCAAAGTTAGAGCAAGAGATAAAGAGTTCTTTGACAAATATGCTCTATATAAACGATTAGAGTTAATGAAAAATAGAGATTTAGAATTTTTAGAAGGCTCTTATAATTTTGAAGATGAATTAAAAGAATTTAAATTCTATAATATGACACCAGAAGAAATTATTGCTGAATCAGCTGTTGCTTTCCAACAAACAAGTGAAGAACCTTTTGCTGAAATTTCAGAAGAAGATTTCTATAATACAGAAGAAGTTGAATACGAAACAGAATCAGTTGAAGAAGCTATTGAAGAACTAGAAGAATTTAGAAATAAGAAAGAAGCTATTACTTCAGATGAAAACATTCTCAAATCAGAAGAATTACTTAATCAAGATGAAGATGATAACTATGTTATTGATTCTTTATCAAAAGAATTAGTAGATAATCTTGCTTTAAAATCTGAATTAGCTCAATACGACTTAAATGAAAACTTTACAACTGTTATAGATAACTTACTTGAAGAAATGGAAAATTATCCTAATAAAGAAAATTATGAATTTTCAACTGGTGTAATTTCAACTAATCCAAAATTAGTAAATGACATGGATTTCCCCGAAGAAGATGCAACAGCATTAAATATTAAATACGGTGATAGTAGGAGTTTTACTTTAGATGAAATTAAAGCTATCGATGGCGAAAACAAATATTATAAATTGTTTAAAGCTTTTGCACTTGTTGGTCTTTTAAAAGAAACAGTATTTAATGAGAAAGAATTATCTAAACAATATGAATATGCTAAAGAAGCTAATTCTACTTTATTTGATGTATTAGCAAATCTTCACTTTGATTTAGCAGAAACACTAGAAAGTCATGATTTTAATTTATTCAATGCTCTCTTTGAAATATTTACTACTAAATTAGGCTATGAAACAAATGAAGCTTTATTCAAGATTGTCAATATTGTTAAGAATATGAATTATGCCTTAGCATTATATGAAGAATTAAAACTTGAGACAGAATCTATTGAAGAAACAGAAGTAACTGACTCAAATGGCTATGGAAGTGATTTGTTCAATATGAAAAAAGAATCTGTTAAAGAAGAAATTAAAAAAGAAGTTATTAAGGAAGAAGTAAAAACTGAAGCAAGAAGTGAGGCTCCAATAGGAATGTTAAGTAAAGAAAAACAAAAAGCTATTGCAAATGAAGTTTCTAATGAAATAGAAAAAGATTATAGCTTTTTGAAACAACCTAATTTAGATGCTAATGAAATTTTAAATAAGGATAAGTTAGAATTAAATAATTATAAAGATAACTACAAAGATTTAAGATACGGTTTTGAAGATGAAACTGTTGAAAGTAGTAAAGCACTTGTTCCCCAATTAGAAAATAGAAGTCTTAATAATTTAAAATACTTCATTCAAAATAAAGTTGTTGATAATTATAGCGAATGGTCAAGCTCTACTAAAGAAACTGCATTAGAAGTTATCAAACGTTTTGAAGATGAAAATAATTTCTCAGTGCTAAAAATGTTTAATCAATTCATTTCTAATTCAGAAAGAGTAGACATTAAAAACAGATTAGACAAAATGTGGCTAGAAACTGAAAAAACTTACAAAGCTGAACATGATAGATTATTAAATCAAAGAGCAGAAATTGCTACAACTATTCCTAATTTCTATGACAAAATTTTACCAAATGCTATTAACAATGAAGATTCTTATAGAATTATGTGTGAATGGAGTGCTTATGGTCATTTAGCTAAAAAAGTTTCTAATAAAAAGAAATCAATCTTGTTATTTATTGAAACTCTAATTACTACTTGCCAAGAAAATATTGATAAATGTGGGCAACTTGAAGGTGTTTATAATGAAAATGTTATCAAAAAAATCCAAACAATAGCAGCTTTGAAAAAAAATTTAAAATAATAGTTGACAAGTCCTTGATATTGTGATAGTATTTGTTTAACAATATTAAAAATAAAGGAAAAAGGTGACTAAAATGTCTTTTATGGATAATCTTAAAAACGAAAACAGAAAAACTGTTACAACAAATGGTGATTTGGCATATAGTACTACTCTAAATGCAAACCTAGACTTCTTTGGTGGAGCTGGTTCTATTCCAGTAAATAAGAAATATACTTCTGATGAATTTATGAACTTATTTAAATATGCTTACGAAGAAGATTCAGAAACTGCTCTTAAAAACGCTCTTTATTACCGTGATATTCGTGGTGGTTTAGGTCGCCGTGAAGGCTTCCGTCAAATCTTGATTTACCTTGCTAACAAAAATGTCGAAGATTTTAAACGCTTAGTAGTTCTTACTGCTATGTATGGCCGTTATGATGATTTGACTATGATTGCTTGGGATTTACCAAACAAAGCACAATCATTTGTCGTGGAATTTATTTCTACTGTATTTAAAGAAGATATGGCTAATTTGAAATCAGGTAATGTTACATTGCTTGGTAAATGGTTGCCATCTGCTAATACAAAAGTTAAAAATACTCGTAAATTAGGTCTTTTCTGGGCTGCTCGTCTTGGCTTGTTTGAGCGTGAATACCGTAAAGCACTATCTCAATTACGAGCACAAATCAACATTATTGAAACTAAATTGACTAACCGTGATTATAGTTTTGATTACTCTAAGATTCCTAGCCGTGCTATGATGAAATATACACAAGCATTCATTCGTAATGATGAAGCTCGTTATAATGAGTTCAAAGAACAAATTACTGTTAACCCATCAGTTGTCGCTAAGAAAGTTGCTCAACTTTATCCATACGAAATTATTCGTAAGTTAAATAGTGACAAACAAATGGCTGAAGCACTTTGGAAAGCTTATCCACAAGACCAATTTGACGGTAACATTATTGTTGTCCGTGACGGAAGTGGAAGTATGTACGGCGGTTGGGGTCTTGAAGTAAAACCTATTGAAATTGCTGACTCTATGGCAATTTATACTTCTGAACGTTTGACTGGTAAATTCAAAGACCATTTCATTACATTCAGCGGTCGTCCACAACTTGTTGACTTATCGAAGGTTAAAACTTTGAAAGAAAAACTTGATGTATTGTATCGTAATGGAGAAGTAGCAAACACTAACATGAGTGCTACTATGCAACTAATTTATGATTCATCATTCGGTTTGCCAGTTGAAGAACAACTAGACACAATCTTAATCATTTCAGATATGCAATTTGATTATGGAGTAGATAATTGCTCTAAATCAGTAATGGATTCATGGAAAGATAAGTTTGGTGACGCTGGATTGAAATGGCCAGAAATTGTCTATTGGAATGTTAACCAATCAAAAGTTACATTTCCAACTTCTAAGTATGACAATGTGAAACTTGTTTCAGGTTTCTCAAAAGCTGTACTAGAAGATGTCATGGCAAATGAAACAACTTCAGCTGCTGAATACATGATGAAAGTATTATCTCGTTATAATCCTTAAAATCAGTAAAAACTGACCCTTAATTGGGTCTTTTTTTAGTTTTGGAATAATATAACTATGAAGAACTTTAATATTTTTGAAATATTGAATATTTCTCATTTAGAGATTAAACATTCAGATGTATTAGCTTACTTATTTAATAATAAAGAAAGTCACAATCTAAAAGATACTTTCTTAAAGGAATTTATTTATGAAGTTGAAGCTGCTTCAAATATTGATTTAAACTTAACTTTAGATGATAGTTATACTATTAAAAGAGAATATGCTATTCCAAAAGGTTTTGTTGACTTATTGCTTATATCCTATAAACATAAAACTATTATAGTAATAGAAAACAAAATCCAATCTAAAGAAAGAGATAATCAATTAAAAAAATATAAGGAACATTTTAAAGATAAAGGTGCTGGATATAAATTAGTATTTATTTATCTTACTATGAATGATGAAAAGGCTTCTGATGATGAATATATTTCCGTTAACTATACAACTGTAATTAAATCTTTAGAGAGAGTATTACGATATAAGAATTATTCAGAAAAGATTGAATATTTTTTAGAAGATTATTTAGCAGTCTTACTTAAAAAATATAAATTGAAATCTCCTGCTGATTTAACTAATTTTAGAAAACTAATAAATATAGAAAGAGGTAAAAATGGCTAATAAAGAAACTTACTCAGCTAAACATATTACAGCTTTATCTCCACGTAACCACTTGATTAAGAGAATTAACTTGACATTCTCACAAGAGCTAGGTGATGAAAGCTATCCATTCTCAAGTCAAAAATCCGTAGCTATTCGTGAGTATTTGGATAACTCTGTTGGTGAGTTAATCCGTAAATTCGGTGACCGTATGAGAATCCACTTCTATAAAGATGGTGCTATCTCTGTTCAAGATAATGGTCGTGGACTCCCAACCGATACTACTAAAAATGCACATGGCGAAGAAGTTAGTGGATTTATCATTACATTAGGAACATTACAATCTGGTGAGCAATTAGGTAAGTCAGATGATGATAGTAAAACAACTTCTACTAACGGATTAGGAGCGGCAGCTTCTACAATGTTAAGTAAACGTGTTGACATTACTGTTTATAAAAATAAAAAGAAATATACTTTATCATTCAAAGATGGTGACCCTGGTTACTTTGATGGTGATAGTGTAGATTCTAACTTTACAGAATTAAAAGATTTAACTTACATTAAAGAAGAAAAAGACGATAGACCTGCTGAAGAAAAGAAATTATTTACTCAAGGAACAACAGTAAAATCTTGGCTGAATAATGAAGTCTTTTCATCACCTTATCCAGTTGATGTGGATGATTTAATTCTCCGTATGAAAGGTGTAGCATTCCTATTACCAGGTGTTACTATCGAAATCGTAAACGAACATAGAGTTATGGAAGATGGCTCTTATCAACATGAAGTTTTCCACTTTGAAGATGGTATTCCTCAATTAGTAGAATACAATCAAAAAGGAACTCCAATTACTCCTATCTATAAATTTGAAACTAAAGGAAGCTATGTTGAAAAGAACGTAGCAACTCAAGACCCTAAAACTAAAAAAATGGTTTCAAAAGATGTAGAAAGAACTGCTGACATTGAATTAGCATTTGGCTATGATAATGACTATGATTATTCTATTGACTCATATGTAAATACAATTAGAACTCGTTTAGGTGGGGTTCATGTTGAAGCATTTGAAGAAGCAATTACTGCAGCTTTTAATGAGAAACTTTCTTCTATGAAAGGTATGTTAACTGCTAAAGACCCAGTACCTACGATTGATGATTATAAAGAGGGCTTAACTGCTGTACTTTCTCTATATATTTCAGAACCACAATATACTTCACAAATTAAAGAAGAATTAGGTGGCCGTGTAGTAAAACGTGCTATTAAACAAGCTCTATATGAAGCAATCAAAGATTTTGTAGAAGATAAGAAAAATGTTGATGTAGTAAAACGTATTGGTGAAAAAGTTATTGCAGCTGCTAAAGCTCGTCAATCAAGAAAAGAACAATTAGAATTAAAACGTGAAAAACAAAAACTTACAAGCAATACCTCATTACCAATTAAATTAGTAGATTGTGAGTATGTATATGAAGCAGATTCAGAACTAATTATTGTAGAGGGTGACTCTGCCTTATCTGGTGTTAAAGAAGCTCGTGACTCACGATTCCAAGCATTATTACCAATTAGAGGTAAGATTGTTAATACTTCTAAAGAAAATATTAAAAAAGTTTTAGCAAACCAAGAAGTACAAGATATTGCTAAGTGTTTAAATGCTGGTATTGGTGATGATTTTGATTTAGATAGCGCTCGCTATCAAAGAGTTATTATCGCTGCGGATGCCGACCCAGATGGTGGACAAATTGCTTCACTACTTGTATTGCTATTCTATAATTTATTCCCTGACTTAATTCGTCAAGGTAGATTATACAAGATGAATACTCCTTTATATATTTATAGAGAGGGTAAAGGTAAGAAAGCAATTGACCATTATGCTTTCAATGATAATGATGCTAATGAAATTGCTAATGATTTGAAGAGTCGAAATAAAACTTACCAATTGATTCGTGTTAAAGGTTTGGGTGAGGCTGGTTCTGATGCTCTTAGAGCAACAGGTTTAGACCCAGAAACTCGTGTATTAACTCAAATTACTATTGGAGATGAAGAGTCTGCTAAACATTGGCTTGATGTTGCAATGGGTAAAGATGTAGCGCCACGTAAGAAGTGGATTGAAGATAACCCAATTGATTATGTTGAAGATTAAAAGAAAAAGATAGCTTTTTGCTATCTTTTCTATTTTTATCATTTCAATAATTTCATTTATATTCACAAAGTTGTGCTTTATTTTTAATAAATCAGCAATAAAAAATCTATAAAAATAATCAAAAGTGGATTTTTAGGGTGTTTCTGATATATTTTAATATGAATTTTAAAAATAGTGAAAAATGATTAAACTTTGTGAAAAGCAAGAACTATTTTTAGAATAATATTACTATAGAAATTTTTATTTATTAAAGGAGCAAAAAATGCCTAACAAAAGTGAAACAAAAAGTTACGGTTCAATCCGTAAATTCAAAAGTTATGGAGCATGTGGAGTAATTATTGGTATGGCTGCATTGTCATTATCAATGAATGCTGGTGTGGCACATGCTGACGAAAAGGTTAATCCAAACCCTGCTACAAATGCTGTTCCATTGCAAGATAATCCAACAGCAAATGCTAAAGATAGTCAAGCAAAAACTGGAACTGAAAAAGGTTCTTTAGATGTTGCAGTTAATAATGACACATTAAAGAACGAAGTTAACAAAGCTAAAGAAGCAGGAGTAAAAGTCGTTGAAGATAAACCTAAGGAAGTAACAGTTGCTTCTGATAAAGTTGACGAAGCAAAAGCTTCTATTGAACAAGATTACAAAACACAAGCCAATAAAGTCAAAGAAGTTACAGACAAATACAAAGAAGATGTAGCTAATCGTAAAAACCAAGTTACAATTGTTGAAAAGAAAAACGAAGCTGCTGAAGCTAAATATAAAGCAAAATTAGCTGAAATTAAAAAACAAGAAGAAGCTCTTAAAGCAAAGGGTGTTTTTGCTGATAATGACCAATTTACAATCTATGGAAAACTTGACGAATCTAAAAAAGGTTCATTAGATTATTACTCAGGTTTGAGTGTTGTATTCAAAAATAAAGAGAACAACCTTGAAACAGTAAAAGGTGGATTAGGTGCCAACAGTAATACTACTTTAGAATTAGTAGACAAAATCAATGTAGATACTGAAAGAGAAAATGTGTTTAAAGTAGAAAAAGCTTCAGAAGGCTGGGACAACTATGCTGGACACGTTTTAACTGACATTCAAAAAGGTTCAACTTTCATTCTACATAATGTTGGTCAAACTAACTCAGGTAAAACAATTTCAGCAAAATTTACTTCAAGAAATACTCCTAAAGCTAAATTCCCATTAGGGGCAGTAAACAGAGGAAGTAAAACAAGTCTTTGGTTATGGTGGGATAAAAGCAAAATCCAAAACGGTGGAAAGAGTGAAGTAGGATTCCTACCTCATAACTATTTAGATTTTGAATGGGATATTGAATATTTTGATGAAGAAACTAAGAAACCTTTAAATCTAGGTACAATCTCTGCTTATTTAGATATTGACTACACTCAATCAATTAGACATACTTATGATTCAAAAGATAATGTAGGTACAGTAATCAACCCACCTGGTTCTAAAGTTATTGAAACTACTGTTAACGGTGAAAGAGTTTGGGAAGGTATTAAATCAGATGGTACTTGGACACATGATGATGAAACTGGAGTACACGATTACAAAACTGGTGACCCAATTTATACTAATGTACATGATGTATCAGCAGTGCCAGAAGGTTCAATCTTAAGTGTGGGTTCAGGTAAAGTTCATCATTTAAGTTACTATTCTGACCCAGAATTGAGAAGCAGAACAGATGCAGAAATGGCTGCTTATCGTAGATATTACGATAACGAAAGAGATTCTAAAGGTCTACCACGTTATACTGATGAAGCATTATATAGAGCAGATTATGCTTTCCAATTATGGGGTGCTAAATCAGTAGTTAATACTATTGTAGTTCCACCAAAACCAGAATATGATGCAATTCCTAATAAAGTAGACCCTCCTACTGTTAATGTTCAATATACAAACCTTAAAACAAATGTAAAAATTGAAAAACACGTTAAAAACAGCAAAGGTGAAGATGTAAATAATCATTCAGTGCCAAAACTTGCTGAAGTTGTATGGGAATTGGAAGCAAAACCTCTTGCAGCTGGACGTGAAGAAACTACAATTTTACAATATACTGATGATTTACCAAAAGGTTATCAATTAGATGTGGCTAAAACACAAACTCAAAACCCAGAATTTGATGTTAAATATAACTCTGCTACACATTCAATTGTAGGTACTTTAAAAACAGAAGGTTTAGCAAAAGCTAATAAAGACCGTAATGTTGCTTATACAGTTCCAACATTGAAATTGTATGGTACAGTTATGAATGACGCTGCAACATATACAAATAACTACCACTTGAATGTTAATAACAAATTTGATGTTTATTCAAATACTGTTACTGTAACAACACCAGGTGACCCAAATCGTCCAAAAGATAATCAAATCAAGCCTGTTAAAGTTAACTATAACAAAGACCACGTTAAAATTGATGGTAAACAAGTTCTTGCTGGTTCTACAAACTACTACCACATTAACTTAGATTACGACCAATATAAAGGTATCAAGAGTGGCCCAGATGCAATTCAAAAAGGATTTGGTGCAGTTGATGATTACCCAGAACAAGCATTAGACTTACTTCCAAACCAAATCAAATATGTAGAAACAGAAAGTGGTAAAGAAGTAAAAGGAATTACTGCTTACCAATTCAAATCTATTGAAGATGTAAAAGACCCTAGAATTAAAGCTATTTTAGAATCAAGCAAAATCAAACCAAAAGGTGCTTTCCAAGTATTCATGGCGGATAACCCACAAGAGTTCTATGATAAGTATGTTTCTAAAGGTATTTCTGTAACAATCATTGACCCAATGAAAGTTAAATCTGCATTTAGTGGAAATTACGAAAACAAAGCCTACCAAATTGATTTTGGAAATGGCTATGAAGCTGATTTAGTTAAAAACAATGTTGTAACACCAGAACCACACAAGAAAAACTTGAATAGTAAAGGTGTTGACATAAACGGGAAACCTGTTGTAGCTGGGTCAGTAAACCACTACCATGTAACTGCTGACTACAGCAAATACAAAGGAATGGTTGTTGAAAAAGACCGTCTTGCTAAAGGATTATTCGTTGTAGATGATTACCCAGAACAAGCGGTTGACATTGAAACAGGAAACATCAAGATTGTTGATTCTAAAGGTAAAACTGTTGAAGGTGTAACTTCTAAAGTTTACAAATCATTAGAAGAAGCTCCAAAACTAGTTCAAGACGCTTTAAAAGAACAAGGATTCAAACCAAAAGGAGCATTCCAAGTATTTACTCCAAATGATGTGAATGATTACTTCAATAAGTACGTTGTAACTGGGGAAAAACTTACTTACATTGTTCCTATGAAAGTTAAGGCTGAAATGGCTAAAACTGGTGGAAAATATGAAAACACTGCGTATCAGTTAGATTTTGGTTCAGCTAAAGTTACTGAGACTGTAGTAAATAATGTGCCTACTCCAAAACCAAACAAAGCGAACTTCAACAAAGCTCATGTTAATATTAACGGCAAACAAGTACTTGCAGGTTCTACAAACTATTACGAATTGACAGTTCGTTACGACCAATACAAAGGTATTGAAGCTGACGATGATAAGATTCAAAATGGTTTCTTCATTGCAGATGACTTCCCTGAAGAAGCAGTATCTATCAATGAAAAAGATGTGAAAGTCCTTGACTCTAAAGGCAAAGAAGTAGAAGGTTTGAAACAAACTATCTACAAATCTCTAGCAGATGCCCCTGAAAAGGTTCAAAAAGCCTTTGCTAAGAGAAACCTTAAACCTAAAGGTGCGATTCAAGTATTTGAAGCAACTGACCCGGTAGCTTACTACAATAAATATGTAAGAACAGGTGAAACACTTACTGTTAAGAATCCTATGACTGTCTTTTCTCATTTGAATAAGACAGGGGCTAAATACCAAAACACTGCTTATCAACTTGACTTTGGTTTGATTTCTGAAACTGAGACTGTAGTGAACAATGTTCCTAAAACAAATCCTCACAAACAGAACTTAAACAAAGCTGGAGTAAGTATCAATGGTAAGCCAGTAGTAGCTGGAACAGTTAACTACTACACATTAACTGCTGACTATAGCTCATACAAAGGTATCGAGGCAGATGCTGATAGAATTGCAAATGGTTTCCATATTGTTGACGATTTCCCTGAAGAAGCTGTCACAGTTAATGAGAAAGAAATTGTTGTAAAAGATTCTAAAGGTAATGTTGTTACTGGTTTGAAATCAAAAGTTTACAAGTCACTTGCAGATGCTCCTAAAGGAGTTCAAGAGTCACTTAAGTCTGCTGGTTACACTCCTAAAGGTGCTATTCAAGTATTGACTGCTGAAAATCCAACTGAGTTCTACAACAAATATGTTCGTACAGGTAAAGTTCTTACAATTACCAACCCTATGACAGTTCGTAAAGAAATGTTAGGTAAAATTGCTGAGTACAAGAATACTGCTTACCAACTTGATTTTGGTTTAGCCAAGGTAACTGAAACTGTTGTAAACAAGGTTGTGAAACCAACTCCTAAGAAAGCAAACTTCAACAAAGCTGGAGTGAATATTGATGGTAAGCAAGTATTTGCTGGTTCTATCAATTACTACCATGTAACTGCTGATTACTCACAATACAAAGGTATTCAAGCTGATAAATCTCGTATTGCACAAGGTTTCTTCATTGCTGATGATTACCCAGAAGATGTGTTAGATGTACTTTCTGATGGCATTAAACTTTCTGACTCTAAGGGTCAAGATGTAAAAGGTTTGAAATACCATGTTTATGAAAGTATTGAAAAAGCACCAGAAGTGCTTCGTAAAGCTCTAACTGAACGTGGATTCAAACCAAAAGGAGCATTCCAAGTTTGGGAAGCTGAAAATCCTGCAGAGTTTTACGCTAAGTATGTTCAAACAGGTGATACAATTACAATTGTTAACCCAATGAAAGTAAAAGAAAAATTCAGTAAAACTGGTGGTAAGTATGAAAATACTGCATATCAAGTAGACTTTGGTGTTGCTGAAGTAACTGTAACAGTAGTAAACAATATTCCTAAGTTTGAAACTAAGAAAGATGTTGTCATTAAAGTTGGTGATACTGAATCTAAAGATGGTAAAGAAATTGTTCTAGGACAAAAATTCTTCTACTCATTCGATGGTTCTCTAATTACTGCTAATAGAGCTGAAGATTTGTTTGAATACAAATTCGTTGATGATTACCAAGAAACTCACGATAGATTCGATGGTGTTTACAAAGTAATCGCTAAGAAAGACTTCAAAACTTCTGATGGAAAAACATTCAAGAAAGGTGACGACTTAACTTCATATTCATTCTTGAAAGAAGATAAGACTAAAGGCAAACTTGAAGTTGGACTTAAAGAAGAGTTCTTACGCTCAATTACAAATGATTCAGAGTTCCAAGCTGAAGTATTTGTTGAAATGACTCGTATCAAGTCAGGTGAAGTTGAAAACAAACAAACTCACGTGGTAAATGGAGTTGAAGTTGAATCTAACACTGTTAAGACAACTACTCCTGAGCCTCCAAAAACACCTGAAACTCCTACTCCAAAACCACAAACACCAGCTAAGAAAGTATTACCAAATACTGGTGCTGATGTAAGTATGCTAGGAATTGTTATGGCAGGTATCACTTCTGCTTTAGGAGCAATCGGTCTCAAACGTAAAAGAGATTAGGCATTTAAAAGATTAAAGAGTATACTAAAAAGTATACTCTTTTTCTTTTGCTTAAACTCGTTTTGAATGTCGTTATATCGTCATTAGCGAAATGCTAAAACAGTTAAAACTGTTTTTCGATAAATGTATCGACTTTATAGAAAAACAGCTTAGAGTCGCTTAAACTTGCTTAAAAATAAAAATAAAAAATGGAATAATATAACTATATATACTAACGATTAGAAAGATGATTTAAAAAATGAAAACCAAACAAAAAGACTATACAACATATTATTTATTTACTGATGTTGAGGGGATTGGTCTGAATTTTGATAAAGACGGCAAAGTATTAAAAAATGATTTAATTGAAATTTCTTATATTCTTTCAGATGAAAACTTATTCCAAATGAAAAGTAATACATATATTAACTCTTTTGCTAATTATGATTATAAAAATATGGTTGATAGAGTTAAGAAAATGCACACAAAAAATAACTTGATTGCTGATTCTAAAAAATCGAAATTATCACTTTCAGAAATTGATAATAAAATGTATGAAGAATTAAGAGAATTATTGCCTAATAAATGTCGATTGATTCTGACTGGAAATACTATTCAATATGACTATGAAATCATTAGAAGATGTTTACCTAAAACATTTTCATTACTTCATTATAGAACATTTGATGTTTCAGCAGTAAGAGAACTAATTAAAATTGTAAATCCTAATTATACTAAGAAAGAAACAAAAAGAAAAAATTATAATCATAGAGCTGAAGACGATATATTAGAAACTTTCAATGAATTAAAAGCTTATAGAAAAATAGTAAAACCATGCTGAGGAGTTAAAATGTTTTATGTAATTTTGGAAAAGAATAATTTAAAATACTTAAATTCATTAACTGATGGTTCTTTTGTAGAATTGAAAAATAATATAATTACTAAAGATTATTGCTTAGTATATTCTAAGAAAGATTATCTTTCACTCTATGAAATATTGAAAAGAAATAAATGTAGAGGATTAGCTTTATACCCTTATATTTCAAAATTAGTTTTTGAAAACATTTATCCGAAAGAATTGGAAAAGAAATTATCAGTTGAAAAATTAAATCATTCCCTATTTGATTTATTTATAGCAAGTTATACTAACCAAATACCTTCTTTTGATGATGAATATTACTTCTTACCAGATATTCAACCAACATTAAACCAAGAAAAGTTAAAATTAAATATTAAACGATTTAATGAAATGTTAGCATATGAAAACTTGCTTATAAATAAAGATGATGTAATACCATCATTAAAAAGTATCTTCGCTAATTCAGTTAAGAAAATATTAAAAGCTGAAGCTAATGAAGAAACAATTAGATTAAAAGATACAGAAATATATAACAGAAATTTTCATTATTTAGTAATAGCAGAATTTGTAATTAACGCTTCATTTATTTACAAACGAAAAGATATAGAAAATTTCTTAATCAATGAAATAGAACTGGAAAAAGATTAAATGACTACTATTACAAACTTAAATGATTTAAAAACACAAATCAAAAATACTGTAGATTTAAAAGCTTATTTAGAAAAAGAAGGTATTATATTTAGAAAGAAGAGCGGCTCTAATTGGCAAGCTCTTTGTCCTTTCCATAATGAGAAAACACCTTCTTTTACAGTAAGTGATACAAGTCAAAGCTATCATTGCTTTGGTTGTGGAAAACATGGAGATATTTTCAGTTATATTCAAGAAACAGAGTCAGTGTCATGGAAAGAATCTGTAATCTATTTAGCAAGAGAATACCATATTCAGTATGAACTTAACAAAGACGATTCAAAGAAATACTCACAATATGCCAGAGCTTATGATTTGCTAGATGATTTGGCTAATTATTATAAAATGAAATTTAATGAATTAGCAGATTCTCACCCAGCTAAGAAAATGATTACTGACAGAAATCTTGATTATAATTCTGCTGAATATGGCTATGCACCTGAATCCCAAAAAGACCAATTAGATTATATGACTCAAAAGGGTTATACTCATGATGAATTAAAAGCATTAGGACTAATGTATGACAAAGGTTATTTACAACAAGTCAATCGCTTAATTTTCATTATTAGAAATTACATGGGTAAAGTAATTGGATTTACTGGAAGAGCATTAACTCAAAAAGATATAGAGAGCAGAAAATATATAAATTCAACTGACTCTATTGTATTCCATAAGAAAAATGTAGTTTATAATATTAACAATGCTAAAAAACAAGCTAATAAAGATAAACTTATTTATTTAGTAGAAGGCCAATTTGATGTGGCTGCAATGACTGCTCATGGATATACAAATACAGTTGCAATCTCTGGTACTGCTTTTACTAATGAACAATTAAGAGATATTTTAAAAGCAGTTGGAGAGAATGGAAATATTGTATTATTACTAGATGATGATGAAGCTGGACAAAAAGCTGCTAATAAAATATTTAGAGAGCATAGTTCTATTCAAACAAGACTCTATCAAATTAACTTGATTGAAGGCCAAGACCCTTGTGATTATTTACAAACTCATGATAAACTTCCTAAAATGGAAACTTTTGTAGAGAAAGCATATTTAAAAATTAGAAATAGTTTTAATTACTCATCTATTTCTGACAAAACAGAATTTATCACAACTTTACAAACAGAATTAACTCAATATATTAAAGATTCTATTTTAAGAGAGCAATATTTAAGAAGAGCTTGCTCTTATGTAGGATTTGCTTACGACCAAATTCAAGTTATCATTGACAATAAGAGTGATAAAGATACAATTGCTCAACAAATTCAAGAAGCAACTAACTCTTCTAAAAATAATGATAGTAATACTTATATTTTACTAGCGTTAAATATTCTATTTTCTTATCCCGAATATTTTAAAGGGGAATTAAAGAAAGCTATATCTAAAGATAAGTTTAATAAGACTATGAGAATATTAGCAAGAGATGTATTTCAATTAAATAAAAAATTAGTGCCAGAGAATTATGAAGATAATTCACCAGAGCAAAAAATGGTAAGAGCAATATTAGCTCACCCATTTGACAATTTAGATGAAAGAGATATAAAAACACAATATTATTATTTATTAGATAAAGCTATTGAGATTAAGAATAAAGAAAGAGAAGCAGAAAAGAAAAGAAGAATACTTACTGCTTTAGAAGGCGCTTCTGACCCAGAAGTAATTAAATCTTTATTATCTGAATTATCAAATAAATGATATAAGTAAT
>ERZ773083.319-NODE-319-length-41430-cov-18.013196_pt1 | contig 41430 bp, 45 predicted proteins | sample MGYA00511465_ERZ773083 | MGnify/ENA primary metagenome ERZ773083 (study PRJEB29015, sample SAMEA2738001) | human oral metagenome | biome: human oral; feature: human-associated habitat; material: dental | place: China | collected 2060 ... | reverse complement strand
GGTAGCTCGTCGGGCTCATAACCCGAAGGTCGTAGGTTCAAATCCTGCTCCCGCAACCATAAGAATAATCGCAAGATTATTCTTTTTTTGTGAAATGAATGATAATATTATTGGATAGATTTTACTGTAAGAATGTGAAAATTTATAAATAGATTAAAATTTGATTTTAAATACTATTTATGTTAAAATAAAACGGTAAGGAGGCAAATATGAAAGAGAATTATCAATTGCTGTTAGACAATATAATTAAAGAAAACGAAAAAAACAACTATGTTCCGACTCTTCTACTACATTCATGTTGTGGACCTTGTAGCAGTTATTGCCTTGAGTATTTGTCTAATTATTTTAGAATTACAATTTTTTATTATAATCCTAATATTTATCCTAAAGAAGAGTATTTTTTTAGAGTTGAAGAACAGAGAAAATTGATTGAAAAGATGAATGGAAAATATCCGATAAATATGGTAGTTGGGAAATATGATGTTGATAGATTTTATAAAACTGTAAAAGGAATGGAAAAAATGAGAGAAGGTTCTATTCGTTGTCATAGTTGTTATGAATTAAGATTAAGAGAGGCAGCTTTATTGGCAAAAGCTGAAAATTTCGACTATTTTACTACGACACTTACAATAAGTCCTTATAAAAATTCACAAGTTTTAAATGAAATTGGGCAAAAAGTTGCTAAAGAAATAGGCGTAAAACATCTTCCATCAGATTTTAAAAAGAGAAATGGATATAAAAGGAGTGTTGAACTTTCCTTAATGTTTGGAATGTATAGACAAGATTACTGTGGTTGTATATTTTCTAAAATGGAAAGAGAAGAATTTAAAAAATTGAAGGAGAGCTCATAGCCTTCTTTTCCTATGTTCTTGTAGTTAAACGGATATAACAGTCCCCTCCTAAGGGACCGTTGTGGGTTCGATTCCCGCCAAGAACGCCAATGAAGTACATTTAATAATGTACTTTTTGTTTATTGTGAATTAACAAATATCAGCATAACATAAAGAGTTATGTAAAAACGAAAAATTCACTGTTTTTACGTAGGAGAAAAAAATGAAAAATTTTTTTAATTTTATTTTTAGTAGAATTTTTTTCATAATTTGTATGGTTTTAATTCAACTAATGTTTTTAACAGTATTTTTAATATATTTTAATAGATATTTTATTTATTTGTATGGAATAAATTTGATTGTTGGTTTGATTTTTACATTTATAATTATAAATGATAATATAAATCCTGCATTTAAAATAACTTGGATATTAATTGTAGTCGTACTTCCATTTTTAGGTGGAATAATTTATCTGACTTTTGGAGAAAAGAGACTTTTAAAGTCTGTAAAAAAAAGACTTTTTAATTTTTCCATAAAATTTAAAGACTCTATGGATCTTTCAAAGGACTATGATATAGAAAATCTAAATGATTCTGATATGAATGTGTATAGGCAGGCTAAATATATAAATTGTGCAACCGGTAGTCCTGTATTTTTTAATACTGAAACTAAATATTTTGCGTCAGGAGAAGATAGTTTTGAAGAATATTTAAATGATTTGAAAACTGCAGAAAAATTTATTTTTATGGAATATTTTATTATCTCGGAGGGATTTTTTTTAGATTCAGTTTTAAATATACTAAAGCAAAAGGTAAAAAATGGAGTAGATGTAAAAATTATCATAGATGATATAGGTAGTATTTTGACATTATCCAATAAAACACTTGAGGAAATTAGAAATTTAGGAATAAAAGTTGTAGAATTTAATCAAGTAAAAGGGATTGTTTTACCGAAACATAATAATAGAACACATAGAAAAATGACAATTATTGATGGTAAAATTGCTTATACCGGAGGAATAAATATAGCTGACGAGTATATAAATTTGTACGAAAAATATGGTTATTGGAAAGATTCTGTTTTGAAGCTTGAAGGTCATGCTGTCGCTTCTTTTATAAATATGTTTATTTCCCTTTGGGACTATTCAACCGGAGAAAATACTGATATTTTGAGTTTGTATGATAAAAGTGATCTTGAGAAAAAATCAAATATTAGGGATGATCTTGGTGTAGTAATTCCTTTTTCTGAAACGCCAGTTATGGAATCAACCAGTGAAAATATGTATCTTAATATGATTAGACGTGCGAATAGATATATTTATATAACAACACCTTATTTAATAATAACTTGGGAAATGGAAAAAGCATTAATTAGTGCTGCAAAAACCGGCGTTGATGTTAGAATTATAACACCACATATTCCTGATAAGAAATATGTTCACTTGCTTACGAGGTCATTTTATAAAAATCTTGTAGAAAACGGGGTGAAAATCTATGAATTTAAAAAGGGCTTTATACATGCGAAAAATTTTCTTTGTGATGACGGATTTGTCGTAATTGGAAGTATAAATTTAGATTATAGAAGTCTTTATCTTCACTTTGAATGTGCTGTTTGGACATTTGGAACTCCTATAGTAAGTGATGTTAAGGAAGATTTTGAAAATACTTTAAAAGATTCTATGGAAATAACACCTGAATGGATAAAATCAAGAAAATTAATTACGAGAATATTGCAATCATTATTAAAATTATTTGCACCACTAATGTAAAAAGGAAATTTTGCTGATTAGTAAAAGTTCCTTTTTTTATATGGTTTTGTTTGTTTTTTATAATTAATTTAGTTTTTATCTAATTTATAAGGATGTACTTATTGATAATATTGTGATAGAATAATAATCTAGAATATTTTAAAAATGGAGATAATTTATGAGAAATATTATGCTCACTATTAGTTATGACGGAAGTTTGTTTTTTGGATTTCAAAAGCAAAAAAATGTTGTAACTGTTCAAGGAGAGATAGAAGATGCTTTAAAGAAAATTACCGAAGAAAATATTAATATTATTTCAGCCGGAAGAACGGATAGAGGAGTTCATTCTTTAAGGCATATAATTAATTTTCATACTGAAAGTAATGTAGGAGTTTTGAATTTTAAAACTGCTTTAAATCATTTTTTACCTATTGGAGTTAGAGTTTTAGATTCTAAAGAAGTTTCAGAGAATTTTCATTCAAGGTTTGATGCAAAGATGAAGACATATAAATATATTTTAAATTTAGACGAAGTTATGGATCCTATTTACTATAATTATAAGGCTAATTTTCCATATCCTTTGGATATTGAAAAGATGAAAAGAGCAAAAGAATATTTTATTGGAAGAAAGAGTTTTAAGGCTTTTATGGGTCCGAGAACAGGTAATACCAATCCTATTAGAGAAATTAATTCTTTTGAAATATATAAAGAAAATAATGACTTAATTTTTTTGATTAAGGGACAAAGTTTTATTAGAAATCAAGTTAGAATAATGGTTGGAACTCTTGTCGATATTGGTAGAGGATTGATTGAAGAAGATGAGCTCGAAAGAATTTTAGATAGTGAAGACAGAACTAGGGCAGGAGTAACTTTAAGCCCAAATGGTCTTTATTTAATGGAGATTTTATATGACAAATTTTAAAGATTTAGATTTTTTAGTTGAAAGCCTGCGAAAAGTTGATACAGGTAAAAATCATATTTTGATAACTGGAAATATAAAAGTTGGGAAAAGTACCCTTTTAAAAGCTTTTATAAAAAAATATTACAAAAATTCTAAAATTGATGGAATTATGACTGAACTTGTTATCACTGATAAATTTAGAATTGAACTTTTTAGACATGGAACAGAAGAAAGATTTGTTATTGGAGAAAGAGAAAGTGAAATGAAATTTTTTGACGAAGTTTTCTTGAAAAATAGTTATGAGTTTATGGATGATTTTAAAAATAATGATATTTTAATCTTTGACGAGATTGGAAATAAGGAATTACATTTAAAAGAATATTGTGAAAAGTTGTTATCTCTTTTTGAGGAGAATAGAATTTTTGCAGTATTAAAGAAAGGTGGAAATCCAATAGTTGAAAATTTGGATAAATTGGAAAATTTTGTGATTTTTGATTTGGATAAGTTTTATGAGTAGAGACGAGTATTTTATGGATATTGCTTTGAAAGAGGCAAAAAAGGCTTATAATAAGGGAGAAGTTCCTATCGGCTGTGTTATTGTTAAAGATGATAAAATAGTTTCAAGAGGGCATAATCAGGTTTTGAGTAAAAAAAGCGGAGTTAATCACGCTGAAATTATAGCAATTAATAAAGCAGGACAAAAATTGGGAGATTTTAGACTTGAAGATACAGAACTTTTTGTAACTCTTGAACCCTGTTGCATGTGTGCAGGAGCAATTGTAAATAGCAGAATAAAAAGAGTTATAATTGGAGCAATGGATGTAAAAAGAGGTTTTTGTGGATCAATTGAAAATGTATTGGATAGACAGGAACTCAATCATAGGTCAATTATAAAGACAGGCGTCTTAGAACAAAAATGTTTAGATATTTTACAAGATTTTTTTAAAAATTTAAGGAGTGAAAAGAAAAATAAATGAAATTAGTTGTTTGCTTAGATGAAAATAACGGCATTAAATTTTTTGGTAAAAGACAAAGTCAAGATGAGTTGCAGAGAAAAAATCTTTTTGAATTAATTGGAAATTTAAAACTTTTTTTGACAGAGTACAGCTATGATCTGTATAAGGATATTGAATTTAATTTTGAAATTATCGATGAAAATACTGAAATTATAAAAAATTCAGTATTTTTATATGAAGGAGATTTTTTAGAGAAATTTTTGCCATCTGTTGATGAAATAATAGTTTATTTTTGGAATAGAGATTATTCTTTTGATGAAACTTTTGATGAGTTTTTACAAGATTGTTGGAAAGAAATAGAAACTTTTGAATTTAAAGGAAAGAGTCACGAAAAGATTACAAGAAAAATATTTGTAAAGGAGAACAAAGATGAATAATAAGACTAGAGTTGATAAGAAAAATATACGAATATTTGGCATTATGCTATTTCTTGTTGTGACATTATTTGTTGCTTTTTTTACATATAGGTATATTGAAAATAAAAGTACCAGTAATACTAATATAGTTGGACTTGATATAAACAAACTTCCGGAATATAACGGGAAGCCTTATGTTGTTATTAATAATAATGAGCCGAATTTTGATAAAAGTGAGTTAGTATCAAAATCTTTTGAAAAATATTCTGAACTTGACTCCTTAAAGAGATGCGGAGTTGCCGATTCTATAATAGGTAAGGATTTAATGCCAACTTCAAAAAGAGAAAATATTTCTTCTGTAAAGCCAACAGGATGGAAATCCGTAAAATATAATGGAATTGAAGGAGGAAATTTATATAATCGTTGTCATCTGATTGGCTTTCAACTTGCAGGAGAAAATGCAAATAAAAGAAACTTAATAACGGGAACAAGATATTTGAATACAAAAGGAATGTTACCTTTTGAAAATATGATAGCCGATTATGTAAAGGAAACAAATAACCATGTAAGATATAGAGTAACACCTATTTTTGTAGGTAACGAACTTATCGCTAGAGGTGTTCAAATTGAAGCGATTTCTATTGAGGACAATGGCAAAGCAATTAAGTTTAACGTATATTGTTTTAATATTCAACCGAATATAGAAATAGACTATAAAACAGGTGATTCAAGGAGAAGATAAATTATGAAGAATTTTAAAAAATATTCAATTTTTCTTCTACTATTATTATTGTTATCAGCTTGTGGAAAGCAGAAAATTTCACTTCCAAAGTCTAAGTACTTAGATTATATCAATGTAACAGAAGTAGATAAGAAAACGAAAAGTGAAAGGGAAGTAATAAAAATAGAAAAAGAAGAAGATGTAAAAATTTTTATAGACTCAGTATCATCTGCTACAAAGATTAAAAAAGAATCTATTTCTGATGAACCTACAAATATAGAAAAATATTTAAAGGTAAGTTTTTATCATAAAGAAGCTAAAAATAGCCCATCAATAATGTATATATACAAATCTAGAGATTATACTGAAGAGAAATATTTTTATTTTGAACAACCATATACAGGTGTATTTAAGATAAAAAAGGACAAGTTAAAAAATATTAACTGGTTAAATGATTAATGTTGATTTTTTGTCTAAAAATGTGATAAAATTAACTGACAAAAGTTTTTACTTGATACAATTAAAACTTTTTAATATTTGATAAGGAGGTATTATAAATGATTGAGTTTAAAAACGTATCAAAAGTTTTTTCAAAAGGAGTTAAAGCTGTTGATAATATCAGTTTTACTATTGAAGAAGGAGAAATTTTTGGCTTTTTAGGTCCTAATGGAGCCGGTAAGAGTACAAGTTTAAAAATGATGGTTGGAATTTTAGAACAGACAGAAGGGGAAATCACAGTTAATGGAGTTGATACTCTTGAAAATTCTATAGAAGTAAAAGAAATGATTAGTTATGTTCCTGATAATCCTGATATTTATACAAAGATGACAGGGATAAAATATTTGAATTTTATTGCTGATATTTATGGAATAGATGAAAAAGTAAGAAAAGAAAAAATTGAAGAGTATAATCAGAAATTAGAGTTAGGAGATGCAATTTACAGTACAATAGATAGTTATTCACATGGTATGCGTCAAAAATTAGTATTGATTGGAGCGTTGATTACTTCTCCTAAGGTTTTAATTCTTGATGAACCAATGGTTGGATTAGATGTTAAAACTTCTTTTAATTTAAAAAATATTTTAAGAGAGTTTGCTGATGCTGGAAATACTGTAATATTTTCAACACATGTTATGGAAGTTGCAGAAAAAATTTGTGATAAATTGGTTATAATAAACAAAGGAAAAATTGCTTTTTGTGGTAAATTATCTGAATTGAAAACTGAGGAACATTCAAATGAAGATTTAGAAAAAATATTCTTGGAGTTGACAGACAATGAAAAAATCTAAATTATGGACTTTAATAAAATATTTTGTTTCGATTGATTTTTTTGCAATCTTATCTATAAGGCAAAATTTAAAAACAAAGGGAAAAAGATCAGCAAGTTTTCAAGGTGTAGCGGGGATATTGTTTTTTGTTATAATGTTTGTTTGGGGAGCACCTAAACTTGGACGTTTTCTTGCTAACAATTTTCAAACTACGATTGGTAGAGCAAGTTTAACTACTTTTTCTGTAGGGATATTTGTTGTAACATTATTTTTGTCATTGGCAACGGCTTTTGTTTTTATTGAAAAGAATAATGAAACTGAAATATTATTATCTTTACCGATATCAGGTAGTGATATATTTTTATCCAGAATTTATTCTTTAGCAATAACATTTTTCATATCATTCTTTTTAATTTTTGTTATTGCATTTGGAATAACAGGATATACACTAAAAAAAGGAATAGACTTTTATATCTTTACTTTTTTAGGACTAATATTACTTAACTTGGAGGCAATTTTGCTAACCGGAGTTATAATACTTATTTTTGGAAAACTACTTAGAACAAGTAAAATATTCAATAGATTTTTAAAATTAATTTATGGTTTATTTACAATAGGATTATTTGCATTATATATGATATTTACTCAAGCCGCATCCAATCCGGCTTTAGGAATTGATATAGGAAAAGTTATTGTAGATTTGGAAGGAAAGCTTTCATCAATATTTTTCTTTGTGGTTTGGATGAAAAAAATATTGATTTCTGATAATCTTATTACATCAATTGCAAATTTGGGAATAGGTTTAATTATTTGTATAGTTCTTTCACTATTATTGAAATTCTTTGCAGAGAGAAATTACCTTGAAATTTTGAGAAGTGTAAATGTTGTTTCAAGAGAAAGTAAAGCTGTTATTGAAAAAAGAAAAAGACAAGGAGTTGCATATTCAAAACAGTACAAACTTGTTGTATTATTCAAAAAAGAATTTAATGAAATTATAACAACTCCAACATACTTTATGCAGGTAATTATGATTGATATAATGGTACTTATTATAGCTAGTATTGCGGTATACTATGGACTAAAATTTAAGTCACAGCTGGTATTTGCTCTAAATGTTTTAGTTTCTTCTACATCATTAGGATATTTATTTGTTTCTGCATTTGGAGTAGGAGCCTGCTTGGGACTTTTCTGTGGTCTATCTTCACTTACTACAAGTTCCGTTTCAAGAGAAGGAAAATCATTTTGGGTAATAGCTACTGCACCGATAGGAATTAATACACATATAATTTCAAAAATTTTTGCCTGTCAAGTATTACATTTTATTTCGGCGATAATAGTTGTGGCATTATCAATGGTTCTATATGTTTTTAACCCTCTTGTATATGTTGCGGTTATACTTGGAATGGCTTTAACTTTATTTACAAGTGGAAGTTTAAATATGATTTTAGGACTTATTAATCCATATTTTGATTGGAAAACTCCAAAAGAAGCTTTAAATGGTGGTTCAGGTGGAATAAATATATTTATTTCAATTTTAATTAATTATGGATTATATGGATTAATCATATTTGTGACTGTCAAAATGATTAAATGGAATTATAATATACCTTATGTTGTTTTGGCAGATTTAATTATAATTTTAATAACTGCTGTAATATCTTATTTAATAGACAGAAAATTATTTAAGAGATTATTAAGGAGATTATAAATAAACATAAAAAAATCGACTTTTAAAGTTGATTTTTTTATGTTTATTTTCTTTATAACACTATAAAATTGTCGAATCGATTTTTGTGATGAATTTAATATAAATAATTTAATTTTTAAATACTATTTATTAATTAAAATATTATAATAATTTTTAAGTTTATTGTTGTTAATTCATAAATTATGTGAAGGATAATCAAGTAAAAAACTTGACAATTCATATATAAATATATATAATGTTAAATGGTTATTAGTAATATCAAGAAAACTTTTTAATTTATAAAATAGATTATGGTATTTGTACATAGCTTAATAATTGTATACGGAGGTAAGAATATATGAAAAGAGGAAAGTTAAAAAATCTTATTTTATCTTGTGCTTTATGTTTTTCGATGATTGCACCGTTTTTTGTTCAACAAACATTTGCTCAAACTTTAGGTGAACAGAAAGTTTTAGATAAGAACAATAAGATGGCAACTGCATTAGATAAAAATTTAGAAACAGAAGTTGAGTTGTCTTTTCCAGGTAAACAAGGAGTTTTACCTGCAGATGTCGTGTTTGTGCTTGATAAATCCGGTGCATCAGCTGCCAATGATATTTATAAACAAGCAAAACAATTTCTTCAAGAAATAAAAAACGAGGCAAAAGATAAAGGACTTAATGTTAAAGTTGGTGTTGTTTTGTTTAATATGCATGGGAATATTAAACAGGAATTAACAGATGTTATTAGTGGATATGATGATATTTTAAAAGCAATGAATTCCAGTGTAAGTATGGGAACAAATATGCATGCAGGACTTTTAGCAGCTCAAAAATTATTAGATGAAGATAAGACTGTTAAATCTTCTAATAAGCATATTGTTTTAATAAGTGATGGAGCAACTTATTTATATTCAAAAGATAAAAATTTTAAAAAGGCATATACAAGATCCTTTGGGGACCCTAAAAAACAAACAGACCCTAAGACAGGGCAACCATATAAAAATGGTAGTGATAAAAAAGGTGGAATATGGGAATATCAAAGTCGTGAGTATAATACACCAAATGATTTTAAAAAATTTGCAGATGGAAAAAATTTCGTGTTTTCACAAGCGACTAATGATTATAAAAAGCTTGGAGAATATTTAGATTATTATAAAAATCAAAATAAAGACACGAATAAAAATTGGTCACAGTATGAGTATGAATATAACTTCTCATCTGCATATTTAGGATTTGGAAGAAAAACGACTCCTATTGATGTAAATGCTCCTTCTAATATTGATATTGCTTTTTTGAGTGCTGATAACGTATTTCAGGAAATGGTAAATTCCGGATATGATATGAATGTTTATTTTAAAAATGCAGCTGATTTTGATGGAACAGAATTTTTGAAGTATTTGGTTAGAAAGAGCAATAATGGAAAACTTAATACAGATTTTACAAAATTAAAAAAAGAAATTGTAAATAAAATTTCAAAAGGATCCTATATAGATGACTTTATCGGAAAGGATTTTGATTTCGTAAATGATATAGATAAAATGAAATTACAAGTTGGTGACGAAATTATTTCTCCTGAAAAAATAGGAGATAATAAATATGGTTTTGGAAAATTGAATGACGGTTCCTATCGTTATGTAATGACATACACTAAAGGAGAAAACGAAAAAATAAGACTTGAAGTTAATGAAACTATTTATCCAAATAAGCCTGTAAGCTTCAAATACAAAGAAAAATTAGTAAATATTCCTACAAAGATTGGAGTTCATAAATTAAAAACTAATGAAGGTGCTAGTTTATATCCAGTTGATGGAAATGGCAAAAAGGGAGAAAAAATAGATTTTCCTATCCCGACTGTTGAATATAAAGTGGAAGGATTTAATGTAAGTTATTTGTTTGTTAGTGAAACAAATGGCAAAGAGTTACCTGAAGATATAAATAAATTACTTCCTCTAAATGAAACCGGAAAAGAAAATGGAAGTGAAGTAATACCTACTCAACCGGCAAAAACTACCGTAAAAGTTGAAGATGGAACTTGGACATTTAAAGGGTATGATAAAGAAAAAATTATAATAAATAATGCTGATGTAAAATTTGTAGGGAAGTGGGAGTTTACTAAAAATAATATTCCAACTCCAAATCCGGGAAAACCGTCAATTCCTTGGACACCATTAGTACCTGCACAACCTATTAAAAAAGTTACACAAGCTAAAAAAGGAGGTAAACTTGCCAAAACTTCTATTGCAACTACCTCAATGGCTGGTATTATTTTAGGACTTGCAGGAATTGTAGTTTCTAAAAGAAAAAAATAAATTAGCGTGTATAAAATTTTTAAAGAGTGATTTTGTACTGATTGCAAAATCTTAGATGAAATAAGCAACTAAAAAGGATTAACTTCTATAAAAAGAGGAGCTAATCCTTTTGATTTTTCATTTATTTTACTATCATCATTAGCATATAAGATAATTTAGATTTCAATAAAAAATAGAAACTTAGATTTTATTTTTTGACATTTTAATTGTTTCTTTTAATAGATTATTTTTTAATTCCCATAAGTCTTTTGAAAGATCGACTTTATAGATGTGAGGATTATCAAATCTTTTAAACTCATCCCAAAGACTTTCAATTTCACTTGCACAATATTCTCTGATTTCTTTTATATCTGGAAGTTTGTAGATTAATTCTCCATTTTTGAAAATTTGTTTTAGCATTGGTCTTAAGATATAATCTTCATAAGTAGTAGTTTTCCAAGTATAAATTGGATGGAAAATGGAAATTGGTTTATTTTCATCAATTTTTTCATCGAATAGAGTAATTAAATCAGCTTCAGCTTTTTTTGTCTTTCTATCATATATTCTATATAGATTTTTAACCCCTGGTGTTGTTATTTTATCGACATTTTCTGATACTTTTATCTTTGGAATAATTTTTCCGTTTTCTTCAATGGCAACTAATTTATAAACTCCACCAAAAACCGGATGAGTTTTTGAAGTTATAAGTCTTTCACCAATACCGAATGAATCAATTTTTGCTTCTTGATGTAATAAATCTCTAATAGTATATTCGTCAAGCGAGTTTGAAACTACAATTTGAGCATCTTCATATCCTGCATTATCCAACATTTTTCTTGCTTGTTTAGAAAGATAAGCTAAATCTCCACTATCAAGTCTAATTCCTTTTGGCCTTATTCCCATAGGTTTTAGAATTTCATCAAAAGTCTTTATTGCATTTGGAATACCTGATTGTAAGGTATTGTAAGTGTCAACAAGTAATACACAATTATTTGGAAAAGATTTTGCAAAAGCTTTAAAAGCTTCCAATTCTGTATCAAACATTTGTACCCAAGAGTGAGCCATTGTTCCAAGTACAGGAATATTAAATAATTTTCCGGTCAAGACATTAGAAGTGCCATCTATACCTGCAATATATGAGGCTTTTGCTCCATATACGGATGCGTCAATTCCCTGTGCACGTCTCGCACCAAATTCCATAACTGCTCTACCTTTCGCAGCCCTTTTTATTCTATTTGATTTTGTTGCAATTAAACTTTCGTGATTTATTATTAGTAAAGCTATGGTTTCTATTAGCTGCGCTTGAACAGCAGGACCTCTAACGGTCATTATAGGTTCATAAGGAAAGATTACACTTCCTTCAGGAACGGACCATATATCACATTCAAATTTAAAATTTTTTAAAAAATTTAAAAATTTATCATCAAAAGTATTTAAAGATTTAAAATATTCTATATCTTCATCATTAAATCTCATTGAATTAAGAATTTGAGTTAAATGTTCCAATCCGGAAAAGATTGCATAACTTGCACCATCCGGATTTTCTCTATAAAAAATATCAAAATAAGTAATTTTGTTATCCAAATTTTCATTAAAATATCCTTGAGCCATAGTATATTCATAAAAATCTGAAAGAATAGAAATATTGAATTCATTAAAATCTCTGTTCACAAAACACCTCCATAGAAATTTATTTATTTAATAAGTATTCAAGATCATGATCAAATATACGAATTCTATTATATATTTGTTTTTGCCACTCTGTATCAAAAGTACCGTCATTATTTATAAAAAAGTTAGAATCCATATATCTCATTATTATATAGTTACTATTTTTTTGATCGAAGCCATTTCCCCAAGAAAAATCAATTCCATTTCCGGTATTTCTTGTAACAATTGCCTCAATTAGAGGTAAAGTAATTTCGTTACAAGGAATTCTCATATCAGGAATATTCCAGAATGTTTTTTTCTCCTTTTTGTATATTAAAAGGTTTGAAATTGTACCATTTGATGCACATTGTACTCTACGAATTTCATTAATATTTATGCTATGCTTTGCTCCGGAGATAACACCATTAGAAATACGAATAGCTTTTTCTCTCAAACTACGAGCTAAATCTATATCCAAAGTATCAAGATTATTTGGAAAATCTTTTGTAAGTTTGTATGCAGCATGAGCTAGAAGTATAGACTTAGTTTCTAAAATATTATGACAATCATTTATAATTGTAGTGTCTGATGTAAAATCAATCGGAGCTGACTTATCTTTCTTTTCAAATAATAAATTATAATTTGAATTAGAATTACAATAGCTAAGTGCTATTATATAGGAAATTTTATCAAATGAAATATCAAAACTCTTCTTTTCTTTTTTTGCATCTTCATAAGATACTCCATCTTTTTTTACTGTTAAAACACTTCCGTCTTTACGAGTAAATTTCATATGTTGCTTTTCAAATATAGTTTTCATAAATCCTCCTAAAATATAAATTTACTATATCAACGTCTATTATAACACTTTTAATAAATTTTTTCTATTCCTACATAAATTTATTATTAAGCAATTTAAATATTATATTGCAATATATTTATATTATGCTGTATCAATAAATGTAAATAAAAATTATTCTTATTTATATGGATTATTTTATATTTTTGTGATACAATATAAAAGAATTAGAATTATTCTTGAAATTTTAATTTTTAAAATTTCTTAAGAAGGAGGTACAATATGAAAAATATTTCAAAAAAGATTTTTGGTTTAATATTGGCAGGAGCAGTATTGATTACGGGCTGTACTGCAAAAACTGAAAAAAAAGATAAAGGAGATAATACTAAGGGTAAATTAAAGGTTGTAACTACAATTTTTCCTGAATATGATATAACAAGAGCAATTGCAAAGGATAAGGTTGATTTGGAATTAATGATAAAACCGGGAGTTGATGTTCATTCATTTACTCCTACTCCACAAGACATAAAAACGGTTCAAAATTCGGATATTTTTGTGTATGGTGGAACAGAACATGATAAATGGGTTGAAAATTTGACTAAAAGTATAGATATGAAAAATAAAAAAGTAGTTAAATTAGTTGATGGTATTCAACAACTTGAAGAAGAATCAGTTGATGGTATGAAACACGAACATCATCATGATGATGAAAAAGAAGATGAACATAATCACGACCATAAACACGAAAAAGAAGATAAACATAATCATAAAGACGAGTCAGAAAAAGAATTAGATCCACATTATTGGACATCACCTAAAAATGCTATTCAAATGGTTAAAACTATAACTAATGCATTGGTAGAAAAAGATCCTGATAATGCAGAATTTTATAAAGAAAATGCTGAAAATTATATTAAACGACTTGAAGGTGTAGATAAAGAATTACATGATGTTGTTGATAATGCAAAAATTAAAAAAGTTGTTATTGCGGATAGATTCCCGTTCAGATATTTATTTAAAGATTTAGGTTTGGAGTATCGTGCTTTATTTTCAGGTTGTAGTGTTGAATCAACTGCAAGTGCAGGACAAATAAAAAAAATGGTTGATTATGTAAAAGAAAATAAAATTCCGGTAGTTTATCATATAGAAATGGGAAAAGGTGAGCTGGCTGAAACTGTTGCTAAAAATTCCGGAGCTAAAGTTAAACTTTTACATTCAATCCATACTGTAACTAAAGAGGATTTTGATAAGGGTATAACTTATATAGATCTTATGAAACAAAATGTTGAGGCGTTAAAAGAAGGACTTAATTAATGAAAGAGAAAATTTTAGTTTGTGAAAATTTAGAAATTTTTTATAAAAATAATAAAATAATTGATAATCTTAGCTTTTCCGTTGATGAGGGAGATTTCTTTCTCATCTTAGGAAAAAACGGTATAGGAAAATCTACTCTATTGAAAGGAATTTTAGGATTAAAAAATATTTCTTCAGGAGAAATAAAGAAGAATTTTAAAATTTGTGGATATATGTCTCAAGAAGTTTTATTAAAAAAAGAATTCCCATCAACAATATGGGAATTTGTTTTATCTTCAAGAGCTGTTTATTCAAAGTTTTTTTATAGCTCCAAAGATATAGCGGTTGTTAAGGAAAATTTAAAGAAATTAGATCTTTGGGAAATTAAAGATAAAAGTATAAGTTCTCTTTCTATCGGACAAAGACAAAGAGTTTTACTTTGTAGATGCCTTTGTGTATCCGAAAAGATTATTTTTTTAGATGAACCTACAAATTCTTTGGATATAAATGTTAGAAAGATGTTGTATGACATTTTAGAAAAGCTTAATAAAGAAGGTCTTACTATTGTTATGATAAGTCATGATGAAGAGGCTTTTAAATATTCTAATAGAGCTTTAGTTTTAGGAAAAGAAAATAGAGTCATAGAAAATGTTTTGGAAAAATACGAAAAGGGGGAAATAAATTTTGATTAGTTTAATTTCAGAAATGTTAAGTTATCCCTTTATGGTTAAAGCAATATTCGTCGGACTTTTAATTTCGATAAGTTCTGCATTGCTTGGAATAACTCTAGTTTTGAAAAGATATGCAATGATAGGAGTTGGCCTTTCAAATGTTTCATTTGCAGCACTTTCAATAGCACTTTCTTTTGATATTTCTCCAATAGAATTTTCTATGCCAATAGTAATTATAGCAGGAATTATCCTTTTAAAGTATGGAGAAAAATATAATATTAGTAGTGATACAGCGATTGCACTTTTAAGTTGTGTTTCCGTTTCTATAGGAGTAACTTTTACAGCTGTAACTAAAGGACTTAATGTTGATGTTTGTAACTACTTATTTGGTAGCATATTGATTATGAAAAGAAGTGATATGTATATTAGTTTTGTCTTAGGGATAATAGTTTTAATTTCCTATATTTTGTTATATAATAAAATATATACTATTACTGTTGATGAAGATTTTGCCAAAGCGAGTGGAGTAAATATCAATTTATATAACACTTTGGTTACAATTTTGATTTCTGTAACTATAGTTATAGGAATGAAATTTATGGGAAGTATGCTTATTTCATGTTTAATAATATTTCCTGCAATGACGTCTATGCGAATTTTTAAAAGTTATAAAGCTGTTGTTATTTCATCAGTTATAATCTCAACAATAGCATTGTTTATTGGAATAACTATATCATATATATATTCAACACCGACAGGTGCAAGTATTGTTTTGGTTAATTTAGTTCTATTTGTTATATCTTGCATAGTAAGGAGGTTTATCAGTGAATAAAAAAATATTAAGTTTAATACTATTTTGTCTGTTGCTATGTTCTTGTTCAAAGGCTGATGGTAATAGTAATTTTATAAAAAATAAAGAGAATAAAAATGATTTAAAAAGTGCTCTAAAAAATGATCCCGAAAATGCCGGAACTGATAAGAATGAAAAAAAATCCGGTGAAACTGATAAAAATCAAAATCCCGATGATTACAAACTGGAAAGACATCAAGGGCAAAATGATTCGAAAGATGAATACAAGCAGCCTGAAAAAAAGGATGAACTTACAAAAGAACAGTTAAATAAAAAAAGAGATGCAGATTCAAAAGATGGAATAATAAATATTTCTGACGGAATTTTTTTAGCTCTTGTAAATGATATTTATGTAAATAAAGATGAATATGTTGGCAAGAAAGTTAGAATTTCAGGGCAAAATGTTAGATTTGAGGATAAAGATACAGGGGAAGTTGTTTATGCAATTTTACGTGAAGGGCCTGGTTGTTGTTATAATGATAGTGTAATTGGATTTGAATATATAACTGACGGAAAATATCCGGAAAAGGATAAATGGTATGAAATGGTCGGAGAAGTAATAATCGATAAATATAAAACCGGAAAAGTTGTAAAACTCAAACTAATTGACATAAAAGAAATAGAACCGAAAGGAAAATTAATTCATTTTCAAAACTAATTGGAGATAATAAATCTCCAATTTTTTATAAAATCAAAAATGTGTTATAATTAATATAACTTTATGCCCTGTGATAAAGTTATATTAAATTCATCATAGTTACCTCAAAAAAGCAATCAAAAAGAAACTATGATATAATATAAGTAGTTTTGATCCGTAAGGTAAAGCTACTTATATTTCACCATAACAGAATTATTAAATAAATATTATGGGTAAATAAATGAGTAAAAAATAAAAAGGATAAAAATATGATATTAGAAAATTTATATTTGATAGTTGCAATTACTGAAAAAACTAATGCGATAGGTAAAGATAATAATTTATTGTATTTTCTAAAAGAAGATATGAATTTTTTCAAAGAAAAAACTTGTGGTAATTCTATAATCTGTGGTAGAAAAACTTTTGAAGGGTTTAAAATAAAACCACTTCCAAAAAGAAAAAATATTATTTTGACAAAGAGTGATTTTTCTTTTGAAGGAGCAAGAAGATTTAAGAATATAGAAGATTTGATTAATTTTGTAAAAGAAAATCCAAAAGAGAAGTTTTTTGTTTGTGGAGGGATGAGTATCTATGAGCAATTGATTGACTTTTGTTCAAGAATGTATATTACAAAATATGAAGAAAAAGAAGCAGTAGAAGCGGATAGTCATTTTCCAAAGATTGATGAAAAAGTATGGAAAGTTGTTGAAAAAATTGATGGTAAAAGTGAAAATCCAAAATTGACCTTCTATACTTACGAAAGGATTTAAGGTATGAAAAAAGAAGACATAATTATAAAAAAGAGTAGAAAAAAACAGAGCAAAGTGAAAAAATGGTTTTGGAATATATTATTTGTAATATGTTTAGGAGTTTTTGTTTATTCTGCAGGAAATATAATCAAAGATTATTATGGTTCATATAAGGCAGGTAAAGATTTAAGTAATCTAAAAGAATCGGTTTTTAAGTCATCAAATAATGCCAATGAGAAAAAAACGGATAAAGAAAAAGTTGTAAATTTGGAAGAATTAAAAAAATTAAATTCCGACTCAATAGGTTGGCTTGAAATTCCGGGAACGAATATAGATGAGCCTTTAGTTCAAGGAAAAGACAATGATTACTATCTTTGGAGAGATTTTAAGAAAAACAAATATCCTGTAACGGGAACATTATTTTTAGATATGTATAATAAAGCGGATTTTTCAGACAGAATCAGTTATATATTCGGACATAATATTTGGGATAAAACAAAATTTTATGATTTAAGAAAATTTGAGGATAAAACATTTTTAGAAAATCATAAGACATTCTACGTTTATACAGAAAAAGGAAAATTGGAATATGAAGTATTGTCAGTTGATCTTGTAGATCCGGATACTCCACTTTATGAACTTAGTTCAAAGAGAAATGAAGATGTGGACGCGATGAAAAAAGAATTAAGTAAACATATTTCAAAATCTGAAGTTGATAAAATTGATAAAAATACAAAACTCTTGATGCTGGTAACTTGTAAAACGCCTGATGACAATACAGCAAGGAGAATTTTGTTTGCAAAATTGAAAGAGAAGTAAATTTTTAAGGAGATTTTACATCTCCTTTATTTTTTGTGAAAAATTGTAAATTTTAATGATTTATAGTATAATTTGTATTAATATTAAATTTTGATTTTAATATAAAGGAGAATTATGGACAAGATAAGTGTTATTGTACCTGTATATAATGTAGAAAAATATGTTAAAAAATGTTTAGATTCAATTTCAAATCAAACATATGAGAATATAGAAATTATTATAGTTAATGATGGAGCAACTGATAATAGCGAAAATATTTGTAAAGAATTCGTTGAAAATGAAAATAGAGCGAAACTTTATGTTAAAAAAAATGGCGGATTATCCAGTGCAAGAAATCACGGAATGAGGTTTGTAACAGGAAAATATGTATTATTTATAGATTCTGACGATTATATTGCAGAGGGAATGATTGAAGAACTTTATAAAAATATAAAAGGAGAAGATGCGGATGTATCTGTTTGTGGGGTTTATAATGTTTATTCAGACAATCAATCTCCACAATGTAAGGAAGAAATTTATTTTTGTTGTGGAAAGGAAAGATTTTTAAAAGAATATTTTATCGGAGAAAAAATTCCCGGCACTATCTGTAATAAACTCATATCCTATGAAATTGCAAGTAAGATTTCGTTTCCTGTGGGCAAAATTTATGAAGATGCTTTTTATCAGTTTGAGCTTGTAAAATATGCTAAAAAATATGTTGTAACAACAAAGCCATATTATTATTACTTTCACAGAGAAAATAGCATTACAACAAAGCCATATACTGTAAAAAATATGAATTGCATAGAAATTTATTCCAATTTTTATGACTACATAAATAGAGAAATTCCTTCTCTTTCAGAATATGCTTTTTTCAGGCTTTCCTATGCGTATTTTATGGTCTTTGATAAGATGCTATTGAGTGAAGGTTATAAAAATATTTTAGAATATAGAGAAGTTTTAGGGTTTTTGAAGAATAATTTTTGGAAAATTTTTAGAAATAAAAATTTTAGAAAAGGTAGAAGAATAGCTGTATTAATGTTAAAATTAAATGTTAAATTATATAGGTTTTTGCTTTTAAAAGATTTGAAAAGAAAAGGAGTAAATGCTTAATGGAAATAAAATATCTTTCTATGGATGAAATAAAATCCGTAGAGCTTGAAATTCTAAAATATATTCACAATTTTTGCATTGAAAATGATATAAAATATTTTTTAAATTATGGAACTTTAATTGGAGCTGTAAGACATAAAGGATTTATTCCTTGGGATGATGATATTGATATTTGTATGTTTAGAAAAGACTATGAAAAGTTTATAGATTTATTTTCAAAAGATGATGGAATTTATAAGATTTTGTCTTTAGAAACTGATGACAAGTACTATAATAATTTCATGAAAGTTATAAATTCAAAGACTAAGATAGAAGATGAAAGAAATTATAAAACTTATGACTTAGGAATTTTTGTTGATATTTTTCCGATAGATTCTTTTGATGATTTAAAATTAGTTGAAAAAACATATAAGTTAGAAAGTTTTAAACTTTTATCTTTTTCAAAAAAAGAAAATATACAGTATGGGGACAGTAAGTTGAAAGATTTTGTTAGATTATTTTTCTGGACGATGTTAAAACCTGTATCTCCAAGAATCTTTGCAAAGAAGATAAAGGAAGCCGTTGAAAAATATTCCAAAGAAAACGGAAAATATTTTGGAGTTGTAGGTTGTTCAAAATTGAAATATGATGATGTTTTTGATTATAATCCATTTGATGAACTGGCAGAGTTCGAGTTTGAAGGCTGTAATTTTTTTGCGCCGAAAAAATATGATGAGATTTTGAAAAAATATTATGGCGATTATATGAAATTTCCGCCTGTTGATAAACAGAAATATCCTCATGAAATCAAGGCTTATTTTGTAGATTAGGAGAATAAAATGAAAGAGAGACTAACGGTTGATGAACTAAAAAATTATGAATTAAATATTTTAAAGTTTATTGATTATGTTTGTAAAAAGTATGATATAAAATATTTTGTAAATTATGGAACACTACTTGGAAGTGTTAGACATAAAGGATTTATTCCTTGGGATGATGATATTGATATTTCAATGTATAGAGAAGACTATGAGAGATTTCAAAAAGCTGTTATTGAGGAAGATAATGAGAGATATGGGATTTTATCCAAAGATAACAGCGAGTGGTATTTTCAAAATTTTTTTGTAGTCATAGATAAATATACTTTATTGGAAGATAATGTAAAGAGAAATAGACGAGATAGTAATGTTTTTGTTGACGTTTTTCCAATTGATAGATTCAATGACTTAAATTTTGTAAAAAAAGCACACTTGATGGTAACTTTAAGGCATATTTGTTTTATAAAGAAAAAATTTATAATTCACAAAGATAGTAGAATAAAAGATTTTTGTAGAGTTACCTTTTGGTATTTATTAAAATTTGTAAATCCAAGATTTTTTACAAAAAAAATTGAAAAACTTGTAGAAAAGTATTCTGATGAAAATGGAATTTATGAGGGAGCTGTTGGTGTTGACAAAACGGGAATGAAAGAAGTTTTTAAAGCGGGAACTTATGAGGAATTAATAGAATTACCTTTTGAAGATATGATGGTACCTGCTCCTAAAAATTATGATAAGATTTTAACTCAATTTTATGGAGATTATATGCAAAAACCTTCTGATGCAGAAATTGAATATAAATCACATCTTTTAGATGCTTACAGAATAAAATAAGGGAGAATTAATTTTAGATATGGCAAAAAATATAAAAGTTAACGCTTTAGCTAGCGTTTTAGTTAGGGTTTTTAATATTCTGTTTCCGCTTATCACAGGTCCGTATCTTGCTAGAATTTTGAGTAAAGAGGCCTATGGTGAATTTAATGTTGCAAACTCTATATTAAATCTATTTATTCCGTTTGCCGCTTTTGGAATATATAGTTATGGGATACGTTCAATAAGCAGAGTTAAAAATAATATTAAAGAGATAAGTAAAAATTTTACCGTTCTTTTCTCTATAAACTTAATAAGTTCTTTAGGTATTGGGATTTTGTATATCGGATATATGTTTTTAAATGTAAATTCCAATATGTATATGTTATATATTGCACTTAGTATTCAAATTTTTACTCAATTTGTATCAATTGAGTGGATGAATGAGGCTTTTGAAAACTATGGTTTTATTCTTTTTAAGACATTATTTGTCCGTGTACTTATGCTTGTTTCAATTTTTGCATTTGTAAAAAAAGCTGATGATATAGTAAATTATGCTTTTATATTATCAATTACAAATCTTGTAAACTATTTGATAAGTTTTTACTATATAAAAAGAAAAGTAAAGTTTGTAAAGATTGAGTTAAAAGACATTTTAATACATATAAAACCATTGATTGGAATGTTACTTTTAGCCAACTCATATATGTTATACACTGCGTTGGATAGGGCAGTACTCTCATTATTGGATGCTAAGATTTCAGTTTCATATTATACCTTTGCATTGTCAATAGCTCAACTAATTACGAGTGTAGTTTATTCTATAATAGTAGTAAGTATTCCAAGGCTTTCGTACTATCATGGGAATAGTGATGAAAAAAATTATACGGAATTGTTAAATCAAGTTGCAAGAACCTTTTTATTCTTAGTAATTCCGATGGGTATTGGATTAAGCTGTGTTTCTGATGAAGTAATGCTGATATATGCGGGAGAAAAGTATTTGGAAGCCGGTTTTATTTTAAAGTTGTTTTCACTTAGGATTGTTATGTGGGCTTTAGATCAACTTCTTGCAAATCAAGTTTTATTTGTAAGAGGATATGAAAAAAATATAACGGCATTTTATTTTATAGGTGGTTTTTTGAACTTGATTTTAAATATAGTTTTATTGAAATTAAAAGTTGTTCAAGCTGAATATTTTGTATATACAACCTTATTTTCAGAAATTGTAGTATTGATAATTCAAATTTACTTTATAACTAAAAGAAATATTATTTCCATAAACGAAATATTAAAATCTTATGTAAAATATATACTATGCGCCGTTCCGTTCTTTGCAATAACTTATGGAATAAATCATACTCTAAAATATTCATTAAATTTGAATTTACAATTTTTTGTTAGAGTATTGGCAATAATTGTATCATGTGTACTATATTATTTTATAATTATGTTAATAACGAAAGATAAGATTTTATTTGTTACGCTTGACGGAATTAAAAATAAATTCAGAGTTATAAAATATAAACTAAAATCAAAGAAATATAAAGGATAATATAAATTATTATTTTATAATTTAAAAGTTCTAAATGTAAAATTTTAGGACTTTTTTATTGTTCATTTTTATATGATATGGTATAATTTATGAACAAGATGTTTAAGGAGGTATTCATGTTAGCAATACAAGATTTTGATATTTTAAATCTATTTTTTAAAAATCGGAATAAAAAATATACTCAAAGAGAAATTTCAAGTATTACAAAAATTTCTTTGGGAAAAGTTAATAAAACTTTAAAAGAATTAAAAAATAACGAGTTTATAGATGAAAATTTAAAGATTACAGATAAAGGACTTTCTGCATTGGAGCCATATAAAGTTGATAATGCAATAATAATGGCTGCCGGAATGAGTTCAAGATTTGCTCCTCTTTGTTATGAAACTCCAAAAGGTCTTTTAAATGTAAAAGGAGAAAAATTAATTGAGAGAGAAATTTTACAACTAAAAGAAGCAGGAATTGAAGATATTACTTTAGTTGTAGGATATATGAAGGAAAAGATGTTCTATCTAGCAGAAAAATTTGGTGTAGATATTGTGGTTAATGAGGATTATTACAGATTTAACAACACTTCATCACTAATTTTGGTTACTGAAAAATTAAAAAATACTTATATCTGTTCTTCAGATAATTATTTTCCGAAGAATCCTTTTGAAAAGTATGTTTATAGAGCATATTATTCAGCTGTTTATCAAGATGGAGAAACTGATGAATACTATGCAGAATTTGATAAAAAGGGAAGGATTACAGGTGTAACAATTGGCGGAAAAGATGATTGGATAATGTTAGGGCATGTTTTTTTTGACAGAGAATTCAGTGATAAATTTGTGAAATTGTTGAAAGCGGAGTATCATGAACAGATAGTTCGTGAAAATTTGTGGGAAACTTTTTATATGCGTCATATAAAAGAGTTGGATAATATGTATATTAGAAAATATGATTTAGAAGATATTAAAGAGTTTGATTCTTTGGAGGAGTTAAGACTTTTTGATGAAAAATATGTCACCAACTCCGACTCTAAAATTTTCCAAAATATTTGCAATATTTTAAGATGCAATGAAGAAGAAATAAAGGATATTAAGCCGATAAAAATGGGAATGACTAATACATCTTTTAAATTTAGTTGCAAAGAAAAATCCTATGTATATCGACATCCGGGTCCCGGAACTGAGTTAATCATAAATAGAAAAAGCGAGTTTGACTCAATGAAAATCGCAAAGGAATTGAGTTTAGATGATACTTATATCTATATGGATAAAGATATCGGTTGGAAAATTTCTAAATATATTGAAAATGTAAAAATTCTTAATCCTTTTGATAAAAAGAATGTAAAAAGGGCTATTTCTATGTTAAAGAAATTACATACAAGTGGTAGAAAAACTAATTTTAAATTTAATATTTTTGATGAAATTGAAAACTTTAAAATCAAAATAAGAAATTCACATAGAGATAATTTTGATGATATGAGTTTGATGAATGACAAAATTTATAAATTAAAGACTTTTTTAGATAAAGATGATACAAATGAATGTATTTGTCATTGTGATAGTTATGATTTAAATTTTTTGTTGGATAACAGAGATAAAATGTATTTAATAGATTGGGAATATTCTGCAATGTCAGATCCTGCAGTAGATATTGGATGTTTTATAACTTCTTCAAAATATTCTTTTGACGAAGCTATAGATATAATAAAGGAATATTTTAATGGTAAGCCTACGGATAAGCAGTTAAGGCATTATATTGCCTATATTGCAGTAAGCTCTTTTTATTGGTTCTTATGGGCGATTAATCAGGAAATTCAAGGAAAGAGTATTGGCGAATATTTATATATTTGGTATAACCACACTAAAGAATATGCTGACTATGCTTTGAAATTATATGAACAAGAATAAAATGATGAATAATCTATCCATTTAGAAAATAATTGTATGAAAAAATTGGAAAAAGATTAGCAATAGTACAAAATTATTTAAAGGCAACTTTATAAAAGTTGTCTTTTTTGTCGATTTTTTGGGTATTCAATATTTGTTTTATTGAAAAAATGTATTGTTTATGTTATCATAAATTGTTAGTAGGTGATGGATTTGAATGAAAAAATAATTGATATAAAAGATTTAAGATATGAATATTCTGGAGAAGATGGCAAGAATAGTACTGCTTTGGACGGGGTCAGTTTTTCTGTAAATAAAGGAGAATTGATTTCTATTTTAGGACATAATGGAAGTGGAAAATCTACTTTAGCAAAACTTTTAAATGCTCAGATTACTCCAACAGATGGAGAAATTGAAATTTTTGGGATTAATACAAAAGATGAGAATAGAATTTGGGATATTAGACAAAAATGTGCTATGGTTTTTCAAAATCCTGATAATCAACTTGTTGCAACAGTTGTAGAGGAAGATGTAGCTTTTGGACCTGAAAATTTAGGAGTGCCTTCAAATGAAATAAGAAAAAGAGTCGATGAAGCTTTAGAAATTGTTGAGATGCAGGAGTATAAGAAGCATTCTCCACATATGCTTTCTGGTGGACAAAAGCAAAGAGTTGCAATAGCCGGAATTCTTTCAATGAAACCGGAAGTAATAATTTTCGATGAATCTACAGCAATGCTTGATCCTATTGGAAGAAAAGATATTATTAATACTATTTTAAAATTAAACAAAGAAGAGAATAAGACTATTTTATATATAACTCATTATATGGAAGAAGCTGTTCTTGCCGATAGAGTTATTGTTTTAAATGAAGGAAAGATTGAATTTGATGACAGTCCTAAAAAAGTTTTCTCAAATGTTGAAACTTTACGAGAATTAGGACTTTCTGTTCCGCAGGTTACAGAACTTGCATATCTTTTAAAGAATGATGGGGTAGAAATCCCTTCTGATATTTTAACAAATGATGAAATGATAGAATTTTTGGAGAGAAAATTAAAATAATGGATATAAATTTTAAAAATGTAAGTTTTGTCTATGGAGAAAAAACTCCTTTTGAAAAACTTGCTTTAGATAATATAGATTTAACTATAAAAAAGGGAGAATTTGTTGGTATTATAGGGCATACAGGAAGTGGAAAATCAACATTAATTCAACATTTTAATGGAATTCTAAAGCCTACAAGTGGTGATGTTTTTATTGGAGATATGAACACTAAAGATAAGGAACTTGCTAAGAGTGGCTTAAGATATAAAATTGGATTGGTTTTTCAATATCCTGAATATCAACTTTTTGAAGAAACAATTGAAAAAGATATTGCTTTTGGACCTAAGAACATGGGACTTAGTGAAGAAGAAGTTACAGAGAGAGTAAAAGAAGCAATGGAGATTGTAGGACTTGATTATGAAGCAAAAAAGGATAAATCTCCTTTTGAAATTTCTGGAGGTCAAAAAAGAAGAGTTGCTATAGCAGGAATTTTAGCTATGAAACCTGATATTTTGATTTTAGATGAACCTACTGCAGGACTTGACCCTAAGGGAAGGGACGAACTATTTTTTCAAATTAAAAGGCTTTATGAGAAGAATAATATTACAATAGTTTTGATTTCTCACAGCATGGAAGATGTTGCAAAACTAGTAAATAGAATTATTATAATGAAAAATGGACATATCCACTTAGACAAAAGTACAAAAGAAGCTTTTAGCGATGTTGACGATTTAAAAAAGGTTGGACTTAATGTTCCGCAAATTACGGAACTTATGGATATTTTAAGAAAAAAAGGACATCATTTTAGTAAAAATATTCTAACAGTTGATGAAGCTTTTAACGAAATTAAAAGAGAATTGAGGAAAAATTAATGGTAAAAAATATATCTATAGGTAGATTTTTTCCGGGAGACAGTATTATTCACAGACTGGATCCCAGACTTAAACTATATTTTATTTTTATGTTTATACTTTCCATATTTTTTATAAAGAGTTTTCTTGTTTTTATACCACTTGCAATTTTTTTGTTTTCAATTATAAAAATTGCAAAATTACCGATTTTAATGGTTTTAAAGGGATTAAAAGGAATTTTTTATATTGTTTTATTTACGGTGATTTTGAATTTAATTTTAACACCTGGAGAGGTCTTATTTAGAATATGGATTATAAATATAACTAAAGAAGGTATTAAATTAAGTGCATTTATGAGTGTTAGAATAACTCTTTTAGTTATAGGTACAAGTCTTTTAACTCTAACAACAAGTCCTATTGTGCTTACCGATGCTTTGGAATATGTTATGAAACCTTTTGAAAAAATCAAGTTTCCTGCTCATTCTGTAGCTATGATGATGACAATCGCCCTAAGATTTATACCGACAATTTTAGATGAAATGGATAAAATTACTAAGGCTCAAACTGCAAGAGGTGCAGATTTTGAAACAGGAAGTATTATTTCAAGAGCAAAAAGTTTGATTCCTTTGCTTGTTCCACTTTTTGTAAATGCACTAAAACGTGCAGATGAATTAGCTGTTGCAATGGAAGCTAGATGTTATAGAGGTGGAGAAGGAAGAACTAGAATGAATGTTCTAAAATATTCAAGAACGGATTATATAGTTATGGCTTTCATAACAGTATTTTTTGGACTTGTAATAGCATCAAGATATTTCTTGAATATTTGGATTTTTAATTAGAAATAAAGGGAAGAAAAATGAGTTTTGATGGAATTTTTACAAAAGCGGTTGTTGATGAAATATATCCACTTTTATTAAATGGAAAAATAAATAAAATAAATCAACCAGACAAAAATGAAATAAATATACAGATTTACAACAAGGAGAATTATAAATTATTGCTTTCTTGTGCAAATAATCTTTCAAGAATTCATTTGAGTGAAAAAAGCAAAAAGAATCCGATAACTGCATATAATTTTTGTATGTTACTTAGAAAACATTTAGTTGGAGGTACTATTAAAAATATATATCAACATAAAATGGATAGGGTTGTTTGCTTTGAAATTGAAAATTTAAATGAATTAAAAGAACTTAGTAAAAAACTTTTAATTATTGAAATTATGGGAAAACATTCAAATATAATTCTTGTTGATAAAGAGAGCAATAAAATTATTGATGCAATTAAGCATATTGACTCCAGACAAAGTAGTATAAGAGAAGTTTTTCCAAATAAGGATTACTTTTTTGTCAAAGACGAAAAAGAAAATATTCTGGATGAAAATTATAAATTACCTTCTGAAATTTTAAAAAATTCAGAACCAATTTCAATGAAAAAGTTCTTTTATACAAATTATTTGGGCTTTTCTCCGATTATTTCCTATGAATTATTAAATAATTCAAATGTTGATTCGGATGTTAATTCTGCTAATCTAAATGATGAAGATATTAAAAGGATTGACGAAAATTTTGTTAAATTAGTTGAAAATATTAAAGATAAAAACTATTATCCAATTTTTATTAAAGATGAAATGAATAACAATAAAGATTTTTATTGTTTTGACTTAAATTTGTATGAAAAAAAAGAAAGAGTCAATAGTTTATCAAAATTAGTCGAAAATTTTTATCATAGCAACTCTCTAAGAGATAGGATAAATCAAAAGGCATCAGGATTTAAAAAGATTTTGAATACAAAATTAAATAGGCTCACAAATAAATATTTAGTAATGAATGATGAACTTTTGAATAATCAAAGTAAAGAGGATTTAAAAATTTTTGCTGATTTACTTTCCATAAATATCTATAAGATAGAAAAGGGAATGAAAAAAATATCTGTAGAGAATATTTATGATAATATGGAGGGGGTTGAAATTTCACTTGATGAAAAGAAATCTCCAAGAGAAAATATTGAAGCATATTACAAAAAATATAAAAAATTAAAAACTGCTGACGAAATAATAAAGGCTGAATTGCCAAAAATTGAAGAAGAAATGAAGTATATAAAACAAATTTTGGAAACTATTGAAATTATAACAGAATTAAACGAGCTTTCTGAAATTGAAGAGGAACTTATTTCTTTGGGTTATATTAGAAAAAGTAAGAAAAATAAACAAAAACTTGAAAAGTCAAAACCTTACGTCTTTGAAACCGGTTCAGGAGCGTTGATTTATGTTGGAAAAAATAATTTACAGAATGAAAATCTAACATTAAAATTTGCAAATAAAAATGATATATTTTTTCATGCGCAAGATGTACCTGGAAGTCATGTAATCTTAAGAGGTGCAAACCTAACAGAAGATGACTATAAAATTGCCGGATTTTTAGCTGGATATTATAGTTACTTTAAAAACGAAGGATATGCAAATGTAGATTACACAGAAAAAAAACATATTAGAAAAGCCAAAGGAACAGGGCTTGGAATGGTATATTACGATAATTACAAAACACTATTTATAGACTTTAAAGATAAATTGTATGATAAATATAAAAAATAGAATGGCAAAAACCATTCTATTTTTTTAAAACTATTACCCAACCTTCTCTGTCAAGTTTATCAAAAGATAAAATTTCATGATTATGTTCTTGACAATATAAAGGTAAAGTTCCAACAGCTTCCGGACATGTAAATTCCAGTTCAATAATTTGCCCAACCTGAGCATCACCTAAAGCTTTTTTAAGCTCTATAAGTGGAAGAGGTCAATCAAGTCCATGTGTATTTACTTTTATTACGTCCATCTTAACTCCTTTGTTTTGTAACTAAAAATATTCTTGCACTTATCCAAATTCCTATCATTAAAAATACAAATGCAAACCAGCCTTTCATAGATAATTGAGCAGTGAAAACAAATCCGTTTGAAATGATACAACCTTGTCCCCAAATAGCTCCAAGTGCCATTAATGCACTACCTATGATTGTATATATTATTGTTTTTTTATTCGGCATAATGATTGAAAATTCTTTACTAATAAAAGATGTAAAGAAAGAGCCGAGTATAATTCCTAAAACAAACATACTTCCCCAGCCAAGACCTTGGCCATCGACGCCTCATCCTATGCCTGCAGTTTCAATAGGACAAATTTTATCTGCCCAAGTTAAAATTGGAGTTGAAATCCCGAAACTGCCAACACGTCCTGTAAGGCTACTAAAATAGAAAGCTAATCCCATTAAAAGTCCTATTAGAACAACAGTAAGTTCTTTTGACCACATTTTTTCACAAAATATATGGCGAAGACCTGTATATCTACTAGGTAACTTAAATTTTAATTTATGTGATTTATAATGTCTGAACATTAGGAAGTATAATACTAAAACTATAATTGCACATAATATAATTGGTGATAAAGGTAATTTATCTATAAACTCATCCGGTAAAGTCAATTTTCCTGATTCAAAATACTTTGATATTGGCTTTAATGGTCCTTTTACAGCAATATATGATGTTATTGTGAAAGTTACAAGAGAAATTAATCCAATAACTCTACCATCACCGCTTTTTATAAGAGTGCTCGTTAAACAGCCATTACACATAATTGCACCAAAGCCGAATATAAAGCTACCAAGAGCGATTCCAATTACTGGAAAATCCACAAAATATGTCATAGGAACAAGATCAAAATAACGTAGTATATGATAAATCAAAGCATTTGTGAAAATAATAGCTAAGAGTAAAACTAGGTTATAATATCTCTTTTCAAGATATATATCACGAATAGTTCCTGTTGGACAAAATCTTGATCTCTTTAATAAAAAGCCAAAAAGAAAACCAAAAAGTAATCCTGTATAAATCATATTATCCTCCTTTTTTAAACGTTACTAAATACAATTTTAACAAAAAATTGCTAAAAGGTCAATTAATTTTACTTATGGATTTAACAGTTTGATGAAACAAAATTCGGGTATATTTTACGTCATATAAATTAAAAAATATATTGAATTATTATAAAAAGTCTTAATAATAAAATAACTAATAATTTAATCTTAATTGCATATATATTAATTAAGTTTTTAATTTTATTTTGTATTTTTACGGGGAAAATAGGGGTAAAGCAAAAAAATGAGCATAAAGCCCATTTTTATTTTAAAAAAATATATTATAATATTATTTCATTATATCCTTAATTACTTTTCCAGCTTTTACTTCAACTATGGTTTTACTTTTATCTGTTGGTTGTAAAATTTTAACTGTTATATTATTGCCAATATTTTTTGAAATTTTCAAAGCTGTTCCGGTAACTTCTCTTTTCCATAAATCACGAATATTATCATTAGCTCTGCCTTCATTTTTAGAATCAATCATTCCTGATACATCAGAAGCAGCTTGTTCAACTAGTTCAATATTAACATTATTATTTTTTTCATCCAATGTAGCCTTAGCGAAATGTTTATAGGAATTATTAAATTCTTGTAAATATTTATTAATTTTTGAAATAGATTCACTTGAAAGAGTTTCATTTTCTGAATTTTCTTGTTTTTCTTTTAATTTTTTATTTTCTTTTTCCAGAGAATTAATTTTTTCTTGTAACTCACTATTTTTCTTTTCCAAAGAATCTTTTTGCTCTTTCAACTCTTTAACAATTTTATTTTCTTCATTATTTTTATTAGAACAACTAACTAACATAATGCTAATTAATAGTATAATAACAACTTTTTTCATAATAAATTCTCCTTTAACTAATAAAAGCTTTCCTTTTCTATATTATAAACTTAAATATAAATAAAGACAACTCTTTTAATAAAATTTTATATTTAAGTTTAAAAGATTACATAATTATTTTAAAATGGTATAATATAGTAGTTAGAAAATAATTATAACGGAGGTTAAAAATGGATGTATTAATTAAAATTATTTCTCATAATTTTTTTTGGACAGCAGTAACTGTTGTTGTAGGAATAATAACAACTGTGACAAATTATAAATTAAAAAAAGATATGCAAAAAGAGAAAATAGTTTTTGAAGAACGAATGGAAATTTTAAAATCTAATAGTGCTAAAAATCTACAGATTGATAATTATTTTAGAAATATTAGTGGACAAGAACTTAAAGAGGTTTTTGACTTCTGGTCTTCAATAATATTTTTGTTAGGAAAACAAAATAATTTAAAAGAATTACCAAAATTTACTCAAAAAACTTTTATGTATGGTTCAGTAAGAACTGTTAAAATTTTAAGTAAATTTCAACAAAATGCCTATAATAAAGTAGTTGATAATATAAAAAGTTTGGTTTATTCAGCTTTTATAATATGTAGTTTAAAAAATGATTTTTCAGGTGTTGAAATTAATCCTTTGACTATTTTAGAGATAAAGTTAACAGATTTTACTGAAAGAAAAGATGAGTTAATAAAATATTATAATGAAATTTCAGATGAATTAAAAGATATATAACTAAGAACTCATTTTTATTAAATATTTAGTTTTTATCTAAAGAAAATAATATAGTAAAAATCAGTCTGAAAACTTTATTATGTACAATAGTATCCTATATCTTTTATATAAGAAATTTTAATAATAAAAAAGGTTGTTTTTCCCAATAATTTTGGTTATAATATACGTATAAAGGAGGTGTTATTATGATTAATCCATTATATGTTGCCAATACAATTTTGTTGAAAGCACATGAAGAAAATATTGATATTTCACCAATGAAACTGCAAAAATTAATTTATATTTTTTATAAGAAGAATCTTCAAAATAATAATGAAAAGCTATTTAATGATAAGTTTGAAGTATGGAAATATGGTCCTGTATTATCTAGTGTTTATGAATATTTTAAACCTTTTAGATCAAAACCAATTACAAATTATTTTATGGATACTGATAACACTTTTACGACTTTGGATTTAAGTAGTAATAAAAATGTTAAAAATGCTTTTGATGATATGTGGGAAGTCTATAAACATTTTGATGGAGTATATTTATCTATGCTAACTCATTTGGAAGGGACAGCTTGGGATAAAGCTAAAAATCAAAATAAGGATTTTTTAGAAGATAATGATATAATTCAGGAGTTTGATTATGAAAGCAAATTCTAACAGAATAGAAAATATACCCAAGGAAGAATTAGATGAACCATTAAACAACGGAAGTAAACAACCTCCACAGTTAACAGAAACTTTGTTGAAGCAAAATGAGCTTGACAAAAACTGGTTTAATACAATTAAGGGTCATAATTTACTAGGATGGTGTTTGTTTATACTTTTTTTGATTTATTTAATTGAAATATTTAAAAATGGTGGAGTTTTAAGTGAAATATCAAAAACAACAGTAGAAATAATTAAATTGATTATTTTCTCACTAATGGGATATTTATTTGGAACTAATGCTAATGAAAACAAATAAAAAATATTATTTTTTTTGAAGTATAGTCAAAAAATGATTATAATGTCATTAAGAATAAATACAATATATATAGTAAATTTAGAAAATTGGTTAATATTACTAAAAAACTCTTGTAAAAAATACTACAAGAGTTTTTTTGATTTGGTGGAGATGGTGGGTGTCGAACCCACGTCCGAAAAAGTATTCATATCACTTTCTCCGAATACAGTCAATTTTTACCTTCCCAATAACCTATAAATTAACAAAATCAGTTAGAGGTATCTTATAAATACAATTACAAATCTAAGAACTTTTGTAAAGGTTGCCCACGAATTTAATGATAGAGTTTAGACTTTTGTGGGAAAAGAATAGACTCCAAATAGCTGACTAGGCAGCTAATGCAAAATTATTATTTTCTGCGTTTATATTTAATTTACCACTTTTTATGTTGATTGGATGCAACAATTCGCTTATGATACTGCAACTTCCCCGTCGAAGCCAGTTCATCCCCATAATTAAAAAAGTAGCTTTATAAAGCTACTTTTATTATACCCAGATTTTATAATTATGTCAAATTTGAAATACATTTATTTATTTAATTTTTTAAACATTTTTGAAATTAATACAAAAATTATAATTACTGAAATAATTGCAAGGAGAAGTAAAATTATTGTTAGTGTATCTTGATATAATCTTTTATATTTTTTGAAAAATTCAAAAACTCTAAAAATAAAAAATAAGATTATTCCTATATTTATCACTAAGAAATATTTGGTATTTCTTGTTATCAGTATTATTATAAATATAAATATAAAAATTAGAGAAATAACTAGCAAAAAGTTTTTAAATATTGTTGGATTGTGCATATATGGTTGATCGGAAGGATAACTACCTGCTGATAATTCTAAGGTTATTAGATAAAATAAAAATATTAAAAAACTAAATATTGAGTAAATTTTTTCCTTTAGTATCGTCATATAATCCTCCTTTTTATTTATATTATATTTTAATTAATTATAATATAATATTGTTATTTTGTAAATATTTTGAGTTTATAGTTTAACATATAATAATTCCTATTGACATTTTATGTATATACGTATATAATGATTATTGATATTTTATTTAGGAGGGTTTTGTTATGGAAAAACAAAAAGTAGATATGTATGTAATGAATAATGCGAAATATTTTGATTCTTCGTCAATACCATTTATTAGACAAAGATTAGAATCAATGAGTGATGAAAGTTTTATGACACTTCAATCTATTGAATTTAAAGATCCAACTACATTATTGATTATATCAATTTTAGTTGGAAGTTTAGGAGTTGATAGATTTATGTTAGGAGAAACTGGTATGGGAGTTTTAAAACTTTTAACAGGTGGATGTTGTGGAGTTTTAACTATTATAGACTGGTTTTCAATTTCTAAAAAAACTAAGGAATATAATTTAAATAAATTCAATTCAGTATCATAGTATATGAAAAAAGAAAACTTTAAGATATTTGTTTTTGTCTTACTTGTTATATTGATTATTAATTTTTTAAATATAAGAGTTTGCGTTTTTTATAATATTTTTGGAATTCCTTGTCCTGCTTGTGGGATGACTAGAGCTTTTAATAGAATTTTTATGCTAAAGGTTAAAGAAAGTTTTGATTATAATCTATTGGGTGTGCCTTTATTTATAATAATAAATTCTTATTTAATAATTAATTTTTATTCAATTATAAAAAATACAGATCAAATAAATATTTATTTTGAAGACTTTTTTCAAAAATATAGAACTGCATTGATTGTTGTTTCTGCAGTTATTGTTATGTTAAATTGGATTAGAAATTTATATAATCCATTGTTATATTAAATTAAAAATTTACTAAGATTTGCTTAGTAAATTTTTTTTGCGTAAAATTATTAAATTTTCGTAACAAAGTATTGTAAAATATTTTTGTTCGATTTATAATCTATTAATATAAAAATAATATAAATTTTTAAGGAGAAAAAGATGTTAAAATCAATGACCGGTTATGGTAGAAGTGAGTTCGTTGATGAAAATTATGATTTGTCTTTCGAGATGAAAGCTGTAAATCATAAATTTTTAGATATTCAAGTTAAACTACCATATTTTTTAAATTTTTGTGAAGAAGATATAAAAAAAGTTGTGAGAAAAAAATTATCAAGAGGGCGGGTTGATATTTTTATAAGAGGAAAACAAAAGTTTACTGAAAGCAACTCCGCTTTGGATGTTAATTATGATTTAGCTTCTGCTTATTTTGAGGCTTATAAAAGCATTTCTAAAAATCTTGGAATTGAAAGTTCTGTAAGTATAGGGCATATTGTTAGAAATGAGAATGTAGTTGATGTTAAGACTTCTGAAATAGACGAAGATTATTTGAAAAAGAATGTTTTGGAGTCCGTTGAAAAGGCGGTTGATGAACTTGTTTCAATGAGAATTGTTGAGGGAGAAAATCTGAATAAGGATTTATTGGATAATCTTTTAGCTTTTGAAAATAATTTGGAAAATATCAAAGAAAGAAAAGAAGATGTTTTAAATAATCAAATTGAGAAATTAAAATTAAAACTTAATGAATTTTCAGAAGAATTATCTGAAAGTGAAGTTAATAGATTAAATCTTGAAGTGATTTTTTATACTGATAAACTTGATATAAGTGAAGAAATTACAAGACTTCATTCACATATTCAAAATTTTAAGAAGTTTTTAAATTTAGAAAGCCAAGTTGGTAAAAAAATTGAATTCTTATTACAAGAGATGAATAGAGAAATCAATACAATAGCAAGTAAATCAAATAATTATGCGATTTCAACTTATGTTATTGAAATGAAGGTTATTATAGAGAAACTTAGAGAACAAATTCAAAATGTTGAATAGTTTTGGAGGTAATATGAAAAAGGGATTTTTGATGGTTGTTTCAGGTCCGTCAGGAGTTGGTAAAGGTACTATTTGTGATATTTTATTAAGAGATAATAAAGATATTAAGTATTCAATTTCTGCAACTAGTAGAAATAAAAGACCTAATGAAGAACATGGAAAAAACTATTTTTTCGTCTCAAATGATGAGTTTGAAAAGATGATAGCAGATAAAAAACTTTTAGAGTACGCAAGAGTTCATGGGAATTATTATGGAACTCCTAAGGATTTTGTTTTAAATTCTATTAATCAAGGGGATGTCGTAATTTTAGAGATTGACGTTCAAGGTGCACTTCAAGTTAAGAAAAATTATCCTGATGCTGTTTTGGTTTTTGTTTTGCCACCAGATTTTGAAGAGTTAAAGAGAAGACTTGTAGAACGTGGAACGGAAGATGAAGAAACTGTAAATTTAAGAATGAATAATGCAAAAAAAGAAGTTGAATTTTTAAATGAATATAATTATTCAATAGTGAATGATTTTATAGATGAAAGTGTAGATAAAATGAAGGCTATTATTGAAGCCGAAAGATTAAAGATTAAGAAATAGGAGGAATGAAAGATGATAAATCCATCATTTAAAGAATTGGAAAAAATTGATAAGAGTAGATACGCTTTAGTTGTTATGACAAGTAAAAGAGCTAGAAGAATTGTAAACGGATCTAAAAATTTAATGGAAACAGACGCTCAAAAACCAATTACTCAAGCACTTCAAGAAATAGTAGCTCAAAAGGTAACTAAAAAAGAAAAGGAAGATTAAGATGAAAAAAAATATTTTAGTTGGAGTAACTTCTGGAATTGCAATTTACAAGTCTTTAGACTTGGTAAGTATGTTGGTTAAGGCAGGATATGAAGTTAATGTTGTTATGACTGAAAACGCAACTAAACTTATAAATCCGTTGATTTTTGAAACAATAAGTCAAAATAAGGTTTATAGTGATGTCTATGAAAGAGATATGGATAGTGAGGTTAAGCATATAAAACTTGCAAAAAATGCAGATTGTTTTGTTATTGCGCCACTTACTGCAAATACTATGGCTAAAATTGCTTATGGAATTGCTGATAATTTGATTACAAATATCGTACTTGCACATACTAAAAAGATAATTTTAGTTCCAACTATGAATGTTAATATGTATGAAAATCCGGTAACTCAAAAAAATATTGAAACTTTAAAAGAAAGACATATTGTTTTAAGTCCGGATTATGGTCGCCTTGCTTGTGGAGATTATGGAAAAGGAAAATTTCCTACTACGGAAAGAATTTTTGAAGAAATTGAGAGCTATTTTGTAAAAAAAGATTTGCTTGGGAAAAAGGTATTAATAGGAAATGGTGCTACAGTTGAAGACATTGATCCTGTTAGATATATTTCAAATTACAGTAGTGGAAAAATGGGAAATGAATTGGCTTTATGTGCTAAAAGACGTGGAGCTGATGTAAAAGTAGTGTGTGGGAAAGTTAATAGTGATTACAGAAAATTGGGAATTGAATATATTGATGTAAAAACCAATGAAGATATGTATAACTCAATAAAAGAAAATTTTGACGACGCAGATATTTTAATTATGCCTGCTGCACCTGTTGATTTTAAGGTTAGAAACAAAAAAGATTTTAAAATCAAAAAGACTGAAAATTTTGAAAATATTGAGCTTGAAAATAATATTGATATTTTAAAAAGTATTTCAGAGCACAAAAAATCACAATTTGTTGTAGGCTTTGCAGCTGAAACAAATTCAGTTAAAGATTATGCAATTTCAAAGATGAGTAATAAAAATTTGGATATGATAGTTGCAAATGATGTTTCACTAAAAGATAGTGGCTTTGGCTCTGATTTTAATAAGGTTACTATCATTACGAAAGAAAGTGAGATTGAAACAGAAGTTTTAACTAAGAGAGAAATTGCAGATAAAATTTTAGATGCTATTTTGGAGAAAATATGTTAGCAGAAGTTGTTGTTAAGTCTTTTTTACTATCAAGGGCTGAAAATATTTTTACTTATAAAATCCCTAAAAATATAGAAGAAGAAATTTCAGTAGGTAAGAGGGTAATTGTTCCTTTTGGTAAAGGAAATAAGGGAACGGTTGGACTTGTTATAAATATTTTAGATGAAAAAGATGTTGAAACAGATATAAAGTTCAAAGAAATTAATATGGTTATAGATGAAAAGGAAATTGTAAGTAAAACACAGATTAAACTTGCAAAGTTTATGAGTGAAAAATACATTACAAATCTTTCTTATTGTCTAAATTGTGTTTTGCCTCCCGGAGATTGGAGTAAAATTGAAGAATTTTTTGTTTTAAATAAAGAAAAATACAATGAATTTTCAACTGTTGAAACTGAATTTTTTTCAAAGAGAAAAAATATTTTAGAAATTCGAGAATTTTATAATGATGATAAAAAGGTAAATTATCTAATTGAAAACGAAATTTTAGTAAAAAAATACAAATATAACAACTCGGAAAATAAATTTTTAGAAAAATTTGTTAAACTTAACAAAGACTTTGATTTTTCAAAAATTCGTAAAAATGCAGTAAAACAATTAGAACTTTTGAATTTTTTAAAAGGAAAAGATTTTGTAAGTGTTAAAGAATTAAGAGAAAACAACTTTACAAAAACTGTAATAGATTCTTTGATTTCAATGGAGGCACTTGTTTTAACTGAAAATAAAATTTATAAAAATTCTATTGAAAAAACAAGTAGCTATAAAAAATTAAAGTTAAATAAAGAACAAAAAGAAGTTTTGGACAATATTTTAAGTTCCGAAAATAATAAATTTTTAATTCATGGAATAACTGGTAGTGGAAAGACTGAGATTTATCTTCAACTCGTTGAAAATATGTTAGAACATGGAAAAAGCAGTATAATTTTAGTTCCTGAAATTAGTCTTACACCACAGACCATAGAGAGATTTTCAGGGCGTTTTGGAAATGATATTGCAATTATTCATTCCAGACTTACAATGATTGAAAAATTAAATCAATGGAAACAAATTCAAGACAAGGATATAAAAATTGTTGTAGGAGCTAGGTCTGCGATTTTTTCTCCTATAAAAAACTTAGGTCTAGTAATAATTGATGAAGAGCATGAATCAAGTTATATGAGCGATCAAAATCCAAAATATTATACTCACGAAGTGGCAGAATATTTAGTCGGATTGTCCGGAGCAAAACTTGTTTTAGGTTCTGCAACTCCGTCTGTAAATATTTATGCAAGAACAAATAGTGATGATATAAAACTTTTAGAATTAAAAAACAGAGCTACAAAAAATTCTTTACCCGAAGTTGAAATTGTAGATATGAGAGAAGAATTATTGCTTGGAAATAAGAGTATTTTAAGTAATAGTTTGTATGAAGAAATTCAAAAAACTTTGGATAGAAAAGAACAGGTAATTTTATTTTTAAATAAACGTGGAAGAAGCTCTTTTGTTTTTTGCAGAAGTTGTGGTTATGTTCAAAAATGCGATTATTGTGATATTTCTATGACTTATCATAAGGATAATAGGAAAGATATTTGCATTTGTCATATGTGCGGAAGAACTAAACAAAAGCCTAAAATATGTCCAAATTGTTTTAAACAATCCATAAAAGAATTCGGCTTTGGAACTGAAGCATTGGAAGAATATATTAAAAATACTTTTAAAGATGCTAAAGTTTGTAGAATAGACGCAGATACTTCAAAGGAAAAAGGAGTCTATGAAGAAGTTTATCAAAAGATGAAAAATAAGGAAATTGATATTTTAATCGGTACTCAGATGATTTCAAAAGGACTCGACTTTCCAAATGTAACTTTGGTAGGAGTTGTACTTGCTGATATAAGTTTAAATATACCATCATTTAGATCTGCTGAAAAAACTTTTCAGCTTTTGACACAGGTTGCAGGTCGTTCTGGTCGTGGAGAAAAAGAGGGAAAAGTTATAATCCAAACTTATAAACCAAGTCATTACAGCATTGTTAATTCTTCTGATCATAATTATGAAGAGTTTTTCAGAGAGGAAATAAATTTTAGAAGAAGTTTTCTCTATCCGCCAAAGGCTCATATAGTGAATTTTCAATTTAAGAGTAAAAGTGTTGAAAATTGTATGGAAGAATTGAAAAAAATAAGAGATTTAATTTTTGATAAATTTAAAAAAGAAATAAATTTAAAAAATATAATTATTTTAGGACCTAATCCTGATGCTATAAAATGGGTAAATATGGTGTATAGATATAATTTGACTATAAAAGTTCTAGAAGACTATGATGTCTTTAGACAATTTTTAACAGAATTAATTTTCAATAAAAAGTATTCATTTAATACTGAAAAAAATGGGAAATTAATTTTGACGATAGATTAAGGAGGTAAAATGGCATTAAGAAATATTAGAATTGATGATGATCCTGTTCTTAGAAAAAAGGCAAGGAAAGTTGAAGTTATTGACGATAAAATAAAAAATCTGCTTGAAGATATGGCAGAAACAATGTATAATTCAGACGGAGTTGGACTTGCATGTCCTCAAATTGGAATTTTAAAAAGACTTGTAACAATTGATGTTGGAGATGAACATGGATTACTTAAAATGATAAATCCTGAAATTTTAGAAAGTTCCGGAGAACAAGTTGGACCTGAAGGCTGTCTTTCAATTCCTGATGTTAGAGGTTTTGTAAAGAGACCTGAAAAAGTAAAATTCAAATATACGGATGTAGATGAAAATGAACAAATTATAGATGCAACAGGGCTTTTAGCTGTTTGCATTTGTCACGAAATAGATCACTTAAATGGAATTTTATTTACAGATTTAGCTTTAGAGGGAGAAGAAGCTGAAATGTATGAAAAATTGTATTATGGTGAGGCAGAATAATGAAAAAAATAATTTTTGTGGGAACTCCTGAGTTTGCAGTTCCTCCTTTAGAAACTTTGAATGAAAATTTTGAAGTTTCTTTAGTTGTTTCTCAAAAAGATAAACTTAGAAATAGAAAAAAATTATTACCAACTCCAGTAAAGCAAAGAGCATTGGAGCTTGGACTTGAAGTTGTAACTCCTGATAGTGTAAAGAGTGATGAATTTTTTGAAGTCGTAAAAGAAATAAATCCTGATTTTATTGTCGTAGTAGCATTTGGACAGATAATTGACAAAAGGCTAATCGACTTTATGAAAGGAAAAATTTTAAATATTCATGCTTCTATTTTACCGGAACTTAGAGGTTCTGCACCGATAAATTGGGCTATTGTAAATGGTCTAGAAAAGACAGGTGTAAGCATTATGTCAATAGATGTTGGGCTTGATACAGGAGATGTTTTAGATATTGAAGAAACAGAAATTTTAGAGTCAGATAATGCTGAAACTCTTTATGAAAGACTTTCAAAAATGGGTTCAAAATTGATTGTAAAAACTATCAATGACTTTGAAAATAAATATAAAAATAGAGTTAAACAGGGAGATAATTTTTCCTATGCTCCAATGATAAAAAAGGAAATGGGAAAACTTGACTTTAACGATACTTCAAGAAATATTTTTAACAAAGTAAGAGGCTTTTACAATTGGCCAAGTACATTTTGTGAATATATGGGAGAAAACATAAAAATTCATAGAGCTGAAATTTCAAAAGAAAACCCGAATGAAATTGTAGGAACAATTTTTAAAGTTTCAGATGATGGAATTTTTGTTAAAACTATAGACGGAAGTATAAAACTTTTAGAAATTCAATTTTCAGGTAAAAAAAGAGTTTTGGTTAAAGACTATCTTCGTGGTAATTCTATAAAAGTTGGAGAAATTTTAAAATAATGAGAAAACTTGCAGTTGAAATTCTTTGTGAAATC
>ERZ773083.316-NODE-316-length-41617-cov-4.161758_pt1 | contig 41617 bp, 37 predicted proteins | sample MGYA00511465_ERZ773083 | MGnify/ENA primary metagenome ERZ773083 (study PRJEB29015, sample SAMEA2738001) | human oral metagenome | biome: human oral; feature: human-associated habitat; material: dental | place: China | collected 2060 ... | reverse complement strand
ATTGTATTAAGGTTATGTTTGGTTGCCCAATATTCGTAGCCTTTGCTTTTCCTTACCTTTGTATTGGTGTTCATGTCAATAACATTGCCGATGCGTTTTTTGACGGCAGGTGTCTTGATATACTCTCTTTCTGTAATGCGTTCTTTTAATCTTTCTTCGGTATAATCTTCTCCGATTATTTTATACTAAACCCCGTTAAACTAACTGAATATAATGTGGTATAATGTAATAGGGTGATAAAAATGGCAAAAGCATATAAAATAACAGAAGAAATTTCAAATGAGATAAGAATGATTAGAAAAAAAATAAAAAACAAAAGTGAAGACATAAGGCTACATGCAGTAGAATTAAGAGGCTTAGGAAAAAAGAATAAGGAAATAGCTGAAATTTTAGAGGTCCACGAAAAAGTTGTCAGTAAATGGATATGCATATTTTCAAATCAGGGAACACAAGGACTAATGAACAAGCCAAAAGGTGGAAATCATAGAAATATGACATTTGAGCAGGAAGAAGAATTTTTGAAGCAGTTTGAGGAACGGGCAAAGAAAGGTGAACTGTTAAGCACAAATGAAATAAAGGAGGCGTATATTGAATCAGTTGGACATAGCATTGGGCATGAGCAGATATACAGAGTTTTAAAACGCCATGGTTACAGAAAAATAATGCCTAGGAGCAGACATCCAAAGAAAGCAAGTGATGAAGAAATTGAGCAGTCTAAAAAAAAATTGCTAATCTGGTGCAGAAAACAAAAATAGGAAATCCAGATAAGACAGTAAGATTATTGTTTGAAGACAAAGCAAGTTTTGGAAGAATTAACAAGCCTAAGTATTAGCTGGTGCAGCAATAAGTTTAGACCCTGTGTTCCCTGTCATCATATGAGGGAGTACAGGTATGTTTTTGGTGCGGTGGAGCCTTTAACGGGGGAAAGATTTTTTTTAGTTATACCAAACTGCAATACCAATAATATGAGTATTTTTTTAAAGGAATTATCTAAAACTTATAGCGAGGATATTATGATTCTAGTCTGTGATGGGGCAGCATGGCACAAATCAAAGAATCTAGAAATTTCAGGAAACATCATAATAACACATATACCGCCATATACACCAGAAATGAACCCCATTGAACAAATCTGGAAACAAATAAGACAGATGGGGTTCGGCAATAAGATATTCAGGATATTAAAAGCTGTAGTTGACAGGCTATGCGACACTATAAATTTACTTACAGATGAACTAGTAAAAAGTATAACTCTTCGTGAATGGATTTATTCTGTTGTTTAAACGGGGTTTAGTATGAAATAAAGTTTAAAAGAGAATAATAGAAAATAGTTTTTAAGATATGCTTTTAAAGCATAACTGGTTATAAAAAATAAGTATTTGATATAATAGGATAAATATTGTAAAATAAATCATAAGAAAATAAAAAATTTAGATTTTATCTAATTTTAAGAGGTGATTTTTCATGAATAAAGTATTAGTGGCTTACTTTTCAGCGACAGGGACAACAAAAAAAGTTGCAGAAAAATTGGCGAAAGCAACTGGGGGAAATTTGTTTGAGATAAAACCGCAAGTTGAGTATACTTCTGAGGATTTGAATTGGAACGACAAAAAAAGTAGAAGTTCAGTGGAAATGAATGATGAATTTAGCCGTCCAGAAATTGAAAATGTTGTAGAGAATATTGATGATTATGATACTGTGTTTGTTGGATTTCCAGTTTGGTGGTATATTCCGCCTCGTATTATTCAGACTTTTATTGAAAAACATAATTTGAGCGGAAAAAAGATAATCACTTTTGCGACATCAGGTGGAAGCGGGATAAAAGGCTCAACAGATTTTTTGAAAAAAAATTATTCGGATTTGAATATTATTGAAGGCAAAAGATTTGGTTGGAATGAAAGCTTGGAAAGCATTGGAGCTTGGGTAGAAAAAATAAAAAAATTTTAATGAAAAAGAGAAATATTTTTTGATTAAACAGAGGTGAAAGAAAATGAGAAAAAAAATTACTGCAGGAAGAGATTTATTAGGTAATATTGCACCAAAATTTGCACAATTGAATGATGACGTTTTGTTTGGGGAAGTTTGGGCAAGAGAGGATAAGTTATCGGCTAGGGATAGAAGTTTGATTACGGTCACTGGACTTATGGCGAGTGGAATTTTGGATAGTTCTTTGAAATTTCATTTAAAAAGTGCTTTGGAAAATGGGGTTACAAGAGAAGAATTGGCAGAGGCTATTACACATTTAGGATTTTATGTGGGATGGCCAAAAGCCTGGGCTGTATTTCGGCTTTTGAAAGAGATCTATTCAGAAGATGGGACGGCTGATCCTGTAAGCAGCTTGTTTGGCAAAGGCGATTATAACGAGGCTTATGCAAAATATTTTAATGGGAAAACTTATTTAAAAACATTAGTTGAGCCGAATGACACTTCAAAAGTTGGTGTTCACAATGTTGTTTTCGAGCCAGGAGTTATAAATAACTGGCATTCTCATTCAAATGGACAAATATTGTTGGTTACAGATGGGCATGGATGGTATCAAGAAGATGGGAAAGAAGCGATAGAATTACATCCAGGAGATGTTGTGAATATTCCTAAAAATGTTAAGCACTGGCATGGAGCTGTAAAAGACAGTTGGTTTACGCATATTGCCTTGTCAGATGGCGGTTCGACTGAATGGTTTGGAATATTGTCAGAAGATGAATATGAAAAGTTGCCAAAAGCGGTGAATGCGAGATAAGTTAGTATAAAAAAATTATAAAATTAATGAGGATTTATGGAATTAAGAATTTTAAAATATTTTTTGATGGTTGCAAAAGAGGAAAATATAACAAAAGCGGCAAAATCACTTTATATCACACAACCGACATTATCACGACAATTGGCACAGCTCGAGGAAGAGCTGGGAGTTAAACTTTTTACGAGAAGTAATCATAAAATTTTATTGACTGAAGATGGGAAGTTTTTGCAGCGAAGGGCGAGGGAAATACTTTATTTAACGGAAAAAACGAAAAAAGAGCTGTCTTATGACAATGAAATTGTTGCTGGAGAAATATCTATTGGATGTGGCGAATTTTTGGGAATGAATGAACTTGCAAAATTACTCTCGGAATTTCAGGAAAAGTATCCAAATGTTAAATTTGACATTTATAGTGGGACAGCCGAAGATATTATTTATAGAATTGAACACGGTTTTTTAGATATGGGACTTGTGTTTGACTATATAAATAAGGAAAAGTATAAATTTATAAGATTGAAACAGATTGAAGAATGGGGACTTTTGGTTAGAAAAGACCATAAATTGGCTTCAAATAAATTTATTTATCCAGAAGAAATCAAAAAAGAATCGGTAATTATTTCTAAAAATAAATTAATTCAAAATGAATTTGCAAATTGGATGGGAATTCCTATGGAGAAATTAAATGTTGGTGCTACTTTCACACTGGTTTATAATGCTGCAATGATGGTAAAAAATGGAATGGGAATGGCAGTTTGCTTAAAATTAGAGAATAATTTTGAAGATTTGAAATTTATTCCATTTTATAAAGCAGCAATTTCTAAGACAATTTTGGCTTGGAAACCGTGTTTAAAATATTCAGTGGCGACGGAAAAATTTATTAAATTTATTGAGGAGAAAAGAAATGCTACTAATTTTTAATATTTTTGAACTTGGTGTCAAAGAAGGTGAAAAAAATTCATATGTAGCAGTTGGTAAAAATAATATTATAAAGTCAGTTTTTAATGATAAAGGGACACTTGGAATGTATTTGGTTCAGGAAAAAGGAAAGCCCAATATGACTTATATGTTTGAGGTTTATGAAGACGAGAAAAGTTACCAGAAACATATCAAGTCAGAACAATATAAAGAATTTTTAAGACAATCACCAACAATCTTGACTAATCATAAAAAGAAAATTCAAGTAATGCCAGAGTATATGGGAGATAAAAAGTTTGTGCAAACAAGAAATACTCGTGTAAATTATGTTACAGTTGATGTAAAAGAAAGATTTAATGATACTTTCAGGGAAATTGTACTTGATGAAATGAAGCAGTCGATAAAAAAAGAAAAAGGTGTTTATGTAATTTATGCTGCAACGGCAACAGGAAATCCGAATAAATGGTACTTTTTTGAAATTTATGAAAATGAAAAAGCGTATCAAAAACATAGGAAAACAGCTCATTTTAAAAAATATATTGAGCAAACGGAAAATATAATTGAAAACAAAGAATTTATAAATATTGAAGGTATAAAATTATTAAATAAAGGTAATTTAAATTATGTAAAATAAAAATATTAATTTTGAACTTTGGAAAAATATATGAAAAATGGAGATGATTTCAAATGAAAACAACAAAAATACAAGAAATAGAAATACCTAAAGTAGCATTAGGAACTTGGTCTTGGGGATTTGGAGGAATCGCTGGAGGAGATTCGATTTTTGGAAATAAATTAGGAAAAGATGAATTGAAACCTGTTTTTGATAGAGCAATGGATTTGGGACTAAAATTGTGGGATACTGCAACTGTTTATGCGAGTGGTCAATCTGAAACTATTTTGGGAGAATTTGTAAAAGATAGAAGTGATGCGATAATTTCTACAAAATTTACACCTGAACTTGCTGAAGGAAGAGGAGATAATGCGATTTTCGAATTTCTTGATGAAAGTTTAGAAAGATTGAATAAGAAAGTCATTGATATTTATTGGATACATAATACAAAAGATATGGAGGAGTGGGCACCTAAATTGGTTGATGTGCTAAAATCAGGAAAAGTGAAAAAAGTAGGAGTTTCTAATCACAATTTAGAACAAATAAAATATGTGAATAATCTTTTAAAAGAAGCTGGATTTCAGTTGCATGCTATTCAAAATCATTTTAGCTTACTTTACAAAACAATTGAAACAACTGGAATTTTAGATTATTGCAAGGAAAACAATATCGCAGTGTTTTCATACATGGTACTTGAACAAGGCGCTTTATCTGGAAAATATACAAAAGAAAATCCATTGCCAGCTGGAACAAGAAGGGGTGAAGCATTCCCGCCTGAAACTTTGGCAAAATTGGAGCCATTATTTTATGAAATGAAAATTTTAGGTGGAAAATATTCTGCAACAATTCCTGAAATTGCGACTGCCTGGGCAATAGCAAAAGGAACAATTCCAATAATTGGAGTTACAAAACCTAATCAAGTTGACGATGCCAAAAGAGCTGCAAGTGTTGAATTAAGTGATGAAGATGTTGAGCTTATGGATAGAGTAGCTATTAGTACAGGTGTTACTGTGAAAGGTGAATGGGAAAGTTCGATGTAGTTTATTCATAGAGTGAGCTTTATATCTGGTGTTTATAGAAACGATAGTTTGAAGAAATAAGCATAAAAGCGTTGAAATATGCTAAAAAATTGTGGAATTAGTTAAACAAATTTAAAATATATTGTTAAAAAATAATGTTATTAAACAGCACCAAAAATTTTGGATACAAACAAGATTAGAGGTGCATTTTTTGTTAAAAAAGTAAGTTTATTTTCAAAAATTTGATTTTATTACAATATATACTCGAATCCATTTAAAATAAAACTATTAAAAATTATAGAAATTTAGGGTTTAAGTAAAATAGTCATAGCATTTGAGGCAATTTTACTATACAATAAAAATCATTAGAAATATAGAAATTTAATAGGGTAAATTTCAAAAAAATGATATAATAAAACTAGAAATTGAAAAGAAAAAAAGATAATATGTATAACAAAAAATTACTGTATTTTAAACGAGGTTTTAGTATAAGAATTAGATATTTAAAAAGGAGTCGATATGAAAATTAGGAAAAATTTGTTAAAAATTTTAACATTGCTTATTTTATCAGGAAACATTATAAATGCGGGCTATATTAAAGAAAAAAATAAAATTTATTTTACTGATGAAGCTACAGAACCTGAAAGAAAGGAAATTGTAAAAAATGTAGATTTCAGGACTTTTAAAATTTTTGAGGAAAATGATGATTTTGCAAGTGATAAAAATAATATTTATTATAAAAATAAAAAGTTAGAAAATGTAGATGCGGACTCTTTTCAGATAGAAAATTCTTTTATTGCAAAAGATAAAGATAATGTTTTTTATATTGCAAATAATGAGATTATAAAAATTAAAGGCTTTAGTCCAGAAAAAAGTAAGGTTATTGTTCAGTTTTACGTACCAGCTGTATTAATTAATAAAAATGGTATTTATACTTTTGATAAATATGAAAATGGAAAAATTACGATAAAGTCAATAAAACCTGCGGGAATAGATATGAATACTCTAGAAGTCGTGGACGGAGAAAACATGACGATGCTTTTGTACTTAAAAGATAAAAATAACGTTTATTTTATTAATTATAAAGAAAGTGAACAGAAAATTTCAGATATTGATGTCGAAAATGCAGAGGATGCGGGAAATGATAACTATAATATCGATATTGAAATAAAAAAATTAGAGAGTGCAGATAGCGGCAGTTTTAAAATAGATTCTATATACGGGAAAGATAAAAATAACTTATACTTTTTAAATAAAAAAATAACAGGTGTAAATCCTAAAACTTTTAAAGTTGTTGGCTCAAATAAACTTATTATCAAAGATGATAAAGGGGTTTATTATCTTGGAAGAGAAGAAGTGAAAAAAATCCAAAATGCTGATTTAAATACTTTTGAAGAAGTATCGAAAGAGTATTATCGAGATAAAAATAATGTTTTTTACTATGATAATTATGATGGCGATGTAAAAAAAGTTAAAGGGGCAGATGCAAAAACTTTTGAAGTAATAGATAGTGGTTATGCGATAGGAAGAGATAAAAATGCTGTTTATGACAGAGGAAAACAGATAAAAGGCTTGGATCCCGTGACATTTGAAGATTTGAGCGGAAATTTTTACAAAGATAAGAATGGAGTTTACTATGAGGGAATGCTGATGAAGGGAATTGATCCAAAATCTTTTGAGCCATTTGTCAATTATACACATGTGAAAGATAAAAATGGAATACACCACTTTTATCAAAAGAGCAATAACGTTGTTGTTGAAAAAGTTGAAATTTCTCCAGAAATTGATTTGAAAACTTTACAACCTATTGAAAATTATTCTGAATATTCAAAAGATAAAAATAATGTCTATTATAATTTTAAAAAAATAGAAGATGCAGATGTAAAAACTTTTGAGCCTGAAGGATATTCCATTGGGAAAGATAAAACAGGAGTTTATTATGGAACATATAAAGTAAGTGGTGTAGATGTAAATAGTCTTGAAGTTTTGAAAAATGATTTTTTCAAGGATAAAGACAATGTTTATTATAAAAATAAAAAAATAGAAAATTTTAAGCCAAAAAACTTTGAAGTAATAGACTATTCTTTAGTAAAACAAAATGAAGATTTGTACTATTTTACTGAAGATGAAAATGATAATACAAAATTTGTCCTATTAGAAAGTAAAAATGTCGATATTGATACTTTTCAAATTCTTGATGAAGATTATACAAAAGATAAGAATAATACCTATTACAAAGGTAAAATTTTTAAGGAATCAGATGCAAAAACTCTTGATATACATTATAATGAAAATGATAAGGGGTATAAAATAAGGGATAAGAAAAAAGTGTATAAAACAAAGAAATGATATTTATTTTGCGATTGACTTTTTTTAAAATATGATATAATTAAATTGTTAAAAACCCTAAGGGAAATTTATGATATGTAATAAAATTAGGATTAAAAGCTAGATTTTTCTAGCTTATCCCAATACTTAAATTACATATCAAGAAGGTTTAGAACCGTGGATAGCAATGAACTTATTAGACTTCTAAGTTATTATGTATATTATTTACAGATTGACTAGACAGTCGAAAAATATCGAACTTCACCTCTGACTCTACCCTTAGGTGAGCAAGTTAAAATCAGCAGTTTTCTACAAGCCATACAAATCCTTTTCCCATTCGTATATTAGAATTTCTAAAATGATTCCCCTCATTCCATTCCAAAATATATTTTTCCAAATCTTCATAATTTCTCAAAATCTCAAAATATTCCCTTATATTATCCCCAATCTTTGATAAAATCTGATGTTTAGTCTTTTCCTCCAAATCTCCAAGACTCAAATAAACATTTTTTGCCAAAATCTTGTTATTTTTCACAAATTTTATCCAATCCTTATACCAAACTGATGGTGAAACTCCAGCTATTCCAGCAAAAATATCTTCCTGATAACCGCTCCAAAGTGAAAATAACCCAGCAAGAGAATATCCACCTAAAATATACTTCACATTCTTTTCTTGAATATTCATAAATTCTGCCAAACTTGGAATCAATTTTTCCTTTATAAACTCTAATGTTTTACCAGCTCCATCGCCAAAATTTCCTTTTCCACGAAGAAGTGGCATTTCCCAAGGTGTCAGCTCACTATTCCAGTCTTCTATTTTAAAAGCTGCCAAACTAAAATTTTTATCCGTATTTTCAGAAATATATTTCACTTCATTGTCTAAAAGTTGCATATCATGCTCGTCGACAGGCTGTATTAGGATATATTCTATCTTTTTATTTTCATTTGTATATAAAATACATTCTTTTTCTTCTATTTTGAAATTTAATTTTTTCATATTTGCTCCTTTTTTAATATTTTTTGAATATTGAATTTATTTTAAATAGATTTTGATTAATATAATTAATTATAGCATATGTTTTTAAAAATTTTATTCAATTTATTTATACTATTTTTATAATTTTTTTCTTTGCTTAAATATATTTAATTTTTTTTTAAATTATGGTAAAATAAACTAAAATATTTGATAAAATCTGGAATTTTTGTAAACTCTATCAACAAAAGAATATTTATAGAGAGGATAATGAAATGTTTAGAAGGAAAAAAGAAATTTTTTATGTTGGAAAAGTTAAAATTATTATTAATGAATCAACCCTTGATGTATTTAGAAATACAATCTATTATGTAGATGTGCAGAATGCCCTGTGTATTAAAGGTGTTCCATTTATTACCTGTAATATTTATGAAGATGAATTTTCCGACCATTTAATTGCTCAGGTGGGACTGGAAGATGATGAGGAAAATGATGCATTACCAAGTATAGAGGAACTGAAAAATAAAAAAATTGTTTGCTTTATTCAGTTAGATGAGCATATAATAAGATAAAACTGTTGAAATGTTCAAAATTATATACAAAATATTCAAATGGAGGTTATTTTTATGAATATAGAAATTGTACAAATTTGTGATATTACATTAGCCGTAAAATTTGCCTTAAAAACAAAAACTAAAATCGAATATTTTCTTTTTGAATATGAAAAAAATATTGAATTTCTATTCTCTAAAAACAAAGTGGATTTTTTAGAAAATAGCTACAAAGCTAAAAATATTGAAGAATGGTTTGACTATTGTTTAAATTTAGGATTAGAAGACATAAAAATTTTATTACCTATTTCATCTAAAAATTTAAATATTCCCAACGATTTAAATACAAATAAGATTAAATTTATTTGCTATTTTAAAAATAATTTAATTCTTTATTTTACACCAAAATGGGAGAAAACAAGTGGTGGCTGGAATATTACTTATACTGCTCACAAATACGAAAATTCTATCAATGGAAAACTTAAATTTTATGATAATACAGAAGATTTTAAAAATGTATTAAGTAAAATAGCAACTTTGGCTGATAAAATTCATTTTCAAAATTTTAAAAATATTTTTAGAAAAGCTTTTAACATTTTAAATGGGGAAAGTTTTGAAAATATAAGAAATACTTTTTATGGACAAACTCTTTTCAAAATACCTGAAATAAATGCAAGACTTTTTTATTCAGCCAAAATTTCTAATGTTTTTGGCGGAATGGGTTCCTGGAATGACAGCCCTCCTTATTATGCACACGAAAAAGGGCTTGAAAGTGAATATGACAGTCTTACGGAAGAACTTTTGACACAAATTAGGCTTGCTCTTTTATATTCTGTAAATGAATGGTAAAATATAGTAAAATTATAATGGAGGATTTATGAAATTTTTTCAAAAGATATTTATTGTTGTAGTTGTAGTAACAATTATTTTTCTAATAAAAAAATTAATGATAACAAAAAAATTAAAAAAGGAGAATAAAAAATTGGAAAACAAAAATTTATCTATATATGAATTAATAGAATCTTCTATTCGAGAGTGTGGAAAATTACCTGAAGATTTTGCTTTGCCTCAAGAAGAGGAGAATGGAATTCCTTGGGCAGATGGTGCAATGGATGGCGTTTTTTTGTATCATACTGATACAAATGAAGAAAATATAGAAACTTTGAAGAATATTGTATTTCAAATTTCAGAGGGAAAATTTAAAGAAGCTCAAAATAATTTAGACCATTTAGATTTTTTAATGGTTTCATCAAGAACTTCCTTGCTAAATTGGATTATTCAAGAAAGTAAAAAAATAAATTCCAATAATTTGTATAAATTTACTATCTCTCAATTGAAAACTTCTAAAAATAAAGAAAGTATAAAATTTTCTTTGGCTGTATTATTATTAATGGGAGTTGAAAAAGATGTTAAAGCAATGGAAATAATAAAAACTTTGGCTCTTTCGGATGAATTTACCTTATTTTGTTTAGATATAATAGCTAGGCTAGAAAATTCAAATGAAGAGATTTTTGAAATTGTCAAAAAGGTTAAAGGATGGGGAAGAGTACATTCCATCGCATATTTAGAAGTTACTAATGATGAAATAAAAGATTGGTTATTAGAAGAAGGCTGTCACAATGAAATAGACCCAGCATATACTGCGCTAACTTGTGCAAAAAAAATAAATTTACTAGAATTATTAGATGAAGAAAATATTTCTAATAAAAAATTTAATGATATTTCATATTTAATTACTGCTTTATTAAATGAAGGACCTGTTTCTGGAATTTCATCCTTAGAAAATAAAGAAATGCTGATTGAAAGATATTTAAAAAAAGCAAAATATTTATCTTTAACAGAAAACGATTATCGTGCTGTTATGATGATTCAAGAATATATAAAAGATGATGAAAAAATCAATAATAATTTTATAAAAATTTGCAATGAGATTTTAAATTCTGAAAGAACTGTAAATAATATAAAAGAATTAATGAAAAAAGGATATTCTTATGATATAGCAAAATATATAAAAATAGACATTGAACCGTATGCTTTAGAATATTTACAAAGTAATCTTCTAAAAAATCCCTATATAATATATGATATATCAAAAAAAGAAAATATGGAAAAACTTGTCTCACTCGTAGAAAAAAGACTACCATTAGAAAAAATGAAAGGATCTCCTACTGATAAAATCAATTTTAGAAATGAAGAATTTACAGTTTTAGATGTTGCAGTTAGAACTCTAGAAAATTTTGAAGGGATAGGAAAAAATTTAATGATATGTGCTCTAAATTCTCCATATGAAAATGTGAGATATGGAGCAGCTAATACATTGGAAAAATGGAAAGGGAAGGGATATATTTTTCCTGATGAAATAATACAAAATATAAAAAACTTAGAAAAAATTGAAGTTGATGATGAGTTGAAAGAAAAATTAAACAAATTAGTAAAATGACATTCTATATTACCAAAGAAGAATTTAAAAGAAAAAAAGGATGATAAAAATACCATCCTGAACCATATATTATATTTTGAGTTTACACAAAATTTCAAACACTCTTAAATTTATTTATCTTCTAATTTTCTTTCCAATTTTTTTACTTTCTTTACCAGTTCTGGAACTCTTCCCATAGACATTTTTATTCGCAAATCATCTATATGCTCTCTTAGTGGGAATCCTGACATTTGTTTTCCATCTGGTACATTATTCGTAACACCTGATTTTGCAGCAATTACAACATTGTTTCCTATTTTTAAGTGACCTGCCACTCCCACTTGACCTGCAAGAATTGTATTATTTCCAACTTCTACGCTTCCAGAAATTCCCACTTGTGCTATTATAAAACAATTTGACCCTATTATGTCATTGTGAGCGATATGAACTAAATTGTCGATTTTAGTTCCTTTCTTTATTATCGTATCGCCAATTGCTCCTCTGTCAACACAAGTATTTGCTCCTATTTCTACTTCATCTTCTAAAATTACATTTCCAATTTGCTCTATTTTTACATTGTTCCCTTTTGCTTTTATATAACCAAATCCATCTGAACCAATTACTGCTCCTGGCTGAAAAATACATCTTTTTCCAATTTTACAAAATTCTCTGATTGTAACATTTGGATATACAATTGTCCCATCACCAATTTCTGTACCTTCAAAGATTGAAACATTTGGATAAATAACAACATTTTTTCCTATTTTTACATTATGACCTATGTACGTATTAATTTTTGAAATATTTGCTGTTTTATCTATCACTGCTGAATCTTCTATTGCTTTTTCAAAAGGCTTTATTTTAGGCTTAAAGTAATTTAACAAGATTGGCATTATTTCTCTTGGATTTTCATCTACCACGATAAACGTCTTATTTTCTGGCAAATTTGGAATTTCAGGAATTATTAACGCTCCAGCATTACATTTTTCGATATTTTTTAACATTTTTTCATCTGCGGCAAAAGCCAGTTCTTCTTCATTTGCATTAAAAAAAGGAGCTAGCCTTGTAAATTTTATTTCATTATTTCCGATAATTTTTCCATTTATTAAGTTCGCTATCTCTTTTATATTATACATCTTTTCCATTTTTCATACCTCTTTTTATTTTTTAAAAAATTAACAGGGAACTTTTAAATCCCCTGTTTTATAAAATAACTTTGTCCTTATAATTTTTAACTGTAAATTATATTCTAGAATGATTGTCCAAAGCTGAAATAAAATTTACCTTTGTCTTTTTTCTTACCAGGTTTTTCAGGGTCCATTGGCCAACCGTAATCAAATCTTAATGGTCCAACTGGCGTATTTAATCTAAGTCCTACTCCATAACCTTTTTTAAGATCTTTGAATTTGTGTGAATTTTTTCTGTCAGGTGAATAAGTTCTTCTTCCAGTCGCTGGATTTATTCCCTCCTTTTGCCAAGCGTTTCCTATATCAAAGAATGCAACCAATTGCACTGTGTCATTGATTTTTGTTCTATTTTCAATACTTGCATAAAATTGATCATATCCATCAAACGCTCCATATTCATATCCACGAAGTGTTTCAGCTCCTCCAACACTAAATCTCATTGCATCAGGAGTTCCGCTTCCTGTAGAACCCCAAACTGCTCTATATGCCATCACATTTCTCTTACCAAATAATGGATGAAATGCTCTTAAATCAGCTTCAAATCTATCATATTTTCTAGGGTCTTTCAAAAGATCCCCTCTTTCATAAGTAAAATCTGCATAAAGCCCTTTTGTCGGGTCATTTACATTATCTCTTGTATCATAAATTAACTCTGGAGTTGCTGCTATTAAATTATATTTATCTTTAACATCTCCTCCTGAATAAATTTCTTTTTTGTGATCATATCTCGCTGAAAGTCTTACATAAATATCTTTATTTAATCCTTTACCTATTGTCCATCTTGTTCCTATTGTTTTAACTTTTTCAAGTTCGTCCCAGTCAGCGTCATCGTCAACAGATTGTGTCCAATAAACAGAACTACCCATTTGAACTCTTTCAGTTCCTTTTACCCAAGGATCAAACCAGTCTATTGAAAATGTTTTATCCCCTTTATTTGATGCTTCCAAATTAATTGAAGCCTGTTGATCTCTTCCTAAAAAGTTATCATCCGCTAATTTAAGTCCTCCAACTAATCCAACTGAAGTACCGTAAGAAATACTTCCATTAATTGTTGTTGTAGGTCTTTCTTCCACTATAAATTTTATATTTCTTTCATTTGGGTCAGTTTCACTTCCATAAAGCTCTGGTGTTACTCTTGTAAAAATACCTGTTCTGTACAATTCTCTTATTGAACTTTCTAAATCACTATTATTTAATACTTGTCCTGGTTTTACTTCCAAATATCTTTCCAAAACGTAATCTTTTGTTCTTAATTTGGTTCTTTTACTACTCTGTCTGTCATTATCATTTTTAGGTGTAGATTTTTCAAAAGTTATATCTTTAACTATACCTTCACTAAGACCAATATTTACATCTCCAGTTTCTCCAACAGTTATTGACTCAATTCTTGCAGTTGAATACCCATTTTTAGAATATAATCCGATTATTCCATTTGAATCAGGATTTAATAAATTACCATTTAAAATTTCTCCTTTTTTTATTCCCAATGCTTCTTCCAATTGAGCATTAGTAAATAAAGTATTTCCTTGGATATTTATACTTTGAACAGCTGGATTTTCTTGTACTTCATACATTATTGAAACTGTATTGTCAGCTTTTCTATCTATTTTTGGTTCTACGGTTGAGAAATAACCTGACTTAAATAATTCTTGAGCTCCATCAATTGCTTTTTGCGGAATAAGTTTATCTCCCACTTTTACTGGAAGATTATTTAAATAATCTTCTTTATTTAAAGTTTTAATTCCTTGAATATCTACACTTGTTATTGTAAAATTTGTTTCTTTTTGATTTTCTTCATACTGTAATTGTGACTGAAGAACTTCTTGTGCATTTGGATTTTCATCAACTGCAATATCAATATCTACCGCATCTCCATTAATATTTGGAACTGTGTTTACATTTGAGATATATCGCTCTCTTTTTAACGCTAAGTAAATATCGCTCAAATCTTTATTCGAGTAGTTTTCTCCAGTTTGAACTGGAATTTTTGACCTAATCAAATCTTCTGGCAACTGTTTTAAATTAGAAATGTTTATTTTTCCAACTTTTAAATCACTTCTGTTTACTACTGCTTGATTTCTTTCTTTTTTTTCTTTAGATTTTTTTACTTTTTTCTTTTTATCTTTTTTTCCCTGTTCCTGAACTTCTTCATCAGAATCTGTCGAAGAATAAGTTTCTTCGTCAGTAGACTTTAGTTCTTCACTCTGTTCTTGAGATGTTACCGCTCCCGATGTTTCGTCTTCTTCATTTTCAGTTGCTGTTGTTGCCGATGGTGTTGATGAAGAACTTGTTGTGGTGTTTGCTGCTAATGTTGTTGATTCTGGCTTTTTTTGTCTTATTTCATTTTTACTTTCAACCGTTTTTTCTCCTTCTTCAGCTGCTTGCGACATATTATTCATAGAAACGAATAATGTAACCACCACAATTAAAGCATAAATTTTATTTCTCATTTTTCCTCCTATTTTCTTAATGTATCCAATTTTCTTTTTTTAAATATTTTCTTGAATAAATCACCAATGCTATCAGCTTTTGTTGAAAAATCAATTCCAAAATAATAATTTATTTTATTTTGTTTTTTATTTGATGCTCTTAAATTTATTTTGCTACTTTTTGGCGCTGTTTCCCCTCCAGCTCTAAGATCAAGTCCAGTTGCTATATTATAGCTTAACCAGGCGTTGTATCCTATTGGATTTTCCTCTTTTTCTCCCGAAGATTGGAAAGGGAATTTTATAGCCAAATTCCAATAAATTTTATCTTTGTATAATTTATCTTTCAAGCTTAATGTTGTAGAAGCATTGTATTTACCAGTTTTATTTGATTTATCTATATTTGTTGATACAGACACTTTAGACAGTCCAAAAACCCCTTCAATTTTATCAGTTATTGAAGAAAAAATCAACTCATTTAATGCAGTGCTTAAAAGTGAACCTGCTACGACCACTCCATCTTCTGAATTATCTTTTGGACCTTTTTTATCTTTGTTTCCATTTCCAACAACTTTGTCAAAAGCTAAAAGTGAAATTATTTCCTCCTCTGTCTTTCCAGAACTTGAACTAAACCTGATATCAGGATTATTCACATTTCCTGTAACACTTACTTCTATTCTCTCAGAGCCAACTTTCGTACTTGCTTCAAAATTAACAAATGTATTCGACATAAAATCTGTTTCTGAAGTCGATTTTGAAAGACTAACTATTGAATTATCAATTTTAAATTCATTTCCATTTAAGTAGAATGACCCTTTTGAAATATCGAAATCTCCCATTAAGCCAATTGCCCCATTTTCAAAGGAAATTTCAGTTGCTCCTTTTATTGTACCTTTTATATTTTTAACAAGGCTGACACTAGGAATATTTAATTTTACTTTTTCTCCGACTTGAACATTCAAATTAACTGTATATTGTTTCAAAATTTTGTCCAAAACTTCTTCAACTACACCTTCCACAATGCTTTTATCTTTTTCCTGTTTTTGAAGTTCAGAATTTTTTGAATTATCTTTATTTACAAAATCAGGTATTTTTCTAATTTCAGCATCACTTACAACCAAATTTCCAAACAATCTGTCTTCAGTCAACATCAAATCTCCTGTAACTGCATAGTCAATATCATTTCCATAATGAAGTCCCAATTTATTCAAATTCGCATTCAACTCAAATTTACCCAGTTGCAAACGCTTAGTTTTCATAAAGTCTGGCGGTATTGTTGGCACATCCAAATTTCCTGTTACATTAAATGTCCCATTATTAAAGCCACCATCTAATCTGTTTACTATAAGTTTTGTCCCCTCTAAATCAATATTGGCATTGATATTGTCAACTAAAGTCCGTTCATCTTTTGTCTTATAATTAAAGTTATTTAACAAAATATGCCCTGAAGTTCCATGACTACTTGAAAGAATAGCGTCAATATTAGCAATTCCACTTGCACTAGCCACATCTTTATTAGCTTCTAAAAAGTTCAAGTTAAAGTTTTGTGCCAATACCGAAATATCGTATTTTATTGGCGAATAATCGAAATATCCGCTGACTATAAGTGGGTTGTTTTCATAATTCAAATTAAATAGACCAATATTTACTGTCTTTTCATTTCCTTGAAGATCTATATCAAGATTTGTTACTGGAAATCCAGCCAAAGTTACTTTGTCAGATTTTATTTTTAAACCAGTCAAAAATTTCTCAAAACTTCCTTTATAAAAGAAATCAAAGTCAATATTTCCGCTATATCCTTTATTTTTCAAATCTTGTACAGAATCTAACGAAAAATTGTGATCTCCAACTTTGTAGTCAATGTCAACATTTTCCAAGTCAAATTTTGTATTTGTCTCAAATAATGTTTCATTATTTTCTCCAATAAATTTTAAACTTTTTATATCAAAAATCCCATATTTAAATAATTTATCAATATTTCCATTACTGTAGTCGATATTCGCCACAATATGTGGAATTTTATAACTTCTGTAACTCATATTTCTCAAAATTAAATGTCCATACATATTAAATTTATTTAAATGACCTTTTAAATTAATTTTAGATTTTGTTCCAAATGTCAAATCTTTCATTTTTAATAATTTTGGAATGTCATCTTCGTCTAGATTAAGTTCCAAATCAGCCACTTTATTTTTCAGATTATATGTTCCAGAAATATTATTTCCTCTCAAAGTCACATCTTTAAAGTTTACTATACTATTTTTTATATCTAAATCCGCTCTTGTCTGTCCGATTGAATTAAAATTAATTTTTGTCGTCGATGGAGTCAACAAAATTTTTCCATTTAAATTATCTGGCGTTCCAGAAACATTTGCTTTTAGACTGTCAACATACATGCTCACTTGCGGATCAAATATACCATATAAAACGTAATTTTTAAGCTCTCCGTCAAGTTTTACATTTCTTGTTTTTAAATTATAACTTCCTTGCGCAAATAATTTGTCATTTCCTAAACTTTCAATTTTTAAAATATCATTTTTTAAATTTAATTTTGCAGTCAAATTTTTAAGTCTATGATATTGATACCAGACTTCGTCCGCAAAAATATTCATATCCAAGTTCATTTTTGCCAAATCATTAATTTTCCCTTTTGCATGTAAATTTTCAAACTCTGCGATATATTCTCCGTAAGGACTGTAAATTTCAAAATTTCCAGAAAGTCTGTCATTGACTTTTCCACTAATTTTAGCCTTCGCATTCAAAAGAAATTTTGCGTCATTTAACTTTTTGGATTTAAAGACATAATTATTTAATTTGGCATCAATTTCTGCTCTTCCAGTTTTTAAATGATAACTTCCTTGTGCAAACAATTTATCATTTCCCAAACTTTGAATTTTTAAAATATCATTTTTCATATTCAATTTTGCAGTCAAATTTTTAAGCCTTTGATCTTCCCAAGAAACTTCATTTGCTAAAATATTCATATCCAAGTCCATTTTCGTCAAATCACGAATTTTACCACTCACATGTAAATTTTTATATTTTACAAAATATTCTCCAGAAGGACTGTAAATTTCATAACTTCCCATGATTCTGTTATTTGTTCCGTCAATTCTAGCTTTCACATCCATCGGAAGTTTTGCCCTATCCATCCCTTTAAAGTTATATCCATAATTTTTCAAAAGTTTTGCCAAATCCATTTTACTCTCATTTCGAATACTGTAAGAATGTTTCATGTCCGCTGTCGTTGTACCTTTTATATTTACTACGATTCCGCCAGTATTTACTTTAGCTTTTATGTTGTAATTTCCTCTATTTATATTTATGTCCGCAACTACGCTCTCAATCATTTTTATTGGCAAATTTTTAAGTTTTGCCTTTATATTCCCTGAACGTAGCATATGCTTCTCATCAAACTTAACAAATAATTTTTTTACATCTGGATTTAGTACATATTTTTTTCCACCATATCTAACCGTAATATAATCCTTTCCTTGTGCGTTGACAAAAAGCGTTTTAGCAGTTGGATTTACCACATAGTCTGCATTTAATTTTTTTGAAATAAGCGTCCCAGAAATAATATTTTTATTTGAAATTTGCACATTTCCAACAAATCTCGGAATATTGTAATCTGAGCCTTTGTTTACTAAGATATAGTTACCTTTTCCGGTCTTTTTATTTAAGTCATATATAAATTTTGGAATTTTTACATCATCTTTTATGCGAAATCCGCTTAGCACTTCGTCAAAACGAAAAGCCGTGTCATCTAGTTCAAAAAAACCTTTTTGAGTGGAAAGCTTCATATTTGTGCTAATGTTTCTAAAATTATAATTTGCTATTTTTATGTTTTCCGATGAAAATTTTCCATCCAATTCAACTTTTGCAGATTTTTCTTTAGTTTTTTTCTGTACTTGATTTTTATTTTTGTCTTTTTCTTTAGATTTTTCAATGTCAACTTTTAGATTTAATTCTCCAGTGACATTTCCTTTTGCTTTAACATTAAAACCTTTCAAGGTTTTATATCTTGCAATTTGTGAATAAGGAACTTCTCTTACTTTTATTTTCATAGTGAGCTTTAAATTTTGATTTCCGTAATTTAATAGCAACGAAACTGGCTTTTGCGCCAACAATGAATTTGCATTGACTATAATGTTTTCCTTTGTCATATTGATATTTGCATTAATTTTATCAATGTCACCATCAAAATCAACATAGTTCAATATTCCATCTTTTACAACTAAATTCCCAGTTGGTTCCATAGTTTCAGTCGCTTTATTTTTTGTCAAATTAAGTTTTCCATTTAACATTCCACCTTTTATTGTTATCATTTCAAGCGGAAGATATTGTCCAAGCTCCTTTGTAACTTTCACATTTCCAAAATCAAAATTTAAGTAAAATTCTTTTCTCTTTTCAGAACTATTTTTAATTTTATCAAATCTTGATTTTAACGACTGCACTGAATTTAACTTTTGATTTAATTCAATTCCCAAAGTTTCAACCGTATTGTCCGCATTCAAATTTCCTATTCCCTTTGCCACTAATAAGAATCCACGAGATTTTGCAGATTCTAAATTTCCATTTACGCTTGTCATAGATTTCTGTATTTTTTCTTTAAAACTTGTATCAGCGTAATTAAGTACTGCATTGTGAATAAAAAGTTTTCCAATCCGACTGGTTCTGTCAAATGTTTTTTCTTTTTTGTCCTTTATTATGTGAAAAAGATTAAAATCATTATTTTTTCTTCGCTCCAAATTTACAGTTGCACCAAAAATATCTATTTTACTAAGCCTAGTTGGCGTAAGTAAATTTATTTTTGCTACCACTTTTTTCGCATCAATCACCATATTTCCCGACAAATCTCTAACTTTCAAATTATCAATCTGAATTCTGTCAAATCCATAAAGTCTAATTTTGTCAAACTCAACATTTAATGCATTCGTTTTCAAAATTCTCGTCAGCGTCGACTTAAAATGTGGTGTTGAAATATAGTACTTTAATGTGCCTAAAGCCAAAAGAAGCGGCATAAAAACCATTAAAGATTTTTTTAAATATTTCATTTCACAACTTTTACCTCCTTTTCTTTAACTTGTGCATTTTTATCTGCACTGTAAGTCATGGCAAAACGGCTATTCTGAAAAGGATAATTTTATGTCTTTTAACTTTTTATTTTGTAATAATATTATTTTATTGTAAATAATTTTTTTATTTACAAAAAATCCAATTACCCTATTTTTATGATATTCTTTTACTTTTCCAACTAAAATATCCCCTGTATTTTAACATAATTTTGGATAAAAATCTATTTTTATTTAAAACCAAATTTACAAACTAAAATATTTTAAAATAATCGTTCAAAAATATAATACGCTATTGCAAATATTATCGCAAAAAATATTAATTTTTTCGCTACTTTAAAAATTAGTTTTAAAACAAAAAAAACTATAATTATTGTTATCAGCATTTTCATTTTTATTCCCCCAAAACCTTTATTTTACTATGTCGATCACATCTTTCATTGATTTCAAGTTGTTTGCCAGTCTTTCAAAATCTTCTCTTCCCCGTATCATTATTCCTAGATGTATAAGGCAAAGCTGATTTCCATTTTCTTTTAAAATATTTGTGTTGACATTTACTATTTCCATTTTATATTCGTTTAAAATTCTTATGATGTCCAAAAGAAGACCGTTTCTATCGTATGCCTTTATCAAAAAATTAAACTGGTATCTCGTCGTATTTTTACGAATTTCTTCTTCGTCCCAATACACTTCAACTTCCCTATTTGGCTCAATTTCCATCAATTTCTCAAAATTTTTACAATCTTTTCTGTGAATCGCAATTCCCCTGCCACGCGTCACATATCCGCAAATTTCATCTCCAGGAAGTGGACTGCAGCATTTTGCAAAACGGTACATTGTATTTTCTGTTCCTGAAATTTTTATTCCGCCTTGACTTCTTTCTTTTCTCTTATTTCCTTTTTCCTGTTCCGCCTCCAAAACTTCTTCCAGTTTTTTCTCCTGTTTTCTCTCAAATTTTTTCAAAAATCCGTCAAGCGACAAATCTCCAGTTGCAAATTTATAAAAAAGTATTTCTTTTGAAGAAATATTAAATTTTTTCATGTATAAAAATACTTTTTCTTCTTCCACAACATCCGCAAATTTCAGTCCCAATTTTTCAAACTCTTTTTCTAAAAGCTGTTCCCCTTCTTTTGATTTTTCCAAAAACTCTTTATCCTTAAACCACTTTCTAATTTTTGATTTTGAACTGTGATTATTTACCATCGCTATCCAGTCTTTTCCTGGACCTTTTGTATTTTTGGAAGTTAAAACTTCGACTTTATCTCCATTCTCTAGAGTTTGATTAAGTTGAACTATTCTGTCGTTAATTTTGGCTCCAATCGTTCTGTAACCAATTTGTGTGTGAATTTGAAACGCAAAATCAAGTGCAGTTGAATTTTTTGGAAGTTCAACAACATCGCCTTTCGGAGTAAAGACGAAAATCGTCTGATTTAGCACATCTCCCGTAACTTCTTTGGCAAAACTTTTCGTCTTTTCTTTTTCATTTGCTTCATTTGTACTTTTTTCAATAATTTTTTTCACAGCTGCATAATATTCTTCATTTTTAGATTTTTTCTCTTTGTATTTTTTGTCTTTATATTTCCAGTGTGCCGCAACCCCGTCTTCAGCAATTTGGTGCATCAGTTTTGTTCTAATCTGAATTTCCACTTTTTGATTATCAGGTCCATTAACAGTTGTGTGAATCGATTGATACCCATTTATCTTAGGTGCAGCGATATAATCTTTAAACCTTCCAGGAACTGGAATAAACAAATTATGAATTATTCCAAGCGCATTGTAGCATTCGTCTTCCCGCTCGACAACTATCCTAACCGCAATTAAATCATTCAAGTCAGCAAATTTCTTTTCTTTTTCAATCATTTTTCGATAAATACTGTAAAGATGTTTAGGTCGCCCCGTAACTTCTCCTTTTAAATTATGCTTTTCAAGTTCTTTTTCTATTTTGTCAATAACTTTTTTAGTATAATTTTCTCTCTCCTGTTTTTTTGTATTTACAAGCTCTTTAATTTCTTGATATTCTTCTGGATGTAAATATCTAAAACTTATATCTTCCAACTCTGTTTTAATCTTTGACATCCCAATTCTATGTGCAATTGTCGCAAAAATTTCAAGCGTTTCTTTAGATTTTTCAAGCTGTTTTGCTGGGGTCATGTATTTAAGCGTTCTCATATTATGAAGTCTATCAGCTAATTTTATAATTACAACTCGAATATCCTCAGACATTGCAACTACCATTTTCCGAATATTTTCAATCTTTTTACTATCCGTTCTTGGCAAATTTCTAAGTTTCGTCACTCCGTCAACAAGTTTTCTGACATCTGCACCAAAAATATACTCAATGTCAGGCAAGGTAATAAGCGTATCTTCCACGACATCATGAAGTATTCCAGCGACAATCGTATCCGTATCCATCTTCAAATCCACAAGAATTTCTGCCACTTCCACAGGATGCAAAATATAATTTTCTCCACTTTTTCTCTTTTGTCCAATATGCGACTCATTCGCCAAAGTAAATGCTTGAGAAATCTCTTCGGTATCGACATCCAAGTTATTTTTTTTAATTCTGTCAAAGAGCTGCTGTAGTAACTCTTTTGACGTTTTATTTATCACTTTTTCCTGTTCCATATTTTTCTCCTTTTCAGGTCAAAATTAAACCTACTTTTATTTTCTTCAATTTTACTATATATTTCAAAAAAAATCCATCTTTTTAAAGAATAAGACAAAATAAAAATTATAATCTTGAGATTATTTAAAAATTGTGGTAAAATACGTAAAGAACAAATAGATATTTTTGAAAGGAGAATTAAAAATTACGGATGGAATTGTTGACAAATAAAATTAAAAAATTATTTTCTGAAAATATAAATAAAATTTTTGAAAATGATTTTTCAGACAAAATTGATATACAAAATTCCACAAAAAAAGAATTTGGAGATTTTCAAACTAATTTTGCTTTAGTCAGTTCTAAATTAATTGGCAAAAATCCTAGAGAAATAGCGACAGAAATTGTCACGGAATTTGAGAAAAACGAAATTATCGAAAAATTGGAAATTGCTGGACCAGGATTTATCAATATTTTTTTGAAAAACGAATTTTTGAATAAAGAAATTAAAAAACTAGAAAATGAAAAATATGACTTTTCTTTTTTAGATACAAATAAAACAGTAATTATTGACTACTCTTCTCCAAATATTGCAAAAAGAATGCATATTGGACATTTAAGAAGTACGATAATTGGACATTCAATTAAAAAAATATTGGAATTTCTGGGAATAAAAGTTATTTCTGACAATCACATAGGAGATTGGGGAACTCAGTTTGGAAAACTTATAGTCGGATATAAAAACTGGCTGGAAAAAAGCACTTATGAAAAAGATCCGATTGGGGAACTGGAGCGAATCTATGTTTTATTTTCAGACAAAGCAAAAGAAGACCCGACTCTTGAAGAAAGCGCAAGATCAGAATTAAAAAAATTGCAGCAAGGTGATAGTGAAAATATTAAACTTTGGAAAGAGTTTATTGAAATTTCCTTAAAAGAATATAACAAGGTGTACGACAGGCTTGGAATAAAATTTGATTATTATTACGGCGAATCTTTTTACAACGATATGATGCCAGAAATTTTAAAAGAACTAAAAGAAAGAAATATTGCAAAAGAAGATCAAGGAGCACTAGTTGTATTTTTTGACGAGGATAAATTGCCGCCAGCAATTGTTCAAAAAAAAGACGGAAGTTTTTTGTATGCGACATCAGATCTTGCGACTATGAAATTTAGAAAAGAAAAACTAAAAGTAGACGAAGCTATTTATGTGACGGATGACAGACAGCAGAATCACTTTAAACAGGTGTTTGAAATTGGAAAAATGTTAGGTGAACCTTACAACTATAAAAAATTACATGTAATTTTTGGAATTATGAGATTTGGAGATGTAATTTTTTCTTCAAGAAGTGGAAATATTATAAGACTTGTCGATTTGCTTGATGAAGCTAAAAAGCAAGTTAAACAAGTTATTAACGAAAAAAATCCTGATATTCCAGAAGATGAGAAAGATGAAATTGCTGAAACTATTGGAAGCGGAGCGATAAAATATTTTGATTTAAGTCAAAATAGAACGAGCGATGTAACATTTACTTGGGACAAAGTTTTAAATTTTGAAGGAAATACTGGACCATATTTACAATACACATATGTTAGAATTATGTCTATCTTTAGAAAATTAAAAGAAGAAAACTTCACTTTAGAAAATAAAGAAATTGTTTTGGAAAATATGGATGGAATTGAAAGAGAACTTGCAGTTTCGCTTTTGAGATTTCCGCAATTTGTCGTGAAAGCGTATGAAACACTAAAACCTAATATTATTGCTGAATATCTGTTTGACACAGCAAAATTATTTAATAACTTTTATAATTCAAAACAGATATTGAAAGAAGAAAATCTAAAAGTTCGAGATGCTAGAATTTTACTAGCGCAAAAAACTGCATTTATTTTAAAGCAAGGATTGGATTTATTGGGAATAAATACTGTAAATAGAATGTAAAATAAAATAAAGTAAAAGAGTAATTATAACAGCAGGGAAAAATTAATTTAAAATTGTATTAATATTAATGGAGAGTTAATGATTATAGTGTATACTATATTCAGATCGATAAAAAGATCTAAAACCTCAATTAACCCCCCCTTTTATGAGACCTCTTTTTCGAAAGAGGTCTTTTACTTTAATTAAGGGGATTAAATTTATTAACTAAAAAAATTTTTTAAATAAAAAAAGAAAAGAGGAAAAAAATGACTAAAAAAAATGAATTTTCTTACAGTTACAAAGATGACAATGATTCGACAAGAGCAAACAAACTGTTAAAAAGAGCGGTATTATTGTTTATAATTTCTGCAATTTTGGTTGCAATATCACATTTTTTCTTAATTAAGAAAAAAGAGGATTTGGTGTCAAAAACTCCTATTTTGAAAGAAAATAAGGAAAAATTGACAAAAGAGCTTGGTGAAATTAATGATCAGATTAAGTATACTGAAGATGGAAATAAGAAAACACAAGAAATTATAAAAAAATATAACAAATAAAATAAATTAAATTGAGAGGTAAAAAAATGAAAAAAGGAATAGCAATAATTGGAATAATTGCTGCCTGTGCTGGATTTGCATACTCAGGTTGGCATATTTTAGGAACAACATCTAAATTAGTAAAAAATCATAGTTTGAACAGCAACATTAAAAAATTAGAAAAAGAAAAAAGTAAAAAAGAAAAAGTTTTGGATGAATTGACTAAAAAGAATGAAGAACTTACAGCAAAATACGAACAAATGAAAAAAGATGGAAAAATAAAAATAGTTCATTTGACTTTCGACGACGGTCCTTCAAATAATACTGAGAAAATTTTGGAAATATTAAAAAGAAATAACATAAAAGCAACTTTTTTTGTGATAGGACATAACCAAAATAAATATAAGGAAATAATAGACGCAGGGCATGCAATAGGACTTCACAGTTATACACATGATTACAAATATATTTATGCAAATGAACACAATTTCTTTGAAGATTTGTATAGATTACGGGATGCTGTAAAAGCTAAAACTGGAAAAGATGTTAGAATTACAAGATTCCCTGGAGGTTCTAGCAATGCAGTTGCATCAAAAGCCTTGAAACAACAAATTATTACTAGAATGGCAAGAGAAGGGTATATTTATCACGATTGGAACTGTGATTCAACAGATGCTAGTGGAAATGGAGTACCTGTACAAAAATTAATTAAATATGGAATTTGTACTAATCACCCAGAAATTGATGTTTTGATGCACGACACAAATGTTAAAGGAACAACTGTTCAAGCATTGCAAACTATTATTGATGGATATAGAAAAGCAGGATACAGTTTTGAAGTAATTACACCTAGCAGCATGAAAATTCAGCATGTAAAACAACCTGAATTAAAAGATTTGAAAAAATAATAATTAAAATTTTAAATAAAGATTATAGTTTTTTAATAGCTGTTCTTATTAAAAAATAGTTTTTATGATTTAATTAAGAGAAAACTAAGCTGTAAAACTGATAGCATATGATATAATATTAAAATAATAAAAATATAAAGGAGAGTTTTTAATGAAAAAAATAATTACAATGCTATCAGTTTTGTCATTATCTATCTCATTAACAGCAAAAGAAAATACAATACAAAAGCAAGAAAATAATAGTCAAAATATAATTTTTATAAGAAAAGAAATGATGAAAAAAGCCGACAGTTTAGATTTTAATGTTTCAAAAAGTAATAACAAATCAGTTATGACGATAAAAAAAGAAGATTTAAATAACTTTACTAGCTATCAAAATGGAATGGCTTCTTTTTACAGCAAAAGCTTAAATGGAAGTAAAACTTCGAGTGGAGAACGACATAGATCGAGTGAAATGATGGCCGCTCATAAAAGTTTGCCATTTGGGACAAAAGTAAAAGTAACAAATTTGAACAACGGTAAATCTGTCATTGTGAGAATTAATGATAGAGGACCGTTTGTAAGAGGAAGAGTTATTGATTTAAGCTATGCTGCTTTCTCACAAATAGAAAGTCCTGGAAAAGGTGTAACAAAAGTGGAATTACAAGTATTAAAATAGAAAAATATGCAAAATTTGAATAAAATAAAAAAACTGAAAAATTTGAAAGGTGGAAAAATAGTGTTACAAGGAAAAATAGCATTAATTACAGGTGGTTCAAGAGGTATCGGGAAAGAAATCGCATTAAAATATGCCCAAAATGGTGCGACAGTTATCTCAGGAGATTTAATTGATCCAGATTATAGTCACGAAAATATCTCTCATATAAAATTAAATGTAACAGATAGAGAAAATATCAAAGAAGTTGCAAAAGAATTAAAAGAAAAATACGGGAGATTGGATATTTTAGTAAATAACGCTGGAATTACAAGAGATTCATTACTTCAAAGAATGAAAGAGGCAGATTGGGATTTAGTTGTTGACATCAATTTAAAAGGTGTTTACAACGTGATGCAAGGATTTGTTTCACTACTTTTAAAAAGTAAAGCTTCAAGTGTTATAAATATGGCTTCTGTAGTTGGAATTGATGGAAATACAGGGCAAACTAATTATGCCGCAACAAAAGGTGGAGTTATAGCGATGGCTAAAACTTGGGCTAAAGAATTTGGAAGAAAAAATTTGAGAGCAAATGCAATTGCGCCTGGATTTATTAAAACAGATATGACACATGTTTTACCTGAAAAAATTGTAGAAACTGTTTTAGCTAACACTCCGTTAAGAAAAATGGGAGATGCTCAAGATGTGGCAAATGCAGCGTTGTTCTTAGCAAGTGATGCTTCTAAGTTCATAACAGGACAAGTTTTAAGAATTGACGGAGGTTTAAATTTATAATTTTATAAATTTCAAATTATGTCAAAAGTATATGCTTATTATTTAGTAAATAGTGATACAAGCGGAATTTTAGAAAATTGGGAGAAATGTCAAAAGGTCATTTCAAAGCAAAATGCGAGATACAAGTCTTTTAATAATATTAAAGAAGCACAGGAATGGCTAAACGCCGGAGCAAAATATGAAAAAAAAGAAAAAAAGAAAATTTCCCAAAACGACATAGATTGCTCGGCAATTTATTTTGATGCCGGGACAGGAAGAGGAAATGGCGTCGAAGTGAGAATTACTGATTATAAGGGAAGTCCACTACTGTATAAAATTTTGCCTAAAGAAAAGATTAACGAACATGGGAATTATTATGTTGCAAAACATAGAACAAATAATTATGGAGAATTAGTTGGTCTCTATGCAGCATTAGTCTATGCAAAAAAATATGAAATAAAGAAAATTTTTGGAGATAGCTTGCTTGTACTTAATTATTGGTCCAAAGGACATTATAACGCAAGCAATCTTGAATTTGAAACAATAAAATTAATAAAAAAAGTTACTCTGATGAGGGAAAAATTTGAAAATCAAAATGGAATTATTGAGAAAATCTCAGGAGATATAAATCCTGCAGATTTGGGATTTCATAAATGATAATATTGATACAAAACAAAAAAGGAGAGTATTTTTTATGAAAAAAATATTTATTATAGTTATGTTATTCGCTATTTGTGTCATTGGAATTTCTGCAACAAAAGATAAAAAATTAAAGATTCCTAAGGCAAAAGCAGCGAAAACAAAAACACAAAAATTAAAAACGGCTGATAAAAATTATGAAGGCGAATATTTTAGAGCTACAAATACATTTATTTACACAAAGGATAATTTAATTTTTCCAAATAAAGTTACATCGTATACTGTAAAAGATGAAAGTGGATTACTTGATGGAATTTATAATTTTGCAGCCGAAAAATATAGAGTAACTGATTCCGATTTGATTGGATTAAAAGTTTCTGGAACAATATCTAAAAAGGATAAAGTTATAACAATTAAAAAAATTACAAATTACCAAATTCCTAGAAGTAGAATATTAGGCGAAGAAACAGTTGAAACTGATAGTGATGCTGAAACAGTTAACACAAATGATGATGCTACTGCTACTGATACAAATTCCAATGAAACAGAAGGAACTAATAGTAGCATATTTCAAGCAAACCCTGACAATGATGGTCTTTTACAGAATGAAGGAAACTAGATATTTATTAAAAATTAATTCTTGTAATTCAAGACAAGAATTAATTTTTTTTATAAAAAACTGCACTAAAAATCTTTAGCGCAGCATAAATTTTTTTATTTTTTCAATACCAAATTTTCAAGCAATTCATCGTTATTTTTGTATAATTTTGTCAATTCGATTAATTTTTTCATTCCTTCAACTTCAGACATTCCACTAAGCTCTCTTCTAAGAGCCCAAATTTTTTCCAAATTTTTTTTAGGGATTAATAGTTCTTCTCTTCTTGTTCCACTTTTTAGCACATCTATTGCTGGAAAAATTCTAAGTTGCTCAAGAGTTCTGCTCAAAATTATTTCCATATTCCCAGTACCTTTAAATTCCTCAAAAATAACTTCGTCCATTCTGCTTCCAGTTTCAATAAGTGCAGTTGCGATAATTGTAAGACTTCCGCCATTTTTAATATTTCTTGCAGCTCCTAAAAATCTTTTTGGATAATAAAGTGCATTAGGGTCAATTCCACCTGAAATCAATTTTCCACTTGATGGAATTGTGATGTTGTAAGATCTTGCAAGCCGTGTCAAGCTATCCATTAAAATTAAGATGTCTTTTCCCCGCTCAACTTCTCTTTTTGCCATTTCTAGCACATTTTCAGTAACTTGCGTGTGGATTCTCGGATCTTCGTCAAATGTCGCTGAATAAACTTCGGCTTCTTTCACATTTTCTTTTATATCTGTAACTTCTTCTGGCCGCTCGTCAATTAATAAAATCCAAACGTCAATTTCAGGATTATATTTTATAATATCATTTGCAAGTGTTGATAAAAGTACAGTTTTTCCAGCTTTTGGCGGAGCTACGATAAGTCCTCTCTGTCCTTTTCCAATTGGAGAAATTAAATCGATTATTCTTGAAGAAACTTCACCTGAGCCAAGATTTAATTTCTCATCAGGATAAGATGGGATCAAATCATCAAAAAATGGTCTTTCTAGTGATTTTTCAGGCAAATCTCCGTTTACCAGAAGCACTTTTAAAATTCCGTAATTTTTTTCTGTTCCAATCGGTATTCTAAGCTCTCCAAACACAATATCTTCATTTCTCAAATAAAATCTTTTAATTTGGGAAATTGAAACATAGACATCAGGTCCAACAGAAGTATTTCGTAAAAATCCGTAAGTTGAACCATTCATAATGTCAAGTTTTCCAAAACCGTAAGTTTTTCCTTCTTCTTCGCCTTTTTTTATAAGAATAGCATTTATCAAGTCAGATTTTGCCATCCCGGAAAATCCTTCGATTTTATATTCTTTTGCCATTTTTTTCAAAGTGGTAACATTTTTTGAAAGAATATCTTTTATCATCTCTTCTTCCTGATGTTTTTCTTGAAAATTCTTATCTTGTAAAAATTTTTCCGAATTTTTAAATTCTTGTTGATTTTTTTCTGTTTCGTCAATTTTCTCTATTTTTTCAGCTTCATTTTTTTTAATTAAATTTTCTTCTTTTAAAGCCATTTCTGTTTCACCAAGTTTCTGTTCAACTATTTTTTTCGGTCTTCCTCTTTTCTTTTTTTCTTCCATTATTCTCCCACCAACTCTCCGTATAATGTCCAAGTTTTTGCGTCATTAATTTTAATATTTACAAATTTACCTTTTAAATTTTTCCCATTATTTTTAAATAAAACAACTTTATGAGTTGAAGTTCTTCCAGTTAACATTTCAGGATTTTTTCGACTAGGTCCTTCAACCAAAACTTTTATCGTTTGTCCCAAATATTTTTGACTTTCTTCTCTAGCTTTCATATTTTGAAGTCTAATAAGTTTTTGCAATCTTTCATTTTTAACTTTTTCATCAACTTGATTTTCCATTGTAGCCGCCGGAGTTCCAGTTCTTTTAGAATACATAAACATATATGCATTTTCAAATCCAACTTCATTTACAGCATCCATTGTATCTTGAAAATCTTCATCAGTTTCTCCGGGAAATCCAACGATAATATCTGTTGTCAAACCAATATCAGGTATTTTCTCTTTAATTTTTTTTGCAAGTTTTATAAATTCTTCTTTTGTGTAACCACGATTCATCGCATCTAAAATCTTTGTTGAACCAGATTGCAGCGGCAGGTGTAACATTCTAGCTATTTTAGAATTTTTTGCTATTGCATCAATCACATCATCACTAAAGTCTTTTGGATGTGGCGACACATATTTTATCCAGAAATCTCCTTCAACTGCGGCACTTCTTTTTAGCAACTCAGCAAAATTATCACTTTTATCAGCCAAATCACTTCCATAAGAATTTACATTCTGTCCCAAAAACAATATTTCTTTATAACCTTTTTTCGTATATTGCTCAACATCTCTTACAACTTCATTAATTGGCACAGAACGCTCCATTCCACGCACATACGGAACTATACAAAAAGTACAGTAATTATTACATCCATAGGTTATTGAAATTGATGCAACTATGTCATCTCCAAAATCAGCGTCAACTCTGGTAGGAAGTTCGTCTTCATCGTCAACCATAACTATATGAGTTTCTTCACCTTTTTCAATTCTTTCAATAATATCAGGAATTCTTCCAATATTCTGATTTCCCAAAACCAAATCGACATAAGGTGTTCTTTTTATAAATTCATCTCTCACTTCTTGTGCAAGACACCCTGTAACACCGATTATCATATTTCCAGATTTTTCTTCTTTAATTCTTTTCAAATCCCCTAATTTCCCATAAACTTTTGTTGCAGCACCTTCTCTTACCGTACAAGTATTAAGAAATACCAAATCTGAATCTTCAATATCCTCAGTCATTTCATAACCCATTTTTTTTAACATCTGCGTCATTTTCGCACTTTCATTTACATTCATTTGACATCCGTATGTTATTACAGTTGCTCTTTTTTCCACTTTTTCCTCCTTCAAAATTCCTTTTAGCACTAAAAAATAAATGCCAAATTTTTTATTCAATTTTTCTAATTTATTTTTTTTTGTGATTTACATATTTTGATATGCTCTTCAATTTGAAAATTGCTTTTAAAATAATATTGACCTAAATAGTTATAACATAATTAATTAATTTTTTCAAGTTAGTAATTAATTTAGAAAAAAATAAAATATGAAGAGATTAAAATTAGGATGATAATTTTACCATCCTGATTTAGATTTGGTTTAAATTAGGTCACTTCATGCATTTACTCTTTTTTAGAATTTAAAATTTCATTCAATGCACAAATCGCACTTTCATTATTCTTATCTAACTCTAAAGTTTCTTTTGCTACTTTCTCTGCTTCTTCGTTTATTTCTTGTTTATTAATATTCACTATTTTTTTATTTGCTTCTTCATACTTTACATTTAATATATCTATCCAGACTTCTTTTAATACATTTAACATATTTTCATCATATTTTTTTAACATATCTTCGGTAAATATACTTTTCATATTTTCTGTAAACATTTTTCTCATTTTTTGGTTATAAATTTCTTTTATATTTTTCATTTTTTTATCCTTTTATTTTATAATGCATAGGTAAAAATACTAAATTACTTGGCAATAAAATTCTATCAACATTTTTAATTTTTAATTTTAAGTCATCTTTGTCAAAAAAATAGTTATTTTTTTTTATATAAATTTCTTTATTCGCATTAAAAATTTTTATTTGGTCATTATTTAAATAATTGATTTTATAATTATACCTTTTTATTTTAACGAATAACATAATAATTAAACATATTGATATTTTTATTTTATAGAAAAAATAAAATAATAATATCAAAAATATTATTACTATTTTATTTTCAATAAAACTTTTATATTCTAAAACTTTTTCATTTTTACTTTCAAAGAAAAATAATCTTTGTTTTAATTCTTTAAATATTTCTTCATAATTAATAACATTACTTATCACTATACTATTTTTATCGTCTTTAAATAATTCTTCTTGTCTATTAAATAAACTTGTATTATTGGTTGGAAAATTTATTATTATATCTGCTGAATTCAATAAATTTTTTCTCAGAAAAATCATTTCTATTTTATCATATTCTATTTTTTTATTTTCTGTTCCAAAAAAAATTTCTAAATAATTTTCTGAAAATATTATTTTCTTTTTTTTTAATTTTATTAATAATTTAAAAAAAATTTGTAATATAACCATAAATATATAAAATATCATGACAATAACAGCATTAATTAATAAAATATAATAATATTTTTTATCACTTTTTATAAAAAAAATAAATATAGGACTCATAAAGTATACACAAATATATGCAATTAGCAGCATTCTAAATTCACTATAATGATAGTCTATTTTTTTACTTTTGATTTCAAATTCCACATTTGACCTCTCCATTAAATTCATTTGTTTTCACACCTTCTTTAAATCTCTATTTAAAAATAACTTTTACTTTATTTTCATCGAAATTCCCGAAACTACAAAATACGCTTCATCAGCTTTTTCTGCAACAAACTGATTCATTTTTCCAGCAATTTCACGAAAATATCTTCCAAGCGAATAAACGGGAACAAGGCCCATTCCCACTTCATTTGACACAATTACAACATTTTCAAAATTTTTAAAAATTTTACATAAATTTTGAACTTCTTTTTCCACATTTCTATCACATTTTTCCAATTGATTTTTTTCAGGTTTTTCCCAATCTATTTCTTCATTTTCAAAAATAATATTGCTTATCATATTCGTCAAACAATCCACGAGCATATTATTTTTTTTATTTTCATTCATCATTTCTTCCAAACTTTGTGAAAAATTTTTATAACTTTCAACTGTAATCCAATTATCTTTTCTTCTCGCTTTGTGCAATTCAACTTTTTTTTTCATCTCTTCATCAAAAACAACCGAAGTCGCAAGATACACATTTTTTTGCTTTCCATCATTCAAAGATAAAAGTAAATCTTCCGCAAATTTACTTTTCCCACTTTTTGCTCCACCTGTCACATAAATTATTGCCATCTTTCCTCTTTCTAATTTCTTAAAATTTTTATTTAATATTCATACTTTTTGCTATATCCTCTCGGAGTTATAATCTTCCCATTTTTCACATAAGTATTTGAATTTCCAATTATCACAATTGTGAGCATGTCTATTTCATGTTTTGTCATCTCTTCTAAAGTCGTCACAACATATTCTTCATTTTCTCTTCCTGCATTTCTAACGATCGCAACTGGAGTCATTTTTGGCTTATACTTTAGCATAATCTTTTGTGCTTCTTCAATTTGCTTAACTCTCCCTCGACTTTTCGGATTGTAAATACTCACAACAAAATCTCCTTGTGCCGCAAGTTCTAATCTTTTTTTGATAAGTTCCCAGTCGGTAAGTAAATTACTTAGGCTAATTGTCACATAATCGTGCATAACAGGAGCTCCCGTTATTGCAGCAGCCGCATTTGTAGCTGTAACTCCTGGTATTACTTCCACTTCTATTTTATCATCCGCAATTTCTAACATAATCCCAGCCATTCCATAAACTCCAGCATCTCCACTACTGATAAGAGCCACATTTTTCCCATCTTTTGCCATCTTCAAAACATCTGTACATCTGTCAACTTCTTTCATCATCGAAGAACTCACTATTTCTTTATCAGGATAATATTCTTTTACCAAATCCGTATAAGTTTTATATCCAACAATAACATCACTTTTTTCCATCGCTTCATATGCTCTAAATGTCATATCTCCTTTTTTCCCAGGTCCAATTCCTACTACATAAATTTTCCCATTTTTATTCATTTTTTTCTCCTAAATTACTATATTTTAATAAATTTTTATTTTATTATTTTTAATCTCTTCCACCATATTTCACTTCAATATTTTTATAATCTTCTCCCAATATTTCATTTACAAATTTAAAAAAATCTAAATTTTCATTTTGACCTACAAAAACTGTTAATATTTTATCTTCATTTTTATCATCGTAAACATAAAATTTATTGTCTTTGCTGTCAGTTCCTTTTCTTAAAAATACTCCTTCTGAAATTTCTTCATCTTCTTCTCTTTTTCCAAAAATAAGAATTCTAACAATTTTTTCTTTTTCTTTCAGATCTTTTAATTTTATTTTTTTCTCAAAATCTTTATTTTTTCCTAAAAAAATAAGTTTGCAATTTAATCCACTACATCCAAATGTCCAATCAAAAATCTTTTTCTCCTTGTCTATTCTTGTTTCGATATAGTCAAATTTTTTTTGATTAACAATTTGTTTTATTTGATTATCATCTGAAAGTGATTCAAAATTTTTTCTCTTTTCTTCTAAATAACTATCGTTTTCAATAGTTTCACCCTTTTCCGTATTTTCCATAATTCTTTTAAACATTTCAGTTTCGTCCAGTCTTTTTATCAATTTTTCAAAGTTTTTTCCTTCTTTTGCTGCCTCTCCAGAAAATTCTTTCAAAGCCAGTGTCACTTTGATTAACAAAGCAGTAATTATTTCTTTATTTTGATTATACTCAGCCACTTCCTTAGAAATCTGTTTATTCGCAATTTTATTTATAAAATCATTGACCATTCCTTCAGTATCACCTGTAAACGCTTTTAGGATACCACCAACCATAAAAAAAGTTAATTGATCAGAATAAGCTTCTTCATCAGAAATTCTGTATTTTTCTAGCAAATTTTTATTATCAAGTATTTTATCAATTTCATCCATTTTTTGCGTTATTTCATCTATTTTCTGTTTCATTAACTTAGGATTTCCATCTTCTTTTATATTTTCCGTTTCTTTTGATATATATTCAAAAAAATCTATTGTTTTCAAATAATACTGATTGTCGCTAATCTTTTTAACTTTTTCAAAATACTCATTTTTTATATCTTTGTTTTCAGAACAATTCCAAAAATCCATTCCCAAAACGAAATTTTTTCTATCTTCAGGAATATTCATTTTCAAATATTCTGAAACATATTTTTTCTTCTGAGAATCGTTTGGTATCCCAGTCACAAAATATGATTCTATCAATCTTTCCAAGGCAACATAATTTCTTTTATCTTTCTGATAAAGTTTTTCCCATTCATCCTTACTTTCAGTTGCCCTTTTCCCATCTCCATCTTCTTCTACAAATCCTTCTCCAAATTTCTTATCCAATTTTACAGTTTCATCAATTATTTCTTGTTTTACACCTGTTTTTGATAAATCTTGCTGGATTTTTTCTTTCATTGTTAAGGCGGCTAAATTTAGGTTTATTAAAAAAAGGACTATGATTAGAAATATTTTTTTCATGTTATTTTACTTGTATAATATAGTTACATTATACAAGCTCCTTTCTTTAAATTTTTTATATTGATTATATATTTTTTAAATCTATTTTTTATTTTAAATATTTTTATAATTTTTTTTATTTCCACAGATACCTATCAATTTTTTTACTAATTTTATGTAAAAATAGCAAATTTAAAATCATAAGAAATCCAATTATTATAACACATAAAATTAAAATAACTAAATTAATTTCTTTATTTAAAATAACATTCCAAATTATTAAAATTCCTAAAGGGAAAATTATAAAAGAAGTCCGACTTCCTGGAGAAAACTTTCTATATCTAAGCGCATCATACATATGAGGTACTAAATGCGCAATATATACAATAAATAATGACAGTACCATTTCATACATACTAATCTCGCTTGCTATAAAAAGTAATGTTGATAAAATTATAAATTCTTCGGCAATCATTAATGAAAGTGTTTCTGTAGATGGATAATTCCCTTTTTTCTTCACAAATAATTCATTTTTCATATCTCTTACAACTTTATTTTTTTCTATAAATTTTTTTACAAAAATTATTTCTTCAAATTCGTGTATCATAAACAACACTATTGCTATAAATGACAATTTATATATTTCCATTCTCACATTTCCTCCTCAAAAATTGAAATCGTAACTTCTCCCAGCTTCACTTTTTTCACCAAAAAATTTCCTTTTCTACTCGAAGCTAGATAGGCACAAGGCTCAGAAACTCCGTACACTCCGATTTGATTTTTTACAAATTCTGAACGCTCTTCGACTAAATCTTCTACTTCCAAAATTTTTTCTTTTTCAAAAAATTCTATTGGAATATTTAATTCGGTCATTGCTTCTAAAAGTCCAATTTCATCAGATTTTACCCAAGCGGATGCGGCTTTTTTTATCGAGTCCATTTCTAAATTTTGAGTTTCCATTACATAATTTATTTTTTCAATGATTTTTTCTTTTGGTGTATTTCTTTTGCAGCCGATTCCGAGAATAATATTTTTGGGAATAATTTTAGAAATTTCAATATTTTTTCTGTTTGAAACAATTATTGCTCCAGCACAATTTTTATTGTTTTCTACAATATTTTTTGGCAAATGAATGCTCACATTTTCTCCATTTACGATAAGCGAAGTAACTCTTTTGGCATCGTCCAAACTTTCCAATTTTGCTTTAATTTTTTGCGACAATGTGTCAACCGCAATTTTTCCACCAACATCAGAAGCTGTTGTAATTACTGGGATTGCTCCAATTCCATCCGCAATCTTTCTACATTCTTCATTTGCCCCTCCAAGATGTCCTGAAAGCAATGAAATCACAAAATTAGCATGGTCATCAACTGTAATAACAGCTGGGTCTGTGTCCTTGCTTTTAAATTTCCCTTCAATAATTCTCACAACTGCTCCAGTCGCCGCAACGAAAATATGCAAATCATATTTATCAAATGTCTTTTCTAATAAAATTGGCACTCGCTCATTTATCACAAATAAATTTTCCACATTTTCACTTTCAAGATTGAGCATATTTGCCACTCTTTGTGACACATAAATATGCAAATTTTTATAAACATTGTTTCTTATTTTTAAACATGTTTCGTATCCGTTTTTGCTTACACAATATACTGCTGTTCTCATTTTTTCTCCTTTTTTGTTAAATTTATTCGAAAATTTTAAAATAATATTTCAAAATAACTCTTATATTTTTAATAATTAGATTATTTTTCTAATTCTTTTATTATTTTATAAAGTTTAGTTTTTTCTAGTTCATTTACAAATTGTTTTCCTTCTTCTTCATCAATTGAAGTTACCACTGTTATTAGCAACAAATATGTACTTTCTGGTACAATATTATATCTTATCGCATCTTCTGTCATTTTTTCATTATTTGCAATATTTTTTAAATAATAATTTTTTATTTCTTCTCTAGTTTTCAAATCAAGTCCTTTTGATCCTTTCGAATTTTCTTCCATTAATTCATAAATTTTTGAAGCATGAATCAAAAAATTAAAATTATAAACAAGTTCATCTACAACACCAAATTCTCTTTTATTTTGTTCAGATTGAAAAAAATCTTCTACAATTTTAAGATTTTCAACTTGCTTCTTAGAATTTTTTTCAATTTCTTCCAAATCCTTTTCATTTGTTGCCAAATCCTCAACAGTATCACTAAATTTTTTACTTTTACTCAATAAATCAATATCTGTGAGAACGATCTCTATCAATTTATAAACAGCCGGTCTGTCCTTATATTTTTCCTTAATTTTATCAAAATATTCTTGTGCTTTTTTCTTTTCTCCAATTTGATAATAATAAAATCCACTCATGCTCCAAGATTCAAAATCGGTAATATCTTTTTCTTTCAAATTTTCTTCAAGCAATTTTTTAGCTTTTAAAATACTTTGCGTATCACCTTTTATTGAATATATTGAAATCAAATATTGTTTAATTTGAATATTATTTTTATCCTTTTTTAATAACTTTTCTGCTTTATTAATCAAACTACTGATTTCATTTTTTTGTGGAATAATCGACATTCCACCTTTTGAATACAACAAGAATTCTGATGTTTCATCAATTATACTTTGTTTTACTCCCCTTTTTGAAAGCGTTTCTTGAACACATTCCCTAAGCGTGTATGCATTTGCTCCTAAACTTGTTGCTAAAAAAATTGTAATTGCACAAATTAATTTTTTCATAAAATTTTCTCCTTTTTTCTATTTTTTTATAAATTTAATTTCTATTTTATCTTCATCAATTACGCTGCCATTCACAATATATTTTCCATTTTTATCTTCCAGTTCTCTTGCTGATTTCCACTTGAGTGTTTTAAAATCTACATTTTCAATTTTTTTAGACTCTACAAAATTAAATCCTGAAAAATAATCATAAAAAATTACGAACAAATTATTTTCATCTCGAACATATATAATTTTTTCTGTTATTGGCTCTTTCATAACTTGAAATTTTTCAGGTTTTACATCTTTTAATTCAAGACCAAACAAATAAACTTTATTTTTATCTTTTCCAAAATCATCTTTATTCTCTATATTTTCAAAATGCAACGCTTCAAATGATTTCACATCTACATTTTGAAGTTCTTGTATATCCGCATATTCTTTACTAAAATAAACTTTTTTATCGTCTTTTGTATAATAACGATTTAGCACTTTAAAATTTTTAGGATTTAATCCTTTTAACTCTTTTACCATTTCATCTTTTCCAGCCACAAAATTTATATAATATGCTTTATTTTTATCTTTTGCATACATAAAATAATCTTTTTCATAATCTTTTACTATTTGAAAACTTTTTCCATCCACATTTAAAACTGTTCCGTCATTAGAATAAAATTGATTTTTATCTCTTACTAAATGTTCATTTACTCTTTCAAAAGTATACGGATCGGAATTTTTTATTCTTTCATTTGAATGATACAAATAATTTTTGTCTCTCGCAAATCCTGCATAAGCATCAATTACTTCAAAAGTTTTTGCGTCTGCTCCATCTATTTTTTCATTTCCTTCATAAACATTATTTTTATCTTTTGAAAAATTTGATTCCATTATTTTAAAACTTTCAAAATCAGCATTTTCCAGTTTATCTCCTTGAAAATAAATATTATTTTTGTCAAAAAAATAACTGGAATCATCATCAAAAAATTTTAATGTCTGTAAATCTATATCCTCTTTTTTTTCTCCATAAAGATACACATTTTTTCCATCTATAAAAATATAATCTTTTAAAATTTTAACATTTTGGGGAACTACTCCATCTATTTTTTTACCAATATAATAAACACTATTTTTATCTTTTGAATACCCTCCACCAATTAGTTGAAAAGTTTGTTTGTCAACATTTTTTAAAATTTTTGGAGACATTATCACATTATCTAAATCGACAGGAAGTCCTCCATTATATGAAAATAAAATATACACTCCGTTTTTATCTTTTAAATAAATTGAAAATTCATCTGTCATTATTTCAAGAGTTTTTACATCTATATTATCTACCTTATTCCCCCAAAAATAAAGATTATTTTTATCTTTACTTAATCCATAACTAATTTTTGTCAATAATTTAAAACTTTTAGGATCTGCTTCATTAAGAACATTTTCTTCATAATAAACATTATTCTTATCTTTTGCATACTCACCATCTTCAAAAACTTCAAAAGTCTTTGCATCAGCTCCCTCAATTTTTCTATTTATGTAATAAACTTCTCCATCTTCTATTCCATAATTTTCATTTAATTTTTTATTTTCTGAAAAAATCAAATTACTAATTAAAAATATCAAAACAAACATTTTAATAAAATTCTTCTTCATATTTTTTCAACCCTTCCTAAAATTTTCTACACTTCCATCTCAAACACATTAATCACAGGCGTTTCATAAGGATGAACCTCCTTAATCAAATAATACGCTAACTCTTGAAAATCTTTTTTCACTCTAAATTTCATAATTTTTTCATTGGCAACACTGGATTTTCCAACTTCTCCATCAAAAGGATTTCCGCCTTCCAAAGTTTTCCAATGTCCAATTCCATCAATTGTAGAATAAACATCTGCATAAAAGCCTTCTGTCAAAAGATTGTATTTTTGTAAGTTTTCCACAATTTTTTCCACATAATTTTCTGGAACAAAAACTTCAAAGCAACTATATTTTTCTTTAAATTCTAATTTTGAACTCAATAAATTGTCGTTTTCATAATTTAAAGTTAAATAAAAAAATGGTGTATTTTTAAATAATAATTCTAAAAATATTTTGTCGCCTTCCCACAATTTTAAATCAAAAATTTCTTTTTTGGGAATCCATTTTAAGTTGCCTTCATCACATTCATGCTGATTTCCTGAAAAATCCGAACTTGTGTAAAGATACATAAATAGCGATTCATCATCATTGTAATTAAAAATCACAAGTCCACGAAATTCATAACTATTCAATTTGTAGCCAGTTTCTTCTTGCACTTCTCTTTTTAAGCACTCTTCAGGTGTTTCCCCAGCTTCCAATTTCCCGCCAATTCCTAGCCATTTTCCTTTATTTATATCATTTTCATTTTTAGTTCTATGTAGCATTAAATATTTTTCATTTTTCTCCAAATAGCATAGTGTTGTAATCATTTTTATTTCCCCTTTTTTATTTTATTTATAAAATATTATACCATATAGTTATGTTGATTTAGAATAGTGTTAGAAAATTTTAATATTGAAATTTCTAGTAAACTAAAAAAAACTTACATAAAAATTTTTTTATGATAGAATAGTAAAAATTATAATTTTAAAGGAGGAAATTAATGCCTAGAAATAAAAAAGAGGGAATTATTTTTGGAGTTACAATGTGTTTTTTAATGGTTTGTGGAATGAGTGCCTATAATTTGACTCTTGTTGAAAAATTGAGATTACACAAAGTTATGGACACTCTCTTAAAAAGTTTTGATTGTACATTTCAAATATTCGTGATTTTTATCTTTTACTGTTCCTTTATTTATGCTATATCTCTCATCTCTTGAAGTTTTAAAACTCTCATAATCTGCACCCT
>ERZ773083.315-NODE-315-length-41747-cov-13.723160_pt1 | contig 41747 bp, 31 predicted proteins | sample MGYA00511465_ERZ773083 | MGnify/ENA primary metagenome ERZ773083 (study PRJEB29015, sample SAMEA2738001) | human oral metagenome | biome: human oral; feature: human-associated habitat; material: dental | place: China | collected 2060 ... | reverse complement strand
ATAATTCTCACTAAACTCTCGCGCCCTGCGGTCGCTTTCGTTAAGTGTTCATATTTCACCATAACCACTAAGCGCAGGCGACGCTTACGCTGGCCTTTGCTAAGTGGTTAGGTATAATTCTCACTAAACTCTCGCGCCCTGCGGTCGCTTTCGTTAAGTGTTCATATTATAACATAGGGCGCTCTTTGGCGAAAGGGGACGGGGAAATTTCTTGCCGTACCATCTCATGGCAAACACACAAAAATACCGGTCAGAGAAAGTTCTCTGACCGGTATTTTCCTCGCGCCTTCAATCTGTCTGCCCATGGCTCTCTGCCCGGCGGACTTCCCGAACCCGGTTCTTTTCATCCACCATGACCACCGCCGGGCAATGACAAACCGCCTCTTCCTCAGTGAAGAGTGCATACGCCATAATGATGACCTTGTCACCTGGCTGTACGCAGCGAGCCGCCGCCCCGTTGAGGCAAATGGCGCCGGATCCACGGGGGCCGGGGATGGTGTAAGTTTCCAAGCGCTCGCCGTTATTGTTATCCACCACCTGCACTCGTTCGTTGGGCAAAATCCCCGCCGCTTCCATCAGCGCTTCGTCGATGGTAATACTTCCCATGTAGTGCAGATTCGCCTCGGTAACGGCGGCGCAGTGAATTTTCCCCTTTAAAAGATTCAGCAGCATATCTCGTCCCTCCCTAAAATAATATTATCGATAAGCCGTGTTTGTCCAATCTTCACCGCAATCGCCAAAAGCGCCGGTTCCTCCACCCGCGCGATGGCACGCAGCGCGGGGAAAGAATACAGCGCCACATAGTCGATGACTGCCAGCGGTTCCCCTTCGATGATCGCCGTAACCATCGCCGTGAGCTTCGCCGCCTCCCTTTCACCCCCGGAAAAAGCCTGTTCGGCCTCGCGCAGACTGCGGGAAAGCACCAGCGCCGCTTCCCTTTCCTCTGCAGACAGATAACGGTTGCGGGAGCTGAGCGCCAAGCCGCTCTCTTCCCGCACGATGGGTACCATGACGATCTCCACCGGCAGATTGAGATCCACCGCCACGCGGCGCACTACCACTACCTGCTGAGCATCTTTTTGACCGAAAAATGCCTTGTCAGCGCGGGCGAGATGAAGAAGCTTCGTCACCACCGTGGCCACGCCGCGAAAATGCCCGGGACGCTGCGCCCCACATAATTTGTTGGTAATATCCCCCTCCACCGCAACGTAAGTGGCATATCCTTCAGGATAGAGCGCCGCCGGTTCCGGGTGAAACACCGCGTCTACCGGCACCTGTTTGAGCTTTTCACAGTCCTCCGAAAAGGCGCGGGGATAGGCTTCGTAATCCTCGTTAGGGCCGAACTGGATGGGATTGACGAAAACAGAGGCAATGACGACGTCCGCCGCCTTTCGCGCCGCCTCCATGAGGGCGATGTGCCCTGCATGGAGCGCCCCCATCGTCGGCACCAAGGCGATGGTCTTCCCCGCCGCCTTCATCGCTTTTGTATAGTCTTTGAACGCTTCCACCGTCTGAAAAATCTCCACGAAACCCTCTCCTTTTTCCCGTCGCTGTCAGTCACCGGTTTATGCCCGGGGAACGCGCTGCCGCTGTTTAGGTGTACCAAACCAAAACCGGAACGTCTTCTCTCACGCCCCAGGGACGCTTTCCCATCATCAGGCCGGACGGGCCTCGCTGTCTGCCGCCGCCTTTTGATCCCGCCGCTGGCAATAATTCGCCACGAGGGAGCCAGAAATATTGTGCCACACACTGAAAATCGCCCCGGGTATGGCCGCCGCCGGATTGAAATACAGTACTGCCAAGGACGCCGCCAATCCTGAATTCTGCATCCCCACCTCAATGGCCACCGCCCGCGTCTTCGCCGCCGACAGGTGAAAGAGCCGGGCGAAGAAATAGCCACAGACCAAGCCCAAGGCGTTATGCAGGACGACGATGGCGGCGATCAGGGGACCGTAGGTCAGAATCTTACTCCCCGACAGCGCCACCACTCCGCCCACCAAGAGGACAATGGTGGTCACGGAAAAAAGAGGCAGCACCGGCAGGCATTTTTTGACGAAATCGCCGCAGAAATGGTTGACCATCAACCCCAACAATACTGGAGCCAAAACCATTTGAGCGATGGCGATCATCATCTTGACGAGGGAGATCTCCACCCACGCCCCGGCGATCAGCCACGTCAGGCAGGGCGTTACCACCGGCGCCAGCAAGGTCGTGGCCATGGTCATAGCTACGGACAGCGCCACATCCCCCCTAGCCAAATAGGTGATGACGTTGGACGCCGTACCCCCGGGGCAGGTTCCCACCAATACCACCCCGATGGCCAATTCCGGCGGAAGCGCAAACGCCTTCACTAACCCCCACGCCGCCAAGGGCATGATGGTGAATTGGGCCAACGCCCCTAAAAACACTTCCCACGGACGCCGCAGGATCATCTGAAAATCCTCTACCCGAAGGGTCATGCCCATCCCGAACATCACCAACCCCAAGAGAGGCGCGATCCACGGCCCCACCCACGCCAACAGCGCTGGACGCACCGCCCCCGCCACTCCGGCGAAAAGGACGAACAGCGCCATGTTGTTTACGATCCAACGACAAACTTTTTGCATAACCTACCTCCAAGTTCCCTTCCCACCGCAGCACTTTCTCTACGGTTTTTCTTCGGCGGAGGCAAAAGAAAACGCCCTTCGGCTGTGACCGAAAGGCATAGCAATCCCCATATCCTCTCTGTCTCAGTCGTTTCCGATCTAAGCAGACCTCATACCTATTCCGTTGTCCTTGGGGCGTCAGATGAAAGTATGGCTCGCATCGCGATGCCATCTTTTGCTCCGCCCAAAGAATACCACACCCCACGGGAAAAAACAACCCTACGGTTCCCGGTTCATTCCCGCTTCATGGCCCGCAAAAAAAGCGCCATAAGCTTCTCCTTAGGATCCTGATGCTGGCGGACGATCTCGTAGACGGTTCGGCTGATGGGCATGTCCACCCGATACTTCTCCGCCAGCGCCATCAGCGCCTCCGAAGTATAGACCCCCTCCGCCAAATGAAGGGACGGCTGCCCGGAGATGAGATTCTCCCCGTAACGGCGATTGTTGCTGTACGGAGAAAAGAGCGTCGCTTCGTAATCTCCTAAATGGGACAGCCCGTAGATCGTCATGGGATCCCCCCCCATCACGCTGATGAGCCGGGAGAGTTCCCGAGTTCCCCGCGCCATGAGCGCGCCTTTAAGACTTCCGTAGTGGACTCCGTCCAACATCCCCGCCGCTAACCCGACAACGTTTTTCGCCGCTGCGCCGATCTCCGTTCCCAAGAGATCTGCCCCGTAGTAAAAGCGGATCAGAGGACTGGCGAAAGCCTTCGCCAAGCGATGGGTCAAAGCGTCATCCGCCGAAGCGATGATCATGCAGTTGGGGATCCCGGCGAGGAAATCCTGTACATGCCCCGGCCCCACCCAGACGGCGATCTCCGGTGCCTCGCCCACTTCCTCCCGAAGCACCGTCGAAAGACGCTTCCCCGTGCCGATCTCCAAGCCCTTCATGCAGAGAAGGAAAGTTTTCCCCGTTAAGGGGAGCGCCGCCAATTGACGTCCCAGGGAACGAAGCTGCTGGGAACTGATGGAGATCACACAGACATCCGCTCGTCCCACAGCTTCTGCCAAATTCTCCGTCAAAGTGACGGAAAAGGGAAGCGTTAGATAGGCATTTTTCTGCTGTTCTTTCAGAACGGCCAAATGTTTTGAGCCCGGGCGTCCCCACAGTACCGCCTCGTGCCCGATGTGATCCGCATACCACGCATGAAACGCGCCCCAACGCCCGCATCCTAATACGGAAACCTTCACCCTTCCACCTTCCTTCCCCGATCCGCGATAAGATCCCGCACCACTTCTCCGGCGAGGATCAGGCCCGCCACCGACGGCACAAAGGATATGCTTCCCGGCGTCCTCCGGCGATTCCCCTTTTCTCTCACCGCGCCGCCCGTGGCAGCGCTGCCTTCCTTCTCCGCCCTCTCATCTGCCACCATGACGGGCGGTTCCGGAGAATAGACCACCTTCAGACGCGTCACGCCCCGCGCCCGAAGTTCCCGCCGCATGACCTTAGCCAAGGGGCAGCCCCGGGTGTCATAAATATCCGCTACCTGAAACTGGGTAGGATCCAGCTTGTTTCCCGCCCCCATACTGCTGATGAGGGGCAGGCCTCTTCGCTGACATTCCACGGCCAAGCTGAGCTTTGCCGTCACCATATCCACCGCGTCTACGACGTAATCAAAACACCCGCCTAAGAATCGCTCCGCCGCCTCGGGACGATAAAAAGTGGGGATCGCCTCCACCTCGGCCTCGGGATTGATGTCAAAAATACGTGCTTTCATGGCTTCAGCTTTATTTTCCCCCACTGTACCGGTCAGGGCGTGAATTTGGCGATTGATATTCGTCACCTCGATGGCGTCCCCATCCACCAGGCGGAAAAAACCGATCCCAGCTCGCGCCAATCCTTCCGCCACAAAAGAGCCCACGCCGCCGAGGCCGAAGACAGCCACCCGCGCTGCCTTCAATCGGGCCATCCCGTCCGCCCCCAGCAGCATTTCCGTCCGGGAAAACTGCTCTGTCATTCCCGCTGTTTCCTCCCCTCAGGTTTCCGCCGCCTGCCGTACCGCCTCCTGCCGTGCTAATTCGTCACAACGTTCGTTGTACCGATGGCCAGCGTGCCCCTTGACCCAGTGAAAGCAGATGGTGCGGCGGTCGCATTCCGCCCCCAGCGCCTGCCAGAGATCTTGATTTTTCACCGGCGCCCCCGCCGTCGTCATCCAGCCCCGCCGCCGCCAGGCAGAAAGCCAGTGCTTCACGAAAGCGTTTTGCAAATACTGGCTGTCCGTGTAAAAATCCAGCGTCGCGCCTTCCGGTAAAGACCGCAGCGCCTCAATCCCTGCTCGAAGCTCCATGCGGTTGTTTGTCGTTCGCGGTTCTCCGCCCACAATCTCCCGCGTCGTACCGTCCTGATAAAGAATAACCGCCGCAAATCCCCCGGGCCCATCCGGATTTCTGAGGCACGAACCGTCCGTATAGACTGCATATTCCGCCCCGACTGTTTCCCCAGTGCCGCGGCCAGCCGCTCCTCCATCACGGTCCACCAACTCGGACGTACCATTACCTGACAGCGGTTCCTCATCCGGTGCGTCAAAACCCTCCAGCGTCATCTCCGCCGCCTCTTTACCCCAGAGCCACGCCTGTGCTTCCTCCAATGTCATGAAGCCCTTGTAGACAGCGCCGGGAAATCCGTCGATCTGGGCGCGGCATTCTGCCCAACTCGTAAACAGCCCCGTGTTCCGCCCCCGCTTCACCCCATAGACTTTCTTCGCCATCCCCAGCCTCCCGTTTCTCAGCCTTCTTTCTGCTTTCTAAATCATACCATAGCGACTCAAAAAATCAACTGCGTGCCTCCCCCCGCTGGGATTTCACAGCCATACTTTCCTACCCAAAAAGACCGCCGGGCGTTTCGTTTGCCCGGCGGTCTTTTTGTCGCGTCCCGCGCGAATATCACATCTTATCTGGCCATCAACTTAGCTATTTTGTCGGCAAATTCCACCGGGTTCTCCGGCAGAATGCCCTCAATAAGAAGCGCCTGTGTATAGAGCAGATCACAATAATCCTTAAATTCCTGCCCGTCTTTTCCTCCCTCGTGAAGCTTTGTCAGCCGCTGAAAGAGGGGGTGATGGGGATTGATCTCTAAGATACGCTTCGCCTTGAACATCGGATTGTCCATATCGGCAAAGGTCTGCTCCATGGAAAGACTTGGCCCCTGCTCGTCAGCCACAAGGCAGACAGCGCTGGATTTGAGGCGGCTGGATACCTTCACTTCCGCCACTTTGTCCCCCAAAACCTCCTTGATGTCTTTCAGAAGATCGCTGCTCTCTTTCGCGACCTTCTCCGTTTCCTTCTTCTCTTCTTGGGACTCGGCATCTTCCAAATCTAAATCTCCGCGGCTGATAGACTGGAAGCTCTTGCCTTCATACTCGTGGAGGGCCTCTATGGTAAATTCATCCACTGGATCAGTGAGGTACAGCACTTCAAGCCCCTTCTCCCGCAGGAGTTCCATCTGCGGCAGGGCGTCAATGATCCCCTGATCCTTCCCCGTGCCATAGTAAATCTTCTTTTGGCTCTCTGGCATCCGCGCCACATATTCTTTGAGTGAAGCGAGCTTCTTCTCCTTCGAGGTGGTGAACAAAATGAGATCCTTCAATTTGTCCTTAGCATCGCCGCCGCTATATACCGTGCCGTAAATCCCGATCTTTAAGGATTTCCCGAAGGTCTCCCAAAATTTTTCGTAATGCGCCCGGTCATCTTTCAGCGCCTTCGCCAAGGTCTTTAAGATGTTCTTTTCCAGATTGCGCCCGATCAGCTTGAGTTCCCGGCTCTGCTGCAAAAGTTCCCGGGAAATGTTCAGCGACAGATCCGGCGAATCTACCAAACCTTTCACGAAGCGCAGATAGTCCGGCAGAAGATCCTTGCACTTATCCATGATGAAGACGTGCCGGGAATAAAGCTGAAGCCCCGGCTCATAGTCCGCATGGTAGAGGTTGAAGGGCGCCGTTCCCGGGATGTAGAGAAGTGCCGTATATTCCACTGTCCCCTCGGCTTTCGTGTGGAACACATCCATAGGATCGTCCCATTCCCGGAACTGGGTCTTATAAAACTCGTTGTATTCCTCGGGGGTGATATCTTTTTTATCCCGCACCCAAAGGGGTTTCATGGAATTGAGAGTCTTTAATTCCACCTTCTTTTCCGGCTTGGCGTTCTCGAGAATCTTCCCGTCCTTATCCTTGGGCCACTCCTCCCGCTCCACATTCATGCGAATGGGATAGCGAACGTAATCGGAATACTTCTTCACCAATCGTTCCAGCCGATAAGGATCGGTAAAGTCCTCTTCCGCCTTATTGCCGTAGAACGCCTTGGAAAGGTACAGGGTGATGGTCGTCCCCCGCTTGTCCTTTTTCGTTGGCTCGATACTGAAGGTACCGCTGCCGTCCGATTCCCAGCGCACAGCTTCTTTTTCTCCCGCCCGACGGGTCACCATGACCACTTTTTCGGCCACCATAAAGGCGGAATAAAAGCCCACCCCGAACTGACCGATCATGTCCTTGTCGCTAACGGACGCCTCCGACTCCTTCGCCTCTTTGAGCTTTTCCAAAAACGCCCGGGTGCCGGACTTGGCAATGGTACCGATGTTCTCAATGACCTCCGCCTTCGTCATACCAATGCCGTTATCGGAAATGGTTAACGTATGCGACTTCGCATCGGGAACGAGGAATATCTCGTAATCCTCCTCCCCCTCCAAGATCGCGCGGTTTGTAAGCCCCTCGAAATGAAGTTTGTCGATAGCGTCAGAAGCGTTAGATATCAGCTCCCGCAGAAATATCTCGTGATTCGTATAGATGCTGTGAACCATCAGATCCAGCAGCTGTTTTGTCTCCGCCTGAAATTCATGGGTCTCTTTTGCCATTTTATCCCTCTTCTTTCCTGTATGAGTTTTAGCACTCGTCATCCACGAGTGCTAAAACTCATAATACATCAAAAAGTCAAATTTGGCAAGAGAGCCTGACGTGCATGGTAAAGAATGGCCCTTTACTGTCGAATTGTCAAACGTGGAAACGGCCCACGCCCTTTTGCAGATCTTGTGCCAACTGGGCCAAGGTTTGACTGGCCGAAGCGATCTCCTCCATGGAAGCCGCCTGCTCTTCCGACACCGCCGCCACATTCTCCGCTTCGCTGTGAACCGAGCCAGATACTTTCTTGATGGCCTCCACGGATCCTACCATACGCTCGCTGCCCGACTTTATCCCGTCGGTGCTCTGATGGATGGCATCGATCTTGGCGGCTAATTCTTTCACTACGTCCGCAATGCGGTCGAATTTTTCACTGGCCTGATTGACTTGTGTTACCCCTTCCGCCACGCGATCCTTCTGCTCCTGCATGACCTTGAAGGTGTTCTCAATACGGTTGGCGTTGTCCGTAATGAGCGAGGTAATTTCCTGAGACGAGGTTGCCGACTGCTCGGCCAGCTTACGCACTTCTTCTGCCACCACGGCAAAGCCCCGCCCCTGTTCTCCGGCACGAGCCGCCTCAATGGCCGCGTTCAGCGCCAAAAGGTTTGTCTGCCCAGCAATATTGCTGATCATTTCCATGATCTCCGAAATACGCTTTGAGCTGTCGTAGAGGGCCGTAACCGCTTCCGCCACGCTCTTCGCGCTTTCATCCAAGACCTCCATGCCGCGCACCGCCACGTTAAGGCCCTGCTGGCCTTCCACCGTAGCTGTCTCTACCCGCTGGGCCGCCTCGGACACCTCGGCAATACTCCCCGTAATATTGTTCATGGCCCGGGTAATGCCATCCACAATCGTCAGCGATTCATCCACTACGGCGTCCTGTTTCACTGTATCGCCGGTAATTTTCGTGATCGCTTCCGCCGTATGCTGTGCGCCCCGCGCTGATTGATCCGCCGAGGCCGTCAATTCCTCAGAAGAAGCGGCCAACTGTTCAGCCGTTTCCACCGTGGTAGTAATTAATTTTTTGAGACCGGCCGCCATGGTGCAGAAACTGTTATGCAGGTTGCCGATCTCATCCGGCCGGTCCGTAGGTGAAAGCGTCATGGAAAGATTTCCCTGCGCCACATCCGCCGCCACCGTATTGAGCTGGGCAATCGGGGTAGCAATAGATCTCGTGATATAGAGAATGATCGCCACCAGGACGCCGATGGAAACCACAATGACCGCTCCGACAATCGCTCCCATTTTCATCAGCGGCTCCAAGATTTCCGCCTTCGGCACTTCTAACACCAACACCCACCCGGTAGCTCCTACCGGCGCAGAAACGAACAGCGTCTCCGTACCGTCCTGTCTCCAGGAAGCAAAGGTGGGCGCGCCGCTGAAGAAACGCTTCACACTGTCCGCCCCTTCACTCTGCTTTAAGATGTTATCCTGAATCGTCCGGGTTTTATGGTAGACGAAATTGCCTTCCTCGTTGAGCAGGAACGCGCTGCCCGTATTGCCTACCTTGATCTTGGAAACATCGTTTTTCACCGCGTCCAGCGAGAGATCGAAACCGGCCACGCCGATGACCCGTCCCCCCTGCCGAATGGCCGCACTGAAGCTGACCACCGGTTTCTGGTCCGTTTTCGTAAGATAGATTTTGGAGATCATGACATCCTGACTGGCGGCGGCCTCTTTATACCAAGCCCGCCCGGTAGGATCAAAATCGGGAATGGCCCGCTTTTCCGCGCCGTCAATGAACGGCTGATCGGGAAATCCCACGAAGAAATCCCCAATGCCGTCCCGGTTGGCAAACGCATTCGCCATACTCTGCATATCTTGATAAGCGGGAAGTTTCGCCTCCCAGGCGCGGGTCACCGCCGCCAGCCTTTCCTTTTTTCCCACGATGATACTGTTGATCTCACTGGCCTGATGCGTCGCCATCTCAGTCATTTCCTGTTCCATAGCGTCCATGAGGATCTCATAGACGATCCCCGCCATGACAGCGAATACTAAAATCACCGGCGCGCCAATCAGCGCAATCATTCGTTTTTTCAAATTCATTTTCCCATCGTCTCCCCTTATTATCGCTTACGTCCTACACGGCTTTTGTGAATGAATGCATCCCCCCAGCGTCCTAAAACAAATTGGTTGACCTTTTATAAAAGTTACAACACCAGGTTTTTCTCCTGTACTGACACAAAAAGCTCTCTTCGCATTCTCTATGCCGAGAGAAAGATTATAATTGTATTATAGCAAAATTGTCCCCCTTTCTGCAAGACGCTCGTTTTATTTTATTGAGAATTATCAACAAAAATAATCAGCAATAATGCAGGCCCGAAAAATTCGTTCGGTTTCTAACAAAAAAGAACGACGCTTCAAGGAAAAAGCGTCGTTCTTTTTTAAATCTTTAATTTTGCTATTGCTCCGAGAAACATCCCTCGGCCCACTTAATCCAAGAAATCACGCAGTTTATGGCTGCGGCTGGGATGACGCAGTTTGCGGAGGGCTTTTGCCTCGATCTGGCGGATACGTTCCCGCGTAACACCGAAACTCTGCCCCACCTCTTCCAACGTTCTGGCCCGACCGTCGTCAAGCCCGAAGCGTAAGCGCAGGACTTTTTCTTCCCGCGTCGTCAGAGTATCCAACACATCTTCCAGCTGCTCTTTCAAGAGCATGAATGAAGCCGCTTCCGCTGGCGCGGGCGCTTCCTGATCTTCGATGAAATCCCCCAGGTGAGAGTCTTCCTCTTCCCCGATAGGGGTTTCCAGAGAAACCGGTTCCTGCGCGATCTTCATGATCTCCCGCACCCGGTCCACACTGATCTCCATCTCTTTGGCGATCTCGTCGGGACTTGGCTCCCGTCCCAGTTGCTGCAAGAGCTGACGGGAAATGCGGATGAGCTTGTTGATGGTTTCCACCATGTGTACCGGAATGCGAATAGTGCGTGCCTGATCGGCGATGGCCCGTGTGATGGCCTGCCGTATCCACCAGGTGGCATAGGTACTGAATTTATAGCCCTTCGTATAATCAAATTTTTCCACGGCCTTGATGAGGCCCAAATTACCTTCCTGAATGAGATCGAGGAACTGCATGCCGCGTCCTACGTAGCGTTTCGCGATACTGACCACAAGGCGCAGATTCGCTTCCGCCAGTCGGCCGGCCGCCTCTTCTCTCGCCGCATCGTCTCCGTTATCACGCAGTTTGGCCAACCGGATCTCGTCCTCCGCCGTAAGAAGCGACACCCGCCCAATCTCTTTCAGGTACATGCGAACCGGATCGTCAATGCTGATCCCTTCCGGTATGCTGAGATCAATCTCCTCTTCCGTCTTCCCCCCATCAGTCTCGGAACGTTCCCCCATATCGTCCGTAATCTCAATCCCCTTCTTGGTGAAGGTATCAAAAACATCCTCCATGGACTCCACGGACAGTTCCTGCTGCTGAAGCGCATCCATCACATCGTTGTAGCTCAGAACGTTACGGTTCTTCTTCCCTTGCTCCACCAACCCATTGACAATCTCCTGAACGGTTTCCGTCAGCTCGCCGTCCTCTTTGCTCCTGCCGGCCTTCAGAGCGAGCTTCGCCTCTTCCGCCTTAGGTGAAGCCTTCGCCGCCGCGCTTGGCGCGCCGGAACCTCCAGCGATCAATTTTTTCCCGGCCCGTTCTTTCGAAGCAGCCGTCTTCTTCGCTGCGCTTTTGGCGCCGGAGGAAGCAGCCTTAACCGCCGACTTTTTCGCTTTCCCCGCGGCCAGTTTCCCCGGTTCGGCTTTTGGCCTTGCCGCCGTTTGGGGGATGTTTGCCTCTTTCGGTGATTTCGCCGCCGGTTTGATAGATTTTTTCGTCGTTTGGGGAGCCGGTACGGGCGAGGCCACCGCCGCCTTAGCCGCGGACGTTTTTGCGGTTTTCTTTTTCTCCGTTTTTACCGGTTTCTTGCTCGTCGCTGATGGCACGGTACTTTCTTTCGCCGCTTTCTTAGACGTCTTTTCCACCGACTTAGCCGGCTTAGCCGCCTTTGGGACCGCCGTTTTCTTCAAGGACGCGGAACCGTCAGCCGCAGCGCGCGAAGCAGGCGTCGTCTTTGTCGCTGTCGAAGACTTCGCCGTCTTCGTCTTTGCCGCGGCACCTTTCGCCGGGATCGTCGCTTTTCCCTTCGCCGTGGCTTTAGCTTTTGTCGCCGGAGCCGCTTTGATCGCCGTTTTTACTTTTTCTTTCCCCGTTGCCCGCGTCTGTTTTGTCGGTTGGGGCGCTGCCTGTTTCGCCGATTTCGATTGCGCCGTCATTTTTTTACCCTTATCCGCCCTTTTTCCCGCCGGCGCCGCTTTTATCCTCGCTGCCGCCTTCCCGGCCGGTTTCGTCTCCGCCGTCGCCGCCTGGCGCTTCGTCGATGCTTTTTTAGCCGGTGCCTTCGCCGCCGCCTTTTTCCCTGTCTCTACACCCACCTGTTTCTTTGCCGTTTGACGCGTCTTATCCGCTGCCGTCGCTTTCTTAGCCGTCACTTCCTGCCGCCTCCTTTCTCTCGTAGTTGTCGTAGATACCCCGCGCTTACCCAATCACAGATCATCCATTTCCTTTCTTATTCGCTGGCTTTCCGCCAGTTCCTGCCAAAAATCCCGGCCTTCTTTTTCCAACGTATCCGCCCGCAGGCGATGTTCTTCGTAAAGAGGTGTCAAATAGGCCCGCCGCAAAACGCGCAGACAGTCATCATAAAGTTTCAGACTGTCTTCTCCCCCGGTATCTTCCACCAACGCCCGGGAAAGCTCGTCTGCCGCCGCTTCATCCAATTCCGCCAACGCCGCCGCGTCGTCCGAAGCGTCCCCCCGCTCGGCCCGCTCCGCTAAATAACGCAAAATCACACCGTGCAGCGGGTAAGGAAAATCCGCCAAAGGGATCAGCGCACTTAAATGAGCCAACGTTCCGGGATCGTTCCAAACCTGCCGAATGACGATGCGCCCCGCGCGCCGAACGGCGTTGTCCGCTTGACGCGCCAATTTTCGTATCGGCGCGCGCATCGTCTGAAGCTCGTCCGCGGGATCACTCCGATACTGCCGCAGCTCCTGCCAGATAATGCCCTCCTCCACTCCTAACGTCCGGGTGAGACGGCTCACATAGCCGCTGCGCTCTACCGCACTGCATTCTCGAAGTACGGGAAGGATGGCGGTCAGTGCCCGGGCTTTCCCTTCCATCGTACGCACCTCATGGTGTTGGAGAACGTAACGTATCTGATATTCCGCCAATGGCAGCGCCGCTTGCGTCAGATTCCGGAACGCCTCCGCGCCGTTCTTTCGCACAAATTCGTCTGGATCCTTCCCCTCCGGCACAATGAGAACTCGCGCCTCCGCGCCCGTCTCACGAATGACGGAAAGCGCCCGCACCGTCGCCTTCTGTCCCGCCTCATCGCTGTCATAGCAAAAATAGATCTCGGGCGCGTAGCGTAAAAGCAGGCGGCACTGCTCCACGGTGAAGGCCGTCCCCAAGGACGCCGCTACATTCTCCACACCGGCCCCGAAGAGGGAGATCGCGTCCATGTAGCCTTCCACCAAGATCGCGTACCCTGCTTCCTTGATGGCCCGGCGGGAACGATCCAGCCCGAAGAGAAGCCGCCGCTTATTGAACACCAATGTCTCCGGTGAATTCAAATATTTCGGCTGATTCGGCGCCTCATTTCCTATGACCCGGCCGCCAAAGCCCACCACCCGGCCCCGTTCATCGGCAATGGGAATGATCACCCGATGGCGGAAGCGATCGTAGACCTCGCCGCTCCGACGAGTGGCCGCCAGCCCACACTCTACTAAAAGCTCCTCTTTAATGCCCCGGCGAAGAAAAGCATCCCGCAATTTTTGAAAAGAGTCCGGTGCGAACCCCAAACGAAAGGCCTCAATCGTCGCCCGGGAAATATCCCGCCCGGCAAAATATGCCAAGCCCGGTGCTCCATAATCGGTGTTGATGAGACAGCTGTGAAAAAAATCCCGGGCCATCTCCAGCACCTTACGCATATCAGCGATCTTCTGCTCCCGGGCCACCTCCTGTTTTGATTTCTCTTCTTCCGGAAGCGGGATATTCAGCTTTTCCGCCTGCATCTTAATCGCTTCAAAATAGCTGACATTTTCGATCAACGACAAAAACTTAAAGACATTCCCCCCCGCATGGCAGCCAAAGCAATAAAAAAAGCCTTCGCTGGGCACCACGGAAAAAGACGGCGTGTTTTCCCGGTGAAAAGGGCAGCAACCCCAGTACCGATTGCCCTTACGCTTCAAGGGAACGTAAGACGCCACTACGCTGAGGATGTCCGAGGCCGCCTGTACCTGCGCCACGAAATCATCCATCGCCGCACTCTTCATCACCGTCTCTCCACCCTTTGGACCGTCCGCCAAAAATCTTTAACATTGATATATTCCATACAAAAGCCAAAAGTCCTTTTTTATCCTCGCTTTTTTCCGCCGCGGTCTCTTGCCCCGTCACGGCGCACAAAAAAGGCCGTCGTCAATGCGACAGCCTGCTCTTTATCCTTTTCAACGTCGGGCCGCAGCCCTCAGGCGCCCTCACGGCACATGGAACGAACCACTTACCGCTGCTTCCTTCCGGACCTGACGGGATTCATGAGGCTCCATTGCGCGAGACCCAAGCGCTGCGGTCCGACCTAAAAAAGGAACAAAAACAAAATGGCGGAGAGTGAGAGATTCGAACTCTCGGTACAGCGTTCACCGTACACACGCTTTCCAGGCGTGCTCCTTCAACCACTCGGACAACTCTCCAAGGCTTGAACTAAAATCGTATGAAACTTCGCCGCAGCGTTCCGCGACGCTCTATAGATTAGCACATTTCCCCATCTCTGTCAAACCTTATCTCCTGATTGACCTCGCATTTTGCCGGTAGATTTCTCTCCGGTCCGCACAGATGAAAAAACGCGCCCCACGTCCATTTGCCTCAGCAAAAGAAACGTCCGGCGCGCTTTTTCAAACTTTTCATAGCGGCAGAAGTCGTCCGCCCCTCTCCCTCGTTGTAGGGAAAGACTTAGTACTTGAATCTCTGCAGGGAACTTTGCAGATCCTGTGCCAGTTTAGACAGAGAATCGTTGGCTCCCGCGATCTCCTCCGAAGAAGACGACTGTTCTTCCGTGGCGGCAGATACTGACTGCATGTCCGCCGATACCTGTTTTCCGTACTGATCAATGGTCTCTACCTGCTGTACGACATTTTTCGCGTCTGTCGTCACCGCCGCGACCGAATCCGATACCCGGCTGACCTGTTGCAGGACACCGTCTACCCGTTCTTTAATCTGCTTAAATATCGTCCGCAAGTCCTCGACCGATTTCGCCCCTTCGCCGACACTGCTGCGTCCCTTTTGCATGGACGCGATGGCGCTTTCCGTATCCGACTGTATCGTTGAAATGAGCTCCGCGATCTGCTGTGTAGCCGTCTGCGACTGCTCGGCCAGCTTGCGCACTTCTTCCGCGACGACGGCAAATCCCCGTCCGCTGTCCCCGGCCCGGGCTGCCTCAATCGCCGCATTCAGCGCCAAGAGATTTGTTTGCCCCGCGATCCCGGAAATCGTATCGACAATCTGTCCGATCTCCTGTGAGCGTTCACCCAGCTTATCCACCAACGCCGCTGACGAAGTCACCGTTTCCTCCACGCTGCGGATCTGCTTGACAGAAGCATCGATCGCGGTATGTCCTGTCTCCGCGTATTCAGCGGCCGCTGACGAATTGGTGGCCGCTTCCCCCGCTTCATTTTTTATATTCTCAATCGCCCACATGATCTGCTGCACCGAGCTGGTCGCGTTGTTTACGGACTGCTGCTGCTTTTCTACGACCGCCGCGGCTTCGGATACCGACTCAGCCACCTGGGTCGCCACCTGCGCCGACTGCGTCGCGCTGGCGGATAATTCCTCAGAAGAAGCGGCCAGCTGCTCCGAGGTTTCGTATGTCTTACGCATGAGCCGATTGATCGCCGCCCGCATATCCGTCAACACGGTGGCCATGTCGCCAAACTCGTCGCCGCGCGTGTTGCGCTGCTCCTTCAAGCGAAAATCACCATCGCGCAGTTTAGCACAGATATCAATCATCTTTTGCACCGGTCCGGTAATCTCTCGGGTAATCCATGCGGCTGCCACCAGCAGCAGGATGATGAAAACAATAGTTTTAATGACCAACGACCGAATGGCCTCTTCCAAAGCCTCCTTATTCTGCTGATTGATCTTATCCGCATTTTCGTTCGCCATTTTTTCCAGTGCTTCCACGCCCTTGCGTACCTTGGTCAAAGAAAACTGCGCGGTCTTTTCATAGAACTGCAGGCCTTCCGCCTTTTGTCCCGCAGCGACCAGATCCAAGGCCTTCTGTATCTCCGTCCGGTATTGCTGCCAGCTGGCCCACACGCCGTCCAACTGACTGACCGCCTCCGGATTGGACTGTGCCAGGACGGTATACTGTTTCCAGGCATCTTCAAAGCTCTTGTAATATTTTCCCGCTTCGTCGCGCGCTCCCTTCGCCCGTTCTGGATCATTTGTGCTCGTCGCGATCAGGATACGCGTCTGCAACATGCGGAGATCCAGCCGATTGCTGGCGAGCAAACGGATCGCCTGCAGCTTCACCGTGTACATGGCTTCCATATCGCGATCCGCCTTGGTCAGATAGGACCAACCGGTGAATCCCACCCAACACAGCCCCAATGCCGCAATCACGACCAAAATCAAAAGCTTATGCACGACTTTGATATGATTGATCCATCCCATATTTCTCCACTTCCCTTTCTAAAATTAGTGCTGTCATACCCGCCACTGGAATCGTCGGCAACTGCCGCCTGAATCCATACCACCGCTTTCCATTAAGAAGCGCTTAAATATTAGAAACGACTGAGTATTCGCGGCAAGCACAGCAAACTCCTGCCGACTTTTATTAAAAAATACAAACTATGCAAAAACAGCATACGGCGCAGAAACACTAAAACTCCCCCCGCCTCAAATCCTTTCCGAAATAGAGGCAGAGGGAGTCCGTCATTCCTTCTTCCCGTCCTTCAGCAGTCAACACGTCCCTGACGCCTTCAGCCGCAGTACGCCGGCACTCATTTCGTAGACTTCATCGGCGTAAGCCGCCGCCGTACCTTCGTGAGTTACCAACAGCACAGCCGCGCCGTCATCGGCATATTGCCGCAGAAGCTTTAATACCCGCTGGGTGTTCTCATCGTCTAAGTCCCCCGTGGGCTCATCCGCCAGAAGAACTTCCGGCTGCTGCATGAGGGACCGGGCGATGGCTACGCGGCGCAGTTCCCCGCCGGAAAGCTGCGTCGGTTCTTCCTCGGCCAGATCGCCAATGCCCACCATGTTTAAAAGTTCCACAGCCCGCGCCTTAAGCGCATCCTCGCCTGGCGACGTATCTCCTTTCTCTCCGGCACCGCTCTTTTGATACAGCCTGGCGGGCAGCATGACGTTCTCTGCCACCGACAAGCTGCGAAGTGCCGTATGACCTTGTGGAATCACCCCAATATGACGGTTTCGCAGGCGCGACAGGGCCCCATCCCCCAGGGTGTAGAGAGCGGTGTCATCCAGGAGAACCTGCCCAGCCGTTGGCTGAAGCAACCCCCCTAAGATTTGCAGCAGAGTACTTTTCCCACTGCCCGAACGACCGGTGATCTCTACCAATTTCCCTACCGTCAGCGTGAGATCGGCGGGAAAAAGAACACAAAACTCGCCGCCTCTGCCCCGTCGGGCAAACACTTTTTTTACTTCTTTTGCGTATAAGTTCATAGCTCATTCTCCCATAAATCCAGCCTCTAAAGAGTGGCGTTAAAGCGCCCTTTCGGTCATTCCCCTTCCCGCAGGATCAGGCTGGTGTCAAGGCTGCTGATATGATAGGCCACAAAAGCCGAGATGATACCGCCCGTCAGCACCGAGGTCAGGAGCGTTCCCCCCGCTAAGAGAGCGATCGCCGAGATCTTCGGCAACAGGAAAGGAACACCCAGAAGAAGGCTGATGGCGTTGGTAAAAAGCGAAGTAACGAGTCCCGCCATGAGGATGCCAATGACGCCCCCCACGAGGTTGAGAAGAAGTGCTTCTCCTACCACCAGTCCCGCCAATATCCGGCGCGACGTCCCCAAAACACGCAGAACGGCAAATTCCCGCTTGCGCTCGTTCATCACCATGGTGAAGACGATCATCATGATAACGACGCACAAAGCCCAGATGATACCGATAAAAAGGCCGATCATATCCGCCAGGCCCGTGAGGCCCGTGGAAATATCCGAGATGAGGTTTTTCGCCGCCACTGCTTTGATGTGCCGGACGTGTACCTTGATATCGTCACGCACCTTTTCGATGTCATGCCCTTCTTTCACCTTGACCAGTATCGTGGAAACGACCTTGTCGGGATCAAAGGAATTGTACTGATTCATCCCCCGGGCCTGCGAGGACGCGATCAGGCGGCGCACTGTGTCCGCGTTGGCGTAAACCGCGTTGTCCAAATTCGATCCTGTCTTGGCCAGCTGGGCGACGACCCGGCACTCCACATCAAAGAATTTCAGCTTCCGATCTTCCGTAAAGCGCACGTTGCAGCCGGTTACAATGTCTCCGTCCTCGATCTTTCCGTCGTACGTCTCCTTGATCCAAGGCTGGATGACAAAGTCTGTGGCCGGGTCAAAACCCACGATCTGGAGCGAAGCCGAGCAGCAGTCAGCGGTCATGGAAGCGAGAAAAAGCTGGGGGGATAGCTTTTCCACCCCGTTGATCGCCGCTACTTGGTCCATGACGGCCGCGTCCATATAAAAATAGCCCGGCGTTCCTTGAAGCAGTACCGAATTGATATTGAACTGCGTGCGGGCCGAGGCGGGCATCACCACCACATCCGCGCCAAGGCGCGATTCTAAAACCTGCATGCCCCGCTGCATACTGGAAATGAGGATGGTTCCACCAAACACCGCCGCCGCGAAAAACGCGGCAAAAAGGAGCAGGGCGGCGGACCTCCCCGGCCGATGCCAGAGGTTCTGCCAGGAAAAGCGAACAATGAAACTCATGACGCCTTATCCTTCTTTCTCCGCCACAGGATATCCGCGGCGAGGGCAGCCGCTAAGAATCCGGCAATGAGAATCACCGCCGGCTGAAACAGCACATGGCAGGGCATGGTAGCGATTTTGCAGAGCGGCAGAAGATGCCCCGGCAGAAGCGCTGTCAGGACCGTCAGGAGCAGCATGGAAATGTCGATCCCCTGCTTTACGGACGAGGAAACAAAAAAACGTATCCCCGCCAGGCAAGCGAGGACGACCCCTGCCCCCACGACGGCTTCTCCCGTCCAATGACAAAGCATCCAGCTCCCGTCCGGCCTCGCTCCGCAGGTATGAAACACCGTTTTCGGCGCCAGACAGAGCGCCAGACTCAAAACTGCGATGACAATATCCAAAAGGTCAATCTTCCGCTTTTTCTTCTCCTGCTCCATATCAGCCTCTCTTTCTCCCTTGCACATAGGGAACCGAGTCTTGGGAAAGTGCCGCTGCCGTGGCGCATCCGTAAGTAAAATCTTTCTCTATTATATAGTGACCCTTCCCGCCCGTCAAGAATATTGAGAGTTAATCTCAAAAGCGTCGGGATAAAATATCAATCCCGACGCTTCCCAGAGCAGAGATATTCTTTTGTCGTCCCATCAGCCCCGAAGGATCAGATTCGCCACGAAAGCAGCGGCCACTACCCACATGATGGGGCGGACTTCCCGTACCGCACCGGTCACGGTCTTCAAGATGACGTAGCTGACAAAGCCGAAGGCAAACCCGTTGGCGATACTGGAGGTCAGCGGCATCATGATGATCGTCAAAAAAGCCGGCAGCCCGTCGCTGAAGTCACTGAACTTCACGTTCACCACTTCCGACATCATCAGCGCCCCTACCAAAACGAGGGACGGTGCCGTGGCAAAGCCTGGCACCAAGCCGATGAGAGGCGCGAAAATGAGGGCCACTAAAAAGAGCCCCGCCACCGTCACTGCCGTGAGGCCTGTGCGTCCTCCTTCGGCGATGCCCGAAGCGCTTTCGATATAGGAAGTGACCGTAGAGGTACCGAATACCGCGCTCATCATGGTACCTATCGCGTCTGTCGTCAAGGCGCGGTCAAGATTTTCAATTTCCCCATCGGGTCTCACCATCTTCGCCTTCGTCGTGAGGCCGATGAGCGTACCCATATTGTCGAAAAGTTCCACCACCGTGAAGGTGAAAATGATGGAAAAAATGCCAAATGCCCAAGCACCGGCTAAATCAAGCTGGCCAAAGGTTGCCTTCATGGACGGCAGAGAAAAGCTCATAATGTCGCCAATCCCGTGGGGTATTGGCGTGAGGCCAAGGCCCATACCGATGAGGGTCACCGCCAAGATTCCAATGAGGATAGCTCCCTTCACGCCCCGGGCCATCAGTGCACCGGTCAAAAGCAGACCGAAGAGAGACAGCAGCGTCGTGGGATTCATCACATGCCCCAGCGTGACATAGGTCGCTTTGTCGGCGATGATAAGCCCCGTTCCCCGCAAGCCGATAAAAGCGATGAACATACCGATCCCTACGCCGATAGCCCGTTTCAGGTTTTCGGGCACCGCCCGGATGATCGCCTGCCGCAAGCCGCCCAAGGTCATCAGGAAAAACAGGATACCGGAAAAAAATACCGCCCCTAAGGCCACTTGCCACGGAAGATGCAGCGTCCCCACCACATAGTAGGTGAAAAACGCGTTCAGCCCCATGCCCGGCGCTAAGGCCACCGGATAATTCGCGAAGACGCCCATCATCGTAGTGGTCAGCGCCGCTACCCAAATCGTCGAAGCGATCGCCGCCTCCTTAGGAATGCCGGCATCCGCCAAGATATTGGGATTGACAAATAAGATATATGCCACCGAAATGAACGTCGTCAGTCCGGCGAGCATTTCCGTCCGTACCGTCGTCCGTTTTTCCGTCAGTCGAAAGAGTCGCTCCAAAAAACCGTGCTGCCCTGCCGCCTCGTTCATGCTTCATCCTCCCATGCTGCCCGCGGGCGAACCGTAAACTTTTCGATCATCCGAATCGGTCGGTATGACTCCTTGGCCTTTCGCAGCCCTTCCAATCCCATATCCTCCTGTCGATTCACATAAACGGTATCCGCCCATTCGTGTTCCAAAAACGCCTGATTGATGGCCGCGTAGGCGCCGCCTATATCGGGGGCACTCTTCTCCACATGAATGACCACCGTATCCCGATTCAGCATCTCTCCGAAAGTAAACGCCACGATCCGGCGTCCCAAGGAAATGGCGCCGCCTTTGAGGCCAAAATCCTGAAAATGGTTCAGAATTTCAATGATGGCGGCCCGCTCGGTGGGCAGATAAGGATCATCCGGGGTTTCGCTGAGAAGCGACTTATACCACGCGTTGAGGTTCAGCTTACATTCCGGCACGATGTCCGGTGTAAGGGGAACGTAGCGCGCCTCCGGGAAGTTGCGCCGAAAGCTGTTGAGATGGTTCTTCTTCGTGTGATAGCGGCGCCCCGCCAGCCGAATGAGATCTTCCGTCCGATAGAGGTAATCCGCTTCATCCCGGATGGCACGCGCCTCTAAATCCGCCCCCGGCAGCGCCTCATAGATCTCAGCCATGGTTTTTTCCACATTATACGCCAAAAAAGGCGCCCCCTGCGCCTTCAGCCAAGCGGCCTGCTTCTCGGCCGCCGCCGCCAGTTTTTCTTCCGGCCCGAAAGGCTGAAGAACCATCGGCTGATCCTGCCATTTCGTAATCAAAAACAGCACATCATCCTCAATCGCCCATTGAAAATCAAACAGATTCCGCCACATATAACAGGTTGTAAAATTGAAATGCGAATTTTCATAATAACGTGCCCGAAAAAAAGGATCCAGCGTATCCTTATCCTCTTTTGTCAGTTTCTGAAACTCTATGATCGTTCAACTCCTCACTTCTGCGCCTCCACAAAGAGATCCGAAGACGTCGACAAATGACCTCGAATATCTTCATTATAACAACCCCGTCAAGGACGGACAAGAACCATTGTCCATTGTCGATAAATCATTTAAGCATATCTTAACAAATCAGCCAGACGATTTTCATAAAGACTTGTTACAGTATGAAGCAGATAAGGAACCCCTTATCGAAGCGGTGAGCAGCCGCTGACAACAAATATAATCCGTCTGGCCTTCAGATTTACCTCTCCCCTAAGCCGGGCGAATTATATACACATCTTTTCATTCTCTATCTCCCTTGGGCCCGGACCGTCCTCCCCTTAAAACGGTTCGGGTCTACCTATGTTCAGAGAAGCCGCCCCGGCATACCAAAACGCCGGAGCGGCTTTTATTTTCCCCTGAAGGCATCTGCGATGATTATTTTTCCTTTGCCCCAGCCGTGTGATATAATGATGAGAGTAATTCGTTAATTCCGAAAAAATACTTGTGTGATCTTGCCCGTAGACCGCCAAATCACCGGAAAACCAATACAGGAGGCCATTTTATGTTTGAGATATCTACCGTCTCGCCATCAGATGCGGCGGGCCGAGAAGCCGTGCGCACTCTTTTGCAGCGCGAAGGTATCCGCCTGGATACTCACCTCGACTATACCTGCGCCATCTATGATGAGCGCCGCGCCGCCATCGCTACAGGGAGCTGCTACGCCAACACGCTGCGCTGCTTCGCCGTCGATCACGCCCACCGGGGAAAGGGGCTCATGCACCGCATCCTCACGCACCTCATGGCGGTGCAGAAACAGCGCGGCCACGCCGGCGTATTTCTTTACACGAAAGTCTCTACCGCTTTCTTTTTTCAAAAACTGGGCTTTCATGAGATCGCCCGCGTCCCCGACAGTATTGTTTTTTTGGAAAACCAGGCGGCGGGCTTCCCCTCGTATCTGAAAAAATTACAGGACGAAACACCCCGTGGCTATGCCCCGCCCATCTCGGCTCTCGTTCTGAACGCCAATCCCTTCACCTTAGGGCACCAATACTTAGTGGAATACGCGGCTCGGGAAAGCACCCTCCTGCATATCTTTATTGTGAGCGAAGACATCAGTTTCTTCCCCTTCGCCGTGCGCGAACGCTTGGTGCGTGCCGGTACCGCCCATTTGAAAAATGTTACTTACCATGCCAGCGGCCCTTATATTGTCAGCCAAGCCACCTTCCCCAGCTACTTTCAAAAAGATGAAGACGCGGCCATTCTCGGCCACGCCCGACTCGACATCGCGGTATTCCAGCGTATCGCCGCCGCCCTCGGCATCACCCGCCGCTATGTCGGCTCGGAACCCTCCAGCCATGTCACCAACCTGTACAATGAAACCATGACGCAGTTTTTGCCGGAGACGAACATCGAATGCCGCATCATCCCCCGCAAGGAAGCCGAAGGTGCTCCTATCAGCGCCTCCACAGTGCGTCGTTATATCCAGGAGGGAAACCTCGCCGCCCTCGCTTCTCTCGTCCCTCCTTCGACTCTCGCCTTTCTCCAAAGCGACGAAAGCGCGGAGATACGCCGAAAAATCATTCAGACCGCCGATGTCGTGCATTACTAACCCTACATCGTGTTTATATTGACTTAATCAAGTTTGTCTGCAATAATAAGTTGCAGAAGATTGATGTGCGCCTCCTTCAGTGGAGGTCTTGAACGCCTTCAACTTCACATAAAGAAAGGCATCTGCTTCTTTACGCCCGGGTCACTAACCCGGAAACGACCGGAAGAGATGCCTTTTTTAGGATCTATAAAAGATACTCATTAGTTGTTCTTGTCCTTACACCATCCCAAAAAGGTGCGCGGCGGCGTAGGCTAGCGCCCCGCCGCAGAGGGGCGCGATCACCGGCACCCAAGCGTAGCCCCAGTCTGAATCCGCCTTGTTAGGGATCGGCAGCACCGCGTGAGCAAGCCGCGGCCCCAAGTCACGGGATGCACTCATAGCATATCCGGTAGGACCGCCCAAAGAGAGTCCCAGCGCCCAGATGAGCATGGCCACAAAATACGGTCCCAATCCGGGAGGAAGTGGTCCATTGGGTTTGGCAAAGATCATCCAAATGACGAACATCAGGAAAAACGTGGCGATCATCTCCGTCAGAAAGGCTGCCGGAATATTCCGTACCACGGGAGCCGTGCAAAAGACGCCCCGTTTCGCAGGACCATCCTCCGTCTCCTTCCACTGCGGGAGATACGCTAAATACACCACGACGCCGCCGATGAATCCTCCCGCAATCTGCACCGCCGCCGTTGCTAAAAACTGGGGAAAAGTATAAATACCGGCCAGTGTCTTAGCCAACGTAACCGAAGGATTGATATCCGCCTGCGGTGCTCCCAGCGCCGAGGCGGTAAAAACGCCAAGGAGAACGGCCAACGCCCAGCCTGCCGTAATACAGATCCAGCCTCCGCCGTGACCGCAGGTCTTATTGAGCACCATATTCGCGCAGACCCCGCAGCCAAAGGTGACCAGAACCACCATCCCCATGAACTCGCCAAATAAATTCTCCATGCTTCGCCCCTCCCTTGCTCTAACTTGTCATTGTCCCGCGCCTATCATCGGATACGCCGTCAGTTTTCCTCCAGCCAGTGCATGGCATGGCGAACCGCTTTGCGCCAGCCGTAATAGAGTTTCTTCGCTTCTTCTCTGTCCATCTTTGGCTCAAAACGCACGTCTAATTTCCAGCGCTTGGTAAGCTCTTCTTTGGACTGCCAAACCCCTACCGCCAAACCGGCCAAATAAGCCGCGCCCAGCGCCGTCGTTTCAATCACCTGCGGCCTTTCCACCGGCACCCCCAGAATATCCGCCTGAAACTGCATGAGGAGGTTATTCGCCACCGCGCCGCCATCCACCCGAAGCTCCGCCAGGCGAATATTGGAATCCGCTTCCATAGCACTAAGGACATCCTGTGTCTGGTACGCCATGGAATCAAGTGCCGCCCGCACCAAGTGGGCTTTCGTCGTCCCCCGGGTGACACCTAAGATCGTCCCCCGGGCGCTCATATCCCAATAAGGTGCGCCCAGCCCCACGAAGGCCGGTACGAGATAAACGCCCCCCGCATCAGGCACGCCTTTGGCCACCCATTCGGAATCCGGCGCCGTATCAATGAGGCGCAAGCCGTCCCGCAGCCATTGAATGGCCGCTCCGGCCACAAAGATCGACCCTTCCAGCGCATACTCCACCTGACCGTCAAGCCCCCAAGCAATGGTGGTAACGAGACCGTTCCGGGACTCATGAATTGTCGTCCCGGTATTCATGAGCATAAAACAGCCCGTACCGTAAGTATTCTTCGCCATGCCCGGTGCAAAACAATTCTGTCCGAAGAGCGCCGCCTGCTGATCACCGGCCGCCCCGGCGATAGGTACCGCGCCGCCCAGGATGGACGGAATAGTCTTGCCGTAGATTTCGCTGGAAGACCGCACTTCCGGCAGCAAAGACGCCGGCACCGTCAGATGATGGAGCAGTTCTTTATCCCAGCCAAGCTCACGAATATTATACATGAGAGTTCGGGAAGCATTGGAATAATCCGTCACATGTACCGCGCCCCCGGTGAGTTTCCAGATGAGCCAAGTATCGATGGTGCCAAAACGGAGCTCCCCCCGATCGGCCGCCGCTCGCGCGCCGTCTACGTGATCGAGAATCCACTTCACCTTCGTACCGGAAAAATAAGCATCGATGATCAGTCCGGTCTTGCGGTGGAACTCCTCCTCCAGCCCCTGCTGTTTCAAATCCTCACAAATCTCCACAGTCTGACGCGATTGCCAGACAATAGCGTTATAGATGGGACGCCCTGTTTTGACGCTCCACACCACCGCCGTTTCCCGCTGATTCGTAATGCCGATCCCCGCAATGTCTGCTGCCACCAGATTCGCATCTTCCAGCGCCTCTTTCATCACCGTGGACATAGTACTCCAAATCTCTTCCGCGTCATGCTCCACCCAGCCCGGCTGAGGAAAATGTTGTGTAAACTCCTTTTGCGCTACCCCGACGATACGGGATTCCTCGTCAAAAATGATCGCCCGGTTGCTCGTCGTCCCGGCATCTAACGCCATAACGTACTTGCCTGCCACTGAAACTCCCCCTTTCGTTACGCCGCAATATCCAACTGTCCATTACGTTCATTATACTGGCGGCGAGAGAACTTTTCAACGTATGCAAACAAAGAACGCTCTTCTTTTCCTTTGACACAAACGCTTCAGAACGTTTTCCCCACACCCCCGCCGATCTTTTCCTTTGCGTCGCCCCGTGTCCCAACCGGTGTCGCGGCATGGCATGATTTTATGAAAATGCCTCCCGCGGCAAAGGGCGGAAGGCATTTTTCCTTGTGTCTTATGAATAATATTTCACGCCGGCTTCAAAAATCTTTTGGTCTTTATCGCCGGGGATATTCACGGCGATGTTTTCTCCGATGCGCTCGGAGTGGCCCATTTTCCCGAGAATACGGCCGTCAGGGCTGGTGATTCCTTCGATGGCGTAAGCGGAACCGTTGGGATTATAGGGAATATCCATGGTGGGATTTCCCACTTCGTCCACATACTGGGTCGCAATCTGCCCGCGCACCCGCAGGGAGGCAATAACTTCCCGATCCGCCACGAAGCGCCCTTCCCCATGGGAAGCGGCAACGGTATGGAGCGCTCCCGGCACGGTCCCCGAAAGCCAAGGCGAAAGATTGGAAACCACCCGTGTCTGCACCATACCGGAGAAGTGACGGCCAAGGGTATTGAAGGTCAGCGTGGGGGAATCCCCAGTAAGGTCGCGGATTTCACCGTAAGGCAGGAGCCCTAATTTCACAAGTGCTTGAAATCCGTTGCAGATACCAAGAATCAGACCGTCCTTGCGGTAAAGATGGCTCATGACCGTCTCCCGCAGCCGAGGGTTTCGGAACATGGCAGCGATGAATTTCCCTGATCCATCCGGCTCGTCCCCGCCAGAAAATCCGCCGGGCAGCATAAGAATCTGCGCCTCGCGGATCCCTTTGGCCAGCGCTTCCACCGTCTCCGCGATGGCTTGCGGCGTTCGATTGCGAATGACGAGGGACTCCACCTTCGCCCCGGCCCGCTGAAAAGCCCGGGCCAAATCGTACTCACAGTTGGTTCCCGGAAAGACCGGGATGAGAACCCGCGGTTTGGCGTAAGAGGCCGCCGCCGAAATCCGCGGTCCGCCAGTATATAAGGCCGTGGGAGGAACGGTTCCGACACTTTTTCCCTCGGTGGGGAATATTTTTTCCAAAGGCTCCCGCCACGCCCGCTCAATCTCCTGCAGCGTAAACACCATCTGTCCGCAGACGATACTGGGCACCAGCGTCGTTTCTCCCAGTTCATAATAACCGGTCCCTTCCAGCGTAGCGGAAACATCCGTCCCCCCGGGAACCTCAAGAACGAATGTACCATAGTCAGCTTTAAACAAGTCATCTCGCTGCAGACTTCGACTGAAGGTGAGACCCACACCGTTCCCCAGGCACATTTTAGAAACCGTCGCGGCAATGCCGCCGACACGTACCGTAGCCGCCGCCAAGACTTTACGGGCCGCTATCAAGGCAGCCACCCGAGTGAAATTGTGACGGAGCTGGTGGAATTTCGGCATATCGAAAGAGTCCTTAGGACAGGGCACTACATAGACCCGACTGTCGGGAAATTTGAATTCTGCCGATATCACCTGTTTGGCGGGCAGCGTATTCACCGCGAAAGCAGCCAAGGAAGGCGGCACATGCCTATCCATAAAGGTGCCGGACATGGAATCCTTGCCGCCGATAGCAGGAATTCCCAATTCATGCTGCGCCCACAGCGCGCCTAAGAGGGCACTGAAAGGTTTGCCCCACTTATGTTGATCGGTCCCTAAACTTTCAAAGTATTCCTGGAGCGACAGGCGTATTCCCGCTGCCGATGCCCCCAGCGCCACCATCTTCGCCGCCGCTTCCACGATGGCGTAAACAGCGCCGTGAAAAGGGCTCCATTCCATGAAAGCGGGATCAAAGCCAAAGGTCATAACCGTGGCCGTTTCCATGGTACCCGAAAGCACAGGCAGTTTCGCCACCATCCCTTCCTGGGGCGTGAGCTGCCGTTTCCCGCCGTAAGGCATGAGGACGGTCGCCGCACCCACGGTAGAATCGAAGCGTTCCCCCAGCCCTTTCTGGGAGCAAACATTGAGCTCCCGAAGATTCGCCAGCCAGGCCGCGTCCAAATGACGGCCGCACTGACGGACGCCCTCCGGCACGCGCCAGACGTAGCGGCGTTCCGTCGTGGGGGATTCCACCCGGACCCGGACATGCTGGCGCACCCCGTTGGTGTCCAAAAACGCCCGGCTGATATCCACAATATTTTCTCCGCGCCATTGCATGACGAGGCGCGGCTTTTCGTCCACCATCGCCACGATGGAAACTTCCACGTTCTCTTCCGCCGCCGCCTGAAGAAATGCGTTGATATCCTGCTGGGCCAGCACCACCGCCATGCGCTCCTGAGATTCGGAGATGGCGAGTTCCGTCCCATCGAGCCCTTCATATTTTTTAGGGATGGCATCCAAATTGATGCGCAGCCCCGGTGTCAGCTCTCCAATGGCTACGGCCACACCTCCCGCGCCGAAATCGTTGCAGCGCTTGATGAGCCTCGCCACCTCCGGTCGGCGAAAGAGCCGCTGCAGCTGGCGCTCCGTGGGGGGATTTCCCTTTTGCACCTCGGCCCCGGCGCTGGTCAGAGATTCTCGCGTATGTTCTTTGGATGATCCGGTAGCGCCGCCGCAGCCGTCCCGACCGGTGCGCCCCCCCACTAAGAGGACGACATCCCCCGGCTCCGGCCGCTGGCGTACGACGTTCTCCTTGGGCGCGGCAGCGATGACTGCGCCGATCTCCAAGCGCTTAGCCACAAAGCCTTCATGATAAATTTCCGTCACCTGTCCCGTGGCGAGGCCGATCTGATTGCCATAAGAGCTGTACCCGGCCGCCGCTTCCTGGGTGATCTTTTTCTGAGGAAGTTTGCCTGGAAGGGTCTCCTGGATGGGTCGTCGGGGATCCCCCGAGCCCGTCAGGCGCATGGCTTGATAAACATAGGCACGCCCCGACAGAGGATCGCGGATAGCACCGCCCAGGCAGGTGGCCGCGCCGCCAAAGGGCTCGATTTCCGTAGGATGGTTATGGGTCTCGTTCTTGAACATGACCAGCCAATCCTCGGTCTTTCCGTCCCGCACCGCCTTGACATTGACGGAGCAGGCGTTAATCTCCTCCGATTCGTCCAAATCCTCTAATTGTCCAGCCTTTTTCAAAGCCTTCATGCCCATCGTCGCAAGGTCCATGAGGGTCATATCCCTCTCCTGCTGCTTCTTATCGCCGTAAATTTCCAGACGATCGTCAATATAGCGATGATAGGCTTTTTCCAGTACCGGCGTAAAATACCCCTTATCAAAATCCACTAAATCAATGGCGGTGGTAAAAGTGGTGTGGCGGCAATGGTCCGACCAGTAGGTATCAATCACCCGAAGTTCGGTAAGCGTAGGGGAGCGATGCTCCGTATCCCGAAAATACTGCTGACAAAAGGCCAGATCCTCAAGATTCATGGCCAATCCCCGCGAAGTTCGAAACGAATCCAAAGCCTCTTCATCGTACGCCAAGAAATCCGTCAGTATCTCCACCGACGGCGCAACAACGGATGCCCGCCGCAGAGTTTCCGGCTTCTCTAAGGATGCTTCCCGGCTGTCCACAGGGTTGATCATATATTTCTTAATGCGTTGGAACGTATCCTCATCTACGTCCCCCACCAAAACCACCACCGTCGCCGTCCGAATTTCCGGCCGCTGCTTCTGCGTAACGAGCTGAACGCACTGGGCCGCAGAATCGGCCCGCTGGTCAAACTGCCCCGGGAGATACTCCATGGCGAAGGAACGAGACTTGGGGAAATCAGGCAGCTTTTCCTCGTAGACCACGTCCACTGGCGGATCCGCAAATACGGTATCCCGGGTTTTACGATATTCTTCCTCGCTCAGCCCCTCAATATCATATCGGCGGATCAATCGCGCCGTTTTCAATCCCGTAAGCCGAAAGGTCTCAATGAGATCGGCGGCCAACTGTTGGGCGGGAATATCAAAAAATCCCTGTCGTTTCTCTACAAAAATTCTTTTTACTGCCATGGTTCTGCCTCCTTCATCTATCCCGCTCGTTGCTCTCAAATCCGACAGCCGGCCGGCATGGCGCCCGCCAGAAGGGCCATGTCCATTTTCACCACGACCTTCACCACGGGGCTTGGCGCCTCCACCGCCACCCCGGGGCGATGGACATCCTGCGGCAGCAGGATCAAAAAATCGCCCGTCGTCAACGGAAAAGAAGTTTTGAGGACCAGTCCCTCAAAAAATAGAATATCCCGGGCCGCATCGTAGGGTGTATGAACCACTAAATCAGGCCCCAGAGGGCAGACCTCAATATATTCTTCCCCTTCCACCATGTATTGAATATCCGCATAGCGCCGATGCGCTTCGGGGTAGCACTCCTCTGCCTGCTTCGTGGTATAATGGGCCAGTTTCGCGTAACAGCGATCGCCATCAATATCATAGCGGCCGTCGGGGAGCGCCCTAAAATCCGTCTCCCGCAAGAAATCCAGCGCCCGCTGTACCGCCGGCGGCAGCGTCTTGTCTTTCCCCGACGTGTCCAATCTCCCTGCCAACATAGCCAACTCTCCTTTTTCCCGTTTCCGTAAAAAAACCTTGCCAAGGATAAATGACTTGTGATAATATCTATTTTAACCAAAACCATAGTCTTATGCAATGATCGGAAAAGTACATTTTTGCTCCTTTGGGAAAGCGCGGCAAAATCGCGCTTCATCAGAGAGGCGGCGGGCGCTGCGAGCCGCTAAAGGAAGAGATGGAAAGCTATCCGTGAGCATGCGGGGGAAACCTCGCCGCGTGCCGCGATAAAGCGTAAGAGAGAGCTGATCTTTCGGCTCATAAAGGTGGTACCACGGGAATAAGCCCCTCGTCCTTTGCCGGACGGGGCTTTTTTTATTCCAATTTCTCTGTTTGGCGAAAGGAGCCATGAACATGAAAGAACTGCTGGAACTTTTGGAGCACGACGCCCGGCGCCCGGTGAGCGAGCTGGCCGCTATCTTACAGCGCAGCGAATACGAAGTGGAAAAAGACCTCCGCCGCCTGGAAAAAGATCAGGTCATCTTGGGCTACAATACCCTCATCAACTGGAATAAAGCGGGAGAAAATTTCGTCACTGCCGTCATTGAGGTAAAGCTAAGGCCGCAGCGGGAAGTGGGCTTCGACGCCATCGCCGAGCGCATCTGCCGCTTTGACGAAGTGCAGTCCGTCTACCTCATGAGCGGAATCTTTGACCTTTTGGTCATCATCGAGGGCAAATCGCTCTCCGATATCGCCGACTTCATCGCCACCCGACTGGCCACCATCGACGGTGTTACCTCTACCCGCAGCCACTTCATGCTGAAACCTTACAAAAAAGACGGTCTCATCGTCGACAATAAAGAATGTGACCGCAGACTGGTGGTGTCACCATGAAGGACTGGTCTGCCATTCTCTCCCCCACGGTGCAAAGCATCCCGCCCTCGGGCATCCGCCGCTTCTTTGACATTGCTGCCGAAATGGAGGACGTCATCTCTTTAGGCGTAGGCGAACCGGATTTCGTAACCCCATGGACCATCCGGGAAAGCTGTGTCTACGGCTTAGAACAAGGCTATACTTCCTATACCGCCAATCGGGGTATGCTGGAACTGCGGCAGGAGATCGCCCGCCTCCAGAAGGATCGCTACAGCCTCGACTATGATCCGGCCACCGACGTCCTCGTCACCGTGGGGGTCAGCGAAGCTTTAGACCTGGCCATGCGGGCCGTCCTCTCTCCCGGGGACGAAATTCTGATCCCCGAACCGTGCTATGTTTCTTACAAGGCGTGTGCCGCTCTCGCCGGCGGTATCGGCGTTCCCGTTCCGGCAAAAATTGAAAACGAATTTCGCATCACGCCGAAGGATTTAGCGGCTCATCTCACGCCCCGCACCAAAGCGCTTCTCATCGGCTATCCCAACAATCCCACCGGCGCGGTCATGGGAAAAGACGATCTCTCAGCCATCGCCCAGTTCGCCGAGGAACATGATCTCATCGTCATCTCCGATGAGATTTACGGCGACTTAACCTACAGCGGAGAAACTCATATCGCGTTCCCATCCCTCCCGGGCATGAAAGCGCGAACTATCCTCCTGAATGGCTTCTCTAAAGCTTACGCCATGACCGGTTGGCGCATCGGCTACGCCCTCGGCGCACCGGAAATCATCGCCGCCATGACGAAGATTCACCAGTATACTATGCTCTGCGCCCCCATCACCGCTCAGGTTGCGGCCATCGAAGCCCTGCGGCGCGGGGAAAAATATATGAAGAAGATGGTAGCCGAATACGATCGCCGCCGAAGCTTCATCTACAACGGGTTTCAAAAAATGGGACTCAAATGTTTTGAACCCAAAGGCGCCTTTTACATTTTTCCCGACATTACCGCCACGGGTTTATCCTCCGAAGAATTCGCGGAAAAACTTCTGATGTCCGAACACGTGGCCCTCGTACCAGGCAGCGCTTTCGGTACCTGCGGTGAAGGCTACATCCGCTGCTCCTACGCTACCTCCCTTAATCAAATCGATGAAGCCTTACAGCGCATCGGCAATTTCGTTGAAAAGCACATAAAATGAATGGGAATTATAATATAAATTTTCCAAAAATTTCTATGCCATTTTAGCATATTTTTCGGCATAGCCGCCTATTTTCTGGTAAAATGTAGGTGTACATTCCGCGGGAACGTCAATCGAATGACAAAAAGCCTCGATGATTTTCTAAATAGGGGCGGCGTTCTTCCAAATCAATAGGAAGGGGTTTGGAACATATGCAAAACAACCGACTTCGATATCTGCGCGAAAAAGAAGCACTGACCCAGACAAATATTGCCAACGCCCTGCACATCGGGCAATCCACCTACAACCGTTACGAGCGCGGTGTGCGCGAGCCGGATCATGAGACCCTCAAAAAAATTGCCGATTACTTTCACGTATCGTTGGATTTTCTCCTGAAGCATGACCGGCCATACACGCGCAAAGAACCGGGCATCGACCTGGCTTCCTTCCTCATGGAAGGCTCTTACAAGATCTTTTCTCGAACGCCGACGCAAAAGGATCGGAAAAAATTGGTCAGCCTCCTCAACGCCCTTTACAGCGAAGAGGCTGATAACCGACGCGTCCCTTGACTTTTCACCGCCGATAAAATCGGCGGTTTTTTTATCGATAGTTCTTGATTGGCACAGAAAAGAGGGCCCCCTAGGAAGCCCTCTTTTCTCGTGCGTCAAAACCGTTCTCTCCCAGAACCGCCGCGAAGCTCTTGTGCCAACATCACTTCACGATCCCTTACTTTAAGGTCTGTACAAAAGTTTCCAACCGCTCCGCCGCCTTTTTGACCTCGGACAGGTTCCCCGTGATCTGCTCCGTGGAAGCGGCCTGCTCCTCGCTGACCGCCCCCGTCGTCTCAATGGACTTTGAAATTTCCGCTACGGCTCGATTCATCTCCGTCAACGTCGCCTGAATTTTCTCCGTCGCTTCCCGGGACTGCTCCGCTAACTTGCGAACTTCCTCGGCGACGACGGCAAAGCCGCGCCCTTGTTCCCCGGCCCGAGCCGCCTCAATCGCCGCGTTCAATCCCAAAAGATTTATCTGCTGGGCGATGTTATTGATGAATTCAATGACCGTGCTGGTATCCGCGTTCTTTTCCTTCAGCACCGCCGCCTGAGCTACCGAGTCTTGTCCCGCCTGTGCCAATTCATTGGCACTCCGGGACACCTCCTCTACAGACGCGTAGACTGTCTGCGTCAAACGAGAAATAGAATTCATGGATTCTATCAATTCCGCCGCATCATTGATATTTAAGACCGCCGAAATCATGCCGATGACTTCTCCGTGAATACCATGAAAAGGCGCATTGATAACCTTGATAGGGATCCCGTACTTCTCTTTTTCCACTTCGTAGGTATCGACCCTGTCCTCCTTGAGGCAGCGCGCCATCCGCGTTGTGATAGGGGTCCCCTCCTCCACCCGGATATCCAGCGCCCGTCCCGGAACGTACGTGAGAACCTTCTCGCTATCCGTGACTCGGATCGCCGCGTCCTCGCGAAAGATGGCACCGACATAAAGAGCTGCGACCTGCATCGCTCTTATAATCTCCTCATTCGTATGAATTCCTGCCGGCAAAGCCATAAAACCTTCGCATCCTTTCAACGCAAAATATATAACGCCATCATTTTCGGTCTTTTGTCCCCTGAAGTATTCTTCGACATAAAGGGCCGTACTCCTTTTCCTGCCATAGAAAATTTCCTCATAACCGCCAAAAGGCCTTATCCCTGTCGCGCAGCTGAACGTAAACAATCGCTGCGCTGCCTGTATCAGTCAAAATCCCACAATTCCGGGTACACCAGTTGGGAAACAGCTTCCACCGCATCCACAAAGGATTGGGTAACAGAAGAGATATAGCGGTCCTCAACCAGCAATACCCGGTGGTTCTTAACGGCTTTGATAGGCTGAAAGGCCGGATCATGCAAAATATCCTGATGAATCTTGCTGTCCTGAATGGAACGGGCACACAAAATCACATCGGGATCGAGCTCCACCACCTGTTCTTTAGAAAGATGCTCCCCCTGCTTCAGATTCACTACTCCACCGCCATTGACCGCACCGGCTTCCCGGCAAATATTATCAAAAGAGCCGTTTTTTCGACCGAACGCGCCGTTGACAGAATAAGCAATGACCAGTTTCGGTGTCTGGATCGCTTTGTTTTTTTCTTTAATCCGCGCTAACTTTTTATCCATTTGATCTGTTAATGCTCGGCCTTTTTCCGGCAATCCCAACTTTTCGGCAATCAGTAGAAGGCGCGCTTTTAACTCCTGATAGCCATTGGGGATCCCTAATGGCAGCACATTGACATTCATGTCAGCCAGGATGCCGGCTTGATCGCGGGAAAAAACAATGGGAAGGAGTACAATATCCGGATGGAGGGCAACAATTTCCTCTGTGCCGGGACGTTCAGATATCTGCCCATTGATCTTTTGGGCCGCCTGGGCTACTTCTGGAATCGGAGAATTTTTACTAGAAGGGCTAACCGCCACGATCTGTTCTGGCTCTGCTAAGGCCAGGACAATTTCCTGGAGCGCCGGACTAATGGCCAATATCCGCTTGTATTGAGGAAGTTTGGTCTGACTGGTTACTGATGTCGCTTGATGGTTGATAAAAAATTGGCCGAGCCGGGTATCTCCGTAAACGATGATGCCCAGTGCCAAGAGGCAGCTTATGAGCAGTAAAATCTTTTTCACAAAATATCAATCCTATTCTCTTCTGCGCGTACAGAAGAGGGAATGGAAGCCATCCATTCCCTCTTCTCTGTTAGTTATAGCCGCGGATCCGGTTGCGAAAATGTTTCTCCTTTCGGTTCGTTCCCGTTTGTACATTGCTAAAAGCCGACCTAACGCATCAGAACGTACAGGTGTACGTCATCGACCAGTTGAAGGGGCGCGCCAAATTCTCGCTGACGTTGATGACATTGTCCCGGTTCAGCAGGTTGTAAAAATTGAGCTTAAAGCTGCTGTGCTGATCCGGCGTATAGGATAACACCGCGTTCAAGTCCACCTTATCCCGCATGGGGTGATATTTGCCCGCGATCTTTTTGCTGGCGTCCTCTCTGTCCCCTGCCCAAAAGAGATTCAGGCTGGAATGAAACTTTCCGATGCCATACTGCACGCCCGTCGTCATCTGCCAACGGGAAGACTCCTGCACCCAGACCCCGGCATCCTTTGCCTCCGGGTTCTGTACCGTAAAGCCCGCGTTGTAATGCCACCCGTCCCCTAACCGCTTCGTATATTCCACTTCCAACCCAGTATTTCTAAACTCCCCTAAATTCACCTGAATGTAGTTATCGGGATCAATGCCTATGGGCGGAATCAGCCCTAAATCCTTATATTTTCTCCAAGCGAATTTATTGTCCATTTTCATGGTAAACACAGCCACCTTGAAGGTGCTGGTATCGGTGACGCGCTTAATGCCCGTTTCATACGACCAGCCCTCTTGGGGTTTTAAGTTATCGTTGCGCGCCGTGCCGCCCATGCTATAGAGAGAGTTGATGGCCGGCATTTCAAACGATTTCCCGATGTTCGTGTACCAGCTCGTTTGTTCATCGATTTTATACAGGGTTTGTAGCTGGGGCAGATAGGCGTTTTTCGCCGAATCAGCCTTATTCCCCTTCACAAACTGAGCTCGCAATCCTAAAACGACCGAGAACTTATCGGAAAACTCATGGCTGTAAGACGTGTACAGCCCCAAGCTGTCGCGAGTAATGGCATGAGAACGATCGAGGATCTCCTCATACTTTTCTCTGTCCGCCGTAAACCCGGTGACCAAGGAGCCTTGGTGGGAAAGCTGCCACCTTTTCGTCGTGTCAAAATTGAGGCGGCTCAAAATGATGTTGCTGCTGCCGCCGCTGCGGGTCACTTCCCCGTTTTCCCAAAATTTCAGTCCATCAATGCGGCGGCGATGGTACGAAAGATTTGATTTCAAATTGTGCGCTTTATCGCCGTAGATCAACGCCACATAATCCCTCTTGTCGTCATACTGGTAGCCAGGTTTCTTCCGACGCCCCTTTTCGTCTAAGTAGTCCATCCCCGTGCCATACGTCTTAGTGTGCATGTAGTTCATGGTCAGATTTGGAGCAAAATTCACACTGGAAAACCAATTATCCTTGTGAAATTTTTTGCGGATGGTCTCATAAGGGTTATTGTACCGGATTTGGGAATCATGAAACGTGCTGAAATATTCACGGCCAACGGAAACAAGGTACTTGTCGCCCTGACTGGTGAATTCTCCCCCTGTATTCACATCCCCCAGTGTGACTGAAGCCGTATTTTTAGTACGGCCGCCTTGTTTCGTAATGATATTGACGACGCCGCCCATGGCCTCACTGCCATACAAAACGGAATTGGAGCCCTTGACGATTTCAATGCGCTCCACCGCCGAGATGGGAATCCCCGCCGGGGAATTGTAATTGTTTAAGTTAACGGGCGCCCCGTTCACCAAAATCAGCGTGCCCTTGTCCAGTCCCCGGACATAGACGCGCCCGGTAGCACTGCCGTTATCCCCCTGCCCGCTGGAATAGTTGTAACTGGTAATGCCCACCGTCTGATCCAGCGCATCAAAAACGCTGAGATACCCGCGGTTCTCAATATCCTTCGCCGTAATGACCGTAGTGGTCGCCGGGGTATTGAGATCCCGCGTTTCCGTGCGTTGCGCCGTGACAACGATGGTATCCAAGGTGTACTCGTCTAAGCCTTCATCGACTGCCTTCGCTTGACAGATCAGGCCGCCGGTGAATAAAAAAGGCAGAAAGAGGGAGGACATCAATTTTTGTTTTAACATATAGATTCTCCTTATTAAATAATATTATATACAAACAATATCAACTTTATTTTATAATAAATTCATAATCTAAGCAATAGGAGATCTTTTCCCATACAATTTTTTGTAAGATTCCCCGGGATGGCACGAAATGAGCATACAAAACTATAGTGGAAAGGACCACAGGGCTCCTGGCCCACTCTTTCACATCCTGACCCCACTTGAACTTTTCCGTAACCTGTCCGATAAAACATTCCGAAAAATATAAGAGCGCCGAAGAGGGTTTCTGTAAAACCCTCTTCGGCGCTCTTATCGAATGACGAAACCGCCCGCTGAACGTCCCGCAGCTTCAGCTGAAAAATTAAACCGGCGGCAAAATGTTCTTAACGAAAGAACATCGTATAGTATCCATGCCCAAAAATATAAAGCACAATGAGCGGCAGAATCCACGTCAAATAGAAACGCAGCCACGCGGGAAATTTTATCCCCCGCCCCGTGTCCGCTTCACGCAGAAAATTATCCCATCCCCAGCCGTAGCGGCTTACGCAAAAGAGGAGATATACCAAGCTCCCCAGGGGCAAAAGATTGTTGCTGACAAAAAAATCTTCCAAATCCAAAACACCGCTGCCCGGGCCAAAGGGCTGAAATCCTTGCCAGAGATTAAAACCCAAGACGCAGGGGAGCGATAAGAGGAGGATCAGAGGCACGCACCACGCGATGATCGTCTTTCGATCCCGATGTAAAAGCTCCATCAGACAGCAGATGATATTCTCAAACACCGCGATCACCGTGGACATGGCGGCAAAGAACATAAAGAGGAAAAACAGCGTGCCAAAGATCCGGCTGCCCGGCATATTATTAAATACATTGGGTAGCGTGATAAAGAGCAGCTCCGGCCCGCTGCCCGGATCAATACCAAAGGAAAAACAAGCCGGGAAAATGATGAGCCCGGCCGATAGCGCCACAAAAGTATCCAAGAGGATGACCCAGACTGCCTCCCCTGTGAGACGCTTCTTCTTTTCGATGTAGCTGCCGAAAATCGCCAAAGCGCCGATCCCAAGGCTCAGGGTAAAAAAGGCCTGTCCCATGGCGGCAAATACAATCTCCCCCGTCCCGTAAGTCATGAACCGTGCCAAATCCGGCAGCAGATAGTACCGCAGCCCGGCCTCGCTCCCCGGCAAAAGAACAGAATTAACCGCCAAAATCATCATCAGAAGCAACAGGCAGATCATCATCACCTTCGTGATTCGCTCGACGCCGGCTCGCACCCCCAAGTAGCAAACACCAAATCCCAAGAGAACCACCGCCGCCATATAGCTCCCCATCGTTACGGGATCCGCTAAAAGGCTGCCGAATTTCTGACCGATGCCTGCCACATCAAGCCCAACAAAGCCCCCTTGCATCATTTCCCAGAGATAATACAGCATCCAGCCGGAAATTGTCGTATAAAACATCATCAGGAGCATATTCCCGGCGATGGCTCCGTATTTATACCAGTGCCACTTTGTTCCCTCAGGCTCCAGGACATCGAACGACATGGCCGCGCTCCGACAGCTGGCCCGCCCCACCGCGAACTCTGCCACCATGATGGGAAGCCCCAAAATGGCCAAAAAAATCAGGTAGATGAGGACAAAGGACGCCCCGCCGTACTTCCCTGTAATATAAGGAAACCGCCATACATTGCCCAACCCGATGGCACAGCCCGCCGATACTAAAATGAATCCTAACCGGGAAGAAAAAGTTCCTCGTTCCATTGCATCACACCGCTTTTCTCAGAAATATATTCTTTCATAAAGAAATATTTCTCACCATTATAAAAGATTGTACCGCTCTTGGCAAGGAAAACCTTCCTTTTTATTCCCATTGACAAAGTAGGAAATCGCCTATACAATGATTCTCGATAACGCAATGTTTGCGTGGCAGCAGAAAAGGAGATGATGATATGCTAGAATCCGGACACATTTTTCTGGCCAGAATGGGAAAAACAAAACTTCGCCCCGGTGGAATAGACGCCACGAATTGGCTCTTGGACAGAGCGAATATCCAATCAAATTCCCAAATCTTAGAAGTAGCCTGCAATATGGGTATGACCATGATACAAATCGCCAAAACTTACGGTTGTCAGGTCATCGGTATAGATTTAGACGAAGCTGCTTTAGAGAAGGCTCGGGAAAACATCCGAAAAAATCACCTGGAAGACAAGCTTTCTGTCCGCTACGGCAACGCTTTCGATTTGCCGTTTGCCGATGCCAGCTTTGACATAGTCGTTAATGAAGCCATGTTGACCATGTTAGTTGGGAAAGATAAAGACCGCGCCCTCACGGAATACGCCAGAGTGCTGAAACCGGGCGGTATACTGCTGACCCATGATGTACTGCTGCAAGAGGATTCCCCAAAAGCGCAGCAAGAGATACTCGCCGGACTTTCCCGCGCCATCCATGCCCATGTGGAACCCTTAACATTAAAAGGTTGGCAGGAAACGATTGAATCCCACGGGTTCCGTACCGAACAGAAATACGGCAAAATAACCCTGCTGGATCCCATCGGTATGCTGCGTGACGAGGGCGTAGACGGCACCTTGCAGATTATGACCAACGCTATAAAAAAAGAAAACCGCCAAATGTTCTCCGGAATGTTCGATTTCTTTAACGAACATGCAGCACAGCTCGGCTATGTGGCCAACTACAGTGTCAAGCTCTAAACATCCTATTCCCCCATATTGGTAACACAACATTATCGATCAAAAAAGCACCCGCCTCAACGGGTGCTTTTTTGATCGGCAACTACCTACTCTCCCAGGCCGTCGCCAGCCAAGTACCATCGGCCTCTGCGTGCTTAACTACTGTGTTCGGAATGGGAACAGGTGGAACCACGCCGGTATCGTCACCGAATTTGTGAGAAAACATTCCTGCTCTCTCAAAACTATACAGAAGAAGGTGACCGAACATCTTAGTCCATCTCGTATAACCTACTACCTTAGCGGTCAACGTCACCCAATCACGCTTCGCTTTCGCTCGCGCTCTTGGGACGTTTTCGCCTGCGACCTGTTTCCCAATCAGCTTCGCTTCTTGGACAGGTCTGTAAGTCAAGCCCTCGGCCAATTAGTACTGGTCCGCTCCACCCCTTGCAGGGCTTCCACTCCCAGCCTATCTACCTCGTCGTCTTCGAGGGGCCTTACTGCTTTCACATGAGAAACTTCATCTCAGGGTGGGTTTCACGCTTAGATGCTTTCAGCGTTTATCCCTTCCGGACGCAGCTACCCGGCTCTACGGCTGGCGCCATAACCGGTACACCGTCGGTCCGTCCACTCCGGTCCTCTCGTACTAAGAGCAGATCCCTTCATGTTTCTTGCGCCCGCGATGGATATGGACCGAACTGTCTCACGACGTTCTGAACCCAGCTCACGTACCACTTTAATGGGCGAACAGCCCAACCCTTGGGACCTGCTTCAGCCCCAGGATGTGATGAGCCGACATCGAGGTGCCAAACCTCCCCGTCGATATGGACTCTTGGGAGAGATTAGCCTGTTATCCCCAGGGTAGCTTTTATCCGTTGAGCGATGGCAATTCCACTTTCTTTCCACCGGATCACTAAGCCCTGCTTTCGCACCTGCTCGACCTGTCCGTCTCGCAGTCAAGCTCCCTTCTGCCTTTATACTCTTCGCGCGATTTCCGGCCGCGCTGAGGGAACCTTGGGACGCCTCCGTTGCTCTTTCGGAGGCGACCGCCCCAGTCAAACTGTCCCCCTGGCACTGTCTCGAGGGTCGTTACCCCTTCGGTTAGGTCCTTAGAAAAGGAAGGGTGGTATCCCAACATTGACTCCAGTGTGACTTGCGTCTCACTTTCCCAGTCTCCCACCTATCCTGTACATCCTTTCCCAAAAATCAATGCCAGGCTGCAGTAAAGCTCCATGGGGTCTTTCTGTCCAGTCGCGGGTAACCTGCATCTTCACAGGTATTTCAATTTCACCGGGTCCCTCGTTGAGACAGTGCCCAGGTCGTTACGCCTTTCATGCGGGTCGGAACTTACCCGACAAGGAATTTCGCTACCTTAGGACCGTTATAGTTACGGCCGCCGTTCACTGGGGCTTCAGTTCGAAGCTTCAGATTGCTCTTGACCTCTTTCCTTAACCTTCCAGCACCGGGCAGGCGTCAGCGCTTATACTTCAGATTTCTCTTTCGCAAGTACCTGTGTTTGTGCTAAACAGTCGCCTGGGCCTCTCTTGTGCCACCGGCTCTCGCTCCAGCCGTGTAGGCTTTCACAAGCTCCGGCTATCCTTTTCCCGAAGTTACGGATACATTTTGCCGAGTTCCTTAACGAGGGTTTTCCCGCGCACCTTAGGATTCTCTCCCCGCCTACCTGTGTCGGTTTGCGGTACGGGCACTCTTCGTCTCGTTAGAAGCTTTTCTCGACAGTGTGGTCCCCTTGAGTTCCGTTCGCTTTCGCTTACTTCCCTATCCGCTCTCGGCCTTAGCAAAGGGATTTGCCTCTTTGCCAGCCTACCGCGTTCGACGCGCTCTTCCATCCGCGCGCTCAAGTTCCCTCCTGTGTCACTCCATCCTCAAACAACTTAGAGTGGTACTGGATTTTTCGCCAGTTGTCCTTCGCCTACGCTCTTTGCCTCGGCTTAGGTCCCGACTTACCCTGAGCCGACGATCGTTGCTCAGGAAACCTTAGGCTTTCGGTGGGACGGATTCTCACCGTCCTTTTCGCTACTCATACCGGCATTCTCACTGCCATACGCTCCAGTTGTCTTTCCAGTCAGCCTTCGTTGCGTATGGTACGCTCCCCTACCCAAGGTGTCTAACACCTTGCCGCGGCTTCGGTTCTGTGCTTGAGCCCCGGATATCTTCGGCGCAGGTCCTCTCGACCAGTGAGCTATTACGCACTCTTTTAATGGTGGCTGCTTCTGAGCCA